>OFFX01001507.1_pt1 | contig 16426 bp, 13 predicted proteins | sample 1521511 | NCBI WGS metagenome assembly OFFX01 (sample SAMEA3504125, study PRJEB24116) | mouse gut metagenome | biome: mouse gut; feature: mouse-associated habitat; material: faeces | place: Denmark | collected 2011
ATATAGTCACAGTTTCCTGTGCTACGCCAATTATACAGGTCCCTTTCTTTACTTTCGTGGAGTGGGGCTCCCTTCCGGCTGGGTGGGGCTAAAATTCCGTGCAGATGGAGCTGCTGGTCCGGTGTATGCAGACCTGACGCCCCAGCTTTTGGGAATATCTCACCGCAGCCGCTGTTCGTCATTGTAGACAACCAGCAATACCCCAGCAACTTCTACTAAATGGTGATTTCGGTCAAGCATACTGCCATCGTAATACTCCCGGCTCACATACTCCATAGAATCAGCTTGCTTCAATATTGAGTGATACTGTTCACGGGACGAATCATCCCACTTAACTGCTTGATTGAAACAGTTTAGATATTTTGTATTGTAAACATTAGATTTTGGCATATAGATAAGATCCTCGCCGGTGTTGTGTCCGGCAAGGATCTCAAGATTATAAATCGCATTAACGCTGGTAATTAAAAATAGCTTGGCAATTTCTATAACTTCGTTCCACACCCTACAGATAAGCCATACACTCAGTTCAACATAACAGTCCCCAAGAATTGTGGCAAAAGGAGCAAGCCTTGATCCAAACTTTGCCCGTTGAATGGAAAGCCTGCTGTATTGCCATCGAGGTTATCAATTTGATCCACTTCATTGTAGAGAATCGCAAATCACCATATAGGCAAAAATATGGTTATCAGATTTCTTTAAACATTTCATCAGAATTCAAAAAGTCGATGATTTTCTGCATTAATGCGGCTAATTCTGACTCTGTTTTCCGGCTATTCCTTATGGTGCATTCCCAGACAATGAGGCAGCGAATTCCTTGTTCATATAGTTCTGCCTGGACGCGTTTGTCCCGATTGAGATTCTCTGTGAATTTGTTTTTCCAGAAATCAACTCTGCTCTTTGGGGTGTAGGCATACCTGCATCCGGCGTGTCTATGCCAATAGCAACCATGAACAAAAATGGCAACATTATATTTCTTCAGCCAAATATCAGGGTGTCCAACGATAGATGAATAGTTAATGCGGTAGCGAAAGCCGGCGGCAAACAGGTGCTTTCGCAGGAAAACTTCCGGTCCCGTGTCTTTTCCTTTTATGGCAGCCATATTTTTACTGCGCTCCTCCGGGCTCTTAATATCCGCCATAGTAAATCACTTCTCCATGTCCTTCCTTCAAAGGGGATTTTTCCTTGATACAGACCAAAATCCAATCCATGACTTCCTTAAAATGTTTCCCTTTCATATCACATTCCTGTATCACAAGAGCATTCCATCCCATTTCAACAGTCTTTAGATATTTCTCCTGATCCCTTTTTTCTATTTGAATCAGCCGTTTTTTCCAATAAGCCCTGTTACCCAAGGCGTTGTTGCAATGAGCTTGACAGACATGCCCATGATCGAAGCAATTTTGGATATAGACTGCCGTTCTGTGCTTGGGATAGACCAGTGTGGCACTTTCAGGATAGGGGTTGCTGTTAATACGGCTCCGTATACCTTGGCGGAACAGGTAAGAACGTATAGATGCGGAATAATTTCCCTTTAAGCCGTGTCTGCTTAGTTTGCGCCGGGAATGTTTAAACTCGAACAGAAGCTCTTCAATCAGCAGAACCTGATAAAAAATTCCTTCCAGCAGTTTTACAGGGATGCTGTTCCCGGCCAAACGAATAATTTTGTCTCTGGCAAAAAGTGCATCATTTCTGTGAAATTCAATATTGTTATTTTTGAGGTTCTCATAATCAGCATCAGTAAAACCCATAAAAAGGAGGCACTCTCTGGGTGTGAGATACCTGAATTTGGCACGGTCATCAATACCGCTATCAAAATAGAGGTTGCCCGAATTCGGATTGCGGTCTTGTTTTGTGGTAATGGTGCGAATTGTATCAAAAGCCAAGTTAATCTTACCATCTATACCTACAATCTGCGGATTATCTTCCCAGATTTTTCTTCGCGAGACTGTATCATTGGGGGTGCACTCAACAGCCTCCTCCCAGAAGACTTCTTTAGAGTAGTCGGTTCGTAGCAATTCTCCAACAGTATGTGGCTTATAGAATTCAGAAGCACAGTAGTCGGAAATAATGTCCGTCTCTGTCTGAATATCGAAGAAGCTCTCGACCAGTTCTCTTTCCGCCTGGTTATCGCCAACATGAACACTGATCATCAGCAGGCGGGGCCGATTCTGTGGCAAGCCGAAAGAAGAAGCATTCAGTTGGAAATACTTGCTAATGTACCCCAATTCACTCAAATCGTTAATCCAAGTGGTGAAATTAGCCAGATGCCGCCTTGAGAGCAACGTCGGGACATTTTCCATCAGAAGAAAACGTGGTAAGGTTTTTTCTGCTGCGTCCATTTCATTTAGAATGCGACCCACCTGCCACACAAGACTGGATCGGCTTCCAGAATCTTTGTCAATGCCTTTGTTGTAGCCATGAAAGGCTCCAACGTTTGAAAGATCCTGACATGGAAATGAATAGGTGAGAATATCAATATTATTGGGGAGCAATGCGCCATCAAGATGGCTGATATCTACGTAATTATGATTTCTAAGAATACTTGCGTAAATGTGCCGCAGTGCGTCCACTGAGTAGGTACGAAAAGCGCGGTATTCTAATGCTTCTTTACCGGAATTGCTGAAAGTGAAGGCCTTCAGTATTTCCAGCAACTCAATTTTGCTTAATTTCTGGATGTCATCGGGGATATCTGCGCTACCATGAATCAGATCATAAGCGACAACCGCGTGGACGTCCCACTCGCAGGTTCCCAAAGTATTTACATCCACGCCAAGATTTTCAAGTGCCCTGGCCTGACTTCCAATACCGCTGAATAGTTCCACGAGATTGCATTTTTTTAGCATTACACCGATATTCCTTCCGAGATTATTCTGTCTTCTGCCGCGAGCGCTGCCTTTACAATTGAGACTGTCTTTGACGGCAGTTTTCCACTTCTTGAAGATGGAATATTTCCTGTTGTTGCCATATTTATAATCTGGGTGATTGCGGCTTGCTCCTGGAACGATATGAGGGACGAGCCTTTGGTAAGTAAAGCGTTCCAATATGCAGCGCCTTTTGTAATCATATCTATAGCGGTTTGAAGGTCATTGATCTCTTTCTGATCCTTCTTGGCATCATTTTCAATCTCTTTCATCATAGACTCTGGCACCAGTTCTTCAATGAAACTATGGGACGGTTCATAGGGAACAGTGGTACAGTACGTTTCCCAGGTAGACTGCCGCTTGCAATATTCGGTAACAATCATGCCATGGCTGTCACAAATAAAATCGTTAGTCATCCGGGTTACAATCTCGATCTCGTGCATAAACGCCGAAGAAAGCATCTGCTGATCCCAGATTTTCTTCCAGTTAAGCGTGCAGCCTTTAGGAATGGCACTGAGAATTTTCGCGATAGTATAGGGCACAATGTTCAACTTATATCCGCCAACTTTGTACCAAAATCCGGTTTGGTTTCTGGCGCTGTCTTTGTTGCGTTCCAAATAGTCATCAATGGTGCGGAAAATAATAGCGGCACAGATACAACGTTCAAAATAGAACTCATTAAAGGTTTCTTTTTTAGTGCGGAATTCCTCACTGATAGCCGTCCCAAACTCCTTCATCGCCCAGTTCTTGCCCTTCGAAACGATATGGGGTTCGCACTTAATAACCGCAGTATAGTAGATAGCTAGCTGCTCCTTGTTGATGAGCTGCTTTTTAGGGAACTTAGCAAGGAATCGCTTTAATTCGTCGCCACGGAGCTTGAGCTGTTCCTGCTGGTAGCGTTTTCGGGACCGCTCATAGTACCAGCCTGTCGGGATGGTGTAGTGTTTTGGAGCAGCCAAATGTTTTTTTGACATTTTCTCCATCCAAATATGGAATGGCTCATTCGAAAAAAGGTCAGCAGCAGTGACTTTATTCTGGCTATTGGCGTACCGTGCGATGGCCTGAACCATCTCGTCATAAAAACGGACACCTTCCTCGTTTTCTGTGTCGCGATCTTCAATTACTGTGAGCTTCATCGGGACAAAGATGCCATCAAGATTGATATTGGTGCGTTTCAAAACTGCCTCAGCCAAGGATGCCGTTGTTTGACCTCCGTTGATGATTTGCATATCAATCAGCTTGGTAATCATCAGTTCCCCATCAATGGAAGTTACCTCTATATCTGCGGCAGTGACCGCGATGCCATTGTTATATGTAAAAAATCTGGAGGGATTCGTATTGATTGTCCGGCGAATGCCACTATTGACACTTTTGGATCCGCTGGTTCCAAGAAACGCTCGAACATTTCCTTCCAGTACCTTGCTGCCATGTTCAATATAAATGCTCGCAAGGAGCTTTCCAGGAATAATGGCAATATAAGCAGCGTAGCCCAAGTTATCACCCACGTTGCCTTTGATGCATGGGATGCCAGCATAATGGAGATCCGGGAAATCGGCGGCAATGTCAATCACTATCGGTTCTGTACTGTTAGAACTTTCCATTTGATAGAAACGCTCCAGATACCACAGGTTGATTTCCAACGGCTTACCATTGAAGTCCGCTTTCTTGATTTTCCTGGTAGTTTTGGCACTTCTGGAACGCCCTCGCGTTTTGCGAACAGTAGTTTCGAGGAGATTTGCTTCAAGCAGATGCGTGTCCAACTCCTTATTGGTCAGGATAAATAGCTTGATTTTTAAAATGCGGCCTTCATCATCGCCAGCCGCAGCAATCCGTTTTCTGAGCAGTCGGCCAAAGTTCAAAATCTCATCTGAGTCATCGAAATAATCATTCAAATTCCCATTGCAGGTTTCATCCAGGAAATAGTAGAGTCTCCAATAGAGCTCATCTACCCTGGTCATCGTGAGGTTGTCCGGGCTGAACGAGTCCTGAAAGTCGCTAATAAACAGAATCAAGCTTTGATCTGTCTCATCAAAGGAGTAACCATCCACGCGCATAATGCGACCACCACGGCCCCGCTTATCACCCATGCCGATTCTGACTGGATCCTCAACTTCATCAAAGTCTGCAAGGATATCGAGGGCACGACCTACAAATTCATCTGCAGTGTCGGAACCACTGATTGCAGATTCGTTTCTCAAATCGATAAGAAAATCATTTCTGTACTTCTGATAGTCCATGCCTGTTCTCCTGACTACAAAATCTCGAAGGACGCAAGTTCTGCTAAAGAAATTTCATAAGATGCTTTTCTGATCGCCGGATTAACATCTTTCACAGTCAGCCGGGGAAAGCCATCTGAAACCTTATATCTTTTGAAGCCACAGATCTCATAGACATACTCATCATACGCATTATGATATTCGTAGCCTTGCATGGCGACACAGGCCATAAATCGATCTCGTTCCTCGCTCTGACTGAACATATTCCGTACCTGCACAACCAGCTTGTTCAAGGTGACACCGTTATAGGCCGCACTCATTTTTTCGAGCATATACACAACCAGTTCCCCTTCAAACTCACTATCCAGCTGTTCAAGGGAAGAAATTTTTACTGTCTGCCCCCCGCTCTTTACCGTTTTGACCTCCGCCCAGGTATCACCAAAGGAGAAGTCCTTGTGGGTCAGCTCCTGCCCACTCCAACTTCTTAGTGCGTCATACAGATTGATGCGGCTTGCAAGTGGGCCTTGCAGGTAAAGGATTTCGCCAATCAAGCCCATGATCTCTGGCTCCGTCAGAAGATTGCCTTTGGATGAGACAAACATCTTCTTCCACTGAAAGTAGCGGTTTACGATTGCCTGATATCCCTCGGAGCGGTCACTGATGTCCCTGGTTTGCTCAATCAGGTCATCGCAGAACTTGTAAAATAGCCCGCTGATTTCTTCATCACATAGTGAGAAACGGATGGTATTATACTCCGGCTTTTTATATTGGATAACCTCGATAGCGGAGGTCCCCGTCACTTTTCGGGGAGTAAAGCTACTTCGAAGCTCAATAGCTTTTCGTCGATTTTCATCAAAGCCAATATGCAATTCCAGAATATGGGTATTATCAATGCGGGAGAAGTAGTTGGCATTGGTGAATTTTTCAAACATGGCTTTTATATCCATCAATCTTCTTCCTCCGCCTCCGCCAGAATGCTATCCCGCTCAAACCAGTTATACACCTTATTTGCCTTATACTTGGTAGCATTGTTAACTGCGGCATCATTGTTTCGTGGAAGTCCCAACGCAAGCCCGACTACAGGAATTCCGCCTAACTGCGCTCTGAATTTATCTACCTGAATCTTTTGATTGGTTTCATCCTTATCCACATCGATGTCCATCAAATAAATCAGAAGCAACGGGCGACGTTTTTCAACAAAGGCAAACCATGTTTTAGACGGATATGTGGTCTTGCCCTCTGCGAATTCAACCTTTTTTCTGCGTTTATATTCCTCTCTGAACAACCGCTTTGCTTCTTCAATAATAGTCTCGCCTGCCATACCTTCAAAATCGACAATGCCAGCTCTGCCGTCTCCAGGTCCACCCAGCTTTCCCCGGCGGCCAATCCCAAGGCGTTTGGTGTCACTGTCAATAATACAATTACGGCGCAGCACCTTTGGGATTTTCCGTCCGGCAATGTCAGTAACAAGCCTGGGATCATCCGTTTCGTTACCTTCCATGAACACAACGTCGAAATGCTCAATGCTCTTGTCTGCAGTGTTCTCCAGGAACTCAGCAATCTGACGCGGATCAAAATCGGAGCTATAGCGAGAGATTCTGAGCTTGCGAATATAGTCCACAATAATAGCTTTAGGAACGGCTTGGATAATGTAGTGGTTGCGGCCAGCTAGTGTTCGGTCAAAAGCATACCCGTGAGCAATGAGAGCTGTAACCATTTTTTCGGTTGCCCGGAAATTCTCAATCTGGACATCAGGATCAAAAGTCAAATACGGCGTTTCAACAATGTCTCCAAAGTAACTGGTGTACTCAAACTCATTCGTGGCGTTTCGCATTTTGTTGTATGCAGTGATACTCAGGTCTGCCGAGTCATTGCGGACACGGATGCCAAAATCTTTGGGACGGAGTTTAAGATCGTGCATACGATCCATGTCCTCCTTCAACCGGTCTGTGGCCTCCGCAATTTCCGCATACCACTGCGCCGAGGACTTGTGCGTCCATATCCGGAAAATATCCTCATAGTTCTTCCGATAACCGAACCATCGGCCCATTTGCATCAGGACATCATAGGTGCAGGTGTTTCTGTAGAAATAGCTGACAACGAGACCTTCCAGCGTCAGTCCGCGAGAGAGGGCAAGGCCGCCGATAGCAATGACTCGAAGAGATTCATTTTTTGGATAATCCAGTTTTTCTGAACTTCTGGAACTGTTGACAACCTTGATCTGGATACGTTCCATGGCCGGTAAGAGAGCATCAACAATATCGTCCCAAGTAAATTCAAATGCAGAATACTGTGCCTCCCAGTTTTTATGAACGCGTTGCAGAATTGGATCCTTCATGGACTCAATGAAGTCGTGACTGAGGTTATACTTTATAGATGTATAGGCGCGAGAATGAATCTCTTCTATCTCGCTCCGGACGTATTTTTGAACATTGATAAACCGGGAAATGTTGATCAGCATCGAACGGTGTTCTTTAAAATCTCCACGGAGATCACGCAGAGCGTTTGCCAGATAAAAGGTATAGATCGCATCAGTAAGGCTGCCCGGAAGTTCATCCTGCCAGTCTTTTTTGTGTTTGAAATAGAAAGGATAGCCATCGGTTTCCTCACGACCTGCATCTGTAATATAGACAAGCTGGGAATGGAACTCGCCGGTTTTACTGAAAATTCGATTTGGCCCAACATAATTGCTGGGGGTCGGAAGAGCGACGATAAAGTCCTCCGGGAAAAGATCCTGGGTTTCCATTTTCTCGGTGGTCTCCGGGTCAATAAAAACATTAGCAAACGGTGTTGCAGTAAAACCAACGTAGTTTGCCTTGGTAAAAATGCTGGCGAGCTCCCTGATCAGCTTGTTAATGGTGGTGGGATCTTCCTTGCTCTTGCTCGTGTTGATGGATGCGTTATCTGCCTCATCGTCTATCATCAGCATGGGGATATCGATCTTACCGGTTCTCGGATCAGCATTCAGGGAGACAAGCCAATCCCGCAGTTTGGTCAAAACATTTTTCTGTTTCTTGATAACAAAAACGACTGCATTTTTGTCAGATAGAGCTACTGCGATCTTGTTGGAATCCCCAGCAAAATCACCACTCCGGGAAGTAAGTGCCATAGCCAAAATGGGTTTATTATCCTCGCCAACACCAACCCGTTTGCCACCGGTGGTGCTGGCCGACATATCAATCCCAATAAAGCCTTCTTCAACGCGTTCCTGAGTTTGTCTTCTCAATGACTCAATGGTGCCGGTCAGAAGAATGAACACTCGGTAGCCAGCATCCGCTGCCTTGCAGATAAAACCTATGTAGGTAGAAGTCTTGCCAGATTGGACATCACCGATAATAAGCCCACGTTTGAGAACAGGGGCAGAATATGTCCCATTTGGATTCAGAATATACTTCATCAACTTCTGATCGAGTGTGTCATCACCCAATGTGCTGACCACATTGGGGCTGAAGCGCTTTTTGTCAATCAAATAGTCTTTATACCGGGTCCAAAACACAGGCGTAATATTGGCCTTGGCTTCATCATACCAATCTTCCTGATCATAATCAGCAAGGATACTTTGGCCTGGCATCGTAAAAATCTGATATTTCCAGGTAATGTCCCGTTTTACCGCCTCAATTTCTTCGTCCGAATAGGATGCTCCACTGAAGTCAAGGCCGCTCCTGATCAAATTCATTACAGCGGATTCATCAAGGCTATTCTCAATTCCTTTAATCTGAATTAATTTGTCTACAAGTCCCACCAGTTTTGAGACTTTTTCAATATCAACGCTCATGTTAACCCTCCAGCAATTTTGGCATCAGAGACGGATATTTATTAAACGGCTCAGATTGAAATAACTTCCCAACAATGGTTTTGCGGTCATTGGTCCCCATATCCATTGCCAGTTTGATCAGGATACGGGCTTTTGCCTCAATCTCGGCTACTCGTTCATCATTGATAGCATCATCAATTCGATTTTGGGACTTGTCAATGTAGATTTGCTGATATGGTACAGACTCTTCAATTTCCTCAAGCACCATGTCAATTCTGCTCCACATTTCATCGTCAACATTCTGACGGATCAGGTCAAAAATCCTCGCATTACGGTTAATGTGGTAGATGAACTGATTTCCACGCTCTTTAATGCGATCCCAGATATAATCAACATCCTCGTCAATTTTTTCAATCCGTCCACGGTAGGTTTGAGCCTTAATAGCCGAATCCATAGCGTCATCAATGGCCCGGTTGAGACGTTGTCGAATAGAAGCAGGGATCTCCGCGCTCTGTTTTTTGATGTCGATTCCCCATATATCGTCCAGTGTGTTTGGAATGTCCACCTTAATTCTTGCATATTTGGTGAGCTCGTCCCTGGGGCGACCGAACCATTTACCCCACACAATCAAGCGCTCGTTTCGATAAATGTAGAATCCCTGGCGAGAGCGATAATTTTCCATACCGCCGGAGAGGCGTTTGTCCTCGGCGCTGAGATCCTTTTGAAATGGCAGGACATACGGCTGGACAACTACCATCCGCTCAACACCAGTGTTGTCCTTGATTGGGATTTCCACGCGTTTCCTGACGTTGGTCTTGTTGTGGTTTTCAAGGAAGGGATCCAGCCCGGTGAGCCGATAATTGTTGACAGTGATTTCTATGCAGGTCGCTTTAGGCCGATTGAGGTAACGGTGAAAAATGAGGGCGAGGTAGTTGGCAGTGGTGTCCTGATATTTCATCAGTGCAGAGTAAACACTACCGACAGACTTCTCTAGAAGATCGAAATTTTCCCAGACCACAACCGTGCCATGCTCTACCGAGTCAAGCCAGATAACAGACTTTATCGCTTTGATTTGGATTTCATCACACTCGACCATATACCAGTCCTGTTTTTCCTCCACAATATCGAGATCCCAAATACAGGCGGAAATCGTACCATTCTTTTTGCTGGCGACAGTCAGCTTCCTGCATTGTGACAGAGACGCTGCTTTTAAGCCTAAACCAAACCGACCCAAGTCATTATCTGCTCGACCGTCTCGTTTCTGCTCGCTGCCATACTTCATGGCATCAAATAATTCTGATTGGTTCATCCCGCACCCATCGTCGCAAATGGCAACATAGACCTCTGTCGGATCAATTCCAAAGCGGAGAGATATCCGGCTGGCATCCGAACTGATACTGTTATCAACAATATCTGCCACCGCGCTTTCGAAAGAATACCCCATAGCGCGCATTGAAAGCATAAGAATATCAGCACTCGGCCTGTTTTCACGGAGATCACTCACTATATTCACGCCTTTCTATAGGGTTGTAACCTGCAATGGCTACTTTGGCAGAGGTTCATTGGAAAACCGACAAGTTTAACTGTCCGATTTGACAAATATTATATTTTGATACATAGATTTTTGCATGATTTTTCCTGCCATTTTGCTCGCTTGAGCAAAAGAAGGTAAGCAGATTCAAATTATGTATATCAAGCAAGCATATATCCTTACTTGGAGAACCTCTCGTAATATGCATCCAACTTCTCATCACAAATCACTTCGATTTCAACTTTTTCATCTTTGCTCAGCCGCTTCCACACTGACTCATCCACCTGAACAATGCCCAAAGTTTTGGTGTGCCGAAGCATCTGCATATCCTCAAACCGTTTGAAAGGGTTAGCCAGGATATTCCGCTCGGCATCCTTGTCGGTGTAGCCGCCCTTTGCAAAGATGCTGTTTTTCTTCTCTACAGTCAGCCCGGCAGATCGGCGGCTCTCATAGTAGGACCTGAAATAAGAGACGATGTCTTCCAGTTTGATCCGTCCCCGTTCATCGGCATAGAGCAGGATAGCTTTGATCAATACCGGCTTGTAGGAGTAGCTCATATCCATTTGGCGTATCATGTCCATGAACATATCCTTCCGGTTGGAGTCGTCAATCAGCGTCCATCTATACTGCTGAGCGCACTTTGCAAGCGTCTCCTCTTTGAAATATTTGAAGGTGCGGTGCTCGCTCATGGGCACCACCAAATCGGGCACCAGCTTGCCTTCCCGGACATAACGCTCGATGGTTTCGGTCTGCACATCCACTCTGCGGACGAACTCCATCTGAGAAATCATTCCCTCAGCCTCTTCCTGCCAGTTGAAGATATCTACCAGCTCGTAGTCTGTGACACTCACCGGCCAGTCGATCAGCGTCTCCGGCTTTTCCCCCCTGGCGTATAGCTCCGCTTCTGCTGCCTTCTGCACACTGGGGGCCACAGCCAGTTGGGCTGCTCTGTACTCCTTCAGCTTGAACAGACGGTGGAGGGACTGGGGCATATTGTACTGGCTTGCGTTGTCCACAAAGTCAAAGACCATCAGACTCTCTTTCCCCTCATACAGCCGCATTCCTCGGCCAAGCTGCTGGGTATACAGTGTCTTAGACATAGTGGGCCGTGCCATGAACAGCACTTCAATTTCCGGACAATCCCACCCCTCATTGAGCAGGTCGCAGGCACATAAGACCTGAATCTCCCTGTTGACAAACTTGTCCTGGAATTCTTTTCGTTCTGACTGCTTCATGCTGCCGGAGGCTGCCGATGCTTGAATGCCCTGGTCACGGAACATCTCAGCGATCTGCTCGGCGTGCTTTACCGAAGCGCAGAATACTACCGTGCGCTTGCCCCGGACATACTGAAGCCACGTATCCACAATGAGTCGGTTGCGCTCCGGAACATAGATTTTACTTTCCAGATCCCGGATATTATACTGCACACTGTTGAAGCGAACTTTACTCAAATCGATGTTGGTATGAATGCGGATACATCGGATGGGCACCAGCTCTCCGATTTCCACGGCGGTTTGAATATCTAACTTGTGAGCGGTATTTTTGAAAATTTCCAGGATGCTTTGATCATCCATCCGCTCTGGTGTCGCCGTCAGGCCAAGGGTAAAGGCCGGCTTGAAATAGGAGAGTACCTTCTGGTATGTGTCCGCCGCCGCATGATGGGCTTCATCCACAACGAGGTATTCAAAAGCATCATCTTTGAAACTGTCCAGATGGAGCGCCACACTCTGCACGCTGCCGCAGACCACGTGGGCATTGGGCTGTTTCATGCTCTCAATATACCGGCCAACAGTTACACTGGGCCACAGCTTACGGAAGGTTTCGGCAGCCTGGTTGACCAGCTCCTGAGTATGGGCCAGGAAAAGCGTTCTTCCACCACAGCGTTTGGCATCCATCACAGCTGTCACTGTCTTTCCAGTTCCAGTGGCATGGTATAAAAGGGCAATCGTTTCACTGTTAGAGCGCATCTCATCTAATGATTTCAGTGCCGCGACCTGGTGTTCCTTCAACTCCAGATCAGTTCCATCCAAAGCCTTGCCCCGCTGCTGAGGAAGATAGTCCTCTATCTCCTTAAATTGCGGATGACTGCCCAGAAAAATGCGCAGTTCATCTTTAACGGTCTCCGGTTGTATCTGCATCTGCCGCACCGCCCAGCGGTACACATCCCAGCCTAAATAGACCATACTGTTCTGCTTCAGCAGATCATCATAGAACTTTCCGGATGACACCAGCTGTTTATTGTGAGAAGCTTCATCATCAATTTCGATGGCAACCCTGCGCAAGCCGCTCTCCAGCACAAAATCAGCGTAGCGACTGTTCTGATAGATGTCATAGAAATGGTATTGAGAGTAGAGATATCCTGCCTTTTCCGCGCCGAAAGCTTCACTGAATAGCTCAATAAACAGATCTTCCGCAGAACTGCCGGAGGCAGAGTGGTATGCCGTCATCAGGGTCACCTTATCTTTCTCTGACTTCTTTCAAAAGAATCTTCTCATCAAAGCTGCCTCGTCTGGCGGCCTTTTCCTGCCGTACCTGTTCCAGCTGTTCCCAGGTCCAGCCTCTGGCCCGCACCACGGCACGCATGACCTCCAGCAAATCCGCCAGTTCTTCCAGCGATTTGCTCTCCTGATATTCTGTCAGCTCCTCAGCCAGCTTGGAATCCAGCATTTCCAGGTAGCAAGTTTCGGACAGTACCTCTGTGATACAAATTTTTCCATCTGCCCGGATGATTTCAGGGATTCGATCCCGAACAAGTTTTTGATATGTTTGATTTGGCATTTGGGTTTCCCCCATAGATTTTGATTGTTGCGCTGAACACCCGTTCAAGCAACTCATGATATGAGTTACTTCCATTTTATCACAATGCTCGATACTTCTCAACACATTTCGTCAAATTTACCTACCCAAAACCATTGTAAGCACCAAGAGGGCCACCAGGAAACAAGCATTCTCCGCCGTAAAGTACCGGAAATATGCTCCTTTAGTCTGGCTTTCCTCCCGTGCAACGAGCTTATAGGAGATCAAGCTTGCCATGGATGCGATCAGCGCTCCTAGCCCATCCAAGTTGATGCCGATGATCAGTGTGGACAGATTCCCTGTAAATCCAGAGAGCAGCAACGCAGCCGGAACATTACTGATCACCTGGCTGGCGGCAACGCCGGCCAGGACTTCGTGCCCGGAGACGAGCTGCTATAGACTCTGCGGGTTTCCGATAGGCGTTAGCATACTGACAAGATTGACGGCGACAGTTTGCAAAATCACAACAGGAACCATCAGCTGCCATGCTCTCCCGACCGTGCTCAAAAGTACCTGCGCAACACACTGGAACATGCCGCTCTTTTGTAATCTGGCCATGACGCTCATCAGGCAGAACAGGAATGCCCGTGTCCGAAAGTCCCATAGCCCATATATTCTTTGTCAAGGGCTACAAAAAGCATGGAACAGTAATTCATCGACCAGTGGCTCCATACTTGACTGTATGCGGTGCTGGACTGCCGCTTGGAAGATATTGCGGAGTATGTTCCCGATGACGAATGAAGGAGTGCCGGTTGGCACTCCTTCCGTCTTTATAAGTTGTATCTGATATAATTCAAAAATTCGATTGACTATAAACCACGCCATGTGCTATCCTATACAAGAAAGGAGTTGACATCCATGGTTATTCGAGAGAACTATCTGTCCAAAATCCGCCCCTTCATCGGCAAGGACATCATCAAGGTACTGACTGGCATCCGGCGCGGCGGTAAAAGCGTCCTGCTGGAGCAGATCCGTGACGAGATCAACAGCCCCAACACCATATTCCTGAACTTTGAGGACTTGGGCAACCAGCACCTTTGCGAGTACAATGCTCTCCACGATTATGTATGTGAGAAAATTGGCGACAGCAAAGAGCAGTTCTATCTGTTTTTTGACGAAATACAGGAAGTACCGGGTTGGGAGAAGGCGGTCAACTCCCTGCGGGTGAAATTCCATGCGGACATCTACATTACTGGCTCCAACTCCCGGCTGCTGTCCGGCGAGCTGGCGACTTATATTGCTGGGCGGTATATCTCCTTTGTTGTATACCCTTTTTCCTTTACAGAGTTTCAAATGGCTGACCCTGCCCTGACTTTCGACCAATATATCCAATACGGCGGTATGCCCTTCCTGTCCAGCATCAATTTCGAGCCGGAGATCAGCAAAAACTATCTCCAGGACATCTTCAACTCGGTGGTACTGAAGGATATTGTCAAGCGAAATAACATCCGGGACGTTGACCTGCTGGAGCGCATCATCGCCTATGCCCTGTCCAATGTAGGCAGGAGCTTTTCAGCCACCAGCATCTCCAAATTCTTCAAAGCAGAAAACCGCACCGTAGCTCCTGAAACGATTCTGAACTATCTGAAAGCCTGTGAGGAAGCCTATCTTCTGTACCGTCTCAAGAGCCAGGACATCAACGGCAAGAAGATACTGAAAGTCAATGAGAAATACTATGTGGCCGATCACGGGCTGCGGGAGGCAGTTATCGGTGCAAACCTGCAAAACGTGGAAATCGTTCTGGAAAACATCGTGGGCCTTGAATTGCTCCGCCGGGGATACAAGATCTGTGTCGGGCGTGTAGGGACAAAGGAGATCGACTTTGTAGGTGAGAAACAGGGTGACAAGCTGTATGTCCAGGTCTGCTATCTGCTCAGTGATGAAGCCACTATCCAGCGGGAGTTTGGTTCGCTGCTGGAGGTCAGGGACAACTACCCGAAGCTGGTCCTGTATAAAGAAGGCTCTTTCCGAGGGAATTATGAGGGTATCCCAGCAATCAGAATTGAGGACTGGCTGGCGGAGAAAAATGTGTAAAGCAGGTGTGCTCGGGCGGTCTTAGCGTGGTGCTGCCGTAATTCTCCTGCATACAAACAAAACACTTTGGCGCGTATAAAATAGATAACGCTGAATTGAGGTTGACTTTGCACATAATATGTACTATAATTGTCGTGCGAGGAGGCGATGGTATGGATACCAACATGACATTCCGCATGGATTCCGATGTCAAAGCAGAGATGGCCGCTATCTGTGCCAAGCTGGGAATGACAACGTCCACTGCTTTCAATATTTTTGCCAATGCCTTTGTGCGTGCAAAGGGAATGCCATTCGCTGTAACAATTCAAGAGCCAGATGCTCTTGTGTCTAAGGAGTCAATGCTGGCAGATACCGACCAATTATTGGCTGATTTTGCGTCAGATTATAAGAGGATGGCAGAATGATTTGGATAAAGGTGGAGGACGTTATTCTGATCCACAGCCGAATTATTCAAGTCACTGGTGGGATAGACGGTCTCCGAGATCGCGCCAGTTTGGAAGCTGCTCTTGCCGCGCCGCTTCAATCTTTTGCGGGAGAGGATCTTTTCCCTTCAGATATTGAAAAAATCGCCCGTCTTGGATATGGATTGGCGGCTAACCATGCCTTTATAGATGGAAATAAGCGGATCGGTGCCATGCTGACACAACTCCTATTGAAGTGGAACAGCTACCATCTGGAATTGCAAAAGGGTGAGTTGGCGGATATGTTTATCGCTATTGCCGATGGCAGTGCAGATGAGCAGGATTTGTTAGCCTGGATTCGGGCGCATATCAGATGAAATGAGTAAGGTCAGCGCCCATAATCGGGTGCTGACCTTGTTGTTTCCCGCGATCAGAATCGAGGACTGGCTGACGGGGAAAAATGTGTAAAACCCGCATTGTATCTCTCGGAAAAATGTGCTATACTATCCTTAATCCCACACAAAAAGGCTGGTGATGTGATGAAACGAAACGCCTTAGACGCGCTAATCAAGTGGCAGCACAGCGAAGACCGCAAGCCCATGGTACTCAAGGGCGCGCGTCAGGTTGGTAAGACCTGGCTCATGAAGGAGTTCGGACAAAGCTGCTACGAACATTCCGTTTACTTTAACTTTGATGAAGAGGACGAGCTGAAATCTATTTTCGAGGTCAACAAGAACCCTCAGCGGATCATAGAATTGCTTTCCTTGATCGCCGGAGAGAAGATTCTGCCCGGTGAGACTCTGGTGATTTTTGATGAGATACAGGAGTGTCCC
>OFFX01001508.1_pt1 | contig 16423 bp, 10 predicted proteins | sample 1521511 | NCBI WGS metagenome assembly OFFX01 (sample SAMEA3504125, study PRJEB24116) | mouse gut metagenome | biome: mouse gut; feature: mouse-associated habitat; material: faeces | place: Denmark | collected 2011
GGGGGACCTGCGGGTGGGTGACGGACAAGACCGCCGCTCTGCTGGAGGGTGTTGTCACCGTCACCGCCGGGGAGCAGGAGGTCACAATCAGCGCCGGAGAGATGGCCGTTATGACGGCGGAGGGCGCCCTGGAGGTGAAGCCCCTCAGCGCCGATTCCATCCCCGACTTCGTGAGAGAGGAGCAGGCGGAGGACAGCGCACTGGTAGAAGAGGAGGTCAAGGCCGACTCTGACTCCGGCATCGACGTGCTGGCCTCCGTTGACCCCTTATACCGGCGGGATATGTATACCTATTCCAGGATGTTGCACTACAATGCAGACGGTGTATTGACTAATGAGACGGAGTACTTCCCGGATGAACAGGGACGGATCGGCAGGGAGGTGTCTCATGCATCTAACCCCACCACTGGAATGGAGGTAACTTTAGAAACGATATACATCTATAACGACGAGGGGACTTTACAGACGAGGGAGAGTGACAATGGCGTGATATATACCGTTACTGAAAATACTGCGGACCACCGAAAGATGGTACGCGGGGATATAGATCTGGTATATATTCATTATTACGATGAGCAGGGACGTATGATCAGGTCGGAAAGCTTTTGGAACGGTGAGTTTGATAGCGACGGAAGCGGAACCTTTAACAATACTTATGACGCCGAGGGGAGACTGATTCGTTCGGACCTGTATGAAACAGATGGGGCCTCAAAAGGGTATGCACTATACGAGTATGACTGATCACGCTTGTCTCACAAATTCAGGAAACCCTGCGAATGTGTCATCATCCATGAAACCTTTGACCGGATGCGTGCCCTCCCGCTTCACCTGCAGGAACCGCTTCCGGACGGCCTGCACCATGCACTCTGTCAAGCACAACTGCCTGGAGACCGCCGTGCTGTTCGCTGTCCGGTATCAAGTGAGCACCGCCGTTTCCAACTCGGAAACAGCGTGGGAGAAGTACAGCAGGAAAAGCAAAAATAAATGGATGGTAAATCGCCACCCGATATGATAAGATAGATAAATATATTTTGCTGTATTTAAATAAAGGAGCTTGTTGCCAGATGTCCGATAGAATACTGATCGTTGATGACGAGGTCGAGATCGCGGATCTGATCGAGACCTATCTGCAAAGTGAAAATTATAGCGTATCCAAATGTTATTCCGCGAAAGAAGCGCTGGACTGTATTCAGACAACAGAGTTTGACCTGGCTGTTCTGGACATTATGATGCCGGAAATAGACGGGTTGACTCTGTGTCGGAAGATCAGGGAGCGCTATACGTATCCGGTCATCATGCTGACAGCCAGGGATGGGGAGACGGATAAGATCACCGGGCTGATGCTGGGGGCGGACGATTATGTCACCAAGCCCTTTTTGCCGCTGGAGCTGGTTGCAAGGATCAAATCCCAGCTGCGGCGGTACAAGAAATACAATCCTTCCCATACAGGAGAGGGGGAGCAGGAGCTGCTAAGCCATCTGGGGCTTGTACTGAATGGGAAAACACATGAGTGCACCCTGAACGGGAAGGCGCTTGTGCTGACGCCCACCGAATTTGCCATCCTGCGTATCCTTCTGGAAAACAGGGGACGCGTGATCGGTGCGGAGGAACTGTTCCATGCGATATGGCAGGATGAGTATTACAGCAAGTCGAACAATACGATTCCGGTTCATATAAGACACCTGCGGGAGAAATTAAACGATACATTGAATAAGCCAAAATATATTAAGACGATATGGGGAGTCGGATACAAAATTGAAGAATCATAAAAGGGAAGAATATACGGCATTTCAGAGAAAGATCATGCGGCGGTTTTGTCTTAATATCTTCGGCTCGGTCTTTGTTGTGATCATCCTGTATTTGTTTCTGTGGAGGCGGCGGTTTGGAGACTGGACTGTGAAGGCTCTGGAATATTTTATGAAGATTGGGCATGAGCAGGCTTTTTACATCTACCACAGCTGTTTCAGGGAATATAAAGAGATCTTCTTTGCGGCGGCGATCATCCTCGTATTTGTTTTGATGCTCTGGCATCTGTTCCGGTGGATGACCCGCTATTTTACACAGATCGACCAGGGGATAGACGCACTGCTGCAGGAGGATCAGGGACAGATCTGTCTGTCACCGGAGATGCTGCCGTTTGAGCGGAAGTTAAACGCGGTGAAGCAGGAGCTGGAGAAGCAGAAGGCGGAACGTGCCATGGCGGAGCAGCGCAAGGATGAGCTTGTCATGTATCTGGCGCATGACATCCGCACGCCTCTGACGTCGGTGATCGGTTATCTGAATCTGCTGGAAGAAGATCCGGATATGCCGGCAGCGCAGAGGGCGAAGCATGTGCATATAACGCTGGAAAAGGCGAACCGCCTGGAAGAGATGATAAATGAGTTTTTTGAGATCACGCGTCTGAATACGGGACAGATCCGGCTCTCCAGGGAGCGGATCGATCTTTACTATATGCTGGTGCAGCTTTGTGATGAGGTCACGCCCGTGCTGGAAGCGCACGGCAATTTTGTGGCATTGGAGGTGGATGAGGATCTGGCAGTCCGGGCCGATCCGGATAAGATAGCCCGGGTATTTGCCAACATCTTGAAAAATGCGGCGGCCTACAGTTATCCGCATACCGGGATACGCATTTTTGCCGAAAAGACGGACCCGGATATCCTGCTCTCTTTTCAGAATCAGGGAAAAACGATCCCGCCGGAAAAGCTGCCGCTGCTGTTTGATAAATTCTATCGGCTGGATACCGCCCGCATGTCGGATACGGGCGGGACAGGTCTTGGGCTTGCGATCGCGAAGGAGATCCTTTCGCTTCACGGCGGGGAGATCCGGGCCGTGAGCGGGAAGGATACCGTCACGTTTGTTGTCCGGCTGCCGCTGCAGGGTTAAAGAAATCATCAGATCCTGTTAATATTTTCTTAAAGTTTAAACAATTTCCTGTTAAAGTTCTCTATGCCTCTGTTCAGTACAATGGTTACTGTACAGAGGCATATTTGTTTTGCCGGAGAAAGGAGTTTTTGAGCATGGGTGAAAGAAGCGGAACGGTGCGGGAGGTAAGGAAGCGCAGGAGAAGGCGGCAGAGAAGGCGCGCATGGGCCGTTGTAACGGCGCTGTTTCTCTGTATCATGGCAGCGGATTTTCTGGGAGGCTTTCTGGTCGGCTGCTCCTGGCAAAAGAGCACGGGACGGGAACCGCTCCCGGAGATTTTTGCCGCGGACACAGAGGGCGGTCCGGTGGCGGGGACCTGGGAGAATGCGGTATATCACGACGGGCAGGGCGATGCCGTACAGGACGACAATCCACCGTATGAAAACGGGCCGGAGGGCAGCGCGGACGAGACTGCGGGTGGTGCGGCCATGCAGGAGGAGTGTTTTGACGGGCAGTGGAATCTGCTTCTGGTGAACAACTGGCATCCGGTGCCGGAGAGCTGCGAAGTCGATCTGGTGGAAGTGGACGGCGGCGAGCAGGTGGACAGGCGCATCTATGAGCCTTTGATGACAATGCTGGAGGATGCGAGAGAGGCCAACTGGGGGCAGCTGCCCCGTGTCGTCTCCGGATATCGGACGGCTGAGAAGCAGCAACAGCTCTATGACGACAAGATTGCGGAGTACCGCAGGCAGGGCTACCCGGATGACGAGGCGGAGGAGCTGGCGCAGCAATGGGTGGCGATGCCGGGATTCAGTGAGCACCAGCTTGGTTTTGCGGTGGATATCAACGGCGCCACCTATGATGTTTATCTGTGGCTGCAGGAAAACAGTTACAGGTACGGCTTTATTTTCCGCTATCCGGGGCATAAAACAGAGCTTACCGGCGTGGCGGAGGAAGTATGGCATTATCGCTATGTCGGTGTTGAGGCGGCTGCCGAGATTTATGAACAGGGCATTTGTCTGGAGGAATATGTGGAAAACATGGAGAACAGGAACCTGTAACAGGCAGGACACGGGGGTTATGCAGTCAGCGGAAAGAGTGGAATCAGCGGAGAGAATGAAAGCAGCAGAGAGAATGAAAGCAGCGGAGAGAATGAAAGCAGCAGAGAGATTGAAAGCAGCGGAGAGATCAGAAGCAGCGGAAAGACTGGAGTCAGAGAAAAAGATGGAAACAGCGGAAAGGATGGAAGCAATGAGAAAAAGAGCAGGAAAGAAAACGGTATGTTTACTGTCGGTCATCATGATGATGATGTCGCTGGCAGCAGGATGCGGCGGACAGGAAGAGGCAGCAGGCAGCGGCGGGCAGGACGGCGAAGGAACGGGACAGCAGGCGACGATGGGAAGGTATGTGGAGACGGAGAGGAATCTTCCGGACCCGCTGGAGGAGGCCGGCGGCATCTATAAGCTGCCGGACGGACAGCTGGTGCTCATCGGCAGGCAGGGGGAGCTTTTTGTGTCAAAGGACAATGGCGCCGTCTGGGAGCAGGACAGCAGACAGTGGCTTAAGGAGACGGCCACGGCCGCCGGGGCCTATATCATGGATGTGAAGATGGATTCCAAAGGGAATATGGGGATCGTTTATGCGGAGGATGACGGCATGGAGAGCGGGGAGACGGCGGTAAAGTGCGTGCTGCTGATGGCGGATGATACGGTTGTACCGATTGCGCTTTCGGGGGCAGCAGCGGAGGAAAGCATCGACCGGTTCTGGATCTCGGGCGATGACCGGTATTTCGTCTCAACGACAAGTGGCAATCTCTACGAGGTGAAAGAGGACGGCAGCAGCAGGCTGTATCTGACGGCAGAAGGCTATCCGCAGACCGTGTGTTTTCAGGGCAGCCTGATGATCCTGGACGGGTATGAATTAAAGGCGCCGCTTCTTTACGATATGGAAAAGGAAGCCTATGTGGAGGACGAAACGCTGGCGGCTTTTGTGCAGGACAATTATGCGGACAGAGGGTTCAACGGTGCCGGCTGGCAGAATATGTGCCTTTTTCCGGGAGAAGACGACGTGATCTATCTGGCGGGCAGGAAGGGCCTGCACCGGCATGTAATAGGCGGAGCCGGCATGGAACAGATCATTGACGGCAGGCTGTCACGTCTGGGAAATCCGCAGTACGGGACGCGGGGCATGGTATTTCTGGAAACAGGAGAATTTCTGGCGGCGTCAGATAACGGAAAGCTGATCCAGTTTACGTATGATCCCGACAGGGTGGCCGTACCGCAGGAAAATCTTAAGGTGTACAGTCTGGAGAAAAATGTGGATCTGTCCACAGCAGTCTCTTTTTACCAGATCCAGAACCCGGATGTTTTTGTAGAATATGAAGTCGGTATGGACGAAGGAGAGGCCGTTACCAGAGAGGATGCGGTCAGGAAGCTGAATACGAAGATCCTGGCGGGGGAAGGCCCGGATGTCCTGCTGCTGGACGGGCTGCCGGTGGATTCCTATATGGAAAAAGGGATGCTTGCCGAGCTGAATGCCCTTGTCGAGGAGCTGGGTACAGAAGTGTTTGAGAATCTGATCACTGCTTTTGCCAAGGAGGACAGGATCTATGCGGTGCCCGGACAGGTCAGACTTCCGGTTGTGATGGGAAGGGCGGATGCGGTTTCCGGTATCACGGGGGCTGCGGATCTGGCGGACAGGATCGAAGAGATGCGCAGGGAACTGCCGCATCAGGATCTGATCGGTCATGGCTGTGAGAAGGCGATTCTAAAGATCTGCGCCATTTTTTCCGCCCAGGATTGGAAGGACGGGAACGGAGAAATTGACACAGATGCCATCGCCGGGTTTCTGACGCAGGGAAAGAGGATCTATGAGGCGCAGATGGACGGCCTTGAGGAGAAAAGCGTGGAGCGGCTTCAGCAGTCGATCGAAGCGCACGAGCAGTATGAAGGGGAAGACTGGATGTATGATCTGACCAGTTATGGATTTTATATGGACTATGCGGCGGGGAATACCGCTGTCTATGCCGGGGTCAGCCATTCACCCGGCGGCTATGCGGAGCTGGCGTCCATCTCCCGGGCAGACGGATTTGAGGACACGGTGCTTGTGCCTGTAACAAGGGAGGACGGCAGTGTGTTCCTGCCGGAAACGGTGCTCGGCATCAACGCGGCTACGCAGAAGAAGGAGCAGGCGGAAGGGTTTATCAGGCTCTTTCTGGGAAAAGAAAATCAGCGCAGCCTGAGCGGTTATGCGGTAAACAGAGCCGCGTTCGAGGAGGCGGCCGCACTGCAGGGGAAAGAAGCTGACGAAAACGGGGTGTATGGCAGAGTCGGCATGATGTACGAAGACGGCAGCGAGTTTTCACTGGAACTTTTCCTGCCGACAGACGCCGAGACCGCGGCGGTCAAAGAATGGATGGAGACGGCAGCGATACCTTATATAGAAGACAGAGTGCTGGAGGAAGGTATTTTTGAGGAGGGGGCGTTGTTTCTCCTCGGCGGGCGCGGGCTGGAGGAAACTCTGGATGCCATTGAGAAACGGCTGGCTGTTTATATTGCGGAGTAGAGATTTGCTCAGTCCGGTTCGGCCTTTTTACGCCTGTAGGCGTTGGGACTCATATGATAGTGCTGCCTGAACTTGCGGCAAAAATACCCGGCGCTTGTGAAGCCTGTTTCTTCCGCGATGGAAGAGACGGATTTCTGGGTGGTGTAGAGCAGCCCGGCAGCCTGGGCCAGACGATACTGGATCAGGTATGACACGGGCGCGATATGGATTCCGGTCTGGAAGATATGCAGGGCGCCGCTTTTGCTGATCGAGGCGGAGGCGGCGATCATCTCCAGTGAAATCTCCTCTGTGTAATGGTCATGGATGTACTGCATCATGGTCTGCAGCCTGGCTTGCCTGTGATTTACGCGGTGCGGATTTTGCGGGTCTGCAGACAGGTCCAGATGATTCCACAGAATATCCCAGATTTGGAAAAGGAGCTGCAGCGTGCACAGTTCCTTTTTTTCTTCGCCTTCCTGCAGCGCAAAGATCTGCAATAAGAGCTGCAGCACATCATTCTGCCAGGGCGTATGCGGATCAAATATCTGGCAGGGAAGGGCGGCATGGATGACTGGACTGATGTATTTATCGTAGATAAGGCTTTCCTCTGGCGCCAGCAGAGATGGTGCAAAAACGATGTTTGGAAAAAAGGTGCTGCTTTTTGCCTCGAAGCGGTGAAGGATGCCGCTGTTGATAAACAGGCCGCAGCCTTTTGGCAGCTCTATTTTATCTGCACCGATCAGACAGAGGGCGGCGCCCTCGGCGACATAGATGAATTCCAGCTCATGATGCCAGTGCCAGTCGATGCGGTGGAAGTCAAACTGCCAGATATTTTCCGGATAGTATGCGAAAGGATAGCGGTCGTCTCCGTGCCGGACGGTTTCCCGCAGTGTTTCGTCCGTCATGATCTTATAAGTTCCCATAGCGCCTCCATGTATGCCTTGAACAGGCTGGTTTTGGGATATTGTATCATAAATATGAGATTCTATGCAATGATTCTGCATAAAAACTGCGATATAATACCAACTGGTGTGATGCCTTTTACGGGCATATATTCGCCGGACAGGGAGGAAATGCAAATGAAGAATCAATATAATAAAACAGTCACGGCCTGTTTCGTGGGCTATATTGTACAGGCGATCGTCAATAACTTTACGCCGCTGCTGTTCTTATTTTTTCAGAGGAGTTATCAGATTCCGCTGTCGCAGATAACGCTGCTGGTGACGTTTAATTTCGGAATACAGCTGCTTGTGGATCTGCTTTCCGTCGGCTTCGTGGACAGGATCGGATATCGCATATCCATGGTTGCGGCGCATGTTCTGGCGGCGGCAGGGCTGGTGCTGCTTACGATCCTGCCGGAGGTTACGGCGACTCCTTTTACCGGAATCCTGATCTCCGTGATGATCTATGCCATCGGCGGTGGCCTGCTGGAAGTTCTGGTCAGTCCGGTGGTGGAAGCGTGTCCTTCCGATAACAAGGAGAAGGCCATGAGTATGCTGCATTCTTTTTACTGCTGGGGTCATGCGGGCGTTGTGCTGCTCTCGACTTTGTTTTTCTATGTGGTCGGTATCGAAAACTGGAAAATGCTGGCCCTTTTGTGGGCGGTCGTTCCCATGGTCAACGCCTTTGTATTTGCCAGGGTGCCGATCGCGGCGCTGATGGAAGAAGGGGAGAACGGGCTGACGTTAAAAGAACTGTTTCGCCTGCGGATCTTCTGGATCCTGCTTGTGATGATGATATGCGCAGGGGCAAGCGAACAGGCGGTAAGCCAGTGGGCCTCCACATTCGCGGAGCAGGGACTTGGCATCTCCAAGACGGCGGGAGATCTGGCCGGGCCGCTGGCGTTTGCGGTCCTGATGGGGACGTCCAGACTGTTTTACGGCAAATACGGCGACCGCATTCATCTGGAACGGTTTATGGTCTACAGCAGCTGCCTGTGCATTTTGTCCTATCTGGGGATCTCACTTTTTCCGGTTCCGCAGCTGAGCCTGCTTGCCTGTGCGGTCTGCGGCCTGTCGGTGGGAATCATGTGGCCGGGAACATTTAGTAAGGCGTCTGCGGCTTTGCCAAAAGGCGGGACGGCCATGTTTGCCCTGCTGGCGCTGGGCGGCGATGTGGGCTGTTCCGGCGGCCCGACGGTAGTCGGCATGGTGTCGGGCGCTTTGGGAGATGACTTGAAGAAGGGCGTTCTGGCGGGCGTTGTCTTTCCGGCGCTGCTGCTCGGCGGTATTATTCTCAGCAGGAAAACAAAAGGAAAAGCAAAAGAATAAAAAATGAGGAGAAGAAAGAGAGGAGAAGAAGATGGAATTCTTAAAATGCAGTCCGAAATGGACAAGAGAACCGAAACAGGTGCAGATCTGTGAGGACAAAGTTGTGATCACGACAGAAAGGGGGACTGACCTTTGGGCACGTACTTATTATGGCTTTCAGAATGATAATGCACCGGTATTGCAGATAGAGACAAGCGAGCCGTTTTTCTCTTTTATCATTAAGACGGAGTTTGAGAGTTCCTGCCGTTTTGACCAGTGTGGAGTGGTTATGTATTTAGACAGTGATAACTGGTTCAAAGCGTCTATCGAGTATGAAGACGAGAAGGTGCAGAGGCTTGGAAGCGTCGTCACGAATCACGGTTATTCTGATTGGGCGACAACGGATATTTCCTCCGATATCAAGAGTATGTGGTATCGCTTCTCGCGCAGGAACAGCGATTACTGTATCGAGTGCAGCGAGGACGGCATTCACTATATGCAGATGCGGATTTTTCACATGTGGGAAGGGGCGGAAAAGATTACCTATGGAATCTATGCCTGCAGTCCGACAGAAGGATCTTATCAGGCTGTGTTTTCCAACATGCAGATCACGGAATGTCAGTGGAAATCAGATGCGGACTGGCGTGACTGACAAAGTTGACCGTATAGCAATATCAAAAAACAGTGGGCATGGTGTCCGCTGTTTTTTGTATAGCTGTTTACATTAGGGGAAATGCGGTATAAAATAATGAAAACAGTCCGGGATCATGAAAAAAGGGAAAGCTGTCTGCCTGCCGTTAGAAAAATGCCGGCAGACCGACAGGCAGAGAGGAAAGGAAAGACATGCACAGAGACAATACAAAGATCGTAAAAATAGGCGACCGGGTGATCGGAGGCGGGAATCCGATCCTGATCCAGTCCATGACGAACACGAAGACGGAAGATGTGGAGGCGACGGTTAGGCAGATTCTGCGGCTGGAGCAGGCCGGATGTGAGATCATCCGCTGTACGGTGCCGACTTTGGAGGCGGCAGCGGCGGTGAAGGAGATTAAGAAGCAGATACACATTCCGTTGGTGGCGGATATTCATTTTGACTATAAGATGGCGATCGCGGCCATGGAGAACGGGGCGGACAAGATCCGCATCAATCCGGGCAATATCGGAAGCCGTGACAAGGTTGCCGCAGTGGTGGCGGTGGCGAAAGAGCGGAATATTCCCATTCGTGTGGGTGTCAACAGCGGTTCTCTGGAAAAGGAGCTGGTGGAGAAATATCATGGCGTGACGGCGGAGGGCATCGTGGAGAGCGCTCTGGATAAGGTGGGGATCATCGAGGATCTGGGGTATGATAATCTGGTGATCAGCATCAAGTCTTCGGATGTGATGATGTGCGTGGCGGCGCATGAGCTGCTGGCGCAGAAGACGCATTATCCGCTGCATGTAGGCATCACGGAGGCCGGAACGGTGACAAGCGGCAATATCAAGTCGGCCATCGGGCTGGGACTTATCCTGCATCAGGGGATCGGCGACACGATCCGGGTCTCTCTGACCGGAGATCCGGTGGAGGAGATCAAGTCCGCCAGATTGATCCTGCGCACGCTGGGACTGCGGAAGGGCGGTATCGAAGTGGTATCCTGTCCCACCTGCGGCAGAACCCGTATTGACCTGATCGGGCTGGCCAATCAGGTGGAAAAGATGGTGGAAGATATTCCATTAGATATCAAGGTAGCCGTGATGGGCTGTGCGGTCAACGGTCCCGGCGAGGCGAAGGAAGCGGATATCGGCATTGCCGGCGGTGTGGGAGAGGGCCTGCTGATCAAGAAAGGTGAGATCGTGAAGAAGGTGCCGGAGGACCAGCTGCTTGCCACTTTGCGGGAGGAACTCCTGAACTGGGGGCAGGCATGAAGCAGCAGAGTACGAATGGGTATATTGTATATTTGGGAAAGGAATATTTAGTATAGATGGGCAAGAAATTTTTTGAAGTGTTTCCTTCTTTAAAACTGGATACGGGATTGCGGGATCTGTATGAGCAGGTTACGGTGGAGAAGGTTTCGGCTACAAAGCGGAAAGATTTTCTGCGCGTCTATATTTCTTCGGACAGGCTGATCCAGAAGGAGGATGTATTCCGGGCGGAAGGAGAGATCAAGAAGCAGTTTTTTCCGAATGTGCCGATGGTGATCAAGTTCTATGAGCGTTTTCATCTGTCCTCCCAGTATGACCCGAAGAAGCTGACGGAGATTTACCGGGACAGCATCCTGTTGGAGCTGCGGGAGTATTCTCCGGTGGAGTACAATCTGTTCAAGAAGGCGGATATCGCTTTTGCGGAGGAGAATACGCTGCAGCTGACCGTGGAGGATACGGTGCTTGGCAAAAGCAAGGCGGAAGAGCTGACCAGGATTCTGGAAAAGATCTATAACGAGCGCTGTGGTTTCGCGGTGTCGGTGCAGATTTCTTATAAGGAACATATAACGGGGAAGTATAAGAAGGAGGACGAGCACAGACTGGCCATGCAGGTGGCGGAGATTTCGGCCAGAGCAGGCTATGGCGGCGGCCGGCCGGATGGGTATATGGACGGTGCAGAGGCAGGGACTGACACAGGGGCCGGCATGGAAGGTTTACATAATTCTGAGTCCGGCTACAGTCAGGGAGCGGCATCGGGTGTGTATCAGGACGAATTTGCACCGTATATGCAGGGAGCAGCCGGAGACCTGGTGCCCGGTCAGCCGATGGCAGAGGGGCAGGGTGCAGCGGGTGGTTTCGGTGGCTCTGCGCCCGGGCAGAACGGGGCAGGCGGCCCCATGCAGGGACAGGCCGGGAACGGGGGCGTTTTACAGGCGCAGTCCGGAGCTGGCAGCATGGCCGGCGGGCAGAAGCCGGCGGGACAGCTTCTGCCGGGAGCGGGACAGGCAGGCCGTTATGGCGCAAAGTCGTCGTTCAAGGGCGGCAGAAAGGGCGAAGACGGAAAGAAGAGCGATTTCCGGCGGGCGCTGAAACGTTCCGACAATCCGGACGTGCTGTACGGCCGGGATTTTGACGAGGAGTCCATGCCGATCAACGATATCATCGGCGAGATGGGCGAGGTGGTCATCCGCGGCAAGATCCTCAATATGGACAAGCGGGAGATCAAGAACGAGCGGACGATCCTGATCTTTGATGTGACGGACTTCTCTGATACGATGACGATCAAGATGTTTCTGCACAACGATCAGGTGGCGGAGCTGACCGGGGATGTGAAGCCGGGCGCTTTCGTGAAGATCAAGGGCATGACGATGATGGACAAGTTTGACCATGAGCTGACCATCGGTTCTTTGACAGGGATCAAGAAGATACCGGATTTTATCACATCACGTCTGGATACCAGTGTGCGCAAGCGGGTGGAGCTGCACTGTCATACGAAGATGAGCGATATGGACGGCGTGTCCGAGGCCAAGGATATTGTCAAGAGGGCTTATCAGTGGGGACATCCAGCGATCGCCATCACGGATCACGGCGTGGTGCAGTCCTTTCCGGACGCCAACCATGTCTGGGAAGATCTGTGGAAGGCAGAGAAGAACAAGCGCAAAGAGGCGGGAGATCCGGACCCGGACAAGCAGGACTTTTTCAAGGTGATCTACGGGGTGGAAGCCTATCTGGTGGACGATCTGCATGAGATCGCCACCAATGACAAGGGGCAGGATTTCAGCCAGGATTTCGTGGTGTTCGATATCGAGACCACGGGCTTTTCCCCGGTGGAAAACAGAATCATAGAGATCGGCGCGGTGAAGGTCTGCGGTGGTAAGATCGTGGACCGCTTTTCAGTGTTCGTCAATCCGGAGGTGCCGATTCCCTTCGAGATTGAGAAGCTGACGGGCATCAAGGACGATATGGTGATCGACGCGGAGAAGATCGAGAGCGTGCTGCCGCAGTTTCTCAGCTTCTGCGAGGGGTGTATGCTGGTAGCCCACAATGCCGGGTTCGACATGAGTTTTATCATGGAAAACTGCGACAGGCAGGGAATTGCCCATGATTTCACCTATGTGGACACGGTGGGGATGGCGAGAGTGATGCTGCCAGCGCAGGCCAAACATACGCTGGACGCGGTGGCCAAGACGCTGGGTGTTTCGCTGGAGAATCATCACCGGGCGGTGGATGACGCGGAGGCCACGGCGCAGATCTTCGTCAAGCTGATTCCGATGATGGCAAAGGACGGCATCACTACGCTTGCCCAGATCAATGAGAAGGGAAATTTAAGTCCCGGCATTATAAAGAAACTGCCCACCTATCACGGCATCATTCTGGCCAAGAACAATGTGGGACGGATGAACCTGTATCGGCTGATCTCCCTGTCCCATCTGACTTATTTTGCCAGAAGGCCGCGGATTCCGAAGAGCCTTCTGAATCAGTACCGGGAAGGGCTGATCGTGGGCAGCGCCTGCGAGGCGGGGGAGCTTTATCGTGCGCTTCTGGAGCGGAAGCCGGATGCGGAGATCGCCAGACTTGTGGATTTCTATGATTATCTGGAGATCCAGCCGCTTGGCAACAACAAGTTCATGATCGAGTCCGAGCGGGTGCAGAATGTAAATTCCATGGAAGATATCATGGAGATCAACCGGAAGATCGTGCGGCTGGGAGAACAGTTTCACAAGCCGGTGGCGGCTACCTGTGACGTGCATTTCCTGAATCCGGAGGATGAGGTCTACCGCCGCATCATCATGGCGGGACAGGGATTCCCGGATGCGGATAACCAGGCGCCGCTGTATTTTCGGACGACGGAGGAGATGCTTCTGGAGTTCGCCTATCTGGGAAGCGATAAGGCCGAGGAGGTGGTCATCACCAACACCAACCTGATCGCGGATATGATCGAGACCATGTCACCGGTACGGCCGGACAAGTGCCCGCCGGTGATCGAGGACAGTGACAGGCAGCTGACGGAGATCTGTTACAACAGGGCACATGAGCTGTACGGGGAGACGCTGCCGAAGATCGTGGAGGACAGGCTGGAGAAGGAGCTGCATTCCATCATCTCCAACGGGTTTGCGGTGATGTACATCATCGCCCAGAAGCTGGTGTGGAAATCGGTGGAGGACGGTTATCTGGTGGGCTCCCGCGGTTCTGTGGGAAGCTCTTTTGTGGCCAATATGGCGGGGATCACGGAAGTAAATTCCCTGAGCCCTCATTACCTGTGCCCTAAATGCCATTATTATGATTTTGAGTCCGAGGAAGTGAGGGCTTACGGCGGCGGCGCGGGATGCGATATGCCGGATAAGAATTGTCCGCAGTGCGGCACACCCCTTGACAAGGAAGGATTTGATATCCCTTTCGAGACCTTCCTCGGCTTTAAGGGGGATAAGGAGCCGGATATTGACTTGAACTTTTCCGGCGAATATCAGAGTAAGGCGCACAAATACACGGAGGTGATCTTTGGCAGCGGCCAGACTTACCGGGCCGGGACCATCGGTACGCTGGCGGACAAGACGGCTTTCGGTTATGTGCGGAACTATTATGAGGAGCGGGGCAGGCATAAGCGTGTCTGTGAGATCAACCGCATCGTGACGGGATGCACGGGAATCCGCAGGAGCACCGGCCAGCATCCGGGCGGTATCGTGGTGCTGCCGGTGGGGGAGGATATCAACTCTTTTACACCGGTACAGCATCCGGCCAACGATATGACAACGGACATCGTTACCACCCATTTTGACTACCATTCCATTGACCACAACCTGTTGAAGCTTGATATTCTGGGGCATGATGACCCGACGATGATTAAGACGCTGGAGGAGTATATCAGTTCTCCTGCCATGGAAAATGAATATAACGAGACGGACAATAAGTTTGTGGCAACGAATATCCCTCTGGACGATAAGGGGGTGATTTCCCTGTTCCATGATACGTCGGCGCTTGGGATTACGCCGGATGATATCGGGGGATGCCCGGTGGGGTGCCTTGGAATTCCAGAGTTCGGGACGGATTTTGTTATCCAGATGGTGGTGGACACGAAGCCCCAGACCTTGTCGGACTTGATTCGGATCTCCGGGCTGTCCCATGGGACGGATGTGTGGCTGAATAATGCCCAGGAGTTGATCCGCTCCGGAAAGGCGACGATTTCTACGGCAATCTGTACCCGTGACGATATTATGACCTATCTGATTAATAAGGGGATGGACTCGGAGCAGTCCTTTACCATTATGGAGCGGGTGCGGAAAGGGACTGTGGCCAAGGGAAAATGTAAGGATTGGCCTGAATTTAAAGAGGATATGAAGGCTCACGGCGTGCCGGACTGGTACATCTGGTCTTGTGAGAAGATTAAGTATATGTTCCCGAAAGCCCATGCGGCGGCGTATGTCATGATGGCGTATCGGATTGCTTACTGTAAGATTAACTTTCCGCTGGCGTATTACGGGGCTTATTTTGGGATTCGTGCGGATGCATTTTCTTATGAAATTATGTGCCAGGGGAAGGAGAACCTGAAACGGTATATTGACGATTACAACCGGCGTTCGGATGCCCTGAGCAAGAAGGAGCAGGATACCATGAAGGATATGCGGCTGGTGCAGGAGATGTATGCCAGAGGGTACGAGTTCGAGCCTATGGATATCTATCAGGCCAAGGCTTCTAAGTTCCTGATTGTGAACGGGAAGCTGATGCCGCCGCTGGTCAGTATTGAAGGCATGGGCGATAAGGCGGCGGAGGCTGTGGAAGAGGCGTCCAAGGATGGGCAGTATCTCTCGCTGGATGATTTCCGGCAGCGGACGAAGGCGAGCAAGAGTGTGATTGATTATATGGTGAAGCTGGGGATTTTGAAAGGGCTGCCGGAGTCGAACCAGTTGTCGCTGTTTGATTTGTAGGTTGGTATGGGGGGATCAGATTGAGGCAGTCGCAGATTACGTTTTGGTGTCATGAGATTATCCGCTGTCAGGCGCAGGCAGAAGGATTCTATATTGACGCTACCATGGGGAAAGGCAATGATACGCTGTTCCTCTGCAAGCTTGCGGGGGAATCAGGACGTGTCCTGGCGTTTGATGTGCAGGAGGAGGCTTTGCAACGGACGGGACAGTTACTTGAGGAATCTGGTATGCGCAAGCGGGCAGAGCTAGTGTTGGACGGACATGAGCATATGGAGCGGTATGCGAAACCAGAGACTGTGGATGTGATTTGTTTTAATTTCGGGTATCTGCCGGGAGGCGACCATAGGGTCGCCACATCGGCGGATACCAGCGTGGAGGCGATTAAAAAAGGGCTTGGGATTCTAAAGCATGGCGGGATGATGAGTCTGTGCATTTACAGCGGCGGGGATACGGGGTTTGAGGAGAAGGAGAAGATTCTTGGATACATCCAGAATCTTCCGGCGCGGGAGTATACGGTGATTGTGAATGCGTATTACAATCGGGCGAACCATCCGCCATTGCCTGTGTTTATTTTTAAGAAGTAAGGGTATTGAATTTTTTTTGATAGAATATATGTTCGGAAAAACTTGACATTTTATATCTTAAAAAGTATAATTTTAGATACGAGGTGTACGAAACTGTCAAAGGAAACCCTTATTTAGAGAGGCTATAGTCAAATTGACAGATGAAAGGGGCGGAGAAGATGAGTAAGGTGTATGTATTAGTGGAAGAACGAGAAGATAGTGTAGCATGTCAAATACATGGTATCTGGTGGAAACGGGAATGTGCATGCAATGAGCTATTACGTATTACGAAAGAAAACGCTCTTTTTAATGAAAAAAGTAGAACAATTTTTCTAGAAGAAAAAACAAAAACTATAAAACTATTCTAACTAAGGCAGCATAGTATT
>OFFX01001520.1_pt1 | contig 16312 bp, 10 predicted proteins | sample 1521511 | NCBI WGS metagenome assembly OFFX01 (sample SAMEA3504125, study PRJEB24116) | mouse gut metagenome | biome: mouse gut; feature: mouse-associated habitat; material: faeces | place: Denmark | collected 2011
GTCCGCTTCCAGAAGCCACCTGCGACTGGAGCCAGTTCGACCAGCCGGAGCTGCCGAAAGCGGAGGTCCGGAGGTTCAACGATCCAGATGGCGATTACATCTTCATCCGCAACCTCTACGAAACCCGCCGGATGCTCTACAGCCTCTACAACGCCATGGGCGAGGATGAATGGATCATGCAGAGCGGCAGCCCGAGGATGCGGGGGGATGGGACCCCCTGGGTACACATCCACCTGACGCTCCCAGAGGATAAGATTGGCGCCCCCTTCTGGCCCTGGCGGGAGGAAGCTGTCCCGGAGGTACTGCACTCCTGCCCAGGCGGAGACTACTACCTGGAGGTCTGGGATGTATTTGCGGATGGAATTTTCCTGAGAACGGAATACAATCTGCGCTAAAATAACGCAGAATATGAGACAGGCGGTGTGTCCTTAGAGGGCACACCGCCTCACTATATCCTAAAACTATAGGAGGAAGCGATATGAAACGAAGAATCCTGGCCCTGTTCCTGACACTGGTCACAGTGTTGGGAATGCTCCCTGCTCCCGCCCTGGCAGCCTCCAGCGAGGAGGAAGCTTTAGGCGAGATCAAGATATTCTCAGACGGCACAGCACTGGACTATCTCTCCATCAACGGCGCCGCCCGGACGCAGAAGTATACCTACTACAACTACAAGGCGCAGGACGGTTCGACCAGCGAGATTCCCGCCTACTGTGTTAACCCCAACACGCCGGGTGTCCCGCAGACAGTCCCTGCCGGTACCGGCGTTGAGTATCTGGCCAACCAGAAATGCACAGATACCAAGGTGCTGGGCATTGTGGCCTCCGGCTATCCCCATGTGGCGCTGGATAAGCTGGGGCTGAACAGCAAGTACGAAGCCTACTACGCCACCAAGATGGCGCTGTGGTGCCACCTGCTGTCCAACTGGAGCGTCTATGACCTGAAGGTCAACCCCGGCTGCTCCGACCAGGCGGCGGCCCAGCGGGTGCTGAAGGCCGCGAAAGACATCTACCAGACCGGCATGTACTGGACCAAGCCCCTCAGCCCCAAGCTGACCGCCACCCCCGACCAGCCCAACCCCTATCCCGTTACCATTGACGGCAAGGGGTATATGCAGCAGGTCTATCAGGTGGTGAGCGAAACCTGGGTGGACGGCGGCTGGCTGCATGTGCAGTTTGCCGATCCTTCTTCCGTTCCCACCGGCACACGGATCATTGACAAGGACGGAAATGACTGTACTCAGATCAGCTGTATGGAGAGTACCGGCAACGGCTTTGCCGGACAGTTCACTATCCTGATCCCCCAGGAGTCCATGGAGGAGGGAGACGGCAGCGTCCAGGTGGAGATCTCCGGCATAGGCCACAACTACGCCATCTTCTACGCCACCTGCGCCGAGACGGACAAATACGGCAACCTCCAGAAGTATATGGCTGATACAGACCCCCGGCACCCTATCAAGGTGGACGTGATCGCCAGCTACAGCAAGAATCCTACGCCAGATCCCGACCCTGGTCCGGACCCAGATCCCGGTCCTGGCCCTGACCCCGACCCGGAGCCGGGCGACCTCCTGATCATCAAACGGGATGCCGGGACGCTGGATCTGCTGGATGGCGCAATTTTCGAGGTTGTTGGCCCCAACGGCGACACCATCGGCTCCTTCTCCACGGTGGGCGGCGAGGTTTCCGTCCCCAACCTGGAACCCGGAAATTACACAGTTTATGAGCGTGTACCGCCCAAATACTACCTTCTCAGCGATGAGCCCGCCCGGAACGTGACGGTGAAGACGGGCGAAACCGCCACCCTCACCTATGACAATGAGCCCTTCGGCAGCCTGCGGATCGAGAAGGTCAGCGATACCGGCGACAGGCTGCCGGGCGTGACCATCCAGATCAAGCACATCGAATCCGGCAGGACTTATAGCGGCAAGACCGAGGATACCGGCGCTATTGAGTTCACGGAGCTGAAGCCCGGCGCATATGAGGTGCGCGAGATCGCCGGCATCAAGGGCTGGCAGCTGGACCCGGACAGCGTTAAGACTGTTACCGTAGTCACCGGCGAAACTTCCACGGTTACATTCGTCAACAAGGAGCTTCCCGGCCTGCGGATCATCAAGTACGACAGCAGCAACAAGGAAGTGCTGTCCGGCGTTACCTTCGAGATCTGGCGGGACGGCGAATCCCTGGGCAGCTTTGAGACTGGCGAGCTGGGCGAGATATTGCTCACTGGCCTGACTCCCGGCACATACGTGGTGCAGGAAAAGTTTGTGGGCGATGAACACATCATCGACAGCACTCCCCAGCAGGTGGAACTCCGCGCAGGGGATGGGATCAAACAGCTCGTCTTCTACAATGACAAGAAGCCCGGCATGAAGCTGGTCAAGGTGGACGCCAGCGATCCCTCCAGGGTCATTCCCAACGCCAAGTTTGAGATCAAGTCCGTGGACGGCAGCTTCGGCCCGGAGGAATACATCACGGATGAACACGGCGAAATCGACCTGAGCAAGCTGCCACTAGGCGCGTATGTGGTGACGGAGATATCCTGCCCTGGCTATATCATCGATGAAGCCCAGCGGATCATCCAGCTGGATGGCAATGAGACGGCGAAATTCGTGTTCACCAACCACATAAAGCCGTCCCTGCGGCTCATCAAGAAAAGCTCGGATGGTTCGCCCCTGGGCGGCGTGCATTTCCGTATCGCCAAGATCGAGGACGGCACCCGCTATCTGGACCGTATCACCAACGAACAGGGCGAGATCCTGATCTCCGATCTGGAACCCGGAGTCTACTCGGTCAAGGAAACCGCCACGACCTCCAATCACATCATCGACATTCGGGAGTATCACGTAGAGCTGTTCCCCGGCAAGACTTCCGAGATCACCATTGAGAACCAGAAGCGGCCCAATCTCATCGTTTACAAGCACGATGCCGATACCGGCGAACCTGTGCCCGACACTGTATTTCTGGTGAAGGCCGCAGACGGGCATTCCGTGGATGAGATCAGGACCGACGCCAATGGCAGAGCGGAGCTGAAGAATCTCCTGCCCGGCGTGTATGAGGTCAGCGAGAAAACCGTCCCTGCGGCATGGCTTATGGACGCTCCCAGCCAGATGGTAACACTGTACCCTAACCGCGACCATACCCTCTACTTCAAGAACCACAAGAAACCCACCCTGACGGTGAACAAGGTGGACAGCGTCACCGGCAGTCCCATCAAGGGTGCGAAGTTCGAGGTGTGGTACGGCAGCAACAACACGACCACCGGCGAGCTGAACAGCCTGGGTACCTACTTCTCGGACGCCAACGGGCAGTTTACACTTGACCTGCTCCGGGACGGCTGGTACAAGGTGACCGAGCTGGAGCCTGCGGCGGGCTTTAGCATCAAGGAACCGGCTACCCAGGAGGTCTACATCAAAGGCGGCGAGAACAAGGTTTTGACCTTTGAGAACGTACCTTTGAATGCGATCATAGTCGAGAAATATGATAGTGTCACTGGCGAGGCTCTGCCCGGCTGCACCTTCCAGCTGAAGTATTTGGGTGGCACCTCCGGCACAGGCGGCACATCCATTGGTGAGAAGGTCACCGGGAAGAATGGCACCGCCATTTGGACCGGGTTGAAACCCGGCGCATACGTGTTGGAGGAGGTCGATCCGGCAGACGGCTATTCCATCATCCAGTCCTCCGAGACGATCCTGCTGGCCGACAGCGGTGAGCAGAGCGTTGTCACCGTCAGATTTACCAACTCTCCGGACGGGATGCTCCTGATCCGGAAGGTCTGTTCGGTGAATCCCTCTATTACTCTTCAGGATGCCGAATTTAAGATCATCTATGCCGATGGTTCGGTGATCGGCGACAGCAACGGCATCTACAGAACAGACGAAAACGGCGAGATCAGGATCACCGGCCTGAAGCCCGGTAAGAGCGTGGTGGTGACGGAAACCCGCGCCCCCGCTGGCTTCATTCTGGATACCCAGTCCCAGACCGTGCAGGTGAAGGAAGGCAAAACCGTCAGTTTGACCTTCAAAAACCAGCCCAAAGGGGCACTTATTATCCAGAAACGGGACAGCTCCACCAATAAGCCCCTCTCCGGCGCGGAGTTTCGCGTTACCACCGCCGCTGGCTGCGAGGTGGGCCTGGACGGCGTGATCGGAACCTCTACATTGACCTCCAACGGTATTTTCACTACTGATTCCCAGGGTGAGATCCGGCTCTCCAACCTCGCTCCGGGCGCCTATGTAATTTCCGAAGTGAAAGCGCCGGCAGGGTACGTTATGGATTCCCCCAGCGCCAACGTGGTGATTGGAGCCAATGGGGACACGCAGACAGTTATCATAAAAAACTCCAAAGCGGGTACATTGGTGATCGACAAACGGGATTCTGTCACCAACAAGCCGCTGGCCGGTGTCACCTTTAAGGTGACTACTGCCACCGGTGAGTTTGTCCCCGATGAAAACGGCCAGATCAGCAGCAACGGCCTGTATATGACGGACCGGGACGGCAAGATCACCATCAACGGCGTAGTTGGCGCACTGGTGGTCACGGAAGTCAAGACCATCCCGGGCTACACCATTGATCCGGCAGAGAAGACCCAGACAGTGGTGGTAAACCCCAATGATGTTCAGACGCTCCACTACTACAACACTCCCGGCACGACCCTCATCATCAAGAAGTTCATCGAGGGTACGGAGAATGAGCCTCTGCCCGGCGTGGCCTTTAAGGTCGTGGACGGCAGCGGCGCGGCGGTAGGTCCGGACGATGGGGTTTATTTTACGGACAAGGCGGGCGAGATCGTTCTCAGCGACATCGAACCGGGAACCACCGTGAAGGTGCGCGAGATCAAGACTGTGGAAGGATTCGTGCTGGATGGCACGCCCCAGGACATCCTTATCAAGGGCGGTGAGGTGCAAAGCCTGACCTTCTGGAACAAGCGGGACTGCTCCCTCACCATCCTGAAGCAGAGTACGGACAAGACCCCGCTGACCGGCGCGGTATTTCATGTGACCGATGAGGACGGCGCGGCCATTGGAACAAACAACGGCAGGTACACCAGCGACCGCAACGGCCTCATCACCATTACCGGCCTCCAACCGGGGCAGGTAGTCATTGCAACCGAGGAGAAGGCTCCCAACGGCTATGTCCGCGATATGACGCCCAAGACCACCACGATCAAGCAGGGCACGGCCAACAGCCTGATTTTCGAGAACGCCCACGCGGGCAGTCTCGTTATCAACAAGTACAGCGCGCTGGATCGGAAGACTCCGCTGGAGGGCGTGACGTTCAAGATCACCACCACCAGCGGCGAATTTCTGCCGGATGAGAACGGAAAAATCAGCTCCAACGGCTTGTATTATACCGATGAAGCCGGGCAGATCATCATTAACGGCATCGTAGGTTCGCTGGTAGTGACAGAGCAGGATACCATCCCGGGCTACGTTATCAGCGACGCCAACCGGACGCAGACGGTGGAGGTCAAACCGGACGATACGCAGAGCCTTTATTTTTATAATGAGCCCCTGTGCAGCCTCACTATCCGGAAACTGGATTCCGTCACTGGAAAGCCCGTTCCCAACACAGAGTTCACGCTGAAAGACGGCAACGGCAATGTTATCGGGAAGTATACCACCGGCAAGGACGGCACGGTGACGGTGGGCGGCCTCGTCCCCGGCAGCGCAGTCGTGGTTACGGAAACAAGGGTCCCCAGCGGCTACGTATTGAATCAGGTCCCGCAAACCATCATCGTCAAGAACGGCACGGGAAACACTCTGACCAGCGGTTCTTCCAACGGAGGCAACAATGGCTGGAGCAGCGGGAACGATCTCACGTTCGAGAATGATCCCAAGACAACGTTGACGATTGAGAAGTATCTGGAGACAGAGAACGGCAATCAGCCCTTGAAGGGTGTGACTTTCCTGATTACGGATTCCAGCGGCGCGGTCGTCGGCAGCAGCAACGGTGAGTACATCACCGGCGAGGATGGCCGGATCGTCATTCCGGATCTGGAGCCGGGTATCACTGTCACCGCGCGGGAGATCAAGGTCCCCGAGGGTGTGATCCTGGACACCGCACCCAAGAGCATCAGGATCAAGACCGGCGAGGGGCAGACCCTCCGCTTTGTCAACCAGCGTGCCGGGACCCTTGTTATTCGGAAACTGGATAAGATTACCAAGGCTCCGCTGGCCGGGACTGAGTTCGAGCTGACATACGCCGAGGGCGGGTTTGTGGATGATGCCAACGGCCACCTCTCCAGCAAGGGCCGGTACACCACCAACGACATGGGCGAGATCCGTCTCACCGTTACTGGGACTGTCGTAGCGAAGGAGATTACCCCTTGTCCGGGATATGTCATTGACTCCGCCACCCAAATCCAGACCGTGAAGGTGAATCCTGCCGATACGCAGACGATCACTTTTTACAACGAGCCTCTGTGCAGCCTCACGCTGACGAAGCGGGATTCCGTCACTGGGAAGCCCGTACCGAACACAGAATTTACGGTCAAGTACAGCGACGGGAGCCTGATTGGAAAGTTCACCACCGGGAAGGACGGGAGCGTCACAGTCACCGGCCTGATTCCCGGAAGCACTGTGGCCGTCGTGGAAACGAAAGTCCCCAGCGGGTACGTCCTCGATCCTACGCCCCAGACCATCGTTGTCAAAAACGGCTCCAATACCCTGCCCGGCGGTTCCGGCGGTACTGTGACCACTCCGGGCGGCACTACCGGCGGCAGTATCGGCAACGGAGCCAATGGCGGCAACAATCTGGATTTTGAGAATGATCCCATCGGGACCTTTGAGCTCATCAAGGTGGACGCTGCGGACAAGACCAAGCGGCTGAGCGGCGTCACCTTCGAGATCCGGGAAATGGATGACGCCCTGGTGGAAACCGTCACCACCGGCAGCGATGGCCGGGTATCCCTCACGCTGGACGCCGGGGACTACTACGCTGTGGAGACGGAAGCCCAGTCGGGGTACAAGCTGGATGCCACGCGCCACTATTTCACCATGAAGAATGGCGAGAATACCACCCTGACCGTGGAAAACAAGTCTTTCAGCGGGATCATCATTCATAAGGTGAACAGCGTCACCGGCGATGGGATCTACGATGTGAAATTCCTGGTCTACGATCAGAACAAGGATCCCATAGGAGAGTATTCCACCGACAATGAGGGCTACATCTATATAGATGACCTCACCGTTCAGGGCAAGGGCAAGCTGTTCATCCGCGAGCTGGAAGCAGCCCCAGGCTATGAGCTGGACAAGGAGTACAAGACCATCTATGTCCAGCCCGGTAAAACGGTGGAAATTGAGTGGAAGAACACACCCATCACAGGCCAGTTCCAGGTCTACAAGTACGCCGCTGAGTACAACGAGGTCACCGGCACGCCCGCCGGCGCTCCGCTGAAGGGCGCGGTGTATGAGATCAGCGAGGTCCGCAGCGGCAAGGTGGTGGACTATATCACCACGGACGCCAGGGGCGTGGCGGCCTCCAAGCCCCTGCCCCTGGGCCGCTACAAGATCGTAGAGGTCACAGCGCCGCCATACTGGAAGATCAGTGGAACGGCTTTCGATGAGACACTGGAATACCCCGGCCAGATCATCAAGGTGTCCGACTACGACAAGCCCTCCAGCCTGGGTGTGACCATCACTAAGCGGGGCAACGCCGAGGTATTGGCGGGGAGTCAGATGCGCTACGATTTCACGGTGGCCAACACCAGCAACGTGCCGCTGGAAAACTTCTTCTGGCACGACCGTATCCCCACCGATGCAGCCACCGCCATGCTGCTGACCACCGGGACCTACAGCGCGCGGCTCAATTACCGTATCCTCTACAAGACCAGCTCCGGCGGCGACTATCGGGTGCTGGCCTCCAATCTGACCAGTACCAGCAGCTATGCCTTCAACCTCAACGCCATCCCCACCCAGGCGGGCGAGAAGGTCACGGATATCTATTTTGACTTCGGCAAGGTGCCTGTGGGATTCCAGTCCACTACCAGCCCCACGCTGAACGTGGTGGTCAGCGGCAATATCGCCAACGGCTATCAGCTGATAAACCGGGCTGATGCGGGCGGTAAGTGCCAGGGTACATGGCAGACCGCCCAGGGATATTGGGTCACCATTGTCCGCAAGCTCAGTACATCTACACCTAAGCTGCCCAAAACAGGCTATTAAGTACACCGGGACGGCTCCTGAAAAGGGGCCGTCCCAAACTATACCAAAACAGGAGGCGACTCTTTTGCAGACTCATTCCGAACCCGTGGTGACTGTGCTGGACCGCACAACGCTTCTGATCGAACACGCCCCTCACAGCCATCAATTCCAGCATTTGACGGAGCAGATGCTCATCGTTTTTTCCGCTGCTGGCGTGATCCCCGCCCTGGCCCGGCTGGAAGCTCAGCGATATGCCGCCCTGGCTGCTCTGCATGATATTGGGAAAAAGAATATCCCGGCAGCGATCTTAAACAAGCCCGGCACGCTGACGGCGGAGGAGTTCAACATCGTGAAGACGCATACCATCCAGGGTTGCAAGCTGCTGGAGGCCATCCCGGCATTGCGGCAATGTGACGATTTCTCTTCCGCCTGCGATGTCTGTCTCCACCATCACGAACGCTGGGACGGCAGGGGCTATCCGGACGGACTGGCTGGCAGGCATATCGCCCCGTGGGTGCATGTTGTGGGGCTGGCCGACGCTTTCGATGCCCTGACCCATCCCCGGGCCTACAAGCCCACCTACACCCCGGCCCAGGCCAGAGGAATGATCCTCTCCGGTGCCTGCGGTGCGTTTGACCCCAATATGCTGGAGTGCTTCGGGCAGCATATCCAGGCCATTGCCCATGCAGTTTACTGAACTCCGGCAGGAAAGAGCGGCAGCGCCGCTCTATTTTTATGGAAAGGACAATTTATGACAAAGAAGAAATACCAACCGGCACGGCTCGGCCCCGATCTTCCCCGCTGCTATCTCCGCATCACAATGGCCGTTGTACTGGCGTGCTGCCTGACGTCCCCCGCGCTGGCCGCCACTGACCTGTGGACGGCGGCCCAGACGATCATCGTGGACATCTATGGCCACATCGCCACGCTCAGCACTGCGCTGGCCGGGCTGATGTCCGCCATCGCAGTTCTCGGGGCAAAGCTGTCCAATAACCAGCACAAGGTAGATCAGGCGTGGGACTGGCTCAAGCGGATCTGGATATGCTGGGGCATCATCAACGGCATTGGAGCCTTTATCGCATACATTACCCCGCATTTCTCCGGCCTTGCAACGATCACACCTTAACACCGTTCCGGTGGAAAGGAGGCGTCCACATTGCTGGAACTGATTTTTCAAGGCTTTATAGAATGGCTCTACAGTCTGGTGCTGGACTGCTGGAACTGGCTCTCCTCCTCTCTGCTGGATATTATGAGTCTGGATCTGGATTACATTAAGAGCCATGTTCCCATTATAACGGACATCATGCAGGTGCTTCTGGCGGTTGGCTGGGCTTTGTTGCTGGGGAACCTTGTATTTCAGGCAATGAAGGGCATGGCATCCGGGCTGGGCTTCGAAGCGGAAGACCCGAAGATGCTGTTTGGACGAAGCGCCGTTTTCTCATTTCTGCTGCTGGCAAGTCCGCAGCTCTGCGAGATCGTACTGGATATGACAGCCAGGGTCATTGCACTTCTGGAGCTGCCAAATGCGGTCAACGTGCATCTGGTGGATGCCAGTATCCTTGGGAACCTGTTTGCCGGTTGGCTGGTGGTGATCGTCTGCAACTTCATCATCATGTGGAAGGTGCTGAAGCTGCTGCTGAAGATCGCGGAGCAGTACGTGGTGCTGTCCACGCTGACCATCGCCGCGCCGCTGGCCTTCTCCATGGGCGGCAGCAAGAGTACCGTCTCCATCTTCACAGGCTGGTGCCGGATGTACGGCAGTATGTGTCTTCTGATGGTGTCGAACGTGATGTTCTTCAAGATGTTGCTGTCTGTTATGTCGGCCATACCCAGCGGACTGGATGTGATCCCCTGGATGGTGCTGATTTTCAGCATAGTAAAGGTAGCAAAGCGAATGGACGATACGATCACCCGCATCGGCCTGAATCCGGCCATGGCCGGAGCGCCGGGCGGCAGAAGCCTTCCGGGGATGCTGGCGGCTTCCGTCATGCATGGCGTTGTGTCCCAGGTGACCAGGACTATTGGAGGAGCAATCGGCGGCGCTGTTGGAAGCGCGGCCGGAAACGTTGTTGGCGGTGTGGCTGGAGCGGGTACAGCGGCACTGCCGCTACCGGTTTGAGCGGGCTGGCTTCTATTCTTCGTTCAGGCGGCGGAAGAAATACTCCCCCCACGCCCCAAAACTCCAGCGGCCAGCAGAATACGCAGCAGAACGAATCCCAGCAGGAACCTGTCCGGCAGAGTGCCGGACAGCCGGGGGGCTCCCGGCAGGGCAATTTCGCACAGGACGGCGGGAATACCTCTAACACTCCTTCGCAGTTCAATCAGCGGGGCAGCGGCACCCGGCGCAGCAGGAACACCTCTGTTCCTCCCGGCACCCGGCGGGCCCCCAGCTATGTGCCGCCACCCTCCAGCGGTGATAACGCCGCAGGAAGCGGCACAGCATCGCAGAAGCCTTCCCGTGGCGGTGGTTTCGGTGATTCCCGCACAGGTGGTGGCGGCTTGGGTACAGGCCGAGGCGGCAGCTTCGGCGGCGGTTCCCGTGGCGGTGGTTTCGGCGATTCCCGCACAAGCGGTGGTGGCTTGGGTACGGGCCGAGGCGGCAGCTTCGGCGGCGGTTCCCGTGGCGGTGGCTTCGGTGATTCCCGCACAAGCGGTGGCGGTTTTGGTACAAGTCGAGGCGGCAGCTTCGGACGTGGATCACAAGGACGTGATGGCGCTGACGGCACGACCGAATATAAAAATACCAAACTCAGCCAGTCCAGCGCGGCAGGAACGGGTCAGCCTTCCCACCCTGTCAGTGGTACTCCGGTAAGCGGCACTCCTGGTACTGGAGCTGTGGAGAAAACCGCCGCTAAGGGCGGCAGTCCGAAAACCGTCAAACCCGGTATGGCAGGAACGGGACATACCGCCGTTTCTGACGGGGGAACCGTTAAAAATAAGGGCACTCCCAGCAGAATATCCGGAATGCCATCCGGCACAGCAGATACAGGCATACCCCCGACTTCCGCTCGTTCCACTCGCTACCAGACGGGCGAGAAACCCGCCCGGCAACATATAGCGGACGCGGCTAAGACAGCGGCTGCTCCCGGCAAGGGAACATCTGCCGGTCAAAGTACGCGGCCAGCGGAAACCCGTTCTACCCACCGTGAGAAGGTACATTCGGAGCGCACCAAGGCAGACAATGCCATCGGACGGCCCGGCGCGGCAGGAACGCCGCCTATCGGTTCGGCACGCCAGCCAGACAAAGCTGTTCCTCCGGCGGCAGGCATATCCCCGCCAAAGCGTCAGGATTCCAGTCCGGCCCAGCAGGAAGCCCGACAGACTTCTGTTCCCGGCAGACCCCGTGGAACCGCTGCCGTCCCTCCCGGCGCGGCAGGAACATCTCCTGCTCCTACAGTTTCGGCAAAACGACAGCAGTCCGGCCCGGCCCGGCAGGAACGCGGCAAATCTCCTGCGGCTCCCACGCTCCCGGCGACTGCCGCCGATCCTGATAAACGCTCCGGTCTGGCAGGAACCGCGCCGGATCGCTCCCGTGTGTTTGAGAAAGGCCGGACGGCCAGAAATCAGGCGAGACGGGCGAAAGGGCAGGAGGGCATGACGTCTCCCGTCAAACGTCCGGGCATTGGTTCTGCGCCGCCCGCGTCAAAACAGCAGTCCGGTGCAAAGCCGCCAGACCGCAGCGGACACGGCGGAGGTGGAAGCCATGGAGGATAAGCGCGGCCCTGCTATGATAGCAGCTGGCTTGGCGGCATTACTGTTGATCCCTATGATGATCTTCACTGCATTGCCTAATATGTTTTTTGGCTTTGAAAATTCTGAGTCGGATGAGATCATCCATATGACGGAACAGGCCAAGGTGATCGGCAGCGTGTATATGAGCCTGGATAATTTTGAGAAGTCTCAAATTGACTCCCTTATCACAGGTATTGCCTCTGAGTATGAGGCCGACGGTAATACCATTGACCGGATCGAGGTAAGCAGCGATTTTGAGGAAGCCGACCTCCTATGGCTCATCGCCATCAACTCGGTGCTGCATCAACAGGACCTGGACAGCATGAGCGCGGCGGATATTCGTCAATTTTGTACCGCTCGGATGACCTTCAAACCTGAGATTTTGAGCGGGTCCGCAAATGTATTGACGGTAGAAGTCCAGAAAATCGACCCGGAGACACTGATGGATCAATTAGGATTTGATGACAAGGCTAAAATCTGGGCGGGAGCGTTATACGAGGTGCTTTCCAGGAGCGATGCCCTGGAAAAGTACAAGGATCATTTCGATGTGCCGCCGCCCAGCTACGAGGGTGACACTTCCGGCGGCGGCAGCATCACCCCTGGCGGGGCTGGCGGAAGTGGAGACAACGCCATAGATATTTCCGCTTTCGTCAGTCCCGGTACGAAAAACAATCTGGACCTGGCAGCTTACGCCGTCCAGGCATGGGAAAATGGCTGGGGGTATGTCTGGGGAACCTACGGCAATGTCCTGACCCGATCTCTGTTTGACTACAAGCTCCAGCAGTATCCGGACGGTGTTGGCAAATATGCGGATTTCATCCGGAATAACTGGCTGAACCGCCGGACGGCGGACTGCGTTGGGCTTATCAAAGGGTACGGCTGGCTGGATGAGCAGAGTCTGGAGATCAAGTACGGAACCAACGGTATGCCGGACTATGGCGCGAACCAGATGTACCAATCCGCCACGGAGTCAGGAACCATGGACACCATGCCGGACATCGTGGGGCTGGCCGTCTGGAAACAGGGCCATATTGGCGTCTACATCGGTAACGGCTATGTGATCGAGGCTATGGGGACCAGGTATGGAGTAGTCAGGACAGAGCTGTCCAAGCGCAACTGGTCCGGCTGGTGCAAGATCCCTTATATTGACTATCTGGAGTAGTGGAGCAGTTATGCACAAGATAACGAATTTGCGCTGCCTGCGCTACCGGTATCATATTTCCCTCGGCGAAATAGAAGCTGTTTCCGGTTTTTCCAATCAGTATATCAGCTGCGCGGAGTTAGGGAAGACACGTGCTGCGGTACAGCTGACAGGGAAAATGGATACCGCCATAGAATTACTGATCGCCAATCGAAAACAGGAACTGCTGCTCCTGGAGGCGGACTTCCTGAAATACAGGAGCCGCCTTCTGGAAGCAGCGGAGGAATGTAAAAATGAATGAAACATACTACATACCGACTAACTTTACAGATGCCGGGCGCGTGATGGGCCTGTTTGAGATCCGGAACATGGTGGAGGCGATCCTGCTGGCCGGGCCCGCATTGTACCTTTGCCTTACCCTCCTGCCCCTGGCGCTGACGCCGAAGCTCATCGTCACTATGATGGTCGCTGTGCCGTTGGGCGGTTTCGGCCTGCTGGGCATCAACGATGACAGCCTGACCCGCTGGGTGGGCTGCTGGTGGCGCTGGAGGAAGGGACGCAGGCTCATCTGCTACAGGGGGGAGGTGGGAAAATGAAGGTTGGCCTTGTTGCTGTGGACGGACATAACAACTTTCCCAATCTGGCCCTTATGCGCCTGTCCGCATGGCACAGATCTCAGGGGGATCAGGTGGAATGGTGGAGCGGCTTTGAACACTATGACCGGGTGTACCAATCCAAGGTGTTTACCTTTACCCCGGACTTTAACAGCGTTGTCAATTCGGATGAGATCATCACCGGCGGGACTGGCTACAGAAACTATGGTACACTCCCGCCGGAGGTGGAGGCCACGCCGCCGGACTACGGCATTTATCCACAATGCAAGAAAGCCATAGGCTTTCTGACGCGGGGATGTATCCGCCGCTGTGAATACTGCGTAGTACCTCGTAAAGAGGGAGACATCCGTCCTGCGGAGACCTGGGAGGAGATCCGGAGGCCGGACAGTCGGGAGATCCTATTTCTGGACAACAATGTTCTGGCTTCAGATTTTGGACTGGAGCAGATCGACCGGATGGGCGGCGAACCGTTCTGGGTAGATTTTAATCAGGGCCTGGATGCCCGGCTAATTACTCTGGATACTGCCCGGATGCTGGCCCGGCTCCATTGGATACGGTTTATCCGGATGTCCTGCGATACCAGCGATATGCTCCCGGTCGTGGAGCGGGCTGCGGCCTATCTCCGCGAAGCCGGGGCGGCTCCCTCCCGCTTCTGGGCATACGTCCTAGTGCGGGATGTGGGGGACGCCCACCAGCGGGTCATAGCCCTGCGGGAAATGGGAGTGGAGCCTTTTGCCCAGCCTTACCGGGACTTTGATGGCGGCGAACCATCTTTAGAGCAGAGGGCCTTCGCCCGGTGGGTCAACAACAGGGCCGCCTTCCACTCCTGCTCATGGGAGGACTATCAATATCCAGGAAAAGGAGGATCGATTTTTTGAATATTAAAGAACTGATTTTCGGCGGCGGCGTCAAGACCGCCAGCGGCGGCGGGGCCTACCGGGACAGCATCCAGGCGTGGCTCCCCGTCAAAAACATCATAGGCGGCGTGGTCATTACCCGCGATAACCGTTTCATCAAGATATTGGAGGTCCTGCCGGTCAACATCTACCTGAAATCGCCCAATGACCGGCAGACCATCATTTCCGGATTTGCTGCCTATCTGAAGATCGCGCCGGATGACCTTATGCTCCAGGCCCGGACGCTCCCGGCGGATACGGCGGAGTACGTGGAACGGATGAAGCAGTACGCGGAGCGGGAGGAAAACGAGTCCTGCCGTGAGATGATCGAGGATAATATCAGTGAGATCGGTCAGGGCGTGGCAAGCGACGCCATCCGGCACCGGTTTTTCCTGATCTTCCAGTACGAGCCCCGCATGAAGTCCAAGGGCAACTCCGTTGCCGCCATCATCCAGCGGCTCAACGAGGAGGCGGACACAGCCCGGCGATACCTGGATGTGTGTGAGTTGGAGGTGCTGGAACCCCGCTATTCCGATGATTTCGTCCTGAAGCTGCTCTATGAGATCATCAACAAGCGCACCGGCCTCCGGGTCAAGCTGCCGGAGGGAGTGTTTGATATGACCACTGCCGTACATGGGATTTTTGAATAGGAGGATGCCATGCAGAAGAAAAAAGCCACCAAACCCTCCGCTAAGGCGCAGCCCAGGAAAAAAGCTCCGCCTGCGGAGAAAAAGCAGTCCAGTCTCAAACGCCTGCTGCTCGGCGAGGAAAAGCCGGATCTTACTGAACTGGAATCCGGCTCTACCACCATCCTGGACATCCTCTCCCCCACTGCCATTGATACCAAAAGCCGGGACTACATCATCGTGGACGGCGTGTACCACGCCTACCTCTACATAGCCGGGTACGGCTACTCCACTACGGTCGGTTCCTGTTGGCTCACCCCGCTGGTGGAGGCCGGCGAGGGTTTCAATCTCAGTTTCATCGCCAGGCGGCAGCCCAGGGACAAGATACTCTCCAAAATCGCTCAGACCACCATGGTCAACCGTTCCCGGATGCGGGATGTGGGCGATACCCGTCAGGATTACGAGGAGCTGGACAGCGCCATCAGCTCCGGCCTGTATCTGAAGGATGCTATGAACCGGCAGGGCGAGGACTTCGCGCGCTTTGTTCCTTGACAATCTGCGTAGAAATACGCAATAAAACAAGGCAGATTTCTATTGAAATCTGAACTCTATGCTTGATTCGGCAGGGGGAGTACCTGCCTGACCCGGTGTGACGGGTAACAAAAACTCTAATCTCCGATGTGCACCACAGTGTCATGTGGAATGTACGAAGCTCGGTAAAGAGCGGAAGTGTGGTTTGAGACAGCTACACGCCGCAGGAGGCTATAAATCGGTCATGCCCAGTATGTTTTGTTGCAACCGACAAATGTCTTGAGAGTACGGCTCGTAAATTTCAGGGTGATAATACAGCCACCCGCCCCCGTGTGGGGTACTGCCGCTGTTTGAGATTTCCATTCGTTGAAAACAGCAGAAAACCATTAAGGTCGAAAGTCTTTGGCAAAATATCACACAAGTCAAAGATGGCAGTCGGGCTATAGGGACAGGCTAAAACCGATATGTAAAGCTAAAGCATAGGGAACAAAGGAACCGTGGACGGCACTTCATGATTGAAGTAAGTCGAGTGACACCTCTGCCGCGCAGGTAGGAAATGACCTGCTAATCCACGGGGCATCAGCCCGTAGTAGCGATGAAGCCCCTGTAATGGGGGTGGAGCGAAGGGGCATAGT
>OFFX01001521.1_pt1 | contig 16285 bp, 16 predicted proteins | sample 1521511 | NCBI WGS metagenome assembly OFFX01 (sample SAMEA3504125, study PRJEB24116) | mouse gut metagenome | biome: mouse gut; feature: mouse-associated habitat; material: faeces | place: Denmark | collected 2011
CCTTTACCAGCCTTGTACAGCCGGAAAATGCCGATTCTCCGATTGTCAATACGCTGCCCGGAATGGTAACACCTGTGATATTGACATTCTCTTTAAAGACATTTTTGCCAATAGCCGTTACAGTGTCCGGTATCGTAACATCGCCGCCTGTCCCGTTATAGGCAGTCAATGTTCCTTTCGTATCTATTACAAACTCAACTTCTCTGGCACTTCCGAGGGCCGATAATGTTCCCTCTTCCGTCTCTGTCTCCAGATCATCGATCTCTTCCTCTTCCTCCAAATCTGTCTCACCGTCGGTTCCCTCTCCGGCATCCGGATCTGTCTCACCGTCGGTTCCCTCTCCGGCATCCGGATCTGTCTCACCGTCGGTCTTTTCTTCATCATCCGGATCTGTCTCACCGCCAGTTCCTTCGCCATCATCCGGATTCGTCTCACCATCGGTCTCTTCTCCGTCACCCGGATTCGTCTCACCATCGGTCTCTTCTCCGTCACCCGGATTCGTCTCACCGTCAGTTCCCTCTCCGGCTCCCGGATCTGTCTCGCCTCCGGTTCCCGGATTTGTCTCGCCGTCAGTTCCCTCTCCGGCTTCCGGATCTGTCTCACTGCCAGTCTCGTCCTCAACTCCTGGTTCTGTGTCACCGCCGGTCTCATCCTCAGCTCCCGGCGTCAGCTGCCCGTCACTTCCCTCGCTGCCGGTTTCAGCAGCCAAATCTGTCACCTGGTCAGTTTTGCCCCCCCCCAAGTGACAATTTTGTCTGATACTCCGAAGCTTCCACCGTCATTCCCGCCTGCGGCATCATCGTGAATATCATCGCCGCAGCAAGGAGAAACGCAAGGCTTCTTTTCATACTTCGCGCTAAACGCTTCATCTCGTCCCCTCCTGTTTTCTTAAGCGTATCTTCCCGCTTCATCTCTTTCCCTATCATTATAGATAATACCCCTGCCAGTGTCAATTCTTTCAAACATGCTCTCCTGCGCCATTCTCATTACTAGTTACAGTTCACGGCCTAACCGGCCGCAAACTGTAACGCATCCAGCCCATTCCAAGCCGTCTCTGTCTGCGGTTTGTCAAAAATGCACAATACCACATCTCGTATTTACAGCCGTATCATTTCAGATTTGATACAAGATATTTCGTCTGCTTCTTTTCTGTGTACTGCGGATGCTGTTGTTTTTCTACATTCTTCCATCCATATTTGTATTGTTTTTCAACTAAATCCATGGTATAAACAAATATAGTCAAATAACACTTCTATTTGCAGTATCATTTACTTCCGCTCTACGCTTCAAAAAGCGGAACGATTCTAACCGAAAGAAAGGACACTTCTATGACACAGATCAATTCATGCACCCCATCTACCACCTTCACTGGCACAGACTGTATTTCACCGTCTCTTCCGAATGCCAATATGCTGGGATTTACTTTTCCTGCCTTCGGTCCGCTGCCGATCCCCATGACCAATGATTACCTGTTTCGGGCACTTCTACAGAAAAACAACAAAGTACTGAAAGGACTCGTCTGTTCTCTTCTTCACCTGGCTCCCGAGCAGCTGCATTCTGCGGAAATCACCAACCCCATCGAGCTGGGCGCTTCTGTCACCGACAAGACATTTATTCTGGATATCAAAGTCCTCCTCAACGATCAGACTGTTCTCAATCTGGAAATGCAGGTCATCAATCAACATAACTGGGTAGAGCGTTCCCTGAGTTACCTTTGCAGGGATTTTGACAGCCTGCAGTCGGGCGAATCCTATCAGGCCATCCGGCCAGTGCTGCAGATCGGTATTCTGAACTTCACACTTTTTCCAGAACAGCCGGAGTTCTATGCCACCTATCAATTTTTAAACCTGTATTATTCACCAAATAAGTCGGTAGCAGCATGAATCCGCATAGTTCCCTGACATTTTGATGCCGTTGCTTTCATTCATCAGGTGATAGAAAAAGAGCTTCTGATTTGGTATAATCTTGGTGTCCGATCAAAAAAATACCATAAGGAGAAGCCCTGTGAACAGTTTAAAAGATACCGCACTGGAAAGCAACCCCTATATGAAAATTAATTTTGATGGCGGTGACCTCTCATCTGATGCCGGTCTCCTCCTGATTAAGGAATTCGCTGCCAAGGTGGGATTGGTCAGGCTTATATACAGCCTGTTCCAGACAAACGATACAGCCTCTTTCAGGATACACATTGACCCTGAAAACCTGCTGCAAATGATCTACCAGACCATTGCAGCGTATTTTGAGGATGACTGTGCCGATGAACTTACCGTTGATCCCGTATTTACAGCAATTCTTGATAAACAGGCCCTTGCCTCACAGCCCACGATTTCCCGCTTTTTCAACCGTATGGACGAATCTACGCTGAAACAGTTCGACATGATCGAACAAAAGATGCGGGATATTGTATATGCCATTAAGCCGCCGGAACATATGGTTTTTGACCTTGACTCAACCTTGCTCAATACTTACGGCAGACAGGAAGGGGAAGCTTTCAATTATCATTACCAGTCACACGGATATCATCCGCTGCTGTGCTTTGACGGGATTACCGGCGACCTTCTTAAGGCACAGCTGCGGGATGGAACCCATTATTGCAGCAGGGATGCCGACCTGTTCATGATCCCGCTGTTGCAGGAATACCGGGAAAAGTACCCGTCTCTTCCCCTGTACCTGCGCGGTGACAGCGGGTTCGCATCACCAGACCTGTATAAGGCCTGTGAAGACAATGACTGTAAATACGCTATCCGGCTAAAAGTCAACAAAACACTCCTGACACTTGCACAGGACGAAGCGGATGAGCTACGCCGGGTAACAAAAGACAACATGGTCGATTATGCAGTCACATACGGCGAATTTGTATACCAGGCAGGTTCATGGCCCCATCCCCGCCGTGTGGTATTCAAGATAGAAAAACCGGCTGGACAGATGATCTTCCTGTACACATTTATCGTAACGGCCATGGAGTCTGAGCCATATCAGGTCATCCGGTTTTACTGTGGGCGTGGTAAAATGGAAAACTTCATTAAGGAAGGCAAAGAGGGTTTCGGCTTCTGTGCGGTCAGCAGCAGTACAAAGGTCGTGAATGCAAACCGGCTCCAGCTCCATACGCTTGCCTATAACCTGTTCAACTGGTTCCGCCGTCTGGCACTTGCGGCAAAAATGAGGAAACTGCGGATTGATACCGTCCGTCTTAAACTCCTTAAGATAGCTACAAGAGTAGTCCGGTCCGCAAGATATACGACTTTCAAACTTTGCAGCAGCTGCCCATATAAGAATGAGTTTTACGAAACACTTCAAAACATTCGGCAGCTACAGCCACAGTTGGAATAGCATAGTTCTTCAATGTACATTGACAGTTCTATAAGACAGATAGGCAGCTTAAGGGATAAGTGCGCCCTTTTTTGGGACACTGTCAGCGTTGTCAGACAGAATTATCTAAACTATCGACTTGGAGACGGGGAATAATCTTTACTGTGGCTCCATGAATAATTCGGGTTAAATGTTAAAAATCATTCATTATATAGTGACAAACTACGTATTTCCGTGTTAAACTTAACACAGATAGAACTCGCAACGAAAGAGGACAAGTCCTGTCAGATCGATGCCTGGGCAAACCTCTTCAAAGCCACCACCTGGGAGGAACTTACTATGCTGGCACAAAATAATGAATACATCAAGGAAGCAGCAGATACCATCTTCCGGCTCTGCCAGGACGAACGCGTCCGCGCGGAATGCCGGGCCCGTGAGGATCATTACCGCACACAGTTGGGCATTCAGCAGATGATGGACCGACAGGCCGCCGCATTAGAACAGCGCAATGCAGAGATCCAATCCAGAAATGCCGAGATTGAAGCGCAGGCTGCCGAAATCCAATCCCGCAATGCAGAAATCGAAGCGCAGGCTGCTGAAATCCAATCCCAGAATGCCGAAATTGACAAATTAAAAGCCTGGATAAAAGCACACGGGTACGATCCGACAGATATCTGATCCCCATCCCCCCTTCTGCTTTTATGCCAGACCAGTCAGACCGCAGAGCAATCTGCTGCCTGCCGAAAAAAATAAAACCGATGAGGCAGAACCTTATATCGCTCTGCCAAGCATCGGTTTTATTTCTCTTTTACTTGTTATAGTGAACGACATTAGAAATTTCGTTTACTATATTTCTTTTATTCACTTTTACAAATACAGCGGTATATACCACGAATGCGGCTTATTCTGCCGTAACTGCCTCCGTATACTGTACGCCCAGATCGGAGATCGTGCCGTCTGCCAGCTTCGCTTCGATGGCTTTGTTGATCATATCAAGCAATGCTGTGTTGCCTTTCTGTACGGCAACGGCATATTCCTCGGACTCGAATGCGGAAGCGTCTTCCACGATCTTCAGCCCTTCATTGTCGTCCACATATTTCTGTGCGGTCGCAGAGTCGATCACTACTACATCACATTTACCGTTAACCAGCTCCAGCACTGCCTCGGTACCCTTCTTGAACGCCTCATAGGAGTACCCCATATCGTTGACACAAATCTCACCGGTGTAACCCTGCACAACACAGATCTTCTTGTCGGCCATGTCTGCCGCTGCCGCGATATCGGAATCTTCCTTCACGATCATAACCTGTGTCGCCGTGTAATAAGGCACGGAGAAATCAACCGCTTCCTTACGTTCCTCTGTCACGGTCATCGCCGCGATCGCCGCATCGATCTGACCATTCTGCAGTGCCACCAGCAGGGAATCAAACTCCATGTTCTCAATCGCAGCCGTCATCCCGTTATCCTCTGCGATCTGTTTCGCGATTGCCATATCAATACCGTCATACTGATCGATCACACCTGTTCCTGCCACGAATTCAAAGGGCGGAAACTCTGCATTGGTGCCAAAGGTGAGGACGCCTTCTGTCTTTGTCGTAACCGCTCCGGCTGCCTCTGCTCCAGCCTCTTCTTCACCGGCCGCTGCCTCTTCCTCTGCTGCATCTGCCGTATCCTCCGCTGCCGCCTCTGTATCTGCCGCTGCGTCTGTGTCCTCTGCCGCGTTTTCTTCAGATGCCTCCGCCTCTGTGCCTGCTGCCTCCGCGTTCGCCGCATCCGGTGCTGCGTCTTTTTCGCCTCCGCATGCTGTCAGTGTGGATACCGCCATCGCCATGGCCAGTATCAATGCTGCTGCCTTTGTCGCTTTCTTCATAATACTCTCCTCCTGTCAAAAACATTGTTATTGCTCCGGACTGCTCTGCTGCTGCTTTCACAGTCCTCTATATCAAAACCCTGCCCTCTGTCTATCCATGGCATCTCACCTCCGGGCCTGCCGACACCGGAACAGATACTTAACAGATACTTCCGCAGCACAGGCTGCATTCCATACAGGATAGAACAGACAACCGGTCTGATATCACATGTCACGCCTTATCGTAAACGAAATTTCTAGTGTCGTTCACTATAGTATCAGCGCTTTCCGATAACCGTCGTCAACTCCACTGCTGTCCGCCGCGCTCTCTCAATGCAGTCATCTCGATGAGGCGGCCTTTGCTGCGGTATTTTGCCTGCAGACTATCTTTACAAAACCTTACTTAAGAAAAGCTTCGTCCTGTCATTGGACGGATTGCTGAATACTTCCTGCGGTGTGCCGCTCTCCATAACGACGCCCTGGTCGATAAAAAGCACTCTGGACGCCACCTCTCTTGCAAATCCCATCTCATGTGTGACGATCACCATGGTCATGCCGGATCTGGCCAGATCCTTCATAACATCCAGCACCTCTCCCACCATCTCCGGATCCAGGGCCGATGTCGGCTCGTCAAAAAGCATGATCTCCGGATTCATGGCCAGCGCCCTGGCGATCGCCACACGCTGTTTCTGCCCGCCCGAAAGCTGGGCCGGATAGGCGTCTGCCTTTTCCGCCAGATTGACGCGCTCCAAAAGTTCCTGTCCCCTTTTGACCGCCTCTGCTTTGGTCATCTTTTTCAACAGCACGGGGGCGAGTGTGATATTGTCCATGATCGTCAGATGGGGAAAAAGATTAAACTGCTGGAATACCATACCCATCTTCTGTCTGACCACGTTGATGTTGACCTTCGGTGTATTGATCAGCTCGTTATCCACATAGATCTCACCCTCCGTTACATCCTCCAGCAGATTCAGGCAGCGCAGAAAAGTACTCTTGCCCGATCCCGACGGACCGATGATGACTACCACCTCTCCCTGCGAAATATGTTCGTCTATCCCGTTTAAAACCGTCAGCCCGCCGAATTTTTTATGTAAGTTCTTCACCTTGATCATAAGATACGCTCCTTCTTGTGCTCCTGCTGTCAGCAAACATGTATCATTCACTGCCAGTTTGACCGCTTCCGCTATCCGCTGTTCCACCATGCTGCCAGCAAACATGTATCATTCACTGAGACTGAGCACCGCTCAACTTCTGCATGCCTGCGCCTGCTCTTTTTATCCGGCATAATACCGGCACGGACGGCCTACCTGGCATCCGATTTCCGCAGATGATTCTCCACCTGGCGCAGCGTCAGCGTCAGGATCTTGATCAGCACGTAGTAGATCACTGCCGTTCCGAACAGCGGCATACCCGGTTCATAAGTTGCACTCTTGATAAAGTCGCCTGCCTTCTGGATATCCATCAGGCCCACATAACCGACGATGGCCGTCTCCTTGATCAGCACGATAAACTCATTGCAAAGCGCCGGGAAAATATTCTTTACCGCCTGCGGGATCACGATCCTGGTCATCGTCTGGAACGCGTTGAGTCCCAGCGATCTTCCGGCCTCCGTCTGCCCGTGATCCACGGAAAGGATACCGCCTCTTATGATCTCCGACACATAAGCGCCTGAATTGACACCGAAGGCAATCGCCGCAATGATCCATTTATTCAGATTGACTGACGCAAAAAAAACAAAATAGATCACCATCAACTGGGTGACGGAAGGCGTACCGCGTATCACATCCGTATAGATGCTGCCGATCGCCTTGAACAGTTTATTCCTGGAAAGATTGCTCACTGCCACCAGAATACCGATCAGAATACCGATCAGCACCGCCAGCAGCGAGACCTTGATCGTGACGCCGACACCACTGACTAACAGCCTGTAGCGGTCATCCTTGATAAAACATTTATAAAACAAGTCGCAAAAATCAGCAAACCATACGGAAATCCCTGTCATCTGTCGTTCATCCTTCCCGTTACGCCTCCATGCGGCATAAACATTACACTTATTCTATAGTAAACCCTCATCCTGCTCAGCCTGCTGCTTTAGCGGGTCGCATGGCCAACGGCATAACAAATTTCTGTTTCTAATGTCGTTAACGATAGCTTTCCCAAACAACTCAACCCGCATTATAACACAAACAATGCGGGTTGAAAAGCATAAATATAAGTTATTCTATGAATAAAACAGCTGAAAGCACAGATGCAGGACTGCCGCTTTATAAACCTGTCTTTCTCAGAAATGCACCTCTGTGCCAAACAGCGCGCCTTCCGCGATCTTCTTATCGTCCCCTTTCAGTTCATCCATAAACTGCATATAATCGCATACATATACATACACCGTATCCGTATTCCTGCCATAAGTGGAAAAGACCTCCCCATTCGATCCCTGATTGTCTAACCGTTTGCCGTCCGCATCCAGGATCGTAACGATATAGTCATAACGCTCTACGCCTTCCGGCAGGATAATCTGTGCACTGATCTCGAAAGCCGTCTTCTCCACAGAAGCAATTCCGATGCCGTCCTCATTGGTCTTGTTGACTTCGACTGTCTGCATGTCCTTCAGGTTCTTGTTCACTTCGATCTCGAAATTCCAGGTGCCTTCATAGTGTTTCCACAACGGCTCCGGCAGGTTCACCATCTCACCCGTTTCCGGATCGCGGTACTGTCTTTCCTCATACTCCAACAGTTCGCCGTAAATATCGGATATCTCCAGGTAGTAGGTAAACTGCTCCGGCAATGCCTGCTTTTTCGACGGATCGCTGCACAGCAGATCCTCTCCCAGAGAAACCATGATGATACCTGTAAAAGTCCTGCTGTCCGCAAAATTTCCTTCTATATAAGTGGGCGTTGAAAATCCGTTGGCGGCAGCATCGTTCCTCTCTTCTTTTCCCATACCCGGCAGATTATAATAGCTTTCTGTTTTCAGATTCAGAATGTCATAATCCAGGATATATCCCTCCATATTCTTTGTCTTGATAAAATCCGCCGGAAAATCCTCTTCATTTTCAATGCACAGCCCCAGATACAATGCCTGACTGGTACAGTTCGCTTCGGAAATCGTGACTGTCAGCCCATTGGAAGTCTGTACATAGGTACTGTCCGCCGTTTTCCCGGAAAGTCCGTCAGCGCTTCCACCTGACACATCTGTCATTTCTCCATCCTGTGCCCCTTCGCCTGCTCCCGATATATCTTCCTCCACAAAGACTTCCGCATTATCGCTGAAATCTCCTTTATAGCTGAGCTTATCCTGCACCATCGTGAAAACCCGGCCGATGAAAGGCAGTCTGGCTGCCAGGGAAGGTTCTGATACCAGCAGGACGCCCGCACAGACCACTGCCAGCGTTGCCGCCGCGGTCGTACCATAACGCAGCATACGTTTGTTTTTGTTGAGCCGTTTCTGTTCCCTGATCCCTTCCTGTATACCGGCCTTTACAACACTGCCCAGCTCTCTCGGAATCGGGATTGCGTCAAATCTCTCATTTTGCATAGCGTCTTTCCTCCTTATATTCTGCTTTATCAGCTTCCAGCCACCTGCGCATCTGCTTCTTGGCCCGGTACAGATATACCTTCACACTGCCTTCCGGAATGTCCATGATCTGCGCGATCTCCTTGATTTTCAATTCCTGGAAATAGAAAAGTATGACCACGGTCTTATACTGCTCCTTCAGGGAGTCAATGGCATCGTAGAGATCCACCTTCTCCTCGATCAGATAATTCTCCACACCTTTTTCCCGGTATTCATCCAAAGATACTGTCTGCATGCGCTTCTGATCCTGCCAGATGCAGTTTAACAGAATCCGCGTGATCCATGTCTTAAAATATTTCGGTTCCTTTAACTTTTCAATCCCCAACAGTCCTCTCGTCACACATTCCTGCACCGCATCCAGCGAGTCCGCCTCGTTCTTTACATATAAAAAGGCTGTCTTATATAAGTAAACCTGATACTGCGCGATCAACTCACCGTAAGCGGCTTTGCTGCCCTTGATGGCTTTTCTTACAAGCCTGGTCGTATCCTCTTTCACTTTCATCCTTTCCTTTCGTATGATCTGCCGGTATGCGCGCCTGCATGATCGCCGTCCCAAAAGCGGCCGTGGACGGTAATTCATTATCTTACCGGTTTTGTTTTACATAGATTAGACTGCCTGCAAAAGAAAAAGGTTACACTTCAACAAAATATTTAAAAAAAACGCCCTCACCCTACTTGCATCATTGTTGCATCATTTATCCGGGCGGCCTTGTCATTTCGGCGCTGCCGTGTCATACTGAGTCATGTTCCTGTCGTACCGGATATTTGGAAACAGCTTCGCCGCCTGTTATGGCTGATGCCGGTTCACACGATCCTATATGTGACCGGGCGGCCCGAAACGTTTCTTTCGACAAAATCTGTGAGACTATGCAAGGAGGTCCTTTATGAAAAAGAAAATAAAAACACTACCGTTAAAATCGCTCTGCCCGCTGCTGCTGTGTGCGGCGCTCTCCGGCAGTCTATGCGCCTGCGGCACTGCGTCCGCACCCTCTGCTCCATCCGGTTCCGGCACTGCCCAAAACGACACCGCCGGGGAAGCAGCCCCGCAAACAGAACAAGACACCGGTACAGATACAGGTGCGGATACCATATCAGGCAAAGAAGACGGGCAGACAGCTGAGGATACCATATCAGGCGAAAAGGACGGGCAGACAACTGAGGATAACGACACCGACGCAAACACCCTGCCGGAAGGGGCGTCTGCCGCTGATCCGGAAATTGACACAACTGTCAGTACTTTCCCGTCTCCTGTCCGGATCGAGATGCGAAGCGAAGAAGAGGAGCTGACCACCGATGACGGCACACTCTTATGCACCACAAGCTATGCCTGTCCTGTTGTTTCCATCGAGGACAATGCAGATGCCGCCGAAAAGATCAATGCGGACATCCGCTCCCGGATCGATTCTTTTCTGGCCAACACGGAAATCGAAGAATGGGCCATGGAAGGCTATGAATACCATATCTCCGAGGAATTGGATTATGCATTTCTCAGCTATTATGACGATATGTCTTTTGGCGTTCAAAGATCTGACAGTAATGTCATCTCTTTCACGATAACCTACTATACATTTTCCGGTGGAGCACATGGCAACTACAGTACACAGGGCGTGAATTACAATACACAGACCGGAGAACTGATCGCCTTCGCAGATTTAAGCGACGATGCCGATGCATTTCACGCGGATACGCTGGCCTATAATCAGAATCTGGCCGGGACGGAAGTCTATCAGATGCGGATGTTTTCTGAAGACCTGCTCGCGGGCGTTTCTCTGGAATCCGTGCTGTACGCCGACGATGCATGGTATCTGTCTGCCTCCGGCCTCACCTTTATCAGCGATCCCTACGCACTGGGTCCTTATGTCGCCGGAACGATCGAGTTTGTCATTCCCTACGCCGACCTGGCCGATATGGGGTTTGCCGCAGGCTACGCCTATACCGACCGGACAGTCAGGAAACTTCTGAACGACGCCGACGCGGCTTTTGACTTAAACGGTGACGGCACAGAAGACACCATCCTCTTTTCTCCGGAAACAGTCGTCAATGAGGACGAATCTTACAGTACAATATCGCACCTGATCATCAACGACGTCGATTTCTCCGACCGGGATGACGATGCCGCAGGGCAGCAGCTTAACGGAAAGATCTGGAGTGAGCTCGCGCTGTTCGACCTGAATGTGGAAGACGACTATACAGAACTCGTCCTGCTCTCCGGCGAAAACATTGGCGATAACTACGTCTACACCAGCCGTTTCTTCCGCTATACGAAAGACGGCCGGCTTCTCTATCTGGGAAAAGTGACCGGTAATGTTTTAGACCCGTCAGTGACCTTTTCCGCGTTGGAATGAGATCTCATCTTCCCGAAAGGACAGGAAAAAGAGCACCGGTGATATCCGCCAGCTCTTTTTCCTCCGAAATAAAGAGTCTAGCCGAAGCCTCCACCGCAATCTCACTCACCCGGTTCTCCCGCAGGAAACCGATCTCCCGCTCACTAAGCTGCCCCAGCTTACAGGCATTGACCGCCTCATTCACCCCGCTGAAATAGTGCAGCAGATCTTCAAACTGTCTGAGCCTGTCGATCACACTCTCGCCGTATGCCTGCCGCTCCAGCTCACAGACTGCGATCACCTGCATGGCCAGCTTCAATTCCCCGGTGATATCCGAGGCTTCCATCAGCACATCCGGCCTTTTCTCCAAAACACCCAGGAAATATGCCTTCGCGCCCGCCAGATCCCCCTCCCGGAAAAATTCTGACAGCCGTTCTTTCATCTGCTTCGTCTCGTACTTCTCCGTGGTCATGCCCACCTTGCATTCACAGACTTTCAGTCCCTTCACTTCCACCCAGACATACAGCAAAAATTCCGAGATAAAGCCGAAGACCCGCTTGTGGTAATCGTCGTACTGTGTAGCATCGATCTTCTTCTCCACTTCCGCAAAGATGGAGAAAAGCCATACCGCATACTCGTCATACAGGGCTTTGGACGTCACCATCATGTTGCCGAAGTAGGTGCCGCTTCCATGCACCAGTCGTTCAAAGGCATCATAGTAGGCCGGATACATCTGCCGGATCACCTCGCCCGTAGTGACCAGATCGAAGATATTATAATCGCTGGCATAGCCGTCAAAATAGGAGTAATTCAGCTTCAGCCTTTTGGAAGTGATGATATCATAGTCCTGCAGGATGGACAGATAATCCTTTTCATTCAGGATCCGCCCCTCCTCCGTGCAGAAATAGCGCCTGTAATGACAGATGCCCACATAATCTGTAGTGCGCACGTTCTTCCACACCCAGTAGACCCCCGTCAGTTCCCCGTAATAGCAGTTTTTCGCCGATATATTATCGCCTGTGTCGTCGCCTGCATAGCCGTAGTCCCCGCTGCAGGCACGGCCTACGTGCAGCGGCACATAAATGGCGTCTTCCGGCTCCCTGAATTTCTTATGTGTCATCGTGAAGATGGTTACTGTCATGTCTCTTTACCCCTTTTCTGGAATTATGATCTCATCTGTAGTAACTATTCAGCCTACGGCTTCCTGGTTACGGCATCCGGCCTGTTCCGAGTTTGCCTTCGGCAAAGAGTCCGGATTCTTCTCAACCTTTCTCCTCATTATAAACGACCACTCCCAAAAATGAAACCGCTTCTTTTTTACAAAGTGTGTTGACTTTTAAATTTATTATGATATCATAATGATATCAGATAAATTTCAAATCATAGCAACAAAGACAAAAGATTCCTGTCCGTCCCCAACGCTGCTTCTCAGCCGGCGTTTGCAAAGGGTACGGCATGGACACAAGAATGGAGGATTCCTATGCAGGAAAAAAATGTAGAAGAAAAAATTATGCAAACCAAAAAGAACGGACTCCCCGTGCTGCTTGGCCTCCTGCTGATGTACGCAGTGGCTATCCTTGGCACCGTGATCAGCGGTGTCACACTCGATCATCTGGGCGGTTCTTCTTCCCACCTGCCGCTCAAGATCTTTTTTACGCTGACCATGGTCCTATGTATGCTGGTCATCGCCCTCGGCTGGATCCTTTTCTGCGGGCTCAAGGTATTAAGACCGCAGGAAGCGCTGGTGCTGACGCTGTTCGGCAACTATATCGGAACGCTCAAAGATGACGGCTTTTACTTTGTCAATCCTTTCTGTTCCAGCGTCAATCCCGCTTCCCATACGAAGCTCAGCCAAAGCGGGGATGTCAACAATGTAAATGGCGCAGGCGCAACGGCAGCCACTACACAGGAAGCACCGAGCAGGAAGATCTCCCTAAAGATCATGACCCTGAACAACAGCCGCCAGAAGATCAACGACTGTCTGGGCAACCCGGTGGAGATCGGCATCGCCGTGACATGGCGCATCGTCAACACCGCCAAAGCCGTATTTAACGTGGATAACTACAAGGAATTCCTTTCCCTGCAGTGCGACAGCGCCCTGCGCAATATCGTCCGCATTTATCCATACGACGTGGCACAGGGTGTGGACACTACCGGAGACGGCGTCGCAGACGAAGGCAGCCTGCGCGGTTCCAGTGAGATCGTAGCCGCCAGGATCCGCGATGAGATCCAGAACAGGGTACAGGAAGCAGGCATCGAGATCATAGAAGCGAGGATCACCTATCTCGCCTACGCGCCCGAGATTGCCGCGGTCATGCTGCAGAGACAACAGGCATCCGCCATCATCGACGCAAGGAAGATGATCGTAGACGGTGCGGTTGGCATGGTGGAAATGGCGCTTGAGAGACTGAACGAACATCACACCGTAGAATTGGATGAAGAACGCAAAGCAGCCATGGTCTCCAACCTGCTGGTGGTACTGTGCGGCAACCATGATGCGCAGCCGGTAGTCAATTCCGGCAGTCTATATTAATGAAAAGCGGAGGTCAATATGGGTGATACAGGTAAGAAACAAGTACCCCTCAGATTATCTGCCAAGCTGTATAATGCCATCGCCGCATGGGCAGAAGACGATTTCCGGTCTGTCAACGGGCAGATCGAATACCTTCTCACAGAATGTGTAAGGCAGCGCAAGAAGAACGGAAAGTATGTTTCCGACGAGATCGACGTGCCGCCGGAACTGGATCTGTGATCAGCCGCTGCCACGAAATTTCATAGAACAGAAGCGCGCCAAAAACGCCGTGCCGGAAGAGTTTCTTATCCGATACGGCGTTTCTTTTTAATTTGTATTTCAATTATTTTTCTTTGTATTCACAGACACTCAGAAAAGCGACAGCTGCTCATACCCTTTGTTTTCCGGAAACTCATGCAGATATTCGAACAGCTGTCCCCAGTCGCTCACGATACCGTGCTCTGCGCAAAACGCATGAAAATACTGCATCAGCTCTTTTGCCCTGTCGCTGGGAATCTCGTAGGCATACCCGTATCTGCGGTGATACTTCTCACGCAGTCCCGGAAAATGCTTATCCAGAGCGGCATAATAATACTCCCGGTCCCCCTGTCTGAGCGTCATTCCCATGCCAAAGCAGATGATCCCGTACACACCGGCCTGCGCACAGTACTCCAAAATTCCCTGAATATTTTCCATTGTATCATTGATATAAGGAAGGATCGGCGACAGCCAGACCACCGTAGGAATGCCGTTCTCCTGCATCGTCTTCAGCACTTCAAAACGCCTTCTCGTCGTACATACATTTGGTTCCACAATACGGCACATCTCCTCATCGTAAGTGGTCAGCGTCATCTGCACCACACATTTTGCCTTGCGGTTGATACTGCAAAGCAGATCCAGATCCCGCAGAATCCTGTCCGATTTCGTCTGTATAGCAACCCCGAACCCATAAGCGTCGATCAACTCCAGGCATCTGCGCGTCAACCGCAGCTGTTCTTCACAGTGCATATAGGAATCGCACATGGCCCCGGTGCCGATCATGCATTTCTTTCTCTTGGAGCGGAGCGCCCGCTCTAACAACTCCGGCGCATTCTGCTTCACCTCGATATCTTCGAAAACATGGGTAAACTGATAGCAGGCGCTGCGGCTGTCACAGTAGATACAGCCATGGGTACAGCCCCGATACAGGTTCATACCGTTATGAGATGACAGAATCCCCTTGACCTCCACAAAATGCATCCCCATGTCCTCCACTTCCACGCAGTGCATCCATAAAAAACGAACCTCGCCCATGACCTGTTTGCCGGATCTTCTTCACCGCCGTAAAAGGCCATAGACCCGGCCGGCTACTCAAGTTCCTGTTTTCCTTTCCACAGGCGGTTGACGATGGCTTCCGCACCATAACTGATCAAAATTCCACTGATCACCCCGAACAGTACATCGCTGGGATAATGTACCCCCACATACAGTCTGGACAACGCGATCAGGATCGCCAGGATCAGAGCCGGAACACCATACCGCCCCGGCAGCCTGCGAAACATCACGCAGGCAACGGCAAAAGAACACCCCGCGTGCCCTGACGGAAAGGAATAATCTACCGGCTTTCTTACAATGTAAGTCAGTCCCTCTATCACCTCATAGGGCCTGGTTCTCGCCACCAGATTCTTAAGTATCATATTATTCACCAGCAGCGTTCCGAGAAGCGCCGCCAAAGCCATGCAGCCTGCCTTCCTCGTCTTCGGTATACACAACAGCAGGATCGTCAGCGCAATCCATACAGCTCCGCCGTTCCCCAGTGTGGTGATCAGCCTTAAGATCGGCGTCATCACCGGATTCCGCACATTCTCCTGCAGGAATAATAAGATACCGCCATCCAGTCCTACCAATGTATCAATCATGCCTTCTACCCTTCTCCCGCTTTAATTTCTCTATAACTCCACACTCTTCTCTGCAGATACCAGAAAATTTTCAAGTTTTCCCATTATATGCTCTTTTTCCTGACTGTCTTTTTCCATTTTCTTAATTGTACATTCCCAGACAATGGCATACTTCACGTTCCTTTCAGCCAGTTCCCGTCTTACCACCACATCTCTTCTCTGATTTGCTGCAAATTTTTTCTCCCAGAATTCCATTCTTGATTTTGGCGTATATGCATATTTGCATCCTTCATGTCTATGCCAGTAACATCCATGAACAAAAACAGCGGTATTGTATTTTCGCAGATATAAATCCGGATGTCCCGGCACACTTTTCGAATTTAAACCGTAACGATATCCCCTGGCAAACAAAAGCTTTCTGAGATATATTTCCGGTCTCGTATTTTTAGACTGTATAGCCGCCATATTCCTGCTGCGCTGTTCTTTACTCACTGTATCCATAACTTTTTCCTGCTTTATTTCAGATAATTCTGCCTTGATTCTACTTCTTTCAAAAACACCCTGACTGTATACAGCCACATTCTCTGCTTCTGTGTGTATGTATCATGAATCGGCGACGGTATCGTTAACTGCAGTTTTTTATCAATCATTTCATTCGTCTGATTCTCACTAATTGCCGATTCCAGTGTAAGTAAATGCTTTTTTTCAATCCTGTCGGCTTCTGACAGCACCTGCCTCCACCTGTCCTTACATGAACTTTTTACTCCCAACATCGTCAAATACTTTTCCGGATATGAATTGTCTTTATAAGCTTCAATACAGGGAAAAATGAAATCCGGT
>OFFX01001529.1_pt1 | contig 16250 bp, 13 predicted proteins | sample 1521511 | NCBI WGS metagenome assembly OFFX01 (sample SAMEA3504125, study PRJEB24116) | mouse gut metagenome | biome: mouse gut; feature: mouse-associated habitat; material: faeces | place: Denmark | collected 2011
TATTAAAAAATGAGGTAGGAGTGATAAGTATGGCAGCAAAGAAAGGAAATTTGTCAATCAGCAGTGAGAATATTTTCCCAATTATTAAGAAGTGGGTATATTCCGATCACGACATTTTCGCGCGTGAGATGGTATCCAATGGATGTGACGCAATCACAAAGTTAAAGAAATTGGATATGATGGGAGAATACCAGTTGCCGGACGACTACAAGCCGTCCATCAAGGTAGAGGTGAACCCGGAAGAGAAGACCTTGAAATTCACGGACAACGGTCTGGGGATGACCGCCGAGGAAGTGGAAGAGTACATCACCCAGATTGCATTTTCCGGCGCGACAGAATTTCTTGAGAAATACAAAGACAAGACTACGGAAGACGATATGATTGGTCATTTCGGCCTGGGATTCTATTCTGCGTTCATGGTAGCAGACGAGGTGCATATCGATACACTTTCTTATAAAGAAGGCGCAACCCCGGTACACTGGGTCAGCGACGGCGGCACAGAGTACGAGATGGACGAGGGGAATAAAGAAGGCGTAGGAACCGAGATTACACTGTTCCTGAACGATGACAGTGTAGAATTCTCCAACGAGTACCGCGTCAGGGAAGTCATTGAGAAATACTGTTCCTTCATGCCGGTAGAGATTTTCCTGTCCAAGGCGAATGCAGAGCTGGAGTATGAGACCATCGACGAGGCAGACCTGAAAGAGGACGACGTTGTGGTCGAGCATATCCACGAAGAAGCCAAGATGGAAGAGAAAGAGAATGAAGACGGCGAAAAAGAAATGGTCGAGGTGGAGCCGGCGAAGGAGAAGGTCAAGATTGAGAAGCGTCCGGTCTCATTGAGCGATATCCATCCGCTGTGGACCAAGCACCCCAACGATTGCTCCGACGAGGACTATCAGGAGTTCTACCGCAAGGTATTCTTAGACTACAAGGAGCCGCTGTTCTGGATTCACCTGAACATGGATTATCCTTTCAACCTGAAAGGAATCCTGTATTTCCCGAGAATCAATACCGAGTATGATTCTATTGAGGGAACGATTAAGTTATATAATAATCAGGTATTCATTGCAGACAATATCAAAGAAGTTATTCCGGAGTTCCTGATGGTATTAAAGGGAGTTATCGACTGTCCGGATCTGCCGCTGAACGTTTCAAGAAGCGCGCTCCAGAACGACGGGTTCGTCAATAAGATTGCCGATTACATTTCCAAGAAGGTTGCAGATAAGCTTTCCGGAATGTGCAAGACGAAGAGAGAGGACTACGAGAAATATTGGGACGATATCAGCCCGTTCATCAAGTTCGGCTGCTTGAAAGACGAGAAGTTCTGCGACAAGATGAAGGAAGTCATCCTGTTTAAGAATATTGACGGGAAATACCTGACCTTGAAGGATTGTATCGAGGAGAACGGCGGCGAGGTCGTTGAGGCCAATGAGAAGAAGGATGAGGCGTCCGAGGGTGAGAATGAGGACGAGAACAAGGTAGAGGAGATTAAGACCACTATCTACTATGTGACGGATGAGATTCAGCAGAGCCAGTACATCAATATGTTCCGGAATCAGGGACAGGATGCCGTAATCATGAACCATAACATTGATTCCCCTTTCATCACACAGTTAGAGCAGAAGAATCCGAATATCCGTTTCCAGAGGATTGACGCCGACGTTACGGATAACGTGAAGGAAGAGGTGGCGGAAGAAGAGAAGGAAGCATTCAAGGCAACGTCCGACAGCCTGATTGAGATTTTCCGCAAGGAGCTTGGCAACGACAAGTTGGATGTGAAGATTGAGAAGCTGAAAGATGAGAAGGTCGCATCCATGATTACATTGTCCGAGCAGAACCGCCGTATGCAGGAGATGATGAAGATGTACGGCATGGGCAATATGGGCGGCATGGATATGGGCGGAGAGAGCACGCTGATTCTGAATGCGAACCACCCGCTGGTGAAGTTCGTGGTAGAGAATAAGGAGAATGAGAATGTGTCCATTATCTGTAAACAGCTTTACGATTTGGCGATGCTGGCACATAAGCCGCTGAATCCGGAAGAGATGACGGCATTTGTACAGAGGAGCAATGAGGTCATGATGCTGTTGACAAAGTAGGCGACGTGACATTCAAATAATTGTGTTATCTTGCAGAGGTCATTATAATGATTAATATGGGAATTGAAGAAAGATATGGAAACGGGATTGCGCCAAAACGCAATCCCGTTTCTGGAATATATCTTATTGCTTTTTCAGCCGGAACTTCGATACCAGTTCATTCAGCATACTAGCCTGGCCGGACAACTCCTCACTGGCAGAGGCGCTCTTCTCAGCGGTAGACAGGTTAGACTGTACCACATCGGAAATCTGTGCGATTCCCCGTGTCACTTCCTCCGTTGCCTCTGCCTGCTGAGCAGAATATTCCGCAATTCCTTGAATCAGCTTGCTCACCTCTTCCGCCTGTTCTACAACCTCCATCATAGAAGCTGCCGTATCCTCAGCCATGCTGGAACCTTCGACAACGGCTTCCACCGTCTGGTCAATCAGGGTGGTGGTATTCTTCGCCGCCTCAGAGGACTTGCTGGCAAGGTTACGGACTTCATCTGCGACTACTGCAAATCCTTTTCCTGCCGTACCTGCCCGGGCCGCTTCCACAGCCGCGTTCAGCGCAAGGATATTGGTCTGGAATGCGATGTCTTCTATGGTCTTGATGATGCTGTGAATCTCCGTTGACTTATCGCTGATCTTCTGTATCGCCGAATTCATATGCTGCATCTTCTCGTTGCTTTCAAGGATACGCGTCTTAACATTCCTCGATATCTGGCTTGCCTGTTTCGCGCCCTGTGCGGTCTTCTGGATTCCATCGGAAACCGCAGAAATATGGGATGCAAGAGATTCCACGGCGTCAGTCTGCTGGGAGGAACCCAACGATAATGTCTGTGCCCCGTCGGAAACGTACTCGGAACCAGTCGCCACTTGGCCGGCCGCCACATTGATCTGTCCCAGCGTCTCGTTGAGAGACCAGGAAATTCGCTCTAAGGAGTCCTTAATCTTTGCAAATTCTCCCAGATATTCATGGGTAAGGGTAAATGCAAGATTACCCTCGGAGATTTCCTGTAATTTTTCGGATATCTCGTTAATATAGTCCACATAATCCCTGAGACGTACTACAGTCTTGCCGAAATTGGCCGCCAGCTCTCCAAGTTCGTCATTGGAAGTGTGCCGGATGGACTGCTCCAAATCGCCTTCTGCGATCCTTGATGCGACATTATTCAGTTCGGCTACCGGTTTCCCGATAATGTTCCTTACAAGAATGATAATCAGCACAATCATGATTAAGACTGCAAACGCGGCTACCGATGTCATAATGCCTGTCAAGGTATCCAAATCAGCAAGCACTTCGTCTCTGGAAACATAAGATACCGCCATCCAGTCACAGTTCGGCACAGTCTTCAATTCTATGTACATATCGTCATTGTAGAGGCTCAGCCCGGTAGCATTCTCCTGTATCTTCTTGGCAGCGTAGGCATACATATCGCCGGTGAATTCCGTTATGGATCGTCCGTTCATCTCCGTATCCGGATGGCCGATGATAGTTCCGGTCCTGGTATCTACAAGGAAAATCCCGCCCGTCTTTTCCAGCCGGATATCGGCTACGATATCGGATATGGAAGTCAGGTATACGTCCGCTGCCGCAACGCCCTTCACTTCTCCGGCGGCGGTCTTCAATACGCCGGACGCGCCTACAACATAGGACTGGCTGTCTTCGTCAAAGTACGCGTCGCCTAAAATGAAGTCTTCGGATGCCAACCCGTCCTTATACCACGATTTCTCAAGGGCATTGTATTCTGGACCAGGTACGAAGGATGCATGGTATAGAGAGCCGTCCGTCAGCGCCACATAGATTCCCGCCGGATATGCGCTGTTCTGGTTGGCCGTATGCTTAATGTATTCTACCATGCGCGGAACGTCCATATCTTCATATTGAATCGTATCCCGCTGGGTCTCCAGAGTCGCCAATATTCCGCTCATCCACGAGTTCACCTCCTGGATTGCCTTATCCGTAGTCTCTTCCAGCAGCTTCTCGCTCTTTGCCAGCAGAGCATCGGATACGCGGCTGCGGACGATCAGCAATAGTGCGCCGACCATAATTACGATGGTGACGACGATTGCAATGACCAGTTTCCCTGTAATGCCCCATCTGCGCATCGCGGATCTGGACGCCGGCCTGTCTTCAGTTCTTCTCTTACCTCTCATGTTCTTATCTCCTTTTACGATTAACTAACAAAAAGTATATGTAAATTATAAATGATTTATAAAAAAAATACAATGTCTCTGTTAAAAATATGTCTATTTTTCCCGGTCAATTTCCGCTCTTTTGAAAAATCCTTCCACATAGGCGTCCCATTCTTTCTCAAGAGATTTATCCATGGTGAATGTCCGCATGGAAATTCCGGTGATACATTGCAGGACGGCGCCGTCGTAATGGAAATTCAGGTACAGCCCCGTGATGTCTTCCGGGGAAAATGTACGTATCTGATGTCCGTCCAGAAAATCCCCGAAGTGCTCCGGCGCAAGGGAGAGGACAATCTTAAAATGAAGCGGCGTCCGTTTCCCTTTGATGAGGCTGAAACACAAGTCCCGGACTTCTCTCCAGTAGGAATAATCCCGCGCAGGCTTTTCATCGAAAAAGTCTTTGTGCAGGAACCCGTCCAAAGTAAATTTGTTAAAGGTAGTGATTTCCCCTTCGATGAACGAAAATTTATCGAAGGTGTCCCTAAGTAAGAGGTGGGACATACAGGATTTTGCTGATAATGTGAACATATTCATATAAAAAACTCCTTTGCTGATTGTTAAAATCGTAGTTATTTATGATATAGTATAGCATATATTTGACTTTTACAGGGAAAAACAGTACAATACGGGATATAAATAGTGGCTTTAAGGAGAACGTATCTTGCGTGAGTAGAGGACAAGAGAAGACGAAGAAGAAAAGTGAAGAACGAGACGTCGTCCTGCGCCTGGCTGTCGCGGCAATGATTATCTGGATGGTCATCGGGGGCGTCGTGTTCGCGGTGGACGTCATGAATCCCAGAGAAGACCCGAGAAAAGGGCTCGCGAAGCTTGAGCGGATGGAAGAAGCGGATACGGCGGCGATTGACGCGCAGATTCAGGAGCTTGAGGAGGCGGAGCGGGCGGCGGACGAGGCATGGGCGAACCGGTCTGTCAGCGAGAAATTTGCCAATTCCTATGTGCTTGGGGATTCCATTGCCCAGGGATTGTATGAGAACCAGGCGCTTGATAAGTCCTTTGTTACGGCGGAACGGGATACCGGCGTGTGCGAGACAGAGGTTAGCATGATTAAGAATCATGTTTCAAGGGCGATTGAAGTGGGTCCGCAAGTGTTGTTCCTTGCCTACGGGCTGAACGACATCAAGGCGGCGTCCGGGGATGCAGAAATATTTGGGGCCGCATACCGGCGCGTGCTTGACGAACTGAAAGAGAAGCTGCCGGATACGAAGATTTACGTCAACAGTATCCTGCCGGTTAAGCAGGAGGTCATAGAAGAGGATGAACTGTATGGGAATATTCCTGCGTATAACAGGAAACTCATGGAATTATGTGAGGAAGAAGGCGTGAATTTTATTGATAATGAAAGTCTGATTAAAGATGAATATTATACCGAGGACGGAATCCATCTGGCATCGGATTACTATGGGGAATGGGTGAATCACATGGCGGAGGCGGCAGAGCTGTAATGGTAGCGGGTTTATTTGACAGTGTTGTATTTTTATTTACATTCTTACCGGTTGTATTGTTTCTGTATTATCTGATGCCGGGGCAGTTGAAGAACGCTCTGTTGCTCTTGGCAAGCCTTGTGTTCTATGCATGGGGGGAGCCTGTGGCTGTTTTCCTGATGGTGGGGATGGCGCTTTTTACTTATGCCTGCGGGCTTAGGTTGGCAGGAGTTTTGAAGAATCGGAGGCGCGCCAGAGCTGTTATGCGCTTTGGCGTGGGAATCAATCTGGGGGTTCTCGTCTTCTTTCTATATGGAAGGACGGTTCTTGCGGGGCTTCAAGCAGTCCTGCCTGTTGACATTCCCTTTCAGGGGTTTGCGATGCCCATAGGGATGTCTTTCTATACACTTCAGATGTTATCGTATATCCTGGATGTTTACCGGGGGAATGCAAAGGTGCAGAAGAATCCGGCTGACCTTGTCCTGTATGTGTCTATGTTCTTAAAGATGCCGGGCGGTCCGGTAGTGCGGTATGCAGAGATGGAAAAGCAGCTTGGGGCAAGGCAGATGACGCCGGGCAAGGTCGGGGAAGGGGCGATGTATTTTATCCGCGGGCTTGCCAAGAAGGTATTGTTCGCAGATAATATAGGAATTCTCCACGCCGAGGTCATGGCGATGGGAGCAGGAGAGATGTCTGTGCTCAGCGCATGGCTTGGATGTCTGGCGTTCGCGCTCCAAATATATTATAATTTGAGCGGATATACGGACATGGCGTTAGGACTGGGAAAAATGACAGGCTTCGAGCTGCCTGGGAATTTCGAGTATCCTTATGGGGCGGGAAGTACGACGGAATTCTGGTATAAATGGCATATGTCCCTTGGGGCGTGGTTCCGGGAATACGTGTACCATCCCCTGGGCGGGGGCGATGTCGAGGAATCAAAGCAGGTGAGGAATATCCTGCTGATTTGGCTGCTCGTAGGCCTGTTTCATGGCCTTTCCGGGAATTATATTGTATGGGGGCTGTACTGCGGCCTTTTGATGGTGGCGGAGAAGCTGTTTCTGTGGAGGATGTTAGATGAGATGCCAGGGTTTCTCGGGCATATTTACAGCATCGTGATGGTGATGATTGGCTGGGTATTCTTTTTTAATCCCAGAGTGAGCGAAGGCTTCACCTATCTAGGAACTATGTTCGCAGTGGGAGCGTCGGGCCTTGCGGATGACAGGGGGATGTACCTGTTAGTCACGAATGCTGCCCTTCTTGCCGTTATGCTGATAGGGCTTCTTCCGTTTGTACATAAAGGGTACGTTAGTGTGATGGACAGAGGCGCAAGAGGAATGGCGATGATAAATTGTGTCATATATGGGGTAATGTTCGTGCTGTGCGTGGCATATATCGTATGTTGAGCGGCTTGCATTACGGTGTGCCCTTGGGCATACCTTACTGGGCGAAGCCCACCCGCCTCATAGGGGCATGCATTACGGGACGCCCGGAGGGTATATTTTAGGAGAATATATGAAGCAGAGAAAACAAAAGGATTTTAAGCAGGGAAGAGCATACAGGAGAAAGACGGCGGCGCTGCTGTTTTTTGGGATGTTAGTACTGATTTCCTTATTAGAACTGATTCCACTTGAGCAGGAGTTCTCCGAGAAGGAGAACCGTCCCCTTGCCACACGTCCGAAGCTGTCGCTGGAACATGTGGCTGACGGTTCTTTCATGGCACAGTATGAGGAGTTCCGCCAGGATCAGTTCCTCGTCCGCAATCTGTGGGTGTCCATGAAGAACCAGATGGACCTGCTGATTGGAAAACGGGAGTCTGGCGGTGTATTCAAGGGCAGGGATGCATATCTTCTGGAGGCGGTGGCAGCGGCAGACCAGGAGAAGATAGACGCGAACTTAAACGCCATGGAGGCATTCAAGGCGCGGTATGAGAAGGTTCCTATATATCTTGCGTTAGCCCCCAATGCCGCGAATATCTTATCGGATAAACTTCCCCGTTTTGCCGTGACAGAGGACCAGAATGCAATCTTCCGCTCCATCTGGCAGAATCTGGGGGAAGGCGTTACATGGGTAGATTTGAGCAAGACCCTTTCGTCCCACAAGAAAGAAGAAATCTATTATCACACAGATTCCCATTGGACAACCCTCGGCGCATATTATGCCAGCCAGCAGCTTGTGGAGTCTATGGGGCTTGACGGTGCGAAGACGCCGAAATGGGAGAAGTATGCGGTCACGAATATATTTACGGGCGACCTGTCGTTAAAGAGCGGATACCAGAGCGGATATCAGGAGTCCATCTACATCTATGGACCTGAAAATGAGAAGGAGATGCCTCAGATTGTGGCAGATTTCGGGGAGGGAAAGGTCTCTACCCTGTACGACCGCACGAAATTAAAGGAGCGGGATGCCTATGGCCTGTTCCTTGGCGGGAACTACGGGGTGGGCAATATCCGCACCACGGCGGATACCACAGACCGTCTGCTGTTGGTGAAGGATTCTTATGCGAACTGTCTGATTCCCTTCCTTGTGCCCTATTTCCGGGAGATTATCGTGGTGGACCCGGAGTACTATGAGGGGAATCTGGATGAGATTATGGAAGAAAATAAGATTTCCAGCGTATTATTTTTATATAGTGGAAATACTTTTGTACAGGACGGAAAGATAAGCGGAGTGTTGCAGGATGAGCAGGCTGAATAAATATCTGAGCGATGCGGGCGTGTGTTCCCGCAGGGAGGCAGACCGCCTGATTGAGAGCGGGCGTGTCACGGTAGACGGAAAGCGGGCGGTTCCCGGCATGAAAGTGGAGCCGTCTCAGGAGGTACGAATCGGAAAGAAGCTCGTCGGGGGAAGACGGGAGAGAATTGTGCTGGCTGTGAATAAGCCGGTGGGAATCATTTGCACAGAAGAGAGAAGAGAGCGCAAGAGCATTGTCCGGTTCCTGAATTATCCGGAGCGGATTACTTATGCAGGGCGTCTGGATAAGGACTCGGAAGGACTTTTGCTTATGACCAACGACGGAGACTTGATTAACGGGATGATGCGGGCGAGATACGGGCATGAGAAGGAGTATAAGGTGACAGTGGATAAGCCTGTAACGGAGGAATTTCTCCGGCAGATGGAAAAAGGAGTCCGAATCCGGGATCCGGAGAAAGGGCTTGACGCCCTGACAAGGCCCTGCAGGACGGAAATGGTGGGAAAGTATACCTTTTCCATTGTGCTGACCCAAGGACTGAACCGGCAGATACGCAGGATGTGCGAGTCGCTGGGCTACCGGGTGAAGCGGCTTATCCGGACTCGGGTCATGAATATTGAGCTTGGCGGCTTAAAGCCGGGGGCAGTCAGAAAATTAACAGAGCAGGAGTTAAAGGAGCTATATGAGCGAATCGAAGAAAGCCAGAATGTTAGAGTTAGTGGAGAAGCTAAATGACGCGGGACGCGCATATTATCAGGAATCCAGGGAAATCATGAGCAACCGGGAGTATGACGCGCTGTACGATGAACTGAAAGGGCTTGAGGGGGAACTTGGGATTACATTTGCCAACAGCCCAACTGTGAACGTGGGATATGAGGTATTGAGCGAGCTGCCTAAGGAACGACATGAAAGCCCCATGCTTTCGTTGGATAAGACCAAGGAGGTCGAGGAACTGAAAAAATTTCTCGGCGAACAGAAGGCGCTGCTGTCATGGAAGCTGGACGGCCTTACCATTGTGCTGACTTACCGGGGCGGGGAGCTTTTTAAGGCTGTCACCCGGGGAAACGGCGAGGTGGGCGAGGTGATTACGAATAATGCAAGGGTGTTCAGTAACATCCCTCTTAAAATTGCCTATCAGGGGGAATTGATACTGCGGGGCGAGGCGGTGATCGGATACCGGGATTTTGAGCGGATTAATTCTGAAATTGAGGATGTGGATGCGAAATATAAGAATCCCCGGAATCTGTGCAGCGGTTCGGTGCGCCAGTTGAATAACGAAATTACGGCGAAACGGAACGTAAGGTTCTACGCATTTTCTCTGGTGCAGGCAGAGAATGTGGATTTCCATAATTCCAGGGCCTGCCAGATGGAGTGGCTCATGGAGCAGGGCTTTGAGGTAGTAGAGTTCCATGCGGTGACAAAGGATACGGTGGAAGCCGAAGTTATTAAATTTTCAGAAAAAATTGCAGAGAATGATTTCCCGTCGGATGGTCTTGTGTTAATATATAATGATATAGCGTATGGGCAGTCCCTTGGGCGGACATCTAAGTTCCCAAGGGATTCCTATGCGTTCAAATGGGCGGATGAGCTTAAAGAGACGACCCTTACGGAGATTGAGTGGAGCCCGTCAAGGACAGGGCTTATTAACCCTGTGGCAATTTTTGAGCCTGTGGAGCTTGAGGGAACGACGGTCAGCCGCGCCAGTGTCCATAACATCAGTATCATGGAAGAGCTGGAGCTTGGGATCGGCGATAAGATCGAGGTGTATAAGGCGAATATGATCATTCCGCAGATCGCGCGGAATCTGACGAAGAGCGGGGTGAAGGATATCCCCGAGAGATGCCCGGTGTGCGGCGGCAAGACCGAAGTAAGGCAGGTTGCCAATGCGAAGGCTTTATACTGTACGAACCCAGAGTGTCAGGCGAAGCATGTCAAGTCATTTGCCCTGTTCGTAAGCAGGGATGCGCTGAATATCGAAGGACTTTCGGAGGCGACCTTGGAGAAATTCATTTCCTTGGGATATATCCGGGAGTTTGCGGATATTTTTCATCTGGACCGGTATCAGGAGGAAATCCAATCACTGGAAGGGTTTGGCGAGAAGTCTTACCGGAATCTGGTGGGTAATGCCGAGAAGGCGCGGACAACGACGCTGCCCAGAGTAATCTATGCGCTGGGAATCGCCAATATCGGACTTGCCAATGCGAAGGTCATCTGTAAGGAATTCCGATATGATGTGGAGAAGATGCTTGGCGCTACGGAGGAAGAGTTAAATGAGATTCCGGGTGTGGGCGGGGTGATTGCGAAGGCGTTCGTGGATTATTTTGCATCAGAGAAGCATGTGAGGCAGTTCCGGGATTTGCTGGAGGAACTGGTGATTCCCAAAGAGACGGCAGAGGAGACGAAACAGATATTTGCAGGGGTGAATTTCGTGATTACCGGCAGTGTGGAGCATTTCGCCAACCGGGGAGAGGTGAAGGAATTGATTGAGAGCCTTGGGGGAAAGGTGACGGGGTCAGTGACTTCTAAGACGAATTATTTGATTAATAATGACGCGGCGTCTACGTCGTCTAAAAATAAGAAGGCAAATGAATTGGGGATTCCGATTATTTCGGAGGAGAGATTCCTTGAGATGGTACGGGAAGGGTAGAGGGATTGCCTGTATAAGCAGGATTCTTGATTGGAAAGACATAAGATTAAGTGTGACGTAAGAAGGAAGGTAAGGCAAGATGTCCGAACAGGATAAGAACAACGTAGAGAAAGTGGGAAATGGGCAGGTGGAGGATACGAAGAAGCATCATGAGGACGAATATGAGAAGATTTGTTTTGTGTGCAGGCGTCCGGAGACGACTACAGGCAAGATGATTGATCTTCCCAACGGCATCTCAATCTGCAGCGATTGTATGCAGAAGAGTTTTGACGCTATGATGAGCGGGCAGGTAGATTACAGCCAGCTCATGAATCTGAATATCCCGGGCGTACAGATTTTTAATATGGCTGACATGGAGCAGAATGTCCCAAAGAAGCAGAAGATTAAGAAGAAAAAGGAGGGGGAAGAGAAAAAGCCCCTGATTGACATCCGCAATATCCCTGCGCCCCATAGAATCAAAGGGAAACTGGATGAGTATGTGGTGGGACAGGAGTACGCGAAAAAGGCTATGTCTGTGGCAGTCTATAACCATTATAAGCGTGTGGCGACGGACACCATGGATGATATCGAGATTGAGAAGTCGAATATGCTGATGATCGGGCCTACTGGTTCTGGTAAGACTTATCTTGTGAAGACGCTGGCAAGGCTTTTGGACGTTCCCCTTGCCATCACAGACGCCACTTCCCTGACGGAAGCAGGATATATCGGGGATGATATCGAGAGTGTCGTATCGAAACTTCTGGCTGCTGCTGGCAATGATGTGGAGAAGGCGGAACAAGGGATTATTTTCATCGATGAGATTGACAAGATTGCCAAGAAGAAGAACACCAACCAGAGAGATGTAAGCGGGGAATCTGTCCAGCAGGGGATGTTAAAGCTTCTTGAGGGAAGCGACGTGGAGGTTCCGGTAGGGGCGAACAGCAAGAATGCCATGGTTCCGCTTACCACTGTGAATACGAAGAATATTCTGTTTATCTGCGGCGGGGCGTTCCCGGATTTGGATAAGATCATTAAAGAGCGGCTGACGAAGCAGTCTTCCATTGGGTTCGGGGCGGAGCTAAAAGACAGGTATGACAGGGACAAGACGATTCTTGAGAAGGTGGCCACCGAGGATTTGCGTAATTTTGGGATGATACCCGAATTTTTAGGACGCCTTCCGATAGTATTTACCTTGCGGGGTCTGAGTGAGGAGATGATGGTGAAGATTCTGACTGAGCCTAAGAATGCGATTTTGAAACAGTATCAAAAGCTGCTTGCATTAGATGAGGTAAAGTTGGAATTTGATGAAGGCGCATTGGCGGCGATTGCGAAGAAGGCTGTGGAGAAGGATACGGGCGCAAGGGCGCTCAGGGCGATTATTGAGGAGTTCATGCTGGATATTATGTTCGAGATCCCTAAGGATGATAATATCGGGCAGGTGACGATTACGCGGGAATACATAGAGGGGACAGGCGGGCCGCTGATCATGCTGAGAGGGCAGGAGGTGCCGCGTATTACGGGTTAGATTTTTTGCTGTGAAGAATACGAGGAACACCTCATATACTAAGAGAAAAGGTATATGAGGTGTTTTTATGGATAGAGAAACTTGCCGGAAAATGATTATGTCAGAGGACTTTATTGATTTTATCGCTCCGGTTTACCGGGAGATAACGCCAGAGGAGGCGCAAAGGGCGATGGCATGCGTCCAGTCCATGGATTTTGGGTTTCAGGCAGTCTACGTAGAGAGGACGCTGACGGAGCCGGTATCTTTGGAATACTATCGTTACAATTCCATTCCAAACTGTTACCAGCTAATGGATTTACAGGCAATGGATGATGCGGGGATCAGCGTGGTACAAAGTTACCCGACGCTGAATCTTCAGGGAAACGGAGTCATGGTGGGCATACTGGATACCGGAATCGATTACCGGAATCCCCTCTTCCGAAATATCGACGGCTCCACGAGAATTGCCGGCATCTGGGATCAGACCATACAGGACGGCACACTTCCCGACGGATTGGATTACGGAAGCGAATACACAGAAGAAATGATTAATGAAGCGCTGCGCTCAGAAAATCCACTGGAAATCGTCCCCAGCATGGACACGGAGGGACATGGTACATTTATCGCCAGTGTTGCGGCTGGAAATGCCGATTTGGAACACCGGTTTATCGGAGCCGCCCCGGAGGCGACTCTTGCGGTGGTGAAACTAAAGCCTGCGAAAGCCTATCTCAAGGACTTTTACGTCATCCGCCAGGATGCGACCTGTTTTCAGGAGAATGATATCATGCTCGCTATGAAGTACATCAATGCCCTTGCGCGGAAACGCAATATGCCTTTGGTCATGTGTGTTGCCCTTGGCACGAACCTGGGCGGCCATAACGGAACCTCCCTTCTGTCTAACATGCTTGACGCTTATTCGTCGGTACTGAACAGGAGTGTTGTAATCAGCGCAGGAAACGGGGCGGTTCACAGGCATCACTTTTCCCGGGAACTTAGCAGTATGGATGATACCGCGGACGCCGAGATTCGTGTGGGAGAAGGGGTAGAAGGCTTCGTGGCAGAGCTGTGGACGGCAGTCCCCAATGTCATGACCGTTGCCATTACCTCTCCTTCCGGGGAAAGGACGGGGTATATTACACTCAAGCAAGGGCGGGAATACCGGGAGACTTTTGTGTTTGACAGGACAGAAGTGGAGGTAGAGTACCGGCTGTTGCTGGAGAACAATGATTCACAATTAATCTTTATGAGAATCCGGAATCCGGCGCCGGGGATCTGGAAAATCAGTGTGAAACCTGTGCTGCGCTCTGATGGGAGATTCCATATCTGGCTGCCAGTCCAGGACTTCCTGACCGGAGAGGTATATTTCTTAGAGGCAAACCCGGACACGACCCTGGCGGAACCGGGAAGCAGTTTAGTTGCGATGACGGTCGCATACTATAATGGAGTTGATAAATCAGTTGATATTAATTCCGGGAGGGGGTATACTAGAGATGGAAGAGTCAAACCAGATTATGCGGTGCCTGGCGTACTGGTATCCGGCGCCGGATTGAACAATGAGTTCGTGGTCCGCAGCGGTTCCAGTGTTGCGGCGGGAATCGCAACAGGGGCGGTGGCGCTTCTGATGGAATGGGTGCTGAACAATACGGAGGCGTGGGGTGTGAATTCCAGCCAGATTCGGAATATCATCCTTCTGGGCGCGGAGCAGAGGCCTGGGATGGAAAGCCCGAATCGGGAGTGGGGGTATGGAGCCATGAACCTGTATCGTTCCCTGGACATTTTACGCCAGTTGTAGTGAACGCAAGAAAGAGAGAAAAGGAGAAGATAAAATGGCAGATTTTTTTGGTGAACTGGGAAAGAAGATTTCAGATACGGCAAGTGATTTTAGCAAAAAAGCAGAGGATACGCTGGAGATTCAGAAGATTAAGAACGACATCCGTTCGATGAAGCGCTCCAATGAGCGGGACTTGAAGGATATCGGACGCATGGTCTATGAGAAGTTCCGGAAAGGCGAGGTAGACGATACCGAATACATTTCCTTGTGTGAAGAGATTGAGAAACGTGAGGAAGAGATTGAGAAGCAGGAAGAGCAGATCGTGAAGATCAAAGAGGAGATATAGAATGCTCTCCGCTATGCTGGTAATATTTGCAATACTGCTCGGCGCGGATATCATGATTAAGAAACGGGTGGAGGAAGAACTGAACCCAGGCGAAGAAAGGGAGCTCCCGGGCGGAAAGATTGTAATCCGTAAGGTATATAACCGGGGATTCCTGCTGAACCTGTTTGACGAGTACCCGGCGGCTGTGAAGGGGATGTCTCTGTTTGCCGGCGCCGGGGTGATGGCGTGGGATGTCTTGACATTTGCAAAAAAGAGGAATTATATCAGGAAATTGGGCATGACTCTGGTGAGTGCCGGGGCGGCGAGCAACCTCTTCGACAGGTTGGCGAGGGGGAAGGTAGTCGATTATATTGGGCTTAGGACAAAAAAGAAGCATATCGGGAGGATTACGGCGAATCTGGGGGATATCTACCTTGCTATGGGGAGTGTACTGGTAATGGCAGGAGAGATTCTTGCTGTGATACTGCATGGAAATCATCCGAAAAAATAAGGCATTGTCGGAATATGGCTGTTATGGGCATATTCCGACAGTGCCTTTTTTGTTTATGGCTGTGACCCGCAGCTAAAAAAATCCTTTATCTGTCCAAGGACAATCTCCATCAGCCGTGTCCTTGCCTCCACGCTTGCCCATGCAATGTGGGGAGTAATGAGCAATCTTCGGCTGTCCTGAATCCTAAGGAGCGGGTTGTCCGGGCTCATAGGCTCTTCGCAAAGAACATCCAGTCCTGCGGCAGCAATCTCCTTCTGTTCGATTGCTTCGGCAAGATCTTGCTCCACCACAATCGGACCTCTTCCAAGGTTCAGGAAGATGCAAGAGTTCTTCATTTTCTTAAATGCAGCGGCATCGAGCAGATTCTCCGTATATTCATTTAGCGGTGCGTGTACGGAAATGATGTCGGATGTGCTAAGAAGGGTGTCCATATCGGTCTGATAGTATCCCTCCTGAGGCGTACTGCCTGAGGGAGAGGTGTAGATTACATGGGAGCCAAAGGCTTCGGCGATAGAGGCCACCCGCCTTCCGATATTACCAAGCCCGATGATGCCCCAGGTCTTATTCTTCAATTCATAAAAATGTTCCTCAAAATGGGTGAATGACGTGTCGCACGCGTAACGCCCGTCTTTCACATAATCATCGTAATACCGCAGCTTTTCCAGTAAATAAAACAGCATGGAAAAGGTATGCTGTGCGACGGACTCCGTAGAGTATCCATTGACATTCCTCCATGCGATGTTGCGGCTGTTCAGATATTCTTTGTCCAAGTTGTTCGTGCCGGTGGCAGTTACGCACACCAGTTTCAGGCGAGGGGCTTCTCCTATCGTCTCAGCATCAATCCGTACCTTGTTCAATACAATGACGTCTGCGTCTGCGATCCGACCGGGAACCTGGGCGGGGGTGGAGAAGGGGTACTTCACGACTTCTCCGAGCCGGTCATAACCGGACAGATCAATGTCTTCGCCGATTGTCTTAACGTCTAAAAATACAATCTTCATTATCATACCTCCTGAAATTGTGAAATAGGATTGGGGGAAAAAATCGGGAAACCCGATAGGATAGGGCTTCCCGCAAAATAAAAAGCGGGTGATGGGAATCG
>OFFX01001531.1_pt1 | contig 16239 bp, 17 predicted proteins | sample 1521511 | NCBI WGS metagenome assembly OFFX01 (sample SAMEA3504125, study PRJEB24116) | mouse gut metagenome | biome: mouse gut; feature: mouse-associated habitat; material: faeces | place: Denmark | collected 2011
AAAAAAGCAGCATAACCTTTCGACTTTTTTTGTCTAAAGTATTGACATAGATCCAGATGCAGGGCCAGAGACGAAAGACAAACAGAAGGTTTACCATCGGAAAAACCATACGGAGCAAAAACAGAGCCCCGAAAACGATCAGCGCCATGCCGCAGGTAACGGTTCCCACGCGCCGTGTAGATAACTGTTTATTGTTTTCCATGAAAATCCTCCTCTTCTTTTGTCAAATCCTTCTTTTTTCCTCGGATCATCCAAATGCCGATTGCGATGACTGCAATGCCTGCGCACAGCCTTGGAACATGATAAGAAAGAATCCAGATAAAATCATACATGATACCCGGCAGAAATTCCCGCAGCAGTCCCCAGACACTGCGCCATGCTGACGTAATTCCGATAAAAATCAAAATGGCGGCAATGATGCTGCGGTTGTTTTGCAGCAGGGAAGTTTGGCTGGCGGAAAGATCCGTAAATCGGAACAGATACGTATCTTCTACGGAGTAAAATTCCTCATCCGAAAGACTTGCAAGATTGTGCACATGGAAAAAACTGTAAAACCATACGATGACGTCGGCGGTAATCAGTATTCCAAGCGAAAACGATGCGGCGGCAAAGATAATAAAGAAAAACAATGCCATAATGCTTACGCCCATTTTCAAAAATCCCATGTACATTTCTCCTGCGCCCGGGATCAGAGAAAACAGGAACCTCCAGAGTGCGTTTTTTTTGCTGGTCATTTTTTGGCCTCCTTGATAAAAATAGAATTTGTGGTTTCGAGTAAAAAGGAACAGAACTGATCGGTTTTCTGGCTGAATCGATCCAGCGGCGAGTCTTCTGCCCTGTGGAAAGGCATCCTGCAGAGGAAATCACCAGCAGGTGCGCGGCGCTTCATCCGGCGGATCCGCCGTCGGCAGAACAAACAGCAGAGCAATGGAAGCTGCGGCAGCGGCAATGACTTTGGCGCTGAAATACAAAAGAGTTTTCGTCTGTTTGGAACGGTCTTTTTTTGCAACGGTCCTTAAGATCTGTTCTTTCAGGTATTCCGGCGGATTTCGCGTAATACCGGTTTCCGCAGACTCGATGATCTGCAAAAGTTCTTCTTCGCTTACATAATTATGTTGCTTCATAGGCATGACGCTCCTTTTCATAGAGTTTCCGCAGCATCGCCCGCGCACGGTAAATCTGTGTCTGAACGGTTTTTACATTTTTGTTCTGTTTAGAGGCAATTTCCTCTGCGTTTTTTTCTTCGCAAAAATATAGGATTGCGATTTTGTCGTAGGGCGGTTTCAATCCGCTGCAGCGTTTCAGCAGGGTTGTATAAATTTCATCTTCTAACGCAGATGCCTCCGGTCCCGCGGCGGCATCCGGCCTGGCTGCCCATGCGCTTTCTTCCGACGGAATCTGCCTGCGGGCGGCGGATTTTAAATAATCCGTGCATTTATTTGCGGCAATCCGGCAAAGATAAGCTTTTTCATTGCTTCCGGCAAACGATTCTATATGGCGGTATGCGGATAAAAAAGTTTCCTGCGTTAAATCCTCAGCGGCGAAATAGTCGCCGGTCATTTTGCAGCAGATGGAAAATATCAGATTTTGGTATAGGTCGATCAGTTCTGTCAAATGCCGTTGCTTATCGATACGTTCCACCTCCCCATGTGTTTGAAGTCAATCATATTATATAACGAGCGGGCAGATAAAAAATCTTCAGGTAAATGAAAATTTTTTTGTTTTTATAAATTTTTTTATAGAAAGGATTTTCATATGCTGTTGACAGATGCCGTTGAACGTATTATTGTATTAATTGTGCAATACAAACAAAATCTATCTATGGGAAAAGGAGCGGTAACAATGATTTTAGTAAATACGGATTACATTACGGGAAAAGAATTGGAAATGCTGGGTCTCGTCAAGGGAAGTACCATTCAGAGCAAGAATATAGGAAGAGATATTTCCCAGGGGTTAAAAACGCTTGTCGGAGGAGAACTGAAAGCGTACAATGAAATGATGACGGAAGCAAGAGCGCTGGCAACGAAACGCATGACAGAGGAAGCCGAGGCTATGGGAGCAGATGCGGTTGTCAATATCCGCTACGCTTCGGCAGCGGTGATGCAGGGAGCGGCAGAAGTCATTGCTTACGGGACTGCCGTAAAATTTTTAACATAAGATCAGATTATGCCGCCTATAAGCCTTCGGAATAATCTTGACACACAGAAAAAAAAGTATAATAATGATTTTCAGAAGAATCAGGACAAGAGAGTGAATCGGAGGTAAGGCTATGGATATCAGATTTGTGAAAAAGGAACAGTTGAAAGAAAAACCGGATCAGAAACATCTCGGGTTCGGAAAATATATGACGGATTATATGTTTGTCATGGATTGGACGGCAGAGGACGGCTGGATGGACGCGAGGATCGTGCCCTATGAGCCGATCGCACTGGATCCCGCCTGTGTGACGTTGCATTATGCGCAGGAGACGTTTGAGGGGATGAAAGCTTACCGTACAAAAGAAGGAAAGATCCAGTTGTTCCGTCCGGAAATGAATGCAAAGCGCATGGTTATATCCAACGAAAGACTGTGTATGCCGGCATTTCCGGTCGATATGTTTGTGGAAGCGGTAAAAGAACTCGTGAAGGTGGAGCAGGAATGGGTTCCGTCCGAACCGGGGACATCTCTTTATATCCGTCCGTTTATGTTCGCAACGGAAAGTTTTTTAGGCGTTCATATGGCGACAAGTTATAAATTTATGGTAATCTGCTGTCCGGTCGGCGCATATTATCCGGAAGGGATCAATCCGGTGAAGATTTTAGTAGAAGACGAGCTGGTACGCGCCGTACAGGGAGGAACCGGTTTTACCAAATGCGGCGGCAATTATGCCGGTTCGATCTTAGGCCAGGTAAAAGCAGAGAAGATGGGCTGTACGCAGGTACTTTGGCTGGACGGCGTTCACCGCAAGTATGTGGAAGAAGTCGGAACGATGAATATTATGTTTAAGATCGCCGGCGAAATCTATACGGCGCCGATTGAAGGCACCGTGCTTGCAGGCGTTACGAGAGATTCCATTCTTCATATTTTAAGAGACTGGGGATATGAAGTTCATGAAACACATCTTTCTATTGACGATCTGATGAAGGCGGGGCATGACGGAACGCTGGAGGAAGCGTTCGGCACGGGTACGCCTGCCGTAATCTCTCCGGTCGGCGAGTTTGTTTATAAAGACGATACGGTAAAAGTAAACGATTTTGCGATCGGAAAGCTGACGCAGAAGCTGTATGATTATCTGACAGGCATACAATGGGGCGACGTGGAAGATAAGTACGGATGGACCGTTGAAATCGATGCATAATAAAATTTTGTGATAATAAAAAATCAAAAAAGATCCTGCTTCGCAGGGTCTTTTTTTGCGCAGAAGGATAAAACGAAAAAAACTGCATAATTTTAATTTTGAAACCGCATACTAACGGTAAAATGAAATTTACAGGAGCAAATCGATATGGCAAAAGAAACTTATTATATCGGAGAACAGAGCCTGACGTTTCCGAATGACGTCTATATTAGTTCCAGCGCGTCCGTAGTCGGTAAGAAAGAAGGCGAAGGACCTTTGGGAAATGCGTTTGACATGATATGCCAGGATGATAAATTCGGCGAAGATACCTGGGAAATGGCAGAGAGTACCCTGCAGAAGGAAGCGCTTTCGCTTGCATTGGGAAAAGCAGGCGTAAAGCCAGAGGATGTCCGTTATCTGTTTGCCGGGGATCTGCTGGGGCAGAATATTGCAACCTCTTTTGGTCTGATGGATTATGAAATTCCGCTTTTTGGTCTTTACGGCGCGTGTTCTACGGCGGGAGAATCTCTTTCGCTGGCCTCTATGTGCGTTGGCGCAGGATATGCCAAAACCGTGGCGGCGCTTACATCCAGCCACTTTGCCAGCGCGGAAAAGCAGTTTCGATTTCCCCTGGAGTATGCCAATCAAAGACCCGTATCGGCTACCTGGACCGTCACCGGAAGCGGAGCCTTTCTCCTGTCCGGCAAAAAAGGAGACGTACGAATTACCGGAATTACCACTGGTAAGATCGTCGATATGGGAATCAAAGACTCTATGAATATGGGAGCAGCGATGGCTCCGGCTGCTGCGGATCTGATTGCACAGAATCTGGACGATTTTAAAAGATCCCCGCAGGACTATGATAAGATCGTAACGGGAGACTTAGGGTATGTCGGACAGGAAATTTTAATCAACCTTCTGAAAAAGAAAAAAATAGATATTTCCGGCGTACATGAAGACTGCGGGATCTTAATTTATGATAAAGACAGTCAGGGCACGGGTTCGGGCGGTTCCGGCTGCGGCTGTTCGGCGGTTACGCTGAGCGCGCATTATCTGCCGAAACTGCGCGACGGAAGCTTACAGAGAATTTTATTTGTTCCGACCGGCGCGCTTTTATCTACGGTCAGCTTTAACGAAGGACAGAGCGTGCCGGGGATTGCTCATGCGGTTGTTATAGAACATGCGAAAGAGGGGGCGTAGCCATGGATTATATCAATGCATTCTGGGTCGGCGGCGTGATCTGTGCGTTAACCCAGATTTTAATGGAAAAAACAAAAATGCTTCCGGGCAGAATTATGGTTCTTTTGGTCTGCAGCGGAGCGGTTCTGGGAGCGGTAGGGATCTATCAGCCTTTGATCGATTATGCCGGCGCGGGAGCCAGCGTGCCGCTGCTTGGTTTTGGAAATACGCTCTGGAAAGGAATCCGGGAAGCTGTGGATGAAAACGGGCTGCTGGGTATTTTTATGGGAGGCTTTACGGCAAGCGCAGTCGGGATCTCTGCGGCGCTGGTATTCGGTTATCTGGCGAGCCTGATTTTCGATCCCAAAATGAAATCGTAAGAAAACAGAATAGAAATACAAAATTTGCGCAGACTAACGGTGGAATCCGGTAAACGGAAATCCGATGAATTCCACATGAGCAGGAAAGGAGGAATCATTTCATCATGAAACAATGGAAGAAGCTGGCGCTGTGCGGTATCGTAAGCGTATCGTTATTGTCTTTGGCTGCCTGCGGCACAAAGGACGATACTACGGATAAAAACAATACTTCCACGGACAAAAATACGGAGGCCGGGGATACTGCTGGCGGAAACGCTGCTGACGATGCGGAAGATGCAGTGGACAAAACAGGAGATGCCATTATGGATGGAGCCGAGGATATCGGCAATGATTTGGAAGACGCTGTGGATGATGTGACAGGAAACGGCAATAACGGAACAAACAATGCTGTAGATAACACGGAAGATACGGGCAGTACAACAGAGGCGCCGAATAACGGCGGTAAAAAAGATAAGCCGCAGAACAGTAAGACGGCAAGATAACATCCAAAATAAGGAATCAAAACGCAAAAACAGCGGAAATGATTCTCAGAAAAGTGAAAATGGAGTAATCCATTTTCACTTTTTTGTTGCGTTCTTTTTTCAAATGAGATATCCTGAAACAAAAAACGGCGGGGAGTATGAGAACATGACACAGCAGCAATATGAAAAATGGTCGTATGTGTTTCGAAAAGAAGAAAAGAGGATTCGTTTTTTGAATCGGGCGGACCGGATGATCACGGCTTGTGTTTTTTTATCTTATCCCGGGCTTCTGCTGTATTTGTTCGGAACAAAACGTTTTTTTGAATTGTTTTTCTGCGCGGCAATCCCTGCGGTTTCGTTTGCGGCAGTATCTGCATTTCGTGCCGTATATTCTGCAAAACGCCCGTACGAGGTGTTGGATATACAGCCGCTGATAAAAAAAGAGACGGAAGGGAAATCATTTCCCAGCCGTCATGTCTTTTCCGTGTTTATCATCGGAATGTCTTTTTTTTATATTGCAGAGCCGATGGGGATCGCCGCCTTTGTATCCGGAACTGCCCTGGCATATCTTCGGGTCGTCGGCGGCGTCCATTTTCCAAAAGATGTAGCGGCAGGCGCGCTGTTTGGCATTTTATGCGGACTGCCGTACTTTTTTCTCTGACTGCCTACTCTTCGATAGAGTAGTTCGGCGCTTCTTTGGTGATATGGATATCATGCGGATGGCTTTCTTTCAAAGAAGCGGCGGAAATCTTAACAAATTTTGCGCGTTCATGCAATTGCGGGATCGTAGAGCAGCCGCAGTATCCCATGCCTGCACGGATGCCTCCGATCAGCTGGAAAATCGTATCTTCCACGCTTCCTTTATAAGCAACGCGTCCTTCTACGCCTTCCGGTACCAGTTTCTTGGCGTCTTCCTGGAAGTAGCGGTCTTTACTTCCGTTCTCCATTGCGGCGATTGAGCCCATGCCGCGGTATACCTTATATTTTCTTCCCTGGTATAATTCAAACGTTCCCGGAGATTCGTCGCATCCGGCGAACATGCTTCCCATCATACATACATCCGCGCCGCCTGCGAGCGCCTTCGTCATATCGCCTGAGTATTTGATGCCTCCGTCGGCAATGATCGGAATGCCGGATGTTTTTGCAACTTCATAGCAGTCCATAACGGCTGTCATCTGCGGTACGCCGATCCCTGCGACTACGCGGGTGGTGCAGATGGAACCCGGTCCGATACCCACTTTAATGGCGTCTGCTCCGGCTGCGATCAATGCCCTGGCAGCTTCTGCGGTTGCGATGTTGCCCGCGATCACCTGCAGGTTGGGATATTTGGCTTTGACCTGTGTGACTGCGGCGATGATATTTTTGGAATGGCCGTGTGCGGAATCTAAAACGATAACGTCTACATGTGCGCCTACTAAAGCGTCCACGCGTTCCATCATATTGCCGGTTATACCGACGCCTGCGCCGCAGAGCAGCCGTCCCATATCGTCTTTTGCAGACAGAGGGTAACGGATTTGTTTTTCGATATCTTTGATCGTGATCAGACCTTTGAGATTATATTCTTTGTCAACGAGCGGAAGCTTTTCTTTTCTGGCTTTGGCAAGAATCCGTTTGGCTTCGTCTAAAGAAATGCCGGTGGGGGCTGTAATCAGATGTTCGGATGTCATGGATTCACTGATTTTTTTTGTGAAATCCGTTTCAAATTTCAAGTCTCGGTTTGTAATGATACCGACGAGTTTTTTGCTTCCTTTTTCTACAATCGGAACGCCGGAAATCCTGAATTTACGCATCAGGTTTTCTGCGTCCTGTAAGGTATGTTCCGGATTCAGTGAAAATGGGTCGGTGATGACGCCGTTTTCGGAACGTTTTACTTTATCGACTTCGTCTGCCTGCGCTTCTATGGACATATTTTTGTGGATGATACCGATACCGCCCTGCCTTGCCATGGCGATCGCCATCCTGTGCTCCGTTACCGTATCCATGCTGGCGCTCATCATGGGGATGTTTAAAACAATTTTTTTTGTCAGATGTGTGGTCAGATCGATCATATTCGGTGTTACTTCAGAATATTGCGGAACCAGTAATACGTCGTCAAATGTGATTCCATCGCCGATAATTGTACCCATTTTAAATCCTCGCTTTCTTCAAACCGTATGTGTAAACTGTAATTTTAATTTTTTCATTTTAGCAAATATATTTTGACGTGTCAATTGAAAATAAAGATAAAATACGGAAAAACGCTGCACTGGGGAATGGCTTATAAAAGATAAGAAGTGTAACCGGTCCATCAAACGGAACCAAACTTTCCAAAACTTAATTGGCAAGAATAACAAAAAAACACAGAAAATGGAGCGGAAAATTTACAGAATGAATATTGAATTTCAAAGGGCGCCATGATAAGATGAATTTTGTTTTGAAAAGATATTTTTTAAAATGAGGAGGAAACAATATGACAGAATTGAAACTAAAAGTACAAACCGGCTTTTTTAAGCGGGTGGCTGCTATAGCGATGGCAGTTTGTCTGAGCGTGGGGATGCTTCCGGAAGCTGTATCGGCTGAGAATGCGGCCGGCAAAGGAACGGTAGAGAGCATTTCTATTACGCCGAACGGACCGGTAGAGCTGACAGAAAAAGGACAGACGGTAACTTTGACAGCAAATGTAACTTATAAAAATGATGCTTCCGTTACCCCGTCTACTCCGGCAACACCGTCGACGCCATCCACCCCGGCAACGCCGTCCACTCCGTCGACGCCGTCTACACCGGTAACAGATCCGCAGCCGACGACAAAACCGGCTCCGGCAACGCCTGTGACTCCGGTAAGCGGACAGGGACAGGAGGAAGCCGTAGAATCGGTAAAAGCAGAGCTGGGTCAGATGGATGCGGCAGAGATCACCTGGACGTCCAGCGACAAAACGATTGCTTCTGTAAGAGGTAACGGAACAAACGCAACGGTTACGGCAGTAAAAAGCGGTAAAGCCGTAATTACGGCAAAAGCGGGTGACAAAACGGCATCTGTTAAAGTTACGGTAACGATTGAAAAAGAAGATGTTGCTGTTACAGAGGTGAAATTAAATAAAACGGCGCTTGTATTTGATGAAATCGGTGCGGTTCAGACGCTGACGGCAACCGTAAAACCGGACGATGCGGCAGGTAAGACGGTAACATGGTCTTCCGATAATGAAAAGGTAGCGACAGTAGAGAACGGAAAAGTTACGTCCAAAGGCAACGGAACGGCTGTCATTACTGCAAAGGCCGGAGAATGTACGGCAAAAGCGACCGTAACGGTCAGCCAGAAGACCACAGGCGTGAGCATTCTGTTAAACGGACAGGAGATCAAGGGAACGTTAAAGGCGAAAGTGAAGAAATCATATTCCCTGAAAGCAGTCGTTACACCGGATGATGCAGATGCAAAAAATGCAAAGGTTACCTGGTCAACATCCAATTCTAAAACGGCAACCGTAACCGCAACGGGAAAAGTAAAGATTAAAAAAGCGGGAACCGTTACGATTACGGCAGTTACTGCAGACGGCAGCAAAGCATCCGTGAAATTTAAATGCGGAAAAGCTGCGGTCAAGGTGAAAAAGTTAAAAATCAGCGGTACGAAAAAAATGAAGGCAAAAACAAGCCAGACATTAACACTCACCGTATTACCGGCAACTGCGGATAACCAGAAAGTAACATGGAAGTCTTCCAACAAGAAAGTTGCAACCGTAAACGGAAAAGGGAAAGTAAAGGCAAAGAAAAAAGGAAAAGCTACGATTACCGCAACCGCAAAAGACGGCAGCAGAAAGAAAGTAACATTTAAAATAGAAGTAAAATAACACAGCATAAACATAGGGGACAGCAGGGAGCAGATTTTTGTCTGTCCCCTGTTTTTATGAGGTAAACCATGGGAAAAAAGAAGAATAAAATAGCAGCAGTCAGCGTTCCGGATTTATTCGGCAAAGGAATTACCAATGTATATTTACTGGTTATGTTTGGATTATTTCCGGTATTTTATCCGGGCAGTTTAATCGGCATACATACGGTAAAAAAAGAGTTTTTTACGATATCTGCAGGCGTATATCTGTGTCTGATGCTGATACCGTTTCTGTGTAAAGCAAGTTTTGTCTTCAAGGGCAGGGAGCGTAAAAAAATTGACCGCAGCGATATCTTTGCGGGCCTGTTTTTGATCGCAGCCCTGGTTTCTACGGGGATCGCATTGAATCAAACGGAAGCGGTTTACGGAAATTCCACGGTACAGACAGGTTTGATCGTTATGCTTTTATGCATCGGCAGTTATTTCTTTGTAAAAAATTTCGCCGTGTGGGATAAAGGATTGATCTGGGCAAATCTTCTGGCGAGTTCGTTTATTTATCTCTGTGGGATTTTTATTGCCTGCAGAACGGATATTTTAAATATGCAGAAAGATATTATAGACGCACAGAAAGCTATGTTTGTCAGCCCGCTCGGCAATATCAATTTCAATGTCGCCTATATCAGCCTGGTTCTTCCGGCGGCGGCGGTCATGTTTCTTTTGTGTAAAGAGGTATTTACAAAGCGTGTGCTTGCCGCCTATTTGTTTGTCGGGTTTATGGATCTGTTTTGCCTGCGTGTAGACAGCGCCATCGTAATGATCCTAGTTGTGTTTCTGCTTTTGATTTATTTTTCCTTTGAACAGGAGACGTGGTTTCTGCGGTGTTTGTCCGTAATCGGCCTGTTTTTTGCGGCAAATATCGCCGTATTTATATTATCTGTTCTGTTAAAAGACCATATGTATCCGTTTAACAGTCTGGGTACGTTGTTTGTCAGAATCGAGACGGTCGTTTTAGAATTTATTTTCTTATGCATATTCTTTGTCATGCAGAAGAAAGGGAATTTTACGAAAGAAAGGCTGTGGAAGGGACAGAAGATTTATAAAATTACCATGTTTGTTCTGCTGGGACTTTTCGTTGTGTTTGTGCTGGCGCTGAATTTCGCTTTTTCGGAACGAGTGGAAGGGACGCTGCTTTCCAATCTGGTTCTAAACGATGCGATGGGCAGCGGAAGAGGGTACGTATGGATTCGGACGGGCGGACGTTTTCTGGATCTTCCCTTTTTGAATCAGCTGTTCGGCTGCGGGCTGGGCTGCTTTTATGATTTTATCAACCCGTGGTATGACGATATGGTCGCAAAATTCGGCGCCGTATTTTACGATCCGCACAATGATTTCCTGCAGGTGCTTGTGACAACGGGAATTGTGGGAGTAGTCGGTTTTTTCGGAATGATTCTGCATACGATGGCGGCTGCTTTAAAGAAGAGAAAAAATCAGGAGATGTTTCTTGCCGTCTTTATCCTTCTTGCGGCGTATCTGGCGCAGGGGCTGATCAACAGCTACACGATTTTTTCGACGCCCATACTGTTTATCCTGCTGGGACTTGCAAATTCTTCGATGGGAAATACAGACTGACTATTCACAATTGCATAATTTTATGTTATTCTGATACAAAACGACGGAGTTCTGATAGATGAGCTTCGTCGTTTTATCAAACAGGAAAGGAAGCAGTTTATGGAATTTCGTCCATGTATTGATATTCATAACGGAAAAGTCAAGCAGATTGTCGGAAGCAGTTTAAGAGATGAAGGAAATGCAGCGGTAGAAAATTTTGTTTCCGAGCAGGATGCGGCATTTTATGCAGAGTTTTACCGAAAAGACAACATCAGGGGCGGACATATTATTCTGCTCAATGCCAGGGACAGCGAATATTATTCTCAAACCAAACGGCAGGCGCTTTTGGCACTGCAGGCATATCCGAACGGCTTTGGAGTCGGCGGAGGGATTACGGAGCAGAATGCGGAGGAATTTTTATCGGCGGGCGCAAGTCATGTGATCGTGACGTCCTATGTGTTTTCAGGCGGACGGGTAAATTATGAGAACTTAAGAAAACTGACCGCGGCAGTGGGAAAAGAACGTTTGATTTTAGATTTAAGCTGCCGAAAAAAAGACGGCTGCTATTTTGTTGTGACAGACCGGTGGCAGAAGTTTACAAAAGAGATTATCACGGACACGTTTTTGGATGAGATGGCGGAATATGCGGATGAATTTCTGATCCATGCGGCGGATGTGGAGGGAAAAGCATCCGGCATAGAAGCAAAGCTGGTGCACACGCTTGGAAACTGGGCAAAGATTCCGATTACGTATGCCGGCGGTATCGGCAGTTTTCAGGATCTGCGTATGTTAAAAGAAATCGGACGCGGCAGGCTGCATGTGACGATCGGAAGCGCATTGGACCTTTTCGGCGGAACTATGCCGTATGAAGACGTGCTGGATTTTGTAAAAAGAAGCAACGAAGCGGAGTAACGATACCACACAGGACGGCTCCGTACAGCAGAAGGGGAAGACGCAGAACTACGTTTGCGCCTGATGGAACAGGGAACAGATTTTGGAGGGATACAATGAAATTTACGAAGATGCATGGAATCGGAAATGATTATATTTACGTCAACTGTCTGGAAGAGACGGTAGAATCTCCGTCTGAACTTGCCAGAAAGGTAAGCGACCGGCATTTTGGGATCGGAGGCGACGGGCTGATTTTGATCAAATCCTCGCATGTGGCGGATTTTAAAATGGAGATGTACAACGCCGACGGTTCGAGAGGCGAAATGTGCGGGAACGGGATTCGCTGTGTGGGAAAATATGTATACGACAAAGGGCTGACGGACCGGACGCGGATTTTTGTTGAGACGCTTGGCGGCATCAAGCAGCTGGATCTGACCATAAAGGAAGGAAAAGCGGTTCTGATCCGGGTGGATATGGGAAGTCCCGAGTTTTTACCAAAGAAGATTCCTGTGCACATGGATGGAGAAACAGCCGTGAACGTTCCTCTTACGGCGGGCCAAAAGGAGTACCGCGTGACCTGTGTGTCGACGGGAAATCCGCATTGCGTGACGTTTTTAAAGGAGGATATCGGGCGACTCGACCTTAAGGCAATCGGTCCGTTGTTTGAACATCATGCAGCGTTTCCGAATCGGATCAATACGGAGTTTGTCAATGTGATCGATCGAAAAACGCTTCGTATGCGCGTTTGGGAACGGGGAAGCGGCGAGACGCTGGCATGCGGGACGGGAGCCTGTGCCGTTGCGGCGGCGGCGGTCGTCAACGGGATTTGCGACGAGGAAGTTCTGGTTCAGCTGCTCGGCGGAGATTTAAAGATTTACTGGGACAGAAAAGAAAACCGGATGTATATGACGGGAGAAGCGGCAGAGGTTTTTGAAGGAGAAATTTTTTTGAGCAGGTAACACGGGCGGCTTCTTTGGAGCAGGCTTTTGGGATCATACAATTAATATCATGAGAGAAGAAAAGGAGAAATCAGAACATGTTTCAGATTAATGAAAATTACGGAAAATTACCGGGGAGTTATTTATTCAGCACAATTGCAAAAAAAGTATCGGCGTTTACCGAAGCGAATCCGGATGCGGAAATTATTCGTCTGGGAATCGGCGATGTGACGCAGCCGCTGGCGCCGGCCATTATTGCGGCGATGCATAAAGCCGTAGATGAAATGGGCAGTGCGTCTACGTTCCGCGGGTATGCGCCGGATCTTGGATATGATTTTTTAAGGAGAGCGATTGCCGAACATGATTACAGGGCAAGAGGATGTGAGATTGCGGAAGATGAGATTTTTGTATCGGACGGCGCGAAAAGCGATTCCGCCAATATTCAGGAGATTTTTGCGGCGGATTCCCGTATTGCGGTCTGCGATCCGGTCTATCCGGTTTATGTGGATTCTAATGTGATGGCGGGGCGGACAGGCACATACGATGCGGAAACAGAACGGTGGAGCGATGTGATCTATATGCCGTGTACGGCGGAAAACGGGTTTGTTCCGGAATTTCCGAAAGAGACGCCGGATCTGATTTATCTGTGCCTGCCGAATAATCCTACCGGCACGACGCTGACCAAAGACCAGCTGCAGGAATGGGTGGATTATGCAAACCGGACGGGCGCGGTGATTTTGTATGACGGCGCGTATGAAGCGTATATTTCGGAAGCGGATGTGCCGCATTCGATCTATGAGTGCAGCGGTGCAAAGACCTGCGCGATCGAGTTAAAGAGTTTTTCCAAAAATGCCGGATTTACAGGCGTCCGTTTGGGTTATACGGTTGTTCCAAAAGAGCTTTTATGCAACGGCGTATCGCTTCGGGATATGTGGGCAAGGCGGCACGGAACGAAGTTTAACGGCGCTCCTTATATCGTACAGCGTGCCGGAGAAGCGGTGTATTCTAACGAAGGGAAGGCGCAGTTAAAAGAGCAGGTGGCATATTATATGCGAAACGCTTCTTTGATTAAAGAAGCATTAAAGAACGGCGGATATACCGTATTCGGAGGCGTCAACGCGCCGTATATCTGGTTAAAGACGCCGGATGCGATGACGTCCTGGGAATTTTTTGATTATCTGTTAGAAAAAGCGAATGTTGTGGGTACGCCTGGTTCGGGATTTGGACCGAGCGGGGAAGGCTATTTCAGGCTGACCGCATTTGGCAGCTATGAAAATACGTTGGCTGCAATCGAGAGGATCCAACGGTTATAGGAGGGCGTTATGTTATATATCGGAAGCCATATATCGGCATCAAAAGGCTATGAAGCAATGGGAAAACAGGCGTTGAAGCTGGGAGCGAATACGTTTGCGTTTTTTACGAGAAATCCAAGGGGAGGAAAGGCGAAAGAGATCGATCCTGCGGATGTTGAAAAATTTCTTGCGTTAAAAGAAGCGCATTCGTTTGGTAAGCTGGTCGCGCATGCGCCGTATACGCTCAATGCCTGCGCCGCCAAAGAAGAGATCCGCAGGTTTGCTAAGGAAGTGATGGCGGACGATTTACTGCGGATGGAAGCAACGCCCGGTAATTATTATAATTTTCATCCGGGTTCCCATGTGGGACAGGGGACAAAGGCCGGGATCGCGGGGATTGCGGACGCCCTGAATAAGGTGCTGAAAAAAGAGCAGACCACGACCGTGCTGCTGGAGACGATGGCGGGAAAGGGCAGCGAGGTCGGCGGGAACTTCGCGGAACTGCGGGAGATTCTCGACCGCGTGGAACAGAGAGACAAACTGGGAGTCTGTTTTGACACCTGCCATGTCTGGGACAGCGGCTACGACATTGCCGGCAGGCTGGACGAGGTGCTGGAGGAATTTGACCGCATTATCGGTCTTGAGCGGCTCTGCGCCGTCCATTTCAATGACAGTATGAATCCGTGCGGTTCCCGCAGGGACCGCCATGCCAGAATCGGGGAGGGCTGCATCGGCGCGGAGGCAATGCGCCGCGTGGCGCAGCATCCGCTTCTGGCCGGCCGGCCTTTTATCCTGGAGACCCCGAACGACGACGAGGGGTACCGGAGGGAGATTGCGCTGGTGCGCGCGTGGACACGGACAGCAAACAAACCTGTGTTCCCTGACGGCCTGTGTTAAAATAGGAAAAAGAAAAAGGGACCTGTCCCGCACTGCTCAGGCCGGGAAATCCGGCCATAACAGAAAGCTGCGACAGGGAGAACCGGAGGTAAGGCGATGTATGCATATATCAGGGGGATACTGGCAGAGACGGAGGAGGATGCCGTTGTGGTGGAGGCAGGCGGCATCGGTTACCGTATTTACACGACAGGGCAGACGTACGGGGCGCTGCCGCCCGTCGGCGGGACAGTCAGAATTTATACGTATCAGCAGGTCAGGGAAGATGCTGTCCTGCTGTTCGGTTTTCTGACAAAAGATGAACTGCGGATTTTTAAGCTGTTAATCGGCGTCAGCGGCATCGGGCCCAAAGGGGCGCTTGCGATACTCTCGGTGATGACGACGGATGACCTGCGCTTTGCGGTGCTCGGGGAGGACGCAAAAGCGATTGCCAGAGCGCCGGGCGTCGGGGTGAAGACGGCGCAGCGCCTGATACTCGAGCTGAGAGATAAGCTGAATATGGATGACGCCGCTCCGCAGGGCAGCGCGGCGCAGCCTGTGCCGCAGGCCGGTGCAAAAGGAGCGAAAAGCGAGGCGGTGCAGGCCCTGACGGCTCTGGGGTATTCTTCTTCCGAAGCGCTTAAGGCGGTAAATGAGGCTGAGGTCACGGATGAGACGGACGTGGAAGAGATTCTTAAGGCGGCCCTTAAGAATATGGCGCTTTTTTGACCGTATCAGCAGGGCAGCAGCCGGATGGCACAATCATATAACAGTCGTCAGGAGAGATTATGGAAAAACGTATTATATCCACCCAGGTCCGTGAGGAGGACATAAAGATCGAAAAAAGTCTCCGCCCGCAGACGCTGGAAGATTATATCGGTCAGCAGAAGGCGAAGGAAAATTTAAAAATTTATATCGAGGCGGCGAAAGGACGTGGTGAATCCCTCGACCACGTCCTGTTTTACGGCCCGCCCGGGCTTGGAAAGACCACTCTTGCGGGTATTATTGCCAATGAGATGGGAACTCATATCAAGATTACATCCGGACCGGCCATCGGCAGGCCAGGGGAGATGGCGGCGATTCTGAGCAATCTTCAGGAGGGGGATGTTCTCTTTGTGGATGAGATCCACCGTCTCAACCGCCAGGTGGAGGAGGTTCTCTATCCGGCGATGGAGGATTATGTAATTGATGTTATGATCGGAAAAGGAGCGACGGCCCGGTCCATCCGTCTGGATCTTCCGAAATTCACGCTTGTAGGAGCCACGACGCGCGCCGGGCTTCTCTCGGCCCCGCTCCGCGACCGGTTCGGCGTTGTCCATCATCTGGAATTTTATACCGTGGAAGAGCTTCAGACTATTCTGGTTCATTCCGCGGCGACGCTGGGGGTTGAGATAGAGCGGGAAGGCGCCTTTGAGCTGGCGCGCCGCTCCAGGGGCACGCCGCGCCTCGCAAACCGTCTGTTAAAGCGTGTCCGCGATTTCGCGGAGGTCCGCTACGACG
>OFFX01001532.1_pt1 | contig 16239 bp, 17 predicted proteins | sample 1521511 | NCBI WGS metagenome assembly OFFX01 (sample SAMEA3504125, study PRJEB24116) | mouse gut metagenome | biome: mouse gut; feature: mouse-associated habitat; material: faeces | place: Denmark | collected 2011
CAAACCTGGGATTGAAAATTTTCAATTTTCAATCTTCTCTCCTCTCTGTCTTCCTCAGCCTGAAAGAACGCATGCTCTTTTGCGTTCTTTCAGGCGAAATTTAGAAGTTCTTATCCTGCGCACTTTGCAGGGCTAGAACTTCTTTTCGCTTTTACCAGCGAAGCCCGGAAAGCCACTGGCTGACCTCCCTTTCCCGCTGCTTTTCTTCCATTTCATTGTAAGGCTCTAAAGAGAGTTCATCGCAGACTTTTCCGTCCTCCAGATATAGAATCCGGTTCCCTCTGGATGCAGCCCGCAGGTCATGTGTCACCATCAGGATGCTCTGGCCCTCCCTGTTCAGATCGGTCAGAAGCCCTAAAACCTCACGGGTATTTGCCTGGTTTAAAGCGCCTGTAGGCTCATCGGCAAACAGAAGCCCCGGTCTTCCGATCATGGCTCTGGCGATAGCCGCCCTCTGCGCTTCGCCCCCGGATACCTGGGCAGGAAGCCTGTCTTTTGCTTCCTCCACATCCATCTGCTGCAGAAGGTTCTTTGCCCTTTCCCTTACCTTTTCTGCGCTGTCCTTCCTGCCCACATACCCTGCCACCAGCACATTTTCCAAAAGTGTCAGGTTGCTGACCAGATGAGTCTGCTGGAATACAAACCCGAATTCCTCTGCCCGGAGCCTTGCCATCTGTTTTTCCGAAAGGCTGCTGATTTCCCTGCCCCGATAAAGCACATGCCCCCCGTTTATCTGGTCCATGCCACTTAAACTGTACAAAAGGGTGGACTTCCCGGCTCCCGATGGTCCCATGATAACCGTAAAGTCTTTTTCATATATTTTGATGTCAATTCCGTCAAGGATTTTTGCTTCTGCCTTTCCCTGATGAAAAACTCTTGTAATCTTTTCTCCCTGTAATATGGTATCTGCCATTTGTTATGCCGCCTTTCCCTTTACGCCAGCAACCCTGTCGGCTGCCGGCTTTCGCGGCATTCGCCAATATTCTCAAGCCAGCCAGAGTTGGCTTTCGGCACGGAACCCGGCTCATTGCTCGCGAAGATCAAAGATTTCTTCCCCGTCCGGACATCGGGCAGGATTTCATTGATAAAATTCACATAGAACTGCACATAGTCCAGTTTTTTCTCCGAAAGAATTTCTCCCATCTGCCGCAGCATTTCCTGCCTGATCCGATCCCTGGATGCGCCATGTTCTGTCTCTGCGTACATTTCAAAGGTATCTTTCGTGGTCTGACGGAACTGATAATCTTTCAGCCCTTCGATACAGAACCCTTCAATGGCCAGTGGATGAAGGAACTCCCGGTTTCCCCTTCCATCTTCAAACCAAAGGACATCTTCATTCCTTCCCAGAAGCCCTGCCGCTTTGGTAAATGGCTGCTCCCCTTCTTCCGGCACCTGCAAAGTCAGACGGTCGGAAAGACGGTAGCGGATGAGCGGCTGTGCGTAATTGTAAAGGCAGGTAACATACATCACTCCGTTTTCCACCTCAATGACATTCATATCGTCAAACAGAAGCATCCCATCTTTCGGATCGGTTTCCACTCCCAGAGCCAGGGACTCACTGGCGCCGTAGAAATTGACAACCTGCGTCCCAAATATCCTTTCCAGCCAGCTCCGTAAACCTGCCCCCAACGGCTCGCCGCAGGAAACCACCCGTTCCACATCCAGGCTGACTTCTCCGTCCTCCATCAACTGTGCAAGAATCTTAACCGCCGATGGATAACCAATGACAAAATTGGGCCGGAATTCTTTCAGCTGCCTGATCCATTCCGTAACCGGTGTCTTGATGTCCAGATAAAGCTGGCTGGCGCCTACTCCACGGGTGCCGTCTCCTACTGCCATCGCTCCGCCGTATCTCCCATCTGTTGCTGCAATATACACAATCCTTGGGCGTTTTATTAGCAGTTTCAAAATCTGGGGCATGGACATCCCCCATAGAGCCGCCCGGATAATACCGGACAACATCTGGTTCCAGGCATCTTCATCATATACAAAATATCCAGGCTTCCCGGTGCTGCCAGAGGAATGAACGACATGGTATTTTCCCTGATAGGGCTTTCGGTCTACAGCTTCCCCTGCATCGAATTCCCGCAGTCCTTCCTGCTTTAAATCAGGCACTGTGACCAGTTCATCAAAATGTTCCAAAAACTTTTGCTTGTCAATGGTCGGAAAGCAGGAAAGGGGCAGTGTGCCTAACTGTTCTTCTGTAATTCCGGCATCCTCAAAAGCTGACCGGTAGTAAGCGGAATGTTCCCATGCGAATCTGAGAAGTTTACGCAGTTTTCCATCCTGCAGGGATTTCATCTTTTTCGCGCTTAACTTAGCATTCTTTTTTAATCTGTATAAATCCGTTAAAGTTTTTAAGTAATTCATTATCTTCCTCCTATTAAAATCGCTGTGCGATGGCACGAAAGGCTAAAGTCTCTTTGCGACTTCATCTATTCCACCGGAACAACATATGCCCTTCCGTAATTTTCTCTATGGTAATAAATCAGCTCCTTTGTCTCCTGATTCATCACAATGCTCCATTCTGTAGATTGGGAGTCACTAAAATTATCTTTGCTCACACTGTCCAGTGCATCCCGCACCCCGGTTTCAGTCATCTCCCCCTGCTCTTCCAATGTCCCGGTAAGGATTTCATACCGGGTATGGGACTGGGCGGTACCGATTCCCTGCTTTTCTCCCGAAGCCAGATAAAAGTTCGTGACAACTGGCGTCTCGATCACAACCATTTCATGATTCACATATTCCACTGCCACGCTCCTGCCGTCTGCATCTGCTATAGCCAGATGCACCATCATTTCCATAGAACTGTGAAAATCATATTGCTGCAAGAGTTCCAGCGCTTCTTCCACATCTGCCGCCCGATCAAGCAATAGCCGGACTGCTGTTGTAGTGGTGAGAGCAGGCTTTCCACTGTCCTGGCTGATGCCTGGTGAGTCCTGAATCATGTTCACGGAAACTGCCAGCCCTTTTTCATTCATGCCATCCAACGGTGCATACAGGGAGACAAAAGCCTGCGCCGAATCCGGTAACTGTGAAAGTCCTGCTCCCCCTGCCCGGATAAAATCCATGTTTACCGTCGAAACGGAAGCATACCCGTTTTCCGGTCTGGCGCTGACAATCCATCCATTACAGGTGTTCCAGTCAAAATTTCTTCCGAACAGGTATCCTCCTGTCTGGCTTTTTACCGACAGGGTACTGCATCCGAAAGGGCTTCCTTCCATACGGATTTCCTGATCCAGCAGAGAAGTGATATATGCTGCAACATCCGCATCCGAACCGGCTCCTCCCTGCTCTAAAAATGCGTCAAATCCATATTCCCCTTCATATCGGACAATTGACAGCCCGGTTTCCAGTTCCCTGACCTCAGATGCTGGTGTAATCCGGATTGCATTTTGGTCTCTGCTTTCTTTTCCGTTTACCGTCTCTTCTCTGACTGCTTCTTCCTCTGCCCTGTTTTCCTCGTCATGGCTGTTTATCTCTGTCCGCTCACCAAAATCTTTTCCACATCCTGACATCAGGCCCGATACTCCCAGCGCAAGGAGCAGACATATATAGAATCTTTTTTTCATTTTCTGTCCTCCCTCTTTTGTGTCTGTGACTATACTTTACCTGTCTCAGATAACATCCAGCTAACAGAAAAATAAACAATTTCTAAATGAATTCCTGCAGATTTCTCAATTCCTTTTCGTTTTACAATCCTGAATATATCGTAACAAGATGGTACATAAATAGCAAATACTTATACTTTATGTATTTAAATAGGAATTATCTATATGTTTTTATGTATTTATCACCTGTTCAAAAAACATCCATTCACGCAAAAATACCAGTTTGACATGAACAGCAGAATTCTATCTGTCACTCACACCAGACTGGTATTTTCAGCAATTTAGAGTATTTTCTGTTCTGAAACAACCAATTTTACATACTTTCATTTTCAGCACAATGCACGCATGTAAGCGTCCTCATCCACCGGTTCCAGCCATTCATTGGAACCTTCTTCTGCAGGAACCTCAACAGCCAAATGAGAAAACCAGCTGTAAGGCGTCGCCCCATGCCAGTGTTTTACGCCTGCCGGAATATTCACCACATCGCCGGGAAGTAATTCCTGCGCTTTTTTCCCCCACTCCTGATAATACCCCCGGCCACTGATACAAATCAGAATCTGTCCTCCCCCACTCTTTGCATGATGGATATGCCAGTTGTTGCGGCAGCCGGGTTCAAAGGTCACATTAAAAATCCCAACCTGATCGGCAGAAATGGGAGCCAGATAGCTCTGCCCAATAAAATACTGTGCAAACGCATCATTGGGCTTTCCTATGGGAAACAGCATGGAGGCTGCATGTGCGGACTTCGCATCCGATTCGGAACATTCTTCTGCCCAGACTTCCTTCGCCATCCGAAATGCTGCCCATGCCTTTGGCCATCCGGCATAAAAAGCCGCATGGGTCAGTATCTCCGCGATTTCTGTTCTGGTAATTCCATTTTGTTTCGCACTGGCCAGATGGAACTGAAAAGAAGAATCCACAAGCCCCTGAGCCATCAGGGAAACCACTGTCACCAACGAACGATCCCTCAAAGAAAGCTTATCTTCCCTGCTCCATACTTCTCCAAATAATACATCATCATTTAACTGTGCAAATTTCGGGGCAAATTCGCCCAAGGCATCTCTGCCTGCGGTTTGTTTTACTGCCATTTTTTCCTCCTTATGCTTCATATCATTTTCTAAAATTCGGACTTTTATCTGCCTGTCTCCCACGCCCATATAAAACGCATTGTCATCCGCATCTGCCGCATATACGTTTGTCTGGATGAACATTATTGTAAAAACAACGGTCATGTTCAGATAAACCAGTATCCTTCTGTTTTTCATTTCCAGCTTCTGTTCTGCTATTCTTATTTTCCATATAAAAGTATGTAAATGATGATAGTTATCCCGGAATACCCAGGATGCCCAAAGCGTAGCAAACTGGTCATCCAGGCTCACATCCGGCATCTTCCAGGTTCTGTATTACAGCTTCCCGGCTTCCTATGGCCATCATGTTACCACCTCCTGATGTTTTTGATAGTTCCAATATAAACCTGTATAAATAAAATAGCAAATATTTATATACAATCCATTTTCATAGTTGAAGCCTATCGAAATTCGTGTTAGGATGTATTTTGGGTTTTTTTGCTATTGCCGAATGGCATAGAGGTATCCTCAGGCAAAGCTTCCTTTTAAAGAGAAAACCAGCGGTGTAAACAGACCAGAACAATAAGGAGGAGCGTAAATATGGAAATACGGGTACTGCAATATTTTCTTACCATCGCTAGAGAACAGAGCATCATACGGGCCGCCGAGTCTCTTCATCTCTCCCAGCCCACACTGTCCACGCAGATTAAAAATATGGAAGAGGAGCTTGGAAAACAACTGCTGATCCGCGGCACAAAGGGTTCCCGCAAGGTTACGCTGACGGAAGAAGGAATGATTCTCAGGAAACGTGCGGAAGAAATCCTGGATCTGGTAAAGAAAACAGAGAATGAGATTACCTGCTCCGACCATGTTGTGATCGGGGATGTCTATATTGGCGCGGGTGAGACAGATGGGATGCGCCTGCTGGCAAAAGCTGCCGGAAATTTAAAAAAGCTTTATCCGGGAATCCATTACCATATTTCCAGCGGCAATGCTGTCTTTGTCAAAGAACAGCTGGATAAAGGATTGATTGATTTTGGAATCATATTTGGAACGCCGGATACGGACAAATATGAGGCATTGAAACTCCCGTCAAAGGATATCTGGGGTGTCCTGATGCGGAAAGACTCCCCCCTGGCAGAAAAAGAATCGGTCTCCCCGGAAGACCTGTGGAATCAGCCATTGCTGATATCACAGCAGGAAACAGAGGGCGGGAGAATCTCCCGGTGGATGAAACGCAGCCTCTCGGAACTGGATATCATTATGACTTATAATCTGTTGTTCAACGCTTCCCTGCTTGTGGAAGAAGGACTGGGATATGCCATCTGCTTTGACAGGATTATCAATACTTCCGGTGACAGCAGGCTTTGTTTCCGTCCTCTGGCACCCACAATCGAAATCGAAATGTATATGATCTGGAAAAAATACCAGGTCTTTTCCAAAGCAGCCGAAAAATTTTTAATAATGATGCAGGGGAATATAAACACTCTTTTACCATAACATGTTTTATTTGTTCATGTCTAAACTGAAATATATGTTCATTCCGCTTTTTTATTTCATTAGTACAATCTTACTGGGATGTGAACATATAGTGGAAGGTAAACATGAACATTTTGGTCTTGCAATAAAAAATGCGCGTATAGATTGTGGTTTAACACAGGAGGCACTGGTTGAAATGGCAGGAATAAGCTGTTGCTATCTTATTGCCATCGAAAATACTCCCTCTCCGGATCCAGGCAGATGACGTTCATGCCAGACTCCCGCAGGTTGCACAGGATCAGCTTCAACAGATAGGACTTGCCCTGGCCGGAGTTGCCAAGGATCAGGATGGAGCCGTTGGCCTTGTCCTCCGCCCTCTGGTTAAAGTCCACCAGGACATTGCTGCCGAACTGGTCCCGGAACTCCTGGATACGCGCCTCCTCCGGTGTCCCGACTGGGACATTTTCTGCTCTTTTCAAATAGGCACCTCCAATCCGGTCAGGCGGGAAAGCCTGCCATCCGCCCTCCCCACCTGGTTTTCAGGCATAAAAAACACCGGACACATCCCTGCATCCGGCGCTCTGCCGTATCATCATTCTTTCTTCTGTTTATGCTTCTACTATAAGGCGGGGGACTGTCCCATCCCCTTCTGCTCCTGCCCCTCCTTAGGAAACGGGATCTCAAACAGCCGCAGGATCTCTTTCTGGGACTCAAACTCCCTCTCCGCAATAAATTCCATAAAACCCCTGTCATCCCTGTGCGCCTGCTCCAGCAGGGACACATAATCCCCCCGCAGGATGGGCGGCACGACTACAGGCAGATATCCGTCCTGGATCAGCGCCAGGTTCATCAGCAGCCTTGCCACCCTGCCGTTCCCGTCCTTGAAAGGGTGGATGAACACAAACCTCTTGTGGAGCTGGGCGGCAAATTCCACGGGATGGTATCTCTCCCTCTCCTTCTGTACCCAGGCAAACAGACGGCCCATCTCCCTTTGTATCTTCTCCGGGGCAGCCACGGGATACTGCGACCCTGTGATCAGCACCCGGATATCCCGGTAGCTCCCGGCATACCCCGGCTCAATATTCTGATAGAACAGCCCATGCATCTTCAGCACGGTCTGCTCGTCAATGCGCCTGTTCCGGAACACGGAGAACATAAAATCATAGGCTCTGGCATGGCCCACCGCCTCGAACACGTCCCGGAGCGGTTTCCCGCCCACCGTCAGGCCGTCCTCCAGGAGCACTTTCGTCTCGCTCTCTGTCAGGGAGTTCCCCTCCAGCGCATTGGATGTCCATGTCAGTCCGATCCGGTAATAATCCTGTATCTGCCCCAGTATTTCGCCTTCCATCGGACGCAGCCCATGGATCTCTTTCTGGAAAAGGTCTATTTTTCTCAGTATCTCCAACCTGTCACCATCCTTTCAAACCTATTGGCATCATACCACAAAATCCCCTGAAAGGGTAGGGTGAAAACCGTTCCCGCCTAATCATCCGGGATGAACCACCGCTCCCCACCCGGCTGGCGGACCTAAGGCTGGCTCTGATTTTTCAACATTTATAATTCTGATCTTTCCTGCCCATTCATAAATATCCTGAAAAATACCTCTTACAAAGGTTCTCATTCTCATATCTATTCGCCTGTTTTTGGCAAATTTTACTTGCTGTAAATCAAGGCTTAACTGCCCAACAATACCTTGTCCCCATTTTTCCTCTGATTTTCGCAAAACAAGATCCCGTCCCAACTGCACATTATGTGAACCCACAATGATTGGAGTGTTATTCTTTTTATTTTGCATTGGTTTCACCTTCTTTTTAACTAATGCCCTTCTTCATTTTCATGACAATAAGATTTTGGCATTGAAAGCTATAAATAACAGTTTTTTTACCACAATTAACCTGATAAAACATATTATAAACTGATACATAATGATAACAGGAATAAGTAAAAATCCTTTAAATACTGCAAACACCAGCATTTAAAGGATTCTCCCAAATCGGAGTGACAAGACTTGAACTTGCGGCCTCTACTTCCCTAAAGTAGCGCTCTACCACCTGAGCCACACCCCGATACCATATTAACATCTCTGTGATGTTATTTCCTCTTGGAAATCACAAGTAATACTTTACAATATTCTCCTGATTTTGTCAATATGTTTTTTTAATTTTTTTTAAAATTTTGTCAGTTTTTGCCCATGTTGAATCTTAGGGCTTCCAGTTTTTTGGCTTTTACATATGCCTTATCTAAAAATTCCTCTGGTGTCAGATGTACATAATCCCAATTCATGGGCTCCAGCGCAGTGGCACCCCTGTAATGTGTCTGGGAGATCCTCTTCATGGTTTCCGGCCAGTTAACGCTGCCGTCAAATGGTATCTGGTGCTGATCCTGGCTTCCACCGTTATCATGCAGGTGCAGCGCCAACAATCGGGAGCCATACAGGGAAAGCAGTTCCTCCTCCGGGTCATAATTGCTGTGGTGGCAGCAGTCATAACAAAAGCCAATCCGCGGGGAATCAATTTTCTCCAGCACATAGGCCAGGTTACTGTAGTTCCACAAGTTTTCCAGCGCAACATTGACCCCAAGCAGCTCCGCCATCTCCGCTATGGCTTTCACCCGGTCCAGCCCTAATGGGGTGCAGGGATGGTTTTCGCTGGGCAGATGCATTACCACCGCCGGAATTTCAAATTCAGCACAGTCAGCAATACACTGTAAATAGCAGTCAGCCAAAGCCTGCCCATCCAGGTTATCCTGCCAAAGGTCATTCTGGCTGTCAAAAGGTGCGTGGATGTTTTCCAGAAACAGCCCCGCCTTCCTGGCAAGCTCCGGCCCGCTGCGGTAATCCCCTCTCCCAAAATCTTCGCCCCACCATAGCAGGACCCCGTCAAACCCTGCCTCTTTTATCAGCTGATATCGCATTTCCATGGGCAATTCATACCCAAACCAATCGTAAATCGTAATCATACCCTTATCCCCTTTGCTTTGTACCTGGATTTATTCAGTATAGCATGAGGGGATATGGGCAATCAACTTTATGTGGCCGTCATTAAACGACAGCCCCTGCCATAAGGTGAGCTTATTCACGGGGCTGAAGGGCCGCGGGGTCAGATGGCTTCCCCTTCACCGTACTGCCATTTTCCGGTTCCTTGCGGGGATTTCCCCTGCCGTTTCTTTTATTCACGTCTTCCCGGAGCAGCGTATACACTGTAGACAGCAGGGGGATAAACACCAGCATCCCAAAAATCCCCATCAGGCTGCCGCCTATGGTAACCGCAGCCAGCACCCAGATGGAAGGAAGCCCTACAGAATTCCCCACCACATGGGGATAGATCAGATTACCCTCTATCTGCTGGAGGACAACGAACAGGACTACAAACCACAAAGCCCTCACCGGGTCGTCCACCAGCATCAGGAATGCCCCGATAAAACAGCCGATAAAAGCCCCTACAATCGGAATCAGGGCGGTAAAGGCAATCAACACCCCCACCATCACCGCATAGTCAAACCTGAAAAGAGCCATGGATACCACAAACATAAGGCCCAATATCACAGACTCTGTGCACTGCCCCGTGATAAAATTGCTGAAATTTTGTTTTAAAAGTGTCAGAACCTTGCGCACGTTTTTATACAGCTTCGGATTCGTATAGGCTTTCAGCAATCTGTCGCACTGATCCCCCAGCCTTTCCTTCTGGGTCAGGATATAAATAGAAAAAACCAGGGCGATGAAAAAGTTAACGGTGCTGCTGATAATGCTGCCAGCTACAGTAACTGTAGAGCTGAGCATATTGCCCACCCCATTCTGCAAGAACCCCACCACAGTCCCGATAGTGGATTTCCAGTCAATCTCCACATTTTCAAAACTGTCCAGATAATAGAGAAGCTGTGGGTTTTCCGCAAAGATTACTTCAAGCTGGTGGATCAGGCCACTCCAGAACACTGGTATTTTTTTGGTAAGGACGGAAATTGCCTGCACAAGCTGGGGGATCACAGTAACTGCTACCAGTGTCACCACCAGCACCACAGACAAAAAGGCCATCACCATACTAAGCCCCCGCCTGCTCTTTTTCAGAAGTTTTCCCTGCCCCTTTATCCTGTGGTCCCCAAAAAGTTTTGTCTCGTAAAAATGCATGGGAATATTGATCACAAAAGCAATCATCCCTCCCAGGATAAAAGGCTTCCCTATTCCAATCCCAAAGACCATCGCCCCGTAAAGCAGGTCAAATTTTATAAGGGCAAGGATCACCAACCCTGTAAAAAGGATAAGCCCCCTGATTTTTCTTACGTTTTTTCGGTTTAAATTCATCTTTGATACCTCCTGCCTGCCGCCATCTGCGGCACAGCCCTAATCCCAATAAGCCGGCCCGCGTAATGGCAGCGTCTGTTGTTCTCCCCCCCTTCATCCCCTCTTCTCTCCTTAAAGGGCTTCCAAAACCTTTAACAGGTATTCCCAGACCCTCCCTACAGAGGCAATACTCAGGGCCTCCTTGGGGGTGTGGATATCTTTCATGTCAGGACCAATAGATACACAGTCAAGGCCTGGCATTTTATCAATCAAAAGCCCGCACTCCACCCCCGCGTGGATGGCCCGTATCCTTGGCTCCTTCCCGTAAAGCCCTTTATAAACCTCCACCATCTTATCCCTTAAGGGCGATTCTTTCTGATAGGCCCATCCGGGGTAATCCCCGCTGACTTTTGTCTCCGCACCTGCCAGCTCCGCCAATGCCTTTAACTTCCCTACCAGGGCCCTCTTGGCACTTTCCAGGGAGCTGCGCACTGATATCCCTATAAGCATTTCCTCATCGCCCATAGACAAAAGCCCCGGGTTCAAGGAAGTTTCCACCAGTCCGTGCATGGCGGCACTCATAGCCTGCACGCCATAAGGCAGGGTATACAAAAGGTAAATCATCCTGCTGCTAAGGGCCTCCCCTACTGCTTCTGTCACCTCCATGCCAGTGAAAGAACAGGTAACCTGTACCCCCCTGTCTTTCTCCGCCAGCTCTGTTGCCAGCTCCCTTTGCAGCCTTCTGCACGCAGACGTCATCTTTTCCCTGCATTCACGCTCAAAAAGCTCATCGGAAACTATCGTAGCTTCTTCCTTCCCGTCATCGTAAGCAGTGACCAAAATCTCCGCCTTTGCACTGGGCGGGATCGCATTATCTGCCACTCCCCCTTCTACCTTTACCAGGCAAAGCTCCAATTCCTTTTCCAGCGTACCCAGAATCCTCCCAAGAAGGCAGATAGCGTTCCCTCTCTCCCTGTGTATTTCTTCACCGGAATGCCCTCCCTGCAGCCCAGAGATGCCCACTTCACACAAAAGGCCTTTCTTTTCCTTCTTTTCAAAATGGAAATCCATGTTCACCCTTGCACCCCCGGCACAGCCGGAAAGGAAAATGCCCTCTTCCTCGGAATCCAGGTTGATCAGCCTCCTGGCCTTAAGGGGTTCCGCCGATAAAGCCCTCGCGCCGTCCATCCCCACTTCCTCATCTACAGTAACCACCAGCTCTATGGGGGGATGCTGGTAGCCCTCTCCGTCCAGCAGCGCAAGCCCGTAAGCTATGGCAATGCCGTCGTCTCCCCCAAGGCTGGTCCCTTCCGCACTCAGCCAGCCATCCTCCTGCTTCAGCTTCAGCCCTTCCTTTTCCATGTCAATGGCGCAGCCTGCCTCTTTCACCGCCACCATATCCATATGCCCCTGGAGCATTACCGCCGGATGGCCTTCATAGCCCTTAGAAGCTTCCTTCCAGATCACCACGTTGCCTGTCTCATCCTGGCAATATTCCAGGTTCCTTTTTTGGGCGAACGACACCAGATAATTACTGATCTGCCCTACATTGCCTGAACCGTGGGGTATGCTGCAGATCTCTTCAAAATAAGAAAACACATTTTCCGGTTCCAAACCTTTCAGCATATTCTAACCTCCCTCTCTTTCCTTATGGTTTATAAGTGTAACAGAAAAGACCTTATCCTCCGTAAAGGTAAGGTCTTTTCCTGCTTAAGCAAGTTTGCTCTTGGCAAGCTCTGCCAGTGATTTAAAGCCTTCCGCATCATTCACTGCCATCTCTGAGAGCATCTTCCTGTTAATATCCACTTCTGCCAGCTTAAGCCCATACATAAACTTACTGTAGGATAAACCGTTAAGCCTTGCTGCAGCGTTGATACGGGCAATCCAAAGCTGCCTGAACTGGCGCTTTTTCTGCTTGCGCCCTGCATATGCTGATGCCAGCGCCCTCATTACGGACTGTTTCGCTATCCTGTACTGTTTGCTCCTGGCCCCTCTGTAGCCTTTTGCAAGTTTTAATACTCTATTATGCTTTCTTCTGGCTGTCATGCCGCCTTTTACTCTTGCCATGTCTCATATCCTCCTTTTGACTATTATCCGCCTTATGTGCTTATAAATAAGGCATAAGCTTTTTCATATTTTTAACATTTGTCTTGTCTGTCATTGCAGGCTTTCTCAGATTTCTCTTTCTTTTCGCAGTCTTTTTGGTTAAGATATGGCTCTTGTAAGCTTTGCTTCTTTTTAATTTACCCGTTCCTGTAGCTTTAAAACGCTTTGCAGCCGATTTGCTTGTTTTCATTTTAGGCATAACTGTTTCCTCCTGTATATTAATATTAATTTCAGCCGACAGAAAAACTTCCTCCTGTCTCTATTTTAACTGGCGTGCGCACCTTTCCCCCTCCTGCGGGAGCCAGGTGCCCTTAACGCTTTTCAGTTAAAAACATGGTCATACTTCTTCCTTCCACCTTGGGGGCTTTTTCCATAACGCATATGTCTGAAAGCGCCGCTGCGAAATCATCCAATATATGCTTGCTGTTTGCCATGTGCGCCATTTCACGCCCGCGGAACCGCAAAGTCACCTTTACCCTGTCGCCTTTGGCCAAAAACTTCCTCGCCGCGTTTACTTTCGTATTGAGGTCGTTGGTGTCAATGTTTGGAGAGAGACGGATTTCCTTAATTTCAATGACTCTCTGCTTTTTCCTTGCTTCCTTTTCCTTACGGGTCTGTTCATACTTAAATTTCCCGTAATCAACCAGCTTACACACAGGGGGCTTGGCAGTGGGGGCGATCTTCACCAGGTCTACTCCGGCCTCCTCCGCCATCTGTAAGGCTTCCCTGGACGACATGATACCTAACTGTTCGCCGTTTTCCCCGACAACACGTACTTCCTTGTCTCTAATCTGTTCGTTAATGAATAATTCGCTAATGGCTGTATCCTCCCTACATAAAAACTAAAAAAGTGGATAGCATAACTATCCACTCAAATTTTACTCCATAATAAACCATTCGGCATTGCTAAATCCCACAAAATGATATGGAATAGTAACCTGCCCCTGGGATACCAGTCGAAAATATGAACACCTGCAAGCCCATTTACCGCAGGGTGAGAGTGGATACTCTGCTTCTTTTATATGGCCTGCTATGTAAATACATATCAGCCACATCCTCATTTACTCTAACACCAGTAGGCACAAATGTCAATACCCATTTTCATAAAAATTCCAGCTTCCCGCAGCAGGAAGGAACCTGCCCTGTCATGTGCCTTTATCTTCCTGCCCACTCTGGGCAAGGCTGACCTCTTCCTCCCTTACCAGGCGGCTCTGCCCGTCGGATATTTCAAAATCTGCCATCAGTTCGTCATCCGCCATCTGGCTATAGGTAATCGTATAGGTCTCGTCCGCCAGGATCAGGTAAGCAAGCTGTTCTACCGCCTCATCGCCCATCCCATAGGTACTGCGTATTTTATAGCCCGGGATGCCGTCCATATCTATTTTTTCAAAAGACCTGACCGTAAGGTCCAGTTCCCTGCCAGCCTTTTGGTAAGCATCCTCCAGGGTTTCTTTGTAAATTTCCTCTGTAAGCCCTTCGGAAACCCAGCCAGCCCCGCTGCCCTCGGATACCGTATAATAAATATTCGAGGAATCTAAGGGGCTTCTCTCATGTATGTACATTCCGGGAATCTCTTCTGACTCCTGGTAGCCTGCCGGGATCAGCACCGCGCAATAATCTGCCTCTTCCCTGCCAGGCGCCTCCTGCCCGGCTGTCTTTTTCAGTTCAAATTCCTGCATTTCTATGTAACCGCTCTCCTGCCCCTCTTCCGTCTGGATATCGGCAACCGTAACTACCTTCTGCCCGCAGCCGGAAAGAAAAAGGGAAAGGAACATTATAAGAATCGCTTTTCTCTTCATTATCCCATTTCCTTCAAATAAATTACGGGACATGCCCGCTATTATTTATTAAAGCACAATTTGGGATAATATACAAGTGCCTGTTCCCACAGAACAGGGAAAACAACGGGCAGCACGCTACGCGAACTGCCCTTATGTTAAACAAAAGGAAATCCTGGCTGCCCTGTAGCCAAGCCATTTCCCCAAGCACTCTTTGGGCGGTTACCGTTACAAACACTGTAACCGGCCTTTTGGGCTTTCCTTATCTCGCTGTGAAGGTCGCACAGGCTGTCTCTTTGCAGTTGCAGGCACCGCAGCCTTTGATATCTACATGGCCAGCGGTACATTTATAGTCGCTGTTGAATTTACAGTCAGACGCCTCGCAGTCAATGCTGATGGTCCTGCTGGGGTGCTCCAGTGCGCTTGTAAAACGGTCGCTTCCTGTCTGGGAAAAGCTTGCACAGCAGGTATCGTCCTTACAGTCCGCATGTTTGCCGCCTACGGTGATATCGCCTTTGCAACAACACTCACTTTTGTTATATACGCAGTTGTCCACTGCACACTTTAATTCTGCCATAATATCCCTCCTAATTTCAGTTTCCTTTCTGCCTGGCCAAATCCAATTACAGGCAGCCATTTTCACTGACAATATCATTATGGCAGTTTCCCTTATGCATTATTCACTGATTTTTATGGAATTGCTGTTTTCAGTTTTTAAACGGCAGTAATAAATATTAAACCAATAACGTTCTATCATGATAGTTGCCTTTTCTTCGCTTTCTATCCCTGCCATTTCCCATTTTTCCATAATCTCGTCCCTGGCATTCCCGCTGCCCAAAAACCAGAAATGCCCCTTTTCCTCCAGCAGCCCCAGAAGCGCCGCAATTCCCGCCCCGTCTGTAAACTCCCCTTCCACCAGGGGGTGGAGGGCGGGGTACATTTCCCTGGCCAGGCTCTCCGGCTTTCCGTACCAGAGATAGCTTTCATTTTCAAGATAATAGGCCAGGACGCCCTGTACCTGGTTAAAATTACAGACAACCGCCTCTTCCTCCCCAATCTGTGAAAGTGCCTCCCGTGCACTGGCCATCTGCACCCTTTTCCACATTTCTTCCCCATAAAAGGCCCGGAAGTTGCGGAGCCCTATTACCAGCAGCAGCCCCAAAAGCGGTAGGAAGAAACCTTTTTTTGCTTTCAGCCCTGCTGCCAGAATAGCAAAGGCAAGCCAGAACAGCCCCAGCGCAGGTATCATGTACCGGTATACGAAAACAGGGCGGATGAGAAAGGATGCCAGAAAGCCAAAGCCCACCACACCGGCCAGGGCGCCCACACAGCCCCGGATAAAAATCATTTTCCTTCCTTTTTCTCCCTCCCATCCCGCCTTTTTTTGCCTGGCCAGCGCCCCTGCCAGCAGCGCGCCCCAAACCAGGAAAAAAGCCAGGGCCAGGAAAGCATTTACCTTTCCGTTTGAAAAGGAAGGCTGGAAAATAAACTTGGCGCAGCCCCCCAGGCTCCGCCAGCTAAGAGGCTGTATCCAGTAGCTTTCTTTCACCTGCCCTACCTGTGCCCTCACCGCCGAAAACAGCCAGGGCATAAAGCCCAAAGCGCAGCAAAACCCGCTTCCCAGAAACCGGCCCGCTTTTTCCTTCAACCTGCCTTCTGCCAGCAATGCCACAAGCAGGTACAGATAAACCATACAGGCAGCCACACAGGCAAAATAATGGGTGTAACAGGCCCCAAGGGCATAGAGGGCCAGCGCCGCCCAGTTTCCCCACTGCCCCCGCCCGCTGCCCCGGGCCAGCCCATATGCGTGCAGCATAGCCGCCGTGACGAAAAACAGGGCGTAACCATACATCCGCACCTCCACAGTATAATCTGCCAGCTTTGGCATGGCAGGAAGCAGGAATGCAAAAAGCCCTGCTGGA
>OFFX01001536.1_pt1 | contig 16206 bp, 19 predicted proteins | sample 1521511 | NCBI WGS metagenome assembly OFFX01 (sample SAMEA3504125, study PRJEB24116) | mouse gut metagenome | biome: mouse gut; feature: mouse-associated habitat; material: faeces | place: Denmark | collected 2011
CGGATGGGCTTGGGAATCCATTGCGCTTTTTACTCTCCAGTGGGAACCGAAATGACATCTGTATGGCACAAGCTCTGTTGGAGCCTTTTGATCTGAATGGCAAACTCATACTGGCAGATAAAGGCTATGACAGCGATAAGTTTGTACGTTGGTTGGAGGAACGGGGTGGAGTTGCAGTAATTCCCAGCCGTATCATTGCCAAACATCCCAGAAAAACTGACTGGCACATATATAAAGAACGCCATCTGGTTGAAAATCTGTTCCTCAAACTGAAAAACAACCGCCGCTTCGCCACCAGATACGAAAAGAAAGCTCTTTATTTCCGGGCAGTTGTCTGTCTTGCATGTATCCTTATCTGGTTACTTTGACGGTTTTCAAACAGGCTCTAACGCAGCTACAAGACGTGTCAAACGGTTCATGAAACGGAATGACCTTCCAGACCTCTCCCCCCACGATTTACGCCACAGCGCGGCCACCAATATGCACCAGCTCACCGGCGACTTCTACACGGTGGGCGAGATTTTTGGGCATATGCCGAAAGGTATCGGGATGTCCCTGGGCATCTCTACGAACTTGGAGGCGGTTACAGCTAATATGGACTGGCCCTAAAAGTTGTTCGCATAGTAGTTTAAGAATAGATGATCTCCTCCTTTTGTTCGTTGCGTAGTCTTAAAAGCAACTGTGTTTTCATAGTACTCATGGTATAAAGCGCTATAGTGGGAATTCAGGGAATCATATAACCACATCCTTTCAAATATAAAAAAGAGAGAACGGGGTAATTCACCGTTCTCCCTTTCCTCCCTTAAAAACACTAGTTTAACAATTCATGCTTATAGGGAACATAGCAATAGCCGGGAAATTCTGCCCAAAATTTCCCGGCTATGTACCAAATTATTCCATTTGACTTATAAGAGTTTCTTTTTTTTCAATAAGTGTTTTAAGCATATTATGGATGTATTCATTGAATTCCTTGGGATAATTATAACGATAATAGTATTCATAAGAATTAGGAACACTGTTGTGCATTTGATCATCGAGTAATTCCCAACCAAGAACATACTCCAAAAATGCATCTACGGATGCATCATGTTCTCCGTGAACAGCTAAATGTGCATTGTGCTGCATTATTTCCACAATTTTATGTTGTAATGGCAATTTGTAGGTGTCAATGAAATGCTTCCATATGAGTTGCTCATTTGGGGCTAAATCACTTAACTTATCGTGCCCTTTCTCAAAAATGTAATAGCGCCCCAATTGGGTCCATATTCGTTCAGCTATGATTTGCTGTTCTATAAGAATTGCAGAGATAGGACCATAATACTTTGATATTTGCTCATCAAGCATTTTTATCTTTAATTCCCGTTGCGCCTGTTCAAGTTGTGCTGAATGATTGAGCTTATTTAATTTCATGGACTGTTTGAATGGTATTATCCATCCTACTATTATGAATATTAGCCCAGTCGCTGAAAAAACTAATTCGAAAACTGTTGTAATTTCTTTAAAAGACATATTACTCCCCTCTTTTTTTTAGAGATACTCTTTCGCGCTTAAACCAATTGATATTCTGATAACTATCATCGCTACCACAATCAATAAACCCACATTTTTCTAAAATTGATTTGGAGATAGGTCCATTAGGCAATGCCCAAATTTGGTTTTCTGTTGTGTTATCAAAAATCCAAGTAACGACAAACGAAAGAGCTTCAGTCATATATCCCTTGTTTCGGAACGGTTCTTCAGTACCGTAGGATACTTCCAACCTTTCACGTTTATTAGTAATACCGACATGGCAGATTAGAACGTTTTGCTCACTATCATAAAATATAAACCCTGTATCTTCTGGAACAGAGGGTGTCAAATCCAATAAGCTAATTTTTCCAGATGACTCCAAAGACTTAAAAACAAATTTCCCATCGCTAATCTGCATATTGCTTTTTACTATCATGTGTTCAGTTCGAGATTCCATTCTATCCTCCTAAACTTGTGTGTTAACTTAAATCTTATTCGCAAATTGGTGCAGATTGCACCGACAGCTCTTGCACCAGACGAAGCGGTTTTTCGCAGATGTGCGGTCAGCTGGCAAGGAAAATCAATGAAGTATGACGCAAAATATGCAAGCAAGCTGTATGCAAATAATTTGTGGATATTTATTATTATAGCAGATGGGCAAACAATTTTCCATAGTTGAGACATGCTTTTATTAAGGGTTTCGTGCAATACCCCTATCACTCGGTGTTCCTTAGTTGTTCTAAACCTTTTATGATATCGTGTGATTCTTTGAAAAAACAGGCTGTTTTTTTGAGAATAATTGCCGTAAAATGTAAAAGAATTTCCTAAAAAAATCGTTGAAAACAAGGATTGATAAAGAAAAATGAGAGTTGAATCATTCCAAACAAGCAACGGGTCAACAAGATATCTCCTTGTTGATTCAACAGGTGCACCCATAGATGTAATACGTAAGTTTTTGCGTTTTAAAGATAACTGTGGACGGGCCAGAAATACATTAAAAGCTTACTGTTTTCATTTGAAGTCCTATTTTGAGTATCTTACAGCTATCAATATGACCTTTGACAAGGTTGGAATGGATGAACTAGCTGGTTTTATCCGTTGGCTGCAAGGGGATAGGAATTATAGAAACATTATCGCCCTTCCACCAGAAACAGGGCAAAAATGTTCCGCTCGGACAATCAATGTCTATATGTCAACGATTTATGCCTTCTATGACTATCTTTCACGCCATGAAGAATATCAGCTGCGACTGTCTGACAGGCTCACTCGAACAATATTAGGATCAAGGCGGGGGTTTAGGGATTTCCTCTATCACATCAACAAGTCAAAATTATACGAATCACGTATTATCAAGTTAAAAGAACCCAGAAGTCACATTAAAACTATCAAAAAAGCTGAAATAGAACTCCTCTTGTCTGCGTGTTTGACATTGCGTGACCAATTTTTGATACAGCTATTATGGGAGAGCGGTCTGCGAGTTGGAGAGGCATTGGCCCTCTGGCTCGAGGATGTTGAGCCTGATGCACACAGAATTCATGTAGTTGACCGCGGAGAATTGGAAAATCTGTCAGAAATTAAAACTGTTTGCAGCCCCAGAACTGTTGATGTTTCGGCAGATCTCATGAATCTCTTTTTCGAATATATTGCTGAATCGCACACAGATGATGTAGACACCAACCATGTTTTCATTAAGCTAAGTGGACCTAACATGTATTCTCCGCTTGAATACAGCGACGTTGCTGCTTTGGTTCGTAGGCTCCGGAACAGAACTGGTATCTATTTTACTGCACACATGCTCCGCCATTCATCTCTTTCTGTCAACGCCAACCGGAAAATGTCATTTTTCGCCGGAATGGAATGTCATTTATTGGCGGTCAGCATGCGGTGGGTATGCAGCCTTGATTACCCGTTACTTGTCGGCTTGAAGCCCGTCAAGTCCTGATTTATCAGTGCATTTTAGACTTGACGGGCGAAAACGACAAGTATAATCATTCAAAGGCTGCTCACCTTTACCCGCCATTTTCTTACATTCCCTGTTCGGCGAAAAATTACAAAATCGCACCGGCGCTGACAATATCCCAGAGTCCCGTTCTCGGCACGTTGGCAATACAATGAGTCGGACGAAACCATACTTTTCGTCCGGCTACGGAAGTTTGTGATAAAAAATTCTGCCTGTGCATGGAAACATTTACTTGGTATGCAGTCATATGGTGTTTACAAATTCGAGCCACTCATCTCCCTGATTAATTAAAATGGTTTTAGAGTACCGCACGATGTTCTAAAATTATTTAATAGAATTACGAGAGAAGGTAATGGTATGGTGGCAACTCCCGCTTGGCCCATTTTAGTACAAAACGATGCTGGACAGAACATTAGAGCCTTGCAGTGTCTGTTGAACTATCGAAATAACAACACCACTCTCACTGTGGATGGTAGCTTTGGCCCCTTGGTATATAATGCCGTGACTCAATTTCAAAGACAGTGCGGCGTTATATCTGATGGGCAAGCAGGTATGGGTACTTTAGTAAAGCTGATTACCACAGTTGAACGGGGAACAATCAATAACGCAGTTAGAGCAGCACAGTATCTCCTTTGTAAATTTGAAAGCCTTGCAATTGACGGTAATTTTGGTCCCGGTACTGAGGATGCCGTAATATCTTTCCAGAACACAATGGATATTACAAATACTGGCTGTGTGGATAAAATTACGTGGCAATACCTCTTCGGCTATAATAATTATACTCTCCGTGGACAAGATTACCGTGGACAAGACCTCTTGACTTCTGATCAAAAAATTGTGCTTAATAAAAATAAGCCATTTTATCAGTTGGCCGCCAACACGTATGGAATCCCTTGGCAAATGCTCGCATCGATCCATTATAGGGAGGCAAGACTGAGAAAATCTGGGCCTTTGAATAAAAATGGACCTTACCAAATTGTAGGGAAAACCTACCCAACCGGCAGTTATACCGATGAACAGTTTCAGACAGCTACAAATGATGCAGCACAGTTTATCGTTGGAAAAGCTGGAGGTAGAGATTTGTCTATCCCAGCCAATGTAAAGAGAACGTTTTTTAGCTACAATGGTACAGCGAACGTTTATATTACACAGGCACTGAACTTAGGGTTCTCTTATGCTGATGCTTGTAACGGCGAAGGCTCTCCGTACGTTATGAATCGAGCTGATGCTAAGCGCGATCCTACCGTAGAACCGACCAAGAGAAACAATACCTGGGGGCAGATTAAGGCGAACTATGGCAAGATTGAATATAATGCCAATTTAGATTATGGTGCCTATGTCCTTTATGAAGAGCTTATGAAATAAAGTCAGGAAATAGTAAGGTCCCTGCTGCACATTTTGCGGCAGGGACCTTCAGCGTCTTTATTTTAATATAATGTAAGTGAATACGTACTGCCCAAAAACGGTCACACTAGCAGAAACTGTTACCGTCAACAAATTAGATAGTGTCTACATGAGTTAAGCGCGAACAGTAGCCCAGATGGCGATATAACGGACGTGTACCGCGGCGATAAAAGCATCGGAGGTCTTGGCATAGCGGGTGGCAATGCCTCTCCAGCGCTTCAAGGATAGAAAGCAGTTTTCTACCGGGTAACGCTTTATAGGGGCAGGTCACACCAGGGCACTCCAGTTCGCAACACCCAAAATACTGCGTTGATATTTCACGAAGGACTTCAGCTATTTTGAGATTTGTTTCAGAATGTCACTCTAACGCACCAGGTCCAGCAGGCCGGCGTTGACCTCGTTCTTCTCCAGCTTGCCTACAGTCGCCACCTGACGGTGTTTGCTGTCCACTCGGTTGGCTGCATCCACGATAAACTGTTCCAACCGGACGTCACGCTCCTTGCATCGCTGCATCCGCTCCAGCAGATGTTTTCAACCTCTCATTGTGTATTTTCTGCCAGCTGCTTCAGGTGGGCCAGGAAGCCCTCGGCGAACAGGGCCGCAAAGTCCGGACTGCCGCTGATCCACCAGACCGGGTCGGGCAGGTCGCGGTAAATGCTGTCATATTGCAGGCAGATCAGGAGAAATTTCTGCGCAGGGCCGGCCTGCTCCGCTGTGTGCAGGCGCTGAGCCACCACTTCCCGGACCTGCTCATCGTCCTGGTAGTAGTCGCACAGGTCGTCAAAGAACTGCCGGCGAAAATAGTACCGAACACAGACATCGCGTCCTGTTCCGGCGCACCGTCCTCTGTGGTCAGCCCTATCCGCCGCAGCCGCTGGACGGCGGTATCCTCAAAAGGACTGTGGGGGCGCTGGTAGCTGTTTATGCTGTTGTCACCTCCTCCCCCGGTACAAAAAGAGCCTGACATCCAAAGGTATCAAGCTCGTGAATAAATTTTCTATGACAAAACCGGGCTGTAAATTGACCCAAAGACATTTCTGTGCTATACTAATAGCAGAAAACCGTGGAATGGCGTGTTGCCCAAGAGCGCGGACTATGCCAGTCTCTCCGAAAGCTACATCATCTTTGTCTGCGACTTCGATTACTCCCACATTGGTAAAGCGGTGGGTGAGCGGATATCTCTTTTGAAGGATACCACCATCCCCCAGGAAAGCCCCCCTTATGATGCGGACCGGCCTGCGCATGTTGGGCATCCACTCTGAGAATGCGGTAATGGTGGGGGACCACATGGATCCAGATATTATTGCCGGCATTGGGACCGGGCTGGACACCGTGTTGGTACTGTCCGGCGTCTCTTTTGAACAATATCCCTATCGTCCGAGGTTCATTTTGGACAGCGTGGGGGAAATCCCCGGAAATTGATCGGATTGATTCCGTCCGGCTGGAGATGAGTTGCCTGCCGGATGGGATCGGGCCGTGCCCGTTTCTGATATTCAGGTTTACCGGCAAGAAAAGATTTGCAGAATGTATTGATTTTTTCCAGATTATCTGTTATCCTGAATGAGCCCCATCAACTTGGTGCGGCCAGTCTTGCAGCGGTATCGAAGTGGCCATAACGGGGACAATTTGAAACCGGAGTGGTCATTAGACGAGAGACAGAGAAACGCATTAATGTAACTGACTTTTCGGGAAAGTCCTTATTTTATATAATTTTATATAGTTTTTCTTCATGTTATCCGTTTGTTATGACAAGCAGGTGACATGTTGGAAATAAAATGCGGCGGTATCGAAGTGGTCATAACGGGGCTGATTCGAAATCAGTTTGGGGTAATCCCACGTGGGTTCGAATCCCACCCGCCGCGCCACTTATAAACCCCCGAAGCCCTAGTAATTGCAAGGGCTTCGGGGGTTTGCCTTGGTAGTACCAAAGGCGTGAATGCCTAGAAACCGCTGTCCCGTCCGATCACAAAATTCTTTCAGCCATTTGTAAGGTGTGTTGGGGTGCATAAGCCCGCCGTCCGCATTGGTAAAGAGCCGGTCCCCAGCAGTCCAGCGATCCCCCAGTAAAAGCCGCTGCTGGGCCTCCTCCAGGGTGTAAACCTCTTTCTCATTGCGCTCCAGCGGGGGGAGAGTTACACGCCGACAGGGGTTGTCCTGGATGGCCCCCATCTTCACAGCGTAGTCTAGGACGTGTTCACATATCGGGATGGGGTAACGTTTGCGCTGTCTGCGGGAAACTGCGGCGATGCTCCGGAAGGCCGCGCCCTGCTGAGACGTCTTGGTCCGGTTAACCAACCAGTCTATCTTCTGATGGACCGGGCATACGAAGGAGACGATACGCGGGCGCTGGCGGCGGAACTTAGTTACATACCCGTAATCCCTCCGAAAAGCAACCGTAAAAATCCTTGGGACTATGATAAGCAGTTGTACAGACAACGCAATCAGGTTGAGAGGCTTTTTCGCCGTCTCAAACGATTTCGTCGTATTTTCACTCGCTATGATAAGCTTGATGTTGTCTTTCTTTCCTTTGTCTATTTTGCCCTTGTTGTCGATGCCCTTATGTGAACACAACCTAAGGAAATTATGCCAACAAAAGGGAATTGAGATTGTTGAGGCAGAAGCATGTCCAGTTCATATCCATATGCTGGTAAGTATCCCGCCCAAATATAGTGTATCCCAGGTAATGGGATATTTGAAAGGGAAAAGCAGTTTGATGATATTTGATAGGTATGCAAATTTGAAGTACAAATATGGAAATAGACATTTTTGGGCAAGGGGGTATTATGTAGATACGGTTGGCAGAAATAAAAAGCAAGTAGCGGAATATATACGCAACCAGTTGCAAGCGGATCAAATGGCTGACCAGATTGGCTTAAAAGAATTTGTTGACCCGTTTACGGGTCGCGAGAATAAGAAGGCATAACTAAATACCCCTTAAGGGGTGGCCCGTGAAAGAAATGCAGTCGGCAAACCTTTCGGGGCCACTTAAGGGGCTTCGTCCGTATCATGACCTTCTGGGGCTTACTCAAGCCTCCGGCTTAGCCGGAGGTTTTGACTTACATGTCAAAAATATTGTCCAAGATCAACAATGGGCTATATTCTCTATAAAATTCATCCAGAATGCTGTTCACTACGCAGACCATCGATGGGATCTGTTCCAGCGGAATTTGGAACAGTGTTCCGCTGACACTGACACTGGCCACGATGTGGCCTTTGTCATTATAGATCGGCACGGCGAAGCAGCGAGTGCCCGGAATGTTTTCTTCGTCGTTCAAAGCATAACCACGCTTCAAAGTCAGCGCAAGATCTTTTGCAAGCTCTGCTGCGCTGGCAATGGTTTTTGGAGTAACGGGTTCAAATTTATGATGCTTACAGTAGTCTGCCAGTTCCGCTTTGGAGAATTGGGATAAAAATACTTTTCCGGAGGCGTTGGTGTGGGGGGTAAACACATGTCCCAAGTGGTGGTAAAAGCGGATCATTTGCTTGGAACTGATACACTCATCGATATAAATCAAATTGGTGCCGTCCAGTATGGCAAGGGCGCAAGAAAGATTCAAACGCCTGGTGATCTCCTGCAAATAGGGATGTAAGAGCTGGTTTACAGACAGGTTTTCGCGGATATTGGTACCGATTTTCAGAAATTTCATGGTGAGAGAGTATAGTAAGGTATCTTCGTTTTGCCTTGCGTATTCGTTGGCAATCAGTGTGTTCAAAATGCGCATGGCTGTACTGCTAGAGACGCCGCTTTCATCAGCAATATCATTCAAGCGCATAGGCTTTCCACTGGTGGACATGACTTCGATGATACGAAGCATACGGTCAGTGGACAGATTAGAAGCGTTCATATCTACCATAGATTGTACCCCTATTTGAAATGCAACAACTTAAAAATAGTTTAGCACACTTGCGTTGTATGCACAAGTACGATAAAGAAAATTCAATCGTACTTATCATACAAAATAAAATGATTTTTGTCGTATTAACAGACAGAAAAGAAAAAATATCGTCGGGATTTGTTGACTTCATACACACGTGTCATATAATAATACTGCAAAAGTGAAATTGAATTTCAATAAATGGTGTAAGGGGGACTGATATGGAAAAAAATATTCATATTTTCGTCGGGCATTATGGTAGTGGAAAGACAGAATGTGCTATCAACTATGCCATTCGGCAGAAAAATGCAGGCATAGAAGTTGCGATGGCTGATTTGGATATCGTGAACCCTTATTTCCGGACCCGCCAGCAGGCAGAGATGCTGGGGGCCAAAGGAATTCGAGTTGTATCCAGCAATTTCAATAATGATTGGAAAATTGATATTCCCAGTATCAACAGTGAGGTACAGTCTTTCTTCGTAAATAACGGGAGAGACAATATTATCGATGTAGGCGGTAACGCCGTGGGAGCCAGAGTGCTGGCCCGCTTTCGGGACCAGATTGGGGACGGCAGTTATGAGCTTTGGCTTGTGGTGAATGCCAACCGTTATGAAAGCCAGACAACAGCTCAAGTCATGGAGTTTGCAGATGATATTGAGAGGATGTGCGAACTGAAGATCACAGGCCTGATTAATAACACACATATGCTGACCGAAACGACGATGGAAGACATCCTGCGGGGAAATAGAGTCGTGAAAGAGGTCTCCCGGAAACGAGAACTCCCGTGCCTGTTTTGCTCTTGTCCGCCGGAGCTTTTGGAGAAATGCAGATCCATGCAAGAGGAACTTGCAGGAGAGGTCATTCCCGTCAGGATGTATGTCCGTCCGGAGTACTTAATGGATTGACAATCATGCATTTCCGGAAAATCAAAAAGGAAAAGGATGCGTTTAAAAGATGAAAGCAACGATGAACATCAATATGGAGCTGTGCAAGGGCTGCGGCCTTTGCGTCGCTGCCTGCCCCTTGAAAATCATGGAAATTAATAAGACTGCAACCAACCAGAAGGGTTATCATCCTGCACATAACTTTGCTATCGAGAAGTGTATCGCCTGCGGCAATTGTGCAGTTACCTGCCCTGATGCAGCTATCGCAATTGAGAAAGAGTAAGGGAGGAGAAAGCAAATGGCAAGAATTTTGATGAAAGGCAACGAGGCAATTGCGGAAGCAGCTGTCCGTGCTGGCGTTGAAGCGTTTTTCGGTTATCCCATCACTCCGCAGAACGAAGTGCCTGAGTATCTCGCCCGGGAGCTTCCCAAGCACGGCGCCACTTATCTGCAGAGCGAAAGTGAGCTGGCTGGTGCCAACATGCTTTTGGGTGCGTCTGCAGCCGGAGGCCGCGTCATGACCAGCACTTCCGGCCCAGGTCTGTGCCTGATGCTTGAGGCTATGTCCTCCATGGCACTGACCCGTTTGCCCGCGGTTATCGTGGATGTTGTTCGTTCCGGCCCCGGCATGGGCGACCTGGCTCCTGCCCAGGAGGATTGGAAGGTCTCTGGTAACGGCGCTTATAAGATCCCCATTCTGCTGCCTGGCAATGTACAGGAATTGGCTGAGATGGTCTATGAGGCATTTGATATCGCAGACCAGTACTGGACTCCTGTGTTGGTCCTGGCAGACGGTATGCTGGGACAGATGATGGAGCCGGTCGACTTTGATAAGATGCCCGCTAAACGTGAAAATCTCCCTGAAAAGACCTGGAAGCTGAAGGGTATCGGTGAGAGAGATGGGCAGCGCGTAATGATGACGCTGACCTATGGCCGCCCCCTGACAGAGTACACGGATATCTTCGAGCATGAGACTATGCCCGCCATCATCAAGAACGAGACCCGCTATGAGGCTTATGGCTTGGAGGATGCCGATATTGTTGTTACCGCTTACGGCACTGCTGCCCGTATGGCGAAGGCTGCAATTAAGGAGCTGGATTCCAGCGCTAAGGTCGGTTTCATCCGTCCCAAGACTGCGTGGCCCTTCCCGGCAGAGGCTTATGAACAGATCAACCCCAACTGCAAGGCCATTTTCTGCCCGGAAATCAATACGATCGGTCAGATGATCGATGATGTTCGCATTGCTGTAGCTGGCAAGTTCCCGGTGTACCACATCGGCAACACCCGTTCCGGCCCTCTGAACACCATGAATATTATTGATACGCTGAAGGATTATCTGAAGGGGGAATAAGATATGTCAACGACTGTTTTTAAGAAACCTGAGTGCTTATTGCCGGTATCTTATGGCTATTGCCCTGGCTGTGGCCATGGTATCATCACTACCTGCTGTGCAAAGGCCATTGACGATTTAGGCCTGCAGGATAAGGTTATTCATGTTTCTTCCGTTGGCTGCGGCGGTCTGGACCCGTTCCTGTATAACACCGATGTCATTATTCCAATGCATGGACGCGCTCCCGCAACTGCTACCGGCATCAAGCGGATGCAGCCTGATAAAATCGTCTGGACTTATCAGGGCGATGGCGACCTGGCATCCATTGGCACCGCAGAGATCGTTCATGCTGCTCACCGTGGGGAGAAGATTACTACTGTGTTCATCAATAATACGACCTATGGTATGACCGGCGGTCAGATGGCTCCCACGACTCTGGTCGGGCAGAAGACTACGACCTCTCCCTATGGCCGTGACGAAGAGCATTGCGGCAAGCCTATCCGTATGAGCGAGATGCTGGCTACCATTGACGGTGCCAAGTACATTGCCCGCTGCGCCATTGATACGCCTGCCCATATTCGTCAGGCCCAGAAGTGCATCAAGCGTGCTTTTGAGTGCCAGATGAAGGGTCTCGGCTTTGCAATGGTGGAAGTGCTGTCTACTTGTCCCACAAACTGGGGGATGACGCCCGTTGACGCACTGAAGTGGCAGACTGACAATATGATCCCTTACTTCCCCCTGGGTGTGTTCAAAGACTTTGAGGACTGAGAGGAGACAACCATGGTTAATGAGAAACTGATTGTGGCCGGCTTCGGCGGCCAGGGCGTTTTGATGATCGGCAAGATGGTTGCCATGTCCGGTATGGAAAATGGCATGGAGGTCAGCTGGCTGCCAGCGTATGGCTCTGAGATGCGCGGCGGCACCGCGACCTGTAGCGTCAATATTTCCAACGATCCCATCGACTCTCCCATGATTTTGAATCCCACTGTTCTGATCGTGATGAATACGCCCTCTCTGGTCAAGTTTGAATCTGGTGTGAAGGCAGGCGGTAAGCTCATTATCAACAGTTCTCTGGTGGAGAAGGAGCCAGTCCGCACGGATCTGGAGATGTATAAGGTTCCGTTCAATGATCTAGCTACTGAGGCTGGTAATGAGCGGGGCATGAATATGCTGGTGGCTGGTGTTTATGCCGCTATTTCCGGATTTATTACGCTGGAGAACCTGTACACTGCGATTGAGCATGCCTTTGAGGGTAATAAGGCCAAATTTATCCCCGGCAACAAGGCCATGGCCAAGTTTGGCTATGACTATGGCATGGAACATTTCGGGAAGTAACGGGGGAACCGGATATGTATAAGATCCTGGTATTGAATCCTGGCTCCACTTCTACAAAGGTTGCCTATTATGAGGATGCGGTAAATATCTGTGAGCGCAATTTGGATGTTGACCACAAAGTGATTGCCGGTATGAAGGATATCTTTGATCAGATGGACCTTCGTAAGCAAACCATTCAGAATTTCATGGAAGAAGAGGGAATCAAGCCCGAAGAACTGAGCTTTATTGTATCCCGTGGCGGTGGCGGCGGTAACCTGATGTCCGGTGGATATATCATTGATGGGGCGCTGGTGCAGCACTGCCACGACTACGATACCCCCCATGCTTCCTCCCTGGGGCCTGTTATCGCCTATGAGATGGCTCGGAAGCTGAATATCCCCGCATTTATCTATGACGGCGAGGGTGTGAATGAGTTTATCCCGGAGGCATGTCTGTCCGGCTTAAAGGAATTTCCTATTGCACCCGGTTCTCATACCCTGAATGCCAAGGCGGCAGCACGTATCGGTGCTGCCAAGCTAGGCGGCAAGTTGGAGGACTACAATATTGTTGTCTGCCATCTCGGCGGAGGCACATCGACCTCTGCCCATTGCAAGGGCAAGTTAATCGACTCCACCAGTGACGGCTATAGTGCCGAGCGTGCCGGCGGCGTACCCTTTATGTCTGTGATTGGTTTTGTAGCCGGATGCTTCAGCGGTAAGTACACCCACCGTGATATTCTGAAGATGATCATGGGCGGCGGTGGCCTGGTGAACTACTTGGGGACCAGTGATCTTCGCGAGGTGGAACGCCGGATTGATGCTGGCGATGCTGAGGCCAAGCTGGCTTTCGATGGTATGGTATATGCGCAGGCGAAGGATATCGGCGCCATGTCCACGACCATGAATATGGACATTGACGCCATTGTCTTAACCGGCGGTATGGCAAATTCCAAGCGGCTCTTGGAGGCTCTGTCTGCCCGCGTTTCCAAGATCGCGCCCATCATTGTGGCACCCGGTTCCCATGAGATGGATTCTCTGGCTACCGGTGCGATCCGTGTGATGAACGGGGAAGAACCCTATCACAAATTTGGCAAAGACCGTTCGGAGGATGAATATGTCAAGTAATAAAAAGTTTGAAGTCATGCTCGACAACCATCATATTCACCTAAAGCAGGAGACGATCGAAAAACTGTTTGGTGAAGGCTACGTACTGCCCCAAAAGAAATATCTGGGCGGCGGTGAGTATATCTCTACTGAGACGCTGGATGTTCATGGTCCTAAGGGATCCATCAAGGGTATCCGCGTGATGGGTCCCAACCGTCCCTTTGACCAGGTTGAGCTGCTCCAGAGCGATACCATGAAGCTGGGTGTGATGCCCCCCGTGGTGGAGTCTGGCAATCTGAAAGACGCCTGCGAGCTAACGCTGGTTGGCCCGAAAGGCACTGTTACGCTGAATTGTGGTATTGTGCCAGCCCGTCATGTTCATATTTGCACGAAAGTTATGCAGGAACTGGGGCTGAAGGAGCTTCAGCCTGTTTCAGTGACTTCTGCAGGTGTACGTTCCGTGACCTTCCACAATGTGGTCGTGCGTGAGAATACCGTCAGCGATGTCTGTGTGATCCACATGGATTTTGAAGAGGGCAATGCTGCTGGCGTGAAGAGCGGCGACGTTCTGGAACTGGAGTATTGATGATATTTGCAACACATCATGTCTGTATCAAGGTGACAGATATTGAGCGCAGTCGTGCCTTTTACGAGAAGGCACTGGGATTTACGGTAGAAACGGTGATTCATCACACGCCGTCCATTACGTCCTGCTTTATGGCTGCCGCAGACCACGTATTTCAGATCCAACTGCTGAATTTCCCTGGCATTACTGCAAACCATTTGGATTACGGCCACTTGGGAATGAAGGTGGAGGATATCCAGGAGAGCTATGACTACCATCAAAAGATGGGCGTCATCAGCCAAGATATCGTGGAGCAGGCCCATCAGTTCGGATATTTCATCAAGGACCCAGATGGATATGAGACGGAGCTTTGCCAATTGAAGAAGCAGTGAAATAGGAAAGGAAAGTATACACCATGAAAATTACAAGTATTGATATTTTCAGAGTAAATGTAGATTCTCCTGTCCCGGGCTGGGCGCCTGTGTGTGTTCGCGTGAATACCGATGAAGGTATCTGTGGCTGGGGCGAGTCCGGCATCCCTGTTATGTCGGGCCGTGATGCCACAATGATCTATATTCGTGAGATGGCTCCTTTTATTATTGGTATGGATCCGCTGGAGCATGAGGTGATTTGGCAGAAACTGTACCATGGCTGTTACTGGGCTTACGGCGGTGGCCCCATTGCATTCGCAGCGATTAGTGCGCTGGATATTGCTATGTGGGATATTAAGGGTAAGGTTACCGGTCTGCCTGTGTACAAGCTGTTGGGCGGCAAGGTCACTAAGAACATCAAGGCATACGCCAGCCAAATCCAACTGGGCTGGGGGCCCATTGACCATCCCGTGCAGACCCCTGAGGATTATGCCGAGCAGGCGAAGCGAGCCGTTGCGCAGGGTTTCACTGCTGTGAAGGTTGATCCCCTGTGGACGGATGATAAGGGCCTCTGCACAAGTCCTCAGCGAATTTATCGCACGGACGGTTCTGACTGGGAGTGGAAGAAGCTGGATACCAAGTATCAACTGAAAGTCGTTTCCGACCGTGTGGGTGCCATCCGCGATGCAGTGGGTGATGATATTGGTATCGTCATCGAGCTGCACGGTATGTGCGATGTGAACACGTCCATCCAGATTGGCCGGGAACTGGATCAGTATAACTGTCTCTATCTGGAGGAGCCGGGCCAGTCCATGGACTACCGTTTCCTGAAGCAGTTGCATGATAATGTGAAAACATTTACGGCTACCGGCGAGCGAATTGGCTCTCTATGGGGCTTTAAGCAGTTCATCGAGAACCGTGCTATTGATGTTGCCCAGCCCGACCTAGGTGTTGTGGGCGGTATCACGGAAATGAAGAAGGTGTGTGATTATGCACACGCCTATGACGTGGGCATTCAGATGCACTGCATGGCGGGTCCAATCGCCTGTGCTGCAACTGTCCAGGTGGAAGCAGCTATTTCCAATTTTGTATATCATGAGTGCCTGCAGTGGAATACATTGCCTGTGTTTACCACCATTGGTAAGCATGATGATATGCTGATCCCCGTCAATGGCAGCTACAAAATTCCCGACCGTCCTGGGATCGGTCAGGAACTGAGCGAAGAGGCCATTGCTGGTGCAGAGCATATTCTCGTTAAGTAAAGAATGGTTTATCAACGGAACCGGCTAGGATGTTTTCTTGGCCGGTTTCCTAAAAGGGGTATATTATGCTGATTCCAACTGTAACCGGCATGGTGGATTCTTCTGAGCTGGGCTATACGCTGATGCATGAGCATGCGGTCACCTGCTGTGACTGGTCCATGCGCATGTGCCTGAAGAGCCAGTTTTGCCAGGAGGACCGCTTGCTGGAAATGGCCGTAACACAGCTGAAAAAGGCCAAGGCTGCCGGAATCGACACAATCGTAGACGGAACACCTATCAATCTGGGACGTGACGTTCGATTGATTCGGAAGGCATCTCAGTTAAGCGGTGTCAATGTGATCGTTTCCAGTGGTTTTTATCACCAACAGGATCAATGGTTGGATTGGAAATCGTCTGAAGAGATATTCGGATATCTGGACTACGAATGTACCAATGGACTGGAGGAACTGCCGGTGCTGCCGGGGATGATGAAAACAGCCATTGATATACCTGGTATCACACCCTACATTCAGAAAATGCTGGGCGTGATTGGAGATGTGGCAGTGTCAGCGCCAGTGATAAAATGTAAAAAAAGGCCGAGGAAAAAATGTAGTTTTGTGGCGGAGGTGAAGGGAAAAAGATAGACTCCC
>OFFX01001538.1_pt1 | contig 16196 bp, 13 predicted proteins | sample 1521511 | NCBI WGS metagenome assembly OFFX01 (sample SAMEA3504125, study PRJEB24116) | mouse gut metagenome | biome: mouse gut; feature: mouse-associated habitat; material: faeces | place: Denmark | collected 2011
CATCAGCAGCACCACTCAGGAGGACGTGATCTCCGGGCGCAACGGAGAACTGTCCTCGGCTATCATAGCCAACATAGGAGGCTCTCTGGATCAGTACGGCATCGAGCTGCTCTCCTTCGAGACCAAAAAGCTGGATCTCCCCAACGACAACAAGGCTGCCGTCTATGAGCGCATGATCTCCGAGCGGGACAATATCGCCGCCACCTACACCGCGGAGGGAAGCTCCGAGGCCCAGATCATCCGCAACACCACCGACAAGGAGGTCACCGTGCTTCTCTCCGAGGCCGAGAAGGACGCCGCCATTCTCATCGCGGAGGGTGAGGCCGAGTACATGAAAATCCTCTCCGATGCCTATAACGATGCGTCAAAGCAGGAGTTCTATTCCTTCGTGAGAAGTCTGGACGCTCTGAAACTTTCCATGAAGGGCGGGAACAAGACCGTCATCCTCTCCCCGGACTCTCCCATCGCTCAGATCTTCTATACGAAATAGCATACGGCACTACCCACTGCCCATCTGGGGGCTATCAGCCCTGCCGCATTCCTCTTTTGCGGCGGGGCCTTTTTAGTCCCGAACTTTCCGCCCTTTCCCCCTTTACGGAATCCCGTTTTTAGGTTACAATAGATCTGATTCTTATATGGCCAAGGCCCCTCCGGGCGACGCCAAAAAATCATAAAAGATATTGCAGCTGTTGCAGAAAGGACAAAAACATGGCACAGAATCCTATTGTCACTATCAATATGAGGGATGGCGGCACAATCCGTCTGGAGCTTTATCCGGAAATCGCCCCCATTTCCGTAAATAATTTTATCAGCCTCGTCAGCAGGCATTTCTACGACGGCCTCATTTTCCACCGGGTCATCAAGGGCTTCATGATTCAGGGCGGCTGCCCCGACGGCAACGGTATGGGCGGTCCCGGCTACCAGATCAAAGGTGAATTTTCTAAAAACGGCGTGGCCAACGACCTAAAGCACACCGAGGGCGTGCTTTCCATGGCGAGAGCCATGAACCCTGACTCCGCAGGCTCCCAGTTCTTTATCATGCACAAGAATTCCCCTCACTTGGACGGCAGCTATGCCGCCTTCGGCAAGGTCATCGAGGGCATGGATGTGGTGAACAAGATCGCTGAAACCCCCACAGACTTCAGCGATAGGCCCCTTGAGCCTCAGGTCATGGAGACCGTCACGGTGGACACCTTCGGCGCAGAATATCCGGAGCCGGAGAAGCTGCCTGAATGATGGTGGTTCCGTGGTTTTCCATTCATATTTTGTTTACAAACCATTCAAGCAATCTTAAATTAATCATCATGGTTTAGACATTTCTTTCTTATATACTAATATCATAACAACGAAGCAACAAAACAGAGACGTCAGCCACAGTTTATTGCTTTTTAAATAACTTTTTCATAATAAAAGCCAAGGGACTTCGGTTCCTTGGCATCCTCCCTTTTCAGGGATATTTTCCGGGATTTAACAAGAGCCATCATACTGCCAAAAACACAGCGCCATGGGGACGGTGCATACAGCTGGGCTGATCCAAACCAAAAAGGGCTGTGGCATTAAGAACTTCCGACACAAGATACGGTATTTCCATAGGATAATATCCGCATATCCTGCGCTTCTATGTCTATATGCAACAGCCCCTTCCATATTCTTTTTTGCGCTTAGACCCATGTTTCAGCTCTATTGGTTCGTCCCAGCGCCGTCTCTTTTGGGTTTTATGCCTTTCCCACGGATCCGAACAGCTCCATCTTCTCCTTCACGGTATCCTTGATGGCCTGGGTTCCGGGAGCCAGAAGCTTGCGGGGATCAAAGCCCTTGCCCTCTTGATCCTTGCCTGCCTCGATGTACTTGCGGGTAGCTGCGGCAAATGCCAGCTGGCACTCGGTATTCACATTGATCTTTGCCACGCCCAGAGAAATTGCCTTTTTGATCATGTCCGCCGGAATGCCCGTGCCGCCGTGAAGCACCAGAGGCATCTCTCCCGTAAGCTGCTGTACTGCATCCAGAGTCTCAAAGCTCAGGCCCTTCCAGTTCTCGGGATACTTGCCATGGATATTGCCGATGCCCGCCGCCAGGAAATCCACGCCAAGATCAGCGATGGACTTGCACTCCTTGGGATCCGCGCACTCACCCATACCTACTACGCCGTCCTCTTCTCCGCCGATGGAACCAACCTCAGCCTCAATGGAGATACCCTTGCCATGGGCAGCTGCCACCAGTTCCGTGGTCTTGGCCACATTCTCCTCAATGGGATAATGAGAGCCGTCAAACATAACGGAGGAGAAGCCTGCCTCAATACATTTATAGCAGTGATCATAGGAGCCATGGTCCAGATGCAGCGCCACGGGTACATCAATGTCCAGATCCTTCAGCATGCCGTTCACCATGCCTACTACCACATCATAGCCGCCCATGTACTTTCCTGCGCCCTCGGAAACGCCCAGGATAACGGGGGACTTGCACTCCTTCGCTGTAAGCAGCACAGCCTTGGTCCACTCCAGGTTGTTGATATTGAACTGTCCCACTGCATAGTGGCCTGCTTTTGCTTTTTTCAGCATTTCTGTTGCAGATACTAACATAATTACATACCTCCTGTTTTTATATGCCTTCCGGCACAACTTCAGACTCCGGCACAAGCCTGTTCTTGTTAAATATATCACATATTCCTGAAAAATGGAATAGCTATCCATGAAATATTGCCGAAGTTCACCTCTTCTGTACCAGTTCAGACAGGCGCTGAACTGGTACTTCTTCTCACTCAGGATTGATCTGCCTCTTCCGCCGCCTCTGCACTCTTTTTTCTCCTATGCCTGACGCATTCCGTGAGCAGGTATTCTATCTGGCCATTAACAGACCTGAAATCGTCCTCCGCCCAGGCTGCAATGGCCTCGTAGAGCTTTGTGGAAAGGCGCAGGGGGACCTGCTTTTTGCTGTCTGCCATACTTAATACAAACTCCCTGAATTCACCACCGGCTGTGCGTCGTGATTGCCGCACAGCACCACCAGAAGATTGGATACCATGGCGGCCTTCCGCTCTTCGTCCAGCTGCACCACGTCCTTCTCACTCAGACGTTCCAGAGCCATCTCCACCATGCCCACCGCGCCGTCCACAATCATCTTGCGTGCGTCGATGATGGCGGAGGCCTGCTGCCTCTGAAGCATCACAGCCGCGATCTCGGGGGCGTAAGCCAGGTAGGTGATCCTTGCCTCCACAATCTCAATCCCCGCCTCGTTCACCCTGTCCTGAATCTCATTCCGGATTCTCCTGGCCACCACCTCGCTGGAGCCCCTCAGGCTGCCCTCATCCGCCATGCCGTCCCCGGTGGTGTCCACATTGGGCGCCACGTCATAGGGGTATACGCGCACCACATTCCTCAGAGCGCTGTCGCACTGAAGGGAGAGAAATTCCTTGTAGTTGTCCACATTGAACACCGCCTTGGCCGTGTCCACAATCTTCCATGTCACGGCAATGCCAATCTCCACAGGATTGCCCAGGCAGTCGTTGATCTTCTGCCTGCTGTTGTTGAGAGTCATCACTTTCAGCGATAGTTTCTTGTTCAGCAACTCCACACCGGTCATGTTTGTCTGAGCGCCGTTCACCACCTGGGGCAGTGATCCCAGGCTGGACACATCCCCGCTCTGGCTCAGCTTGGTTCTGTACGCCGGATTCATGCCGGTACAGAAAGGGTTCACCCAGTAAAAACCGCTCTCCTTCAGGGTGCCTACATACCTCCCAAACAAAGTCAGCACTAACGCCTCCTGAGGATTAATCTCCTTCAGACCGCAGAAGACAATCCATCCCAGACAAAAGAAGATGCTGCTTGCCACAATACCCGCCACGGCCCAGGGAGAGCCGTTCTCCTGCACCTTTATGACAGAGAGCACAAACGCCGCAATGTCCGCCACATACAAAAACAACATGGTCAGAAGCACCTTCATACCGTTCTTTTTTCCGTTCAAAATTTTTTCAGTCATCGCATTTTCTCCTCCTCTTCCGGTAACTGCTTTTATCAGGATACTAAATACATATTTTTCTGATATCATTATCATATCAGATTCTCTTCCCGGACGCAAGACCCATTTTAAAATTTTCCAACAAAATAACCCCTGCCGCAGGATATTCCTGCAGCAGGGGTTTTCCCCTTGCCTGTCAAACCATGCCGTTCCAGAGCGCGTCCGCAAATTCATTCCCGCCATCTTGCGGTAAACGTCCCTCTGCCTCTGAACTTATACTGCACACCGGTTAAATATGCAGTACAACTGGACTGCAGACCGCCAGCCAGGTGCTTTCACGAGTACACCACTGTAAATCCTGGCGGTCTGCAGTATAAAACGGCAGTATCAGTTGTTCTCCTCTTCCGCTATCCGGATCTCCACCTTCCTGCACAGATTCCGGATAACCACCTTTTCATGGCTGCCCCCGTTCTCCCCGTCCAGGGTCCACGCCACAGGTTTATCCGACTCCAGCGTCAGCTCCGCGGTGCGGAAATAGTACATGGCGTTGGTGTCAAAATTCCGGTTCACCAGGGACATCATCAATTTGTTCAACTCCGCCGGACCCTTGGGAACCTTGATCAGGGTAACTTCAAACAGCCCGTCATCCAGCTTCACATTCTTGCCGGTGATATTCTTAAACCCGCCCACGGATATGGAGTTAGTCACCATACCGAAGAGAAAATCACCCTCAATGACGCTCCCCTCCCAGGATACCCGCATAAAACAGGAGTGTATGGAGGAGAGACGCTTCATGCCCTCCAGAAGATATGCCATATGCCCCAGCAGGTTCTTGGCCTCCTGGGCCGTCTCGTAGGACACATCCGTAAAAAGGCCAAAGGCAGCAATATACACAAAGATATCGTTGTTGAAGGAACCGATGTCACAGGGAAAATTTCTGCCCTCCACCGCCACATGGGCCGCCCGCACCATATCCTTGGGCAGCAGAAGACTTCCCCCGAAATCGTTGGTACTGCCGGCGGGAATATATCCCAAAGGAGTGTGGAAGCCGCTCTGAATCATCCCTGTCACCATCTCGTCCAGAGTGCCGTCGCCGCCTCCGCATACCACCAGGTCATACTCGTCCGACCGACATGCCACAATTTTTCTGGCATCGTCATGCTTCCTGGTGGGCGCCGCGGTGATCTCATAGCCGGCGCCTGCAAAAACGTCAAGGATATCCGCCAGCTTATTCCTGATCAGCGTCTTCCCCGCCTTGGGATTATACACAAAAAGAAGCCTTTTCCCCATAGGCTGCTATGCTTCTCCGCCGCCCAGAAAGCTCAGAATACCCTCCAGGGCCTCCTGTTCGTCCACGCCCTCGGCGGAGATCTCCAGCTCCTTGTCCAGGTCCACACCCAGCGTCATCATTCCCATAATACTCTTGGCATTCACCTTCTTCTCTCCGAACTGTATATAAATGCTGCTCTCATACTTGCTGGCCTCCTGGACCATCATCGCAATATGTCTGGCCTTAAGCCCATTATCCACCTGAAAATGGATATTCCTCTTTTCCATTTCTTTTCCTCCTTGCATCTTCGTACACTCTCACCTGGTCCGCAAGCTCGCTGAGCCTGCGCAGCCTGTGGTTCACTCCGGATTTTCCCAGGGCGGGCGAAAAGCACTCCCCCAGCTCCTTCAGGGGCGCTTCGGGATTTTCCAGACGGACCTGTGCCATCTCCCGCAGAGCCTCAGGCAGATTCTCGAAACCATAAAAGTCCCGCAGATATTCTATATCCTCCACCTGCCTGGAAGCGGCGTTCACGGTCTTGGCTATATTGGCAGTCTCACAGTTTACACGCCTGTTCACGGAATTCCGCACTTCTTTAAAAATGCGCAGGTTCTCCAGTTTCATCAGCGCCACCGGAGCCTCGCAGACATTCAGCAGATCCACAATGCCGGATCCCTCCTTCAGGTAGACCACATGGTACTTTTTCCGAAGGATGATCCTGGACTCTATGCCAAAATCCCTCAGGACTTCCTGCAGCTGCAGCGCCTTGGGTTCGCCGCAGCAGTAAAATTCCAGGTGATATCCCTTTGCGGGATCACTCATGGATCCAATGCTCAGAAAAGCTCCCCGCAGGAAGGCCCTCCGGCAGCAGGAATTTTTGATCAGAAGAGGACTCACCGGTTCCTCCAGATTCCCCATTTTCCGGATAAAATCCTCCGGAAGGTTCATCTCATTCATTTCTATCTTAAATGTTTTTTTCAATAATGTAAAGCCTTTTCTGACAACAGCCTCGTTTTCTGTCTGAAATCCCACCACATAGAGGCCGCTGCCCTCCTGGCGGCCGTACTGCCCGCAGAAACTCATAATGGCAGCCAGTTCCGCCATCTGGCAGTGCCTGGCCGGGCTGATCTTTTTTGCCAGTTCTTCCTTCACTTCACTTGAAAAGGACATCTTTCATTCCCTAACCTGCCTGACTGCTTACATCTCTATGATATAGTTTCAGGCCATATTTTCCCTTATTTTTCATGCGCCCGTACAGCTCATTGGCAAGAGTTACGCTGCGGTGCCTGCCCCCGGTGCAGCCTATGGCCACCACCAGGCGGTACTTCCCTTCCTTCACATAATTGGGGATCAGAAACTGCAGCATGTCCGCAAATCTGTCCCGGAACTCCTGGGCCTCTGAAAAGCCCATCACGTACTCCTGCACTTCCCTGTCATTGCCGGTCTTGCGCTTCAGTTCTTCTATATAGAACGGGTTCGGCAGAAACCGCACATCCATGACAATATCCGCATCCGCCGGTATGCCGTGCTTGAAACCAAAGGACATCACAGTCACCATGAGACTATTATACTCCGCATTCTCCACAAAAATACGGTCCAGTTCCTCCTTTAACTCCCGTGTCAGAAGGTTGGTGGTGTCTATGACATAGTCGGCGCTGCGGCGGATATTCTCCATCACTTTCCGCTCCGCCTTCACACCGTCCTCCACCCTGCCGTCCATGGCCAGAGGATGCACACGCCTGGTCTCCTTGTAGCGTTTGATGAGCACTTTCTCATCTGCGTCCATGAACAGGATCTCCAGTTTGAAACCCGACGCCCGAAGCTTTTCCAGTATCCTGGCGGCGTCCTCAAAAGACTGATCCGAACGCACGTCCAGTCCCAGCACCACCTTGCCCACCTCGCTTCCGGGCATAGTCACCAGCTCCACAAATTTCTCCACCAGGGACAGGGGAAGGTTGTCCACACAGTAAAAACCTGCATCCTCCAACATCTTCAGGGCGGTGCTTTTTCCACCGCCGCTCATTCCCGTCACCACCACAAATCTCATACTTACACCTCTTTCAAATGTCTGAAACTGAGATTCACTTTTTCAGACATTTCCTCCCTGCTTCCGTTATTTTCCGGCGGCTCCCAGCAATACCACCTCCGGCTCCAGATCCACCCGGAACTGCTCTTTTACCCGCCGCTGAACCTCCCCCATAACCGCTCTCACATCCCGGGCCGTGGCATCTCCCGTGTTGACAATAAACCCACAGTGCTTCTCGGACACTCTGGCTCCCCCTACCTGGAAGCCGCTCAGGCCCGCGTCCATGATCAGCTTCCCGGCGAAATGTCCCGCAGGGCGCTTGAAGGTGCTGCCTGCGCTGGGATACTCCAGAGGCTGCTTCTCCCGCCGCCTGGCCGCCAGATCCTCCATCATGGCCTGGATCTCCTTCCGATCCCCTTTCTCCAGAAGGAATGTCACCTCCGTCACCACAAAGGGACTGTTCTTAATGACGCTGGTACGGTAGCCGAACTCCATGGTCTCGTTCTCCAGGCAAAGTGTCTCCCCTTCCCGGCTCACCACATTCACCTGCTCCACCACCCGGCTCATCTCTCCGCCGTAGGCGCCGGCATTCATGACAACTCCTCCCCCCACCGTTCCCGGTATGCCGGAGGCAAATTCCAGTCCCGTGAGCCCCTGTTCCAGAGCCGCCCGGGCCGCCTGGGCCATGGACGCCCCCGCCTGGGCCACCAACCGCTTTCCCTCCACGGTGATGCGGCTCATCCCAGGTCCCACCTGGGCCACCACACCCCTGTATCCGTCATCATCCACAAGCAGGTTGCTGCCGTTTCCAACCACAAAAAACGGCACGCCCGCCATTTCCAGGTACCGTCTCACTTTCTTCAGCTGCTCCTCGCTCTCCAACTGCAGAAAGCAATCGGCAGGTCCTCCTATCCGAAAGGTAGTATGGCCTGCCATTGGCTCCTGTAAATGGATATTTTCCTCCGGTACAAATTTCTGTAATGCCTCAACCACAGCTTTCCCAATCATTTCAGAAACATTCCTTTCCCCGCCGCGGGATCCGGCGGCACAGGAGGGCGCTGAAAAACACCTTCCTGCCGCCCTGTCAATTCCCTGGCGTCACCGCAGGAAAAGCCCCGCTGCGCCGTAGATCCCGGCATCATTTCCCAGCTTCGCCAGAACAAATTTCGCCCTCTTGCAGTGCTGGAAAGCATATTTTTGATAAGGGGGCTCTATATAGGACAGCAGAACCTCCCCCGCCTTGGACACGCCTCCGCCGATCACGAAAGCCTCCGGGTCCACCACGGATGCCACACAGGCAAGCCCCTTCCCAAGGTACTCTCCAAACTGCTGCGCAATCTCCATCGCCACCTGGTCCCCGGCCTTCACGGCGTCAAACACTGTCTTGGCAGAGATATGTCCGCCCCGGAGGACACTGGGCTGCTGGTCCCTGGCAAGCCTTCTTCTGGCCAGGCGCGCAATGCCCGTGGCTGAGGCGTACTGCTCCAGACAGCCCCGGTTTCCGCAGTTGCAGGCCTCCTCCTCTTCATCCTCCAGATGCATATGTCCGATCTCTCCGCCTGCGCCGGCAGATCCTGTCAGAAGCTGTCCGTTGACAATAATGCCCCCGCCCACTCCTGTGCCCAGGGTCACTGCCACCACGCTGCCATATCCCTTTGCGCCTCCCTGCCACATCTCCCCGTAAGCGGCGGCGTTGGCATCGTTGACCGCCCTTACCGGTACATTAATATATGCCTTCAGCGCCTCCGGTATGTTAAAACTTTTCCATCCCAGATTCACGGCTCCGCTCACCAGGGTGCCCTCCTCGTCCACCGCGCCGGGAGCGCCTATGCCGATTCCCACCAGCTCCTCCCTGGAGATCTGCTTCTCCTCCATCCTGGCCAGAATGCTCTTCCCCACATCGGGAAGGATGGCGCTGCCCCCATCTTCTGTCACCGTGGGAATCTCCCACTTATCCAGCACACACCCAGCCCTGTCGAACAGTCCCATCTTCACGCTGGTACCACCGATGTCAACCCCAAATGCATATGTACCCATGCTCACTCCTCCTCGCCCCTCCGGGCAAAACATTATTTATCTGTCGTCCTCTTCTCTGTTCTTCGCCAGGGAACTCTGCACCCGGGCATAGAGCTCCTGGGCGGCATTGTATCCCATCTTCTTCTGGCGGTGGTTCACCGCCGCCGACTCGCAGATCACAGCCAGGTTCCGCCCCGGGCGGATGGGAATGTCGTAGCAGACCACCTTATTGCCCAGGTACTCCATATAATTCTCTTCCAGCCCCAGCCTGTCGTACTCCTTCTCCCTGTTCCAGTCCTCCAGGCGGATCACCAGGTCGATGCTCTGGGTATCCATCACCGAGGAGGCGCCGAAGAGGGCCTTCACATTCACCACCCCGATCCCACGCAGTTCAATCAGATGCTTGAGCATCTCAGGAGCAGAGCCTATCAGTGTATCGTCGCTGACCTTCCTGATCTCCACCACATCGTCCGTCACCAGACGGTGGCCTCTGCGGATCAGCTCCAGCGCCGCCTCAGACTTGCCGATGCCGCTGTCCCCGGTGATCAGGACCCCCTCACCGTACACATCCACCAGCACCCCGTGGACGGAGATGCAGGGGGCAAGCTTCACATTCAGCCACCGGATGGCCTCCGCCATAAAGGACGAAGTTGACTTTTTCGTGGAGAGCAGGGGAATCCTGTGGGCCAGGGCCGCCTGCATGAAAATGGGATCCGGCTTCAGCTCACGGCAGAACACCACAGCCGACACGTCATACTCCATAAATTCATTGTAAATCTCCCGCTTGCGGATCTCAGGCAGGCTTTCCATATAGCTGTACTCCACAAAGCCTATGATCTGCAGACGGGTTGCGTCAAAATGTTCAAAATATCCTGCCAGCTGCAAGGCAGGACGGTTGATATCCGGCTGTGTAAGGCGGATATCCGTCACGTCGATCTCCGGAGTCAGATTCTGCAGCTTCATCTTTTCGATCAGACGGGTTAATGTAACACCTTCCATGTTTTTATCTCCTGCTTTTACTTGATTGTATCACACTAAAAAACCATTGTGAAGTGAAATTGAGAAAAGATATACAATTGCCCCGCATATTCCCCCCAGGGGTATCCGGAACGAACGGCCGAATCGCCAAATGTGCTCTATGGAGCCTTGTGAAAATACCCGTAAATCTCCTCCGCCGCCCTGCGGCTCACCTCCGGCAGGCCCGCCAGTTCCTCCACGGAAGCCGCCCGGATCTCCTCTATAGACTTAAAATGACGCATCAGTGCCTTCCGTCTCACAGGCCCCACCCCCGGGATCCCGTCCAGAACCGACTTTACCTGCGCCTTACTTCTAAGAGAACGGTGGTATTCTATGGCAAATCTATGCGCTTCGTCCTGGATTCTGGTAATCAGTTTAAATCCCTCAGAACGGGTGTCTATGGGAAGCTCCAGGTTATTATAATACAGTCCTCTGGTGCGGTGATTGTCATCTTTTACCATGCCGCAGACAGGGATGGCAAGCCCCAGCTCCTGCAGCACCGCCAGGGCCGTGTTCACCTGGCCCCTGCCCCCGTCCATCATCAGCAGATCCGGAAACCGGGTAAAGCTGCCATACTCCTTCCCCAGCTCCTTTTCCTGCATCTCCTTCCCCTCCTCCAGACCGTGGCGGAAACGCCTGGAGAGCACTTCTCTCATACAGGCATAGTCGTCCGGGCCGGAAACGGTCTTTATGCGGAATTTCCGGTAGTCGCTGGGCTTGGGCTTTCCCTTTTCAAAGACAATCATGGAGCCCACATTCTCAAATCCGTTGATATTGGAGATGTCAAAGGCCTCCATGCGCTCAATATGTTCCAGGCCCAGAACCCCTGCAATCTCCTTCACCGCCCCGATAGTGCGGCCTTCCTCCCGCTTCAGCCTCTCCCTGTCCTGTTCCAGAATATGCTTCGCGTTCTGGGCCGCCAGCTCCACGAGCTTCTCCTTGGCTCCGATCTTGGGAACCCGCAGATACACCCTTCCCCCCTTGCGGCCGGTGAGCCATTTTTCAATCAGCTCCCGATCTCCTATGTCGCACTGAAGCATCAGCTCCCTTGGAATAAAAGGGGTGCCCGCGTAAAACTGTTTGATAAAATTCTCCAGGATCTCCCCCCTGGAATCCTCTGACACATGGGTCATATAGTAGTGTTCCCTGCCGATAAGCCTGCCGTCCCGGACAAAGAAGACCTGCACCACCGCCTCCCTGTCATCCTGATACATGGCAATGATATCCTTGTCCTCCCCCACGCTGTCGGTGATCTTCTGCTTCTGGGCCACCTGCTTTACGCTGTTGTGCAGGTCCCGGAAAGCTGCCGCGGACTCAAAGTCCAGCTCCTCCGCCGCCGCTTTCATCTTTTCCTCCAGCTCCTTCAGCACCGTGCCGTAATTGCCGTTTAAAAAATCCAGTGCTCCGGCCACCTGCTCCCTGTACTGCTCCCTGTCTATATACCCCTGGCAGGGGGCAAGGCACTGCTTGATATGGTAGTTCAGGCAGGGGCGCTCCGCCCCTATATCCCTGGGAAGGCTTCTGTTGCAGGTCCGGAGGGTATAGAGCTTGTTCAAAAGTTCAATGGTGTCCTTTACCGCCGCCGCACTGGTGTAGGGGCCGAAATATTTTGACTTGTCCTTCTTCATGGCGCGGGAAAACAGAATGCGCGGGTACTCCTCCCCCACGGTCACTTTGATATAGGGGTAGGTCTTGTCATCCTTTAGAAGGGTGTTGTATTTGGGGGAGTACTCCTTGATCAGGTTATTCTCCAGAACCAGGGCCTCCAGCTCCGAGTCCGTGACGATGTACTCAAAACGGGCAATCAGCGACACCATCTTGTCGATCATGGGCCCCCGGCCAATGTTCTCCCGAAAATAGGAGCGCACCCGGCTGTGAAGGTTCACCGCCTTCCCCACATACAAAATAGCGTCCCTCCTGTCCCTCATAATATAGACTCCCGGCTCTTTGGGAAGCTTTTTCAACTCTTCTTCAACCTGAAACATGCCGCTCCTTTCCCGGCGGACCGATTCTCCGAAAACACTGCCAAACTGTCTCCCCGGAAGTGTTTCTCCTGGCCCGCCTCTGTCCGGTTCCCTGCTGTCCGCTACTCAAGGCCCAGAAACTTGTCTATGCCGTTGGCAATCCCTTCCGCTATTTTATCCTGGTAGTCCTCCGTGGCCATAAGGAGGTCTTCCTCCGGATTTGACATATAGCCCATCTCCACAATGGTCACTGGAACCTGGCACCAGTTGATGCCGCTCATGGTATCTGTCTCCCAGACATTCCGCTTCTTGCAGCCGGTGGCCGCCGCCAGCTCCTCCAGCACATAGCCGGACAGATCCCTGCTGTCCTGATAGTAATCCCCATTGTAGGGATTGGAGGCGGTCTGGCAGATGGTCATGGCGCCGTGGACGGAACTGTCCTCGGAACCGTTGGCGTGAATGCGGATAAAGGCATCCGCCTGCGCGTCGTTGGCCACCTGGGCCCTTTCGCTGTTGCTGATATCCACATCGTGGGTAGTCCGGACCATAATCACCTGATAGCCCCGTCCTGTCAGTTTCTCCTCCAGCTTCTGCGCCACCGTCAGGGTCAGCTCATATTCGCTGAGCCCGCTGGCAGCCCCGGCGGTTCCGCTGGAAACCTTCGCCTTGGTCTCCGTGGCCCCAGGGCCCACGGGCTCTTTCTCGCTGTTTCCTTTCTTCTGGTGTCCCGGATCCAGAACCACCACAAAGCCGTTCTGTCCCGGCAGGGCCGCCGATCCCTCCGGTGCCACTGCTGGAACAGCGGTGCTCACCACCTCCGGGTTCTCTGCCGGAACAGTTGTGCTCACCGCTTCAGGGGGCTCCGCTGGAACGGCGGTGCCCTCCGCTTCAGGGGGCTCCGCTGGAACGGCAGTGCCCACCGCTTCCGGGGACTCTGCAGGAATGGTGCTACCCACAGCTTCCGGAGACTCTGCTGGAACGGTTGTGCTCACCGCTTCCGGGGGCTCCGCTGGAACGGTTGTGCCCACCGCTTCCGGGGTCTCTGCTGGAATGGCAGTGCCCACCGCTTCCGGCATTTCGCCGGGAACAGGAGTCTCCGGGGCCTGGGATTCTCCCCGCCCTGGTACGGCGGTGGATTCCCCGCCAGGAGAGGGAGATATCCCCGCTTCTTCCGGCACCTCTCTCCGGGAAGGTTCTTCCCCTTCCAGACCGCAGCCCGCAAGCATCAGCGCCGCAGCCAGAAGCACTGCCCCGGTTTTCGCCAGTCTCTTTACGCTCTTTCTCTCCTTTGTTCCCCCGCCCATCAAACCTCTCTCCTTCCCCAGAATCTGAAATCAGCCGTCACTGTCCGCACCAGTGACGGCTGACTGCCTACTGCATCAATGTTCCGTTGGAAAATCTGCCTGTGAGAGGCCCTTCCGTATCCTGCGCGCTGTCCTCCCGGCCCAGCTGGCTGGAAGCGCCCTCATCAGTCTTTCCGGATGCGGGATCCGCCTCTTCCGTCTCTCCAGAAGCAGGAGCCGCCTCTTCCGGAAGAACAGGACTCTCCTGAGCCTTTTCCGTCTCCTCCAAAGCAGCGCCCCTTTCCAGAACCTCCTCAGACACAGGTGTCTCTTCCTCCTTTTTTTCCGGGGCGGGAACTTCCTCCGGGGCATTCCCGGAAGCAGACGAAGCTTCCCCCTCCTTAACAGGCTCAGGAATCCCTTTCTCCCTGCGGAAAATGGCCATAAACTCCTTGCCGGTGATGGTCTCTTTCTCAATCAGGAATTCCGCCAGCTTATCCATAATCTCCCGGTTTTCCTTCAGCATCTTCAGCGCCTTGTCATAGCTTTCCTTCAGTATCTCCACGACTTCCTTATCGATCTCTGCCGCCGTGGTATCGCTGCAGTTCAATGCCGTCCGGCCTTCCAGGTACTGGCTCTCCACCGTGGCAAGCCCCACCAGTCCGAAACGCCTGCTCATACCGTACCGGGTCACCATATTCCGCGCAATATCCGTAGCTTTCTCAATATCATTTGCGGCACCGGTGGTAACCGTATCGAAAACGACCTCCTCCGCCGCACGGCCGCCTACCAGGCCAACCAGCATATCACGCAGTTCCGCCTCCGTATTCAGATACTTCTCCTCCTCCGGCACATGCATCACATACCCCAGCGCACCCATGGTACGGGGCACGATGGTAATCTTCTGCACCGGCTCGGAATTTTTCTGCAGGGCGCTGATCAGGGCATGCCCCACCTCGTGATAGGACACAATCTTGCGCTCCTCCCTGCTCATGATGCGGTCTTTCTTCTCCTTGCCTACCAGAACCACTTCCACCGCGTCAAACAAATCCTTCTGGCAAACGTAATCTCGTCCTTCTTTTACCGCATTAATGGCAGCCTCGTTGATCATATTGGCGAGATCGGAACCCACCGCGCCGCTGGTTGCCAGCGCAATGGCGTCCAGATCCACCGTCTCATCCATCTTTACATCCTTGGCATGTACCTTCAGGATCTCCACACGCCCTTTCAGATCCGGCTTATCCACGATAATCCGCCTGTCGAAACGCCCCGGCCGCAGAAGCGCCTTATCCAGAATCTCTGGACGGTTCGTGGCTCCCAGAATCAGGATACCCTTGGAACTGTCAAAGCCGTCCATCTCGGACAGCAGCTGGTTCAGCGTCTGCTCCCGCTCCTCGTTTCCTCCGCCGTATTTGGAATCCCGACTCCGCCCGATGGCGTCAATCTCATCGATAAATATGATACAGGGCGCATTTTTCGTCGCCTCCTTGAACAAATCCCGCACACGGCTGGCACCCACGCCCACATACAGCTCTATAAAATCGGAACCCGTCAGTGAGAAGAACGGCACATGCGCCTCCCCGGCCACTGCCTTTGCCAGCAAAGTCTTACCGGTTCCGGGAGGTCCCACCAGCAAAGCGCCCTTGGGCAGCCTGGCTCCAATCTTGGAGTATTTCCCCGGATTGTGGAGGAAATCCACCACCTCCACCAGAGATTCCTTGGCCTCGTCCTCGCCTGCCACGTCCTTGAAGGTAACGCCCGTCTCCTTCTGCACATAAACCTTGGCATTGCTCTTGCCTACGCCCAGAGGCCCTCCGGATCCGCCCATCTTCCTGAACACCACTCCAAGCAGTATCCACATAAGCACCACCGGCAGCACCACATAAAGCAGAATATCCAGGATTCTCCCCGAATTGTCGCTAAGAACCCGGCTTCCGTCTATGCCGTGCTCTTCCATCCGGGCCGTGAGGGTATCCAAATCTTCCATAATAATGGTAGAATATGTCACCTGCATATTGCCGTAAAAAGGATATGCCGGCATGGCAGAGGGCGCATTCTCAGAACCCTGTGCATCTTTTTTCAGGGTAAACAGGATCTGCCCCGTACTCTGCACCTCCACTGCCTCCACTTCATCCGCATTCACATGCTCCAGGAATTTCGTGTAGCTGACCTCCTGAGAATTTCCCTTGCCCCCGAACAATAGATTCCAGAGCATAAAAACCAACAGTACCGTACTCAGCCCTGCCAGCAGCACCATCATGATATTCGGTCTTCTGGGTGGCTGGTTCCCGTTCCCGTTTCCGCCATTGTTCCCCGGCCCGTTCCCCTGGCCGCCGTTATTGTATCCGCCGCCATTGTCGTATTGGTTCATTTGATTGTCCATAGTAACTCCGTTTCTGTTTCCTGCTTTGCTCTTAAGTCCCATTGCCATTATAGATAGAACCAGTTGATAAATCAATAGCATATTTGTGAAAAAAACAAATTATCTCTTAAAGATTTCTAAACTGTCTGCTCTCTATTATTTTTTCATCTGAATATGGTATTCCTTAAAATTCTGTGGTAAAATGATAAAATGTGAAAACAGAGGAAACATTTTATGAAAGCGAGGCAGGATATGAAAATCGGATTTGACAACGACAAATATCTGAAACTGCAGTCAGAACACA
>OFFX01001556.1_pt1 | contig 16048 bp, 19 predicted proteins | sample 1521511 | NCBI WGS metagenome assembly OFFX01 (sample SAMEA3504125, study PRJEB24116) | mouse gut metagenome | biome: mouse gut; feature: mouse-associated habitat; material: faeces | place: Denmark | collected 2011
GCTCATCTGGAGCCGGTTCGTGGCCTGCCAGATGTCCAACGCGGTGTACGACAGCGTGTCCATGGAGGCGGAGGCCGCAGGCCACGCCTTCCGGGCCTCCGCCAGCAGCCTGAAGTTCTCCGGCTACACCGCCGTGTACGAGGAGGGCAGGGACGAGGAGAAGGGCGAGGAAAAGGAGAAGGAGGCCAAGCTGCCCCCTCTGACGGAGGGACAGCGGCTGGAGAGCCTGGGCTTTGCCCAGGACCAGCACTTCACCCAGCCCCCGGCCCGCTACACCGACGCCTCCCTCATCCGTGCCATGGAGGAGAACGGCATCGGCCGCCCCTCCACCTACGCCCCCACGGTGAGCACCATTCTGGACCGGGAGTACGTGGTCAAGGACGGCAAGTACCTGCGGACCACGCCCCTGGGGGAGGTGGTCAACGGCCTGATGGAGGACAAGTTCTCCGACATCGTGGACACCGGGTTCACCGCCAACATGGAGAAGGCCCTGGACGATGTGGAGGGCGGCGGGAAGCAGTGGCGGGATCTGCTGCGGGAGTTTTACGCCCCCTTCAAGGCGGAGCTGGAGCAGGCGGAGAAGGATCTGGACGGGGTGCGGCTGAAGGTGCCTGCGGAGGAGTCCGACGAGGTGTGCGAGGTCTGCGGCCGCCAGATGGTCATCAAGAGCGGCCGGTTCGGCCGGTTCCTGGCCTGCCCGGGGTACCCGGAGTGTACCTTCACCATGCCCCTGGTGGTGGCCATGCCCGGGCGGTGCCCCAAGTGCGCCGGCCGGCTCATGAAGCGCACCGGCACCAGCAAGAAGACCAACAAGCAGTACACCTACTACTGCTGCGAGCACATGACTGCCCGGGACGAGGAGAAGAAGTGCGACTTCATGACCTGGGACGTGCCGGTGGCGGACGACTGCCCGGCGTGCGGCCAGACCATGTTCAAGAAGGCGGGCAAGGGCTTCAAGAGGCCCTTCTGCATCAACGAGAAGTGTGAAAACTTCACCCCCGAGGACAAGCGGGGCGGCTGGAAGAAGAAGGAGGCCGCCCCGGAGGCGAAGGACGGGGCGGAAAGTAAGTAGCCATCCTTTTTCTTAAAAGAAAAAGGATCAAAAAGAATTTTAGAGGTTGATTTCCGGGCGGCTTCTCTACAGACGGAACAGCTCCCGGCCCATGGAGAGACCCGCCCGGAACATGGCCTCCAGCTTGAGCTCGTAGAGCTCCTGCACGCCGTCCACGTAGTCTATGAGACGCTGGAAGGTCTCATCGTCCAGGAGCTTCCGCAGCTCCTGCTGCCGCTGTTGGGCCAGAAGCATGGATTGGTGGCAGTAGGTCTCGTTCGTTTGCAGATAGTGGTTCATGGAATGCGCACGGGCGTAGTCGTATAGGATTTTTTGAATGTCCATGGTGTTCCTCCTGAACTGACGTATATAAGTCATAACGCAACCGGCCTATTCGGGCCTATTTGTGGTATAATCGGCCCAAACAGGCTTGTCAAGAGCTTTGGAGAAAATATGTCGATTTTATCAGAACGAATGCTGCTTTTACGCAAGGAGCAAGGCCTAACACAAGAACACATTGTCTTGGAATTAGAAATTCCCCTTCGCTCTTACCGCCGCTATGAGCAGGGGGAGCGAGAGCCAAGTATTGAAAACCTGTGTAAATTAGCGGATTTCTACCATGTCTCCGTGGATTACCTGATCGGTCGGACGGATGACAAGGGGTAATGAGTGAGGAACTCATTTTGATTATTTTATCAGACCGGCTGAAAGAATTAAGAGCGGAAAAAAAATTAACCCAGCAAAATACAGCGGATTATCTGGGGATCCATTTACGGACATATCAATATTATGAGGGGAAAGACGACAAATCCCATCGTCCGGATTTAGAGACGCTCGTCGCCCTTGCGGACCTGTTCGAGGTGTCCGTGGACTACCTGATTGGCAGGACAGATGCGCGGTGAGCTTATTCCGGAGGGTCACTCTGCAATCAGGAGGTTCCCCATATGGCTGCCGAAAAAAAGCCCGCCACATTGCTGTTAAAAGAAAGGCTATACTCCCTGCGTAAGGCCAAGGGATTGCGGCAGGAGGAGACTGCAAAGCTGTGCGGTATTGGTCTTTCCACCTACCGCCGCTATGAGACCGGGGAACGGGAGCCGACAGCGTCCGTCCTCTGGCGGATAGCGGATGTATTCGAGGTCTCCCTGGACTACCTGATCGGCCGGACGGACCATGGCGTGTAACGAAAGCAATCGTCCCATTCGGTAAAGTCACTGTCTTTAGGAGAAAAATGCTGAAATTATCGGAAAGATTATACGCCTTGCGAAAGAGCAGGGCCCTGAAACAGGAGACCGCCGCAAAATTGTGCGATATCAGTATGATGTCCTACCGCCGCTATGAGACCGGGGAGCGGGAGCCGACCGCGTCCGTCCTCTGGCGGATGGCGGATGTATTCGAGGTCTCTGTGGATTACCTGATCGGCCGGACGGATGATAAGATATAATGAACAGAACGTGGGCGGATAGTTGACCCATATCGTTCACCCTGTTGAAAACGCTTATGAAGAAGGAAAACGTCAGATGATGCAAGCAACCGTAATCGGCGCGGGGCTGGCGGGCAGCGAGGCCGCATGGCAGCTGGCCCAGCGTGGCGTCCGGGTGACGCTGCGGGAGATGAAGCCCCAGAAGATGTCCCCCGCCCATACCAGCGAATATTTCGCGGAGCTGGTCTGCTCCAACTCCCTGCGGGGGGCGGGCCTGGAGAACGCGGTGGGCCTTCTCAAGGAGGAGCTGCGCCGCCTGGGCAGCCTCATCCTGGCCGCAGCGGACGAGACCCGGGTGGAGGCCGGAGGCGCGCTGGCGGTGGACCGCCACGGCTTTGCCCGGCGCGTCACCGAGGCCATCCGCTCCCACCCCAACATCACCGTGGAGGCCGGGGAGGTCACGGCCCTGCCGGAGACGGGGGAGGTCCTGGTGGCCACGGGCCCTCTGACCAGCGACGCCCTGGCGGACCACCTGCTGGCCCGGACCGGCGGGCAGGCCCTCCACTTCTTTGACGCCGCCGCGCCTCTGGTGAGCTTCGAGAGCATTGACATGGACCGGGCCTGGTTCGCCAGCCGCTACGACAAGGGGACGGCGGACTACATCAACTGCGCCCTCAGCCGGGAGGAGTATCTGGCCTTCTGGCGGGAGCTGTGCGCAGCCCAGGAGGCGGAGGTCCACGGATTTGAGGACAAGCAGGTCTTTGAGGGGTGTATGCCCGTGGAGGTGATGGCCCGGCGGGGGGAGGACACCCTGCGCTACGGCCCCCTGAAGCCCCGGGGCCTCCGGGACCCCGGCACCGGCCGGGAGCCCTACGCGGTGGTGCAGCTGCGGCGGGACAACGCCGCAGGCACGGTCTACAATCTGGTGGGCTTTCAGACCCACCTGAAATTCGGGGAGCAGAAGCGGGTCTTCTCCATGATTCCGGCCCTGGCGGGGGCGGAGTTCCTCCGCTACGGGGTGATGCACCGCAACACCTATCTGGACTCCCCCCGGCTTCTCAACCGCTACTACCAGCTCAGAAGCGAACCCCGGATCACCTTTGCCGGGCAGATGACCGGCGTGGAGGGCTACGTGGAGTCCGCCGCCTCCGGGTTTCTGGCGGGGTTGGAGCTGGCCCGGCGGATGGCCGGGGAGGCCCCGGTGGACTTCCCGCAGGAGACCGCTCTGGGGGCGCTGGGGCTGTACGTGTCCGACGAGAGCGTGCCGTCCTTCCAGCCCATGAATATCAATTTCGGCATCATCACCCCCCTGGACCACCGGGTTAAGGGCAAGCGCAACAAGAATCAGGAGATTTCCGCCCGGTCCCTGGCCATTATCGACGGACTGCGGGAGTGCATTTTGTAGTCATACTTTTTCTTTGTGAACAAAGAAAAAGTATCAAAAAGAAAAACTTTAAGAGGCGCATGACCGTAAGACTGCCAGCAGGAACAGTCCGCACATCTAAAGTTCTTTTTGGTTCTTTTTCTTTCAAGAAAAAGAATAGAAAAAAATGATTCTATTTCCAGGGCATGTTTGAAAATTGTCAACACGCCCTGGCTGCGTTTCCCCTTTTGATGTCTTATACTTGACATCATATAGCATCATACCATATCATCTATTTGGTGTCAATGGGGTGTCTTTACATTTCCCCATTTTGGTGTCATAATGGCGCAAAAGGAGGTTGCTGCGGTGAGTAAGAACGACCCCTATACCAGGGATGACCAGACCCGCTTTACCATGCGGATCAATTCCGAGCTGTTGGAAAAGCTCCGTCTGGACGCGGAAAAGAACAAGCGGTCAACGGCGAAACAGATTGAATTTATTCTGGAGCAGTACATTGCCGCGCTTTCTGAGGAGTGAGCGGTTAACCGCCAGCAGGAACAGCCCGCACGACTAAAGTTCTTTTTGGTCCTTTTTCTTTCAAGAAAAAGGACAGAAAAGATTCTTTTTGATTCTTTTTCTTCTAAAGAAAAAGAATGTTGACCAATAAAAGGAGGCCGGCAAGTGAAAATTATTGTAGACGCAATGGGCGGCGACAACGCGCCGCAGGAGATCGTGGCAGGGGCTCTGGCCGCCGTCAAGGCCCGGCCGGAGCTGGAGATGATCCTGGTGGGCCGGGAAGCGGAGGTGCGGGCGGCGGCGGGGGGCGCTCTCCCCAGCCGGGTGAGCGTGGTGAACGCCACGGAGGTCATCGACATGCACGACGATCCCGCCAAGGCGTTCCGGAGCAAGCCGGACTCCTCCATCACCGTGGGCCTCACCATGCTCCGGGACGGCCAGGGGGACGCCTTTGTCTCCGCCGGCAACACCGGCGCACTCTTCAGCGCTGCCACTCTCATCGTCAAGCGCATCCGGGGCATCCGCCGAGCCGCCATGGCCCCCCTGGTGCCCACCGCCGGCCGGGGCGTGGTGCTGGTGGACTGCGGGGCCACGGCGGACTGCACGGTGGAGTACCTGCTCCAGTTCGCCTACCTGGGCAGCTTCTACGCCGCCCGGGCCCTCCACGTGGAGAATCCCCGGGTGGGGCTTCTGAACATCGGCACTGAGGACACCAAGGGCGACGCCCTCCGCCAGGAGACCTATCTTGCCCTCAAGGCCGCCGGAGGGGCCGGGCACCTGAACTTCATCGGCAACATTGAGGCCAAGGAGGCGGTGAAGGGGGGCTGCGACGTGGTGGTGGCCGACGGCTTCACGGGCAACGTGATGCTCAAGACCATCGAGGGCGTGGGGTCCTTTCTGGGCAAGGAGCTCAAGGGCATGTTCCTCAAGAGCCTGAAGACCAAGCTGGCGGCCCTGCTGGTGCGGGATGGTCTGAACCAGTTCAAGGAGCGGCTGAACCCGGACACCGTGGGCGGCACGCCCTTCCTGGGGCTCCGGAAGCCGGTCATCAAGGCCCACGGCGCAAGCAAGGCCAAGGCCATTGAAAACGCCGTCTATCAGGCTGTCACGGCCGTTGAGGCGGATCTGGCGGGCCAGATCGAGGCCAATATGGAGCTGATGAAGCTGGAGCGGTGAAAAAGAGCGAAAAACAAACAATAAACTATTGACAGGCAGAGGGAAAAGTTTTATCATGCCTAATGATGCCCGGCGAATACATCGGGAAAGGAGGAGGAGTATATGCAGGACATCTTTGAACGGATGCAGAAAATCATTGCGGATCAGTTCTCCGTTGACCCGGACGAGATCACTACGGAGACCTCTTTTGAATCGGACCTGGGCGCCGATTCCGTGGATCTGGTGGAGCTGGTCATGAGTATGGAAGAAGAGTTCGACATCGGCGAGGTGCGCGAGGAAGATCTGGCCACCCTGTCCACGGTGGGCGACTGCGTGAATTATCTGACCAATAAGCTGGATTAATCGTGAAGAGGGCCTCGTCCCAAGGGCGCTTTTGTCCGGACGGCGGGGCCCCTCTTTTTGAAAGGAGGGGAGCGCAGATGGAATCCCTGGAGCGCAGGCTGGGCTATGCCTTCCACGACAGGTCCCTTTTAAGCGAGGCCCTGAACCACAGCTCCTACGCCAACGAGCACAGGGGCGGCCTGCGCAGCAATGAGCGGCTGGAATTCCTGGGGGACAGCGTGCTGGGCTTTGTGTCGGCGGAGTTCCTGTTCAAGCGGTACGGCGATCTTCCGGAGGGGGATCTGACCCGGATGCGGGCGGCGCTGGTATGCGAGCAGAGCCTGTACGCGGCGGCCAAGGAGCTGGGTCTGGGCGTGTATCTCAAGCTGGGCCGGGGCGAGGAGGCCGGGGGCGGCCGGGAGCGGCAGTCCATCCTGGCCGACGCGGTGGAGGCGGTGCTGGCGGCCGTGTACCTGGACGGCGGCATTGAGGCGGCGCGGACGCTCATCGAGCGGATCCTGCTGCGGCAGATTCCGGCCGTGGAGGAGCGCCGGGACTACAAGACCACCCTGCAGGAGGTGGTCCAGCGCAGGAACGGCCAGGTGCTGACCTACCATATGGTGGACCAGCGGGGTCCGGACCACAACAAGACCTTCCTCTTCGAGGTGCGGCTCAACGACGCGGTGATCGGCCGTGGGGAGGGCCACAGCAAGAAGGAGGCCGAGCAGGCCGCCGCCAAGGACGCGCTGTCAAGTATGCCGGCGTGAGGCGTTGATATCATTCTGAACGGAGTGAAGGATCCGGTGATCCTCCGCTGCGTCCAGAATGATATTTTTTCTCTTCTTTTCTTTTGTGAACAAAAGAAAAGAAGCAAAAGAAAAAACTTTAGAGAACCTCTATGACGGAGATCATTCTCCACGCGCCGCCCCTGTTTCAAAGTATAGCATATATCAGAGGAAATGTTTAGGGAACCGGATTGCTGTTTATGGCAATTCCATGATATATTTGCCGTCAGACTGCCCGCAGCCGCCGCATGCGTCTCTAAAGTTCTTTTTGGGTACCTTTTTCTTTCAAGAAAAAGGTATAGAGAAAAATAAGGAATGAAAGTATGAAGGATATTCAGGACATCAAGAAATACCTGCTGACGGTCCACCCGGTGCGCAGGACCAGCGGACAGAAGGCGGAGTGCCGCCAGTGGATCCTGCGGGAGCTGAAGCGGGCCGGCTGGCGGCCCTGGGAGGAGACCTACGGCAAGTTCAACGGCAGCGTCAACATCGTGGCCGGGGATCCGGACAGGGCCAACGTATTCCTCTGCACCCACTACGACACCGCCTCCCGGATGCTGCTGCCGGACTTCGTCTCGCCCACCAATGTGGCGGCCCACGTGGCCTACCATTTTACGGCGGCCCTGCTGCTGGCGGCCGCAGCCTTCGCCCTGGCTCTGGCGGTCAGCTTTCCGCTGAACAAGCCGGAGCTGATGCTGCCCCTATTTCTGATCCTGGCGGTGGCGGGGCTGTGGCTGGCCGCCTACGGACCCGCCAATCAGTCCAACGCCAACGGCGGGTCCTCCGGGGTGGTGGCCCTGCTGGCCGCCGCCCGGGCAGTGGGATACGACAAGCGGGTGTGTCTGGTGTTCCTGGACAACAATGAGCGGAACCTGCTGGGGGCCTCGGCCTTCAGGAAGCGGCACATTGACAAGGCGGCGGGGAACCTGTTCATTGACATAGACTGCGTGGGGGACGGGGAGCACCTGCTGCTGCTGCCCTCCAAGCACAGCCGCTGGGACAGCCGGCTGCTGGAGGCCCTGGAGGAGGCCTTCCCCCAGGGGGGGACCATGGAGCCCCATCTGCGGACAAAGGGTCTCCACTACTACCCCTCCGACAACCGGAAATTCAAGTTCCACGTGGTGGTGTGCGCCTGCCGCCATCTGGCGGGTCTGGGGTACTACATCCCCCACCTGCGCACCAGGCGGGACACGGCGCTGGACGAGGACAATATCGCCTATGTGACGGAGGGGCTGGCGCGGTTCCTGCCCCTGTACCTGGAGCAGTAGGGAGGCGCGGCGTGCATCTGACAGGAAATGACGTTGCGGCGTGCGTGATCGTGGGGATCATCACCCTGCTGATGTTGCTCATGTCCATCCCCCTGCTGCGGGGCAGGGGGGCGTGGCTCATCGCCGGGTTCAACACCATGGACAAAAGGGAGCGGGAGAAGTACGACGCGGAGGCCCTGTGTAAATTCATGGGCAGATATCTGCTGAGCGTGGCCCTGCTGACGCCGGCCATCGCCATCGGGGGAATCCTCAAGCTCAGCTGGCTCTCTATCGGATATACGCTCTATGTGGTCATTTCTGTGATTTTCGTGGTGATCTACTGTAATACCGGCAATCGCTTCAAGAAATAAGACGGGAGGAACGGGACTATGGCAAAGTACATCATGGCCTTTGACGCAGGCACCACCAGCAACCGCTGCATCCTCTTTGACCGGCAGGGCAATATCTGCTCCTCGGCCCAGAAGGAGTTCACCCAGATTTTCCCCCGGCCGGGCTGGGTGGAGCACGACGCCCGGGAGATCTGGGCCACCCAGCTGGGGGTGGCGGCGGAGGCCATGGGCAAGATCGGGGCCACGGCCGCCGACGTGGCCGCCATCGGCATCACCAACCAGCGGGAGACCACCATCGTCTGGGACAGGGCCACCGGGGAGCCGGTGTGCAACGCCATTGTGTGGCAGTGCCGGCGCACCAGCGCCTACTGCGACACGCTCAAGGAGAGCGCCGAGGACCTGCGCCAGCGAACCGGACTGGTGGCGGACGCCTATTTCTCCGGGCCAAAGATCAAGTGGATTCTGGACAACGTGCCCGGGGCCCGGGCGCGGGCGGGGGAGCTCCTCTTCGGCACCGTGGAGACGTGGCTGATCTGGAAGCTCACCGGGGGGCGGGTCCACGTGACGGACTACTCCAACGCCTCCCGGACCATGCTCTTCAACATCAACACCCTGGACTGGGACCAGGAAATTCTGGACCGCATGGATATCCCACGGTCCATGCTGCCCCAGGCAAAGCCCTCCAGCTGCGTCTACGGCGAGACGGACCCCTCCTTCTTTGGCGCACCCATCCCCATTGCCGGGGCGGCGGGGGACCAGCAGGCCGCCCTCTTCGGACAGACCTGCTTCCGGCCGGGGCAGGCAAAAAATACCTACGGCACAGGCTGCTTCCTGCTGATGAACACCGGGGAGAAGCCGGTGTTCTCCCGCAACGGTCTGGTGACCACCATAGCCTGGGGCCTGGACGGAACGGTCCAGTACGCCCTGGAGGGGTCCATCTTCGTGGCCGGGGCGGCCATCCAGTGGCTGCGGGACGAGATGCGCCTGATCGATTCGGCCCAGGATTCGGAGTATATGGCGAAGAAGGTGACGGATACGAACGGCTGTTATGTGGTGCCTGCCTTTACGGGGCTGGGTGCGCCGCACTGGGACCAGTATGCCAGAGGAACGATCGTGGGTATCACCCGCGGCGTCAACAAATATCATATCATCAGGGCCACACTGGATTCGCTGGCTTATCAGGTTAATGACGTGCTGGCGGCGATGGAGGCGGATTCTTCCATCAAGCTGTCGGCGCTTAAGGTGGACGGCGGCGCCAGCGCCAATAATTTCCTGATGCAGCAGCAGGCGAACATCAGCGGAGCGCCGGTGAACCGCCCGAAATGTGTGGAGACTACGGCCATGGGAGCGGCTTATCTGGCCGGGCTGGCAGTGGGCTACTGGGCGGGTAAGGAAGATGTGGTGAAGAACTGGGCCATCGACAGGGAGTTCGTGCCGGAGATTCCGGAAGAAGAGCGGCAGGCCATGGTGAAGGGCTGGAGCAGGGCCGTCAAATGCGCCTATGGCTGGGAGAAAGTTGAATAAATTCTCTGATGAGCGATGATCCAACCAGGAATTTGTGACGCTTCGGAATGGAGGAAAAGATGACCTGCTTTTCTGATATGGCAGGTGAATAATAAGACAGATTGGAGCTAAGAGAGATATGTATGACGTAATCATTATCGGCGCCGGTGTGTCCGGCTGTGCCGCGGCGCGGGAGCTTTCCAGATATAAGGTACGGGTATGCGTGCTTGAAAAGGCGGAAGACGTATGCTGCGGTACGTCGAAGGCAAACAGTGCGATCGCACATGCCGGTTACGACGCCCCCACGGGTTCCCTGATGGCGAAACTGAACGTGCAGGGCAATCAGATGATGGAACAGCTGTCAAAGGAGCTGGATTTCGAATTCCAAAGGATCGGCTCGCTGGTGATCTGCCGGGATGCGGAAGATCTGCCGAACCTGCAGGCGCTCTATGACAGAGGCGCAGCCAATGGCGTAACGGGACTGCGCATAGTGGAGAAAGAAGAGCTGCGACAGATGGAACCGAATATTTCGGACGATGCGGTGGCGGCCTTGTATGCTCCCACGGCGGGGATTGTCTGTCCTTTTGGTATGAATATCGCGTTTGCGGAGAATGCGGCGGTCAACGGGGTGGAGTTTCGGTTTGACACCGAAGTACAGAGTGTTAAGAAAACGGAAAAAGGCTGGCTGATCGAGACGAATCAGGGGCAGTTCGAGGCGAAGTGCGTAGTCAATGCGGCCGGTGTCTACGCGGATGTGATCCACAATATGGTCAGCGAACAGAAAATCAGGATCACGCCGCGCAGAGGGGATTACTGCCTGTTGGACAAATCGGCGGGCAGCCATGTATCGAGAGTGATCTTTGCCCTGCCGGGTAAGTACGGCAAAGGCATTCTGGTGACGCCGACGGTGCACGGGAATCTGCTGGTGGGACCGACCGCCGTGGATACAGAGAACAAAGAGGGAAGCAACACCACCAGAGAAGGGCTGGATCAGGTGATCGAGAAAGCCGGCGAAAACGTAAAGAATCTGCCCATGCGGTCCGTGATCACTTCTTTTGCCGGACTGCGTGCCCACGAGGAGAATCACGAATTTATCATCGGGGAAGTGGAAGGAGCGGCCGGATTCGTGGACTGTGCCGGCATAGAATCGCCGGGGCTGACGGCCAGTCCGGCGATCGGCGTGATGGTGGCCGGTATTGTGCGGGAAATCCTGCAGCTGGAAGAAAACCCGTCATTTGACGGGACAAGAAAAGGAATCCTGAAACCGCAGGCACTGCCTGTGGAGGAGCGCAGGCAGCTGATCAGGGACAATCCGGCCTATGGCAATATCATCTGCCGCTGTGAGATGGTGACGGAGGGGGAGATTATAGATGCCATCACAAGACCGCTGGGAGCGAAGTCCCTGGACGGCGTGAAGCGCAGGACGAGAGCCGGGATGGGACGCTGTCAGGCAGGGTTCTGTTCTCCGAGAGTGATGGAAATTCTGGCGAGAGAGTGCGGGAAGGATATCAGTGACATTACGAAGGCGGGCGGTGAATCCAGGATTGTGGTTGGGGTAAATAAGGATTCGCTGTAGGTTTCTTTGTTGTTCACAGGAGATTGTCACAAAATGAAGATAGAAAACGAGGAAATAGCACGTGAAAACATATGATATTGTAATTATCGGCGGCGGCCCGGCGGGGTTGTCGGCGGCGGTCTCCGCGAGGAAAAGCGGAATAGAGAGCATATTGATTCTGGAGCGGGATAAGGAGCTGGGCGGTATCTTGAATCAGTGTATCCATAACGGATTCGGCCTGCATACGTTCAAGGAGGAATTGACGGGACCGGAGTATGCGGGCAGGTTTATCGAGCAGGTGGAAGAGCTGCAGATTGAATACAGGCTGCATACCATGGTGATGGATATCAGTCAGGATAAGGTAGTCACGGCGATGAACAGCACGGACGGGCTGTTTGAGATCAAGGCCGGGGCGGTCATTCTGGCGATGGGCTGCAGGGAGCGTTCGAGAGGGGCGCTGAATATTCCGGGCTATCGTCCGGCGGGTATTTTTTCCGCGGGGACGGCCCAGAGGCTTGTCAATATGGAAGGCTTTCTGCCGGGGCGTAAGGTGGTCATCCTGGGATCCGGTGACATCGGCCTGATCATGGCCAGACGCATGACACTGGAAGGAGCGCAGGTGCAGGTGGTGGCGGAATTGATGCCCTATTCCGGCGGTCTGAAGCGGAACATTGTGCAGTGTCTGGATGACTACGGAATTCCGTTGAAATTAAGTCACACGGTGGTGGAGATACGCGGCAGAGAACGGGTGGAAGGTGTCACGCTGGCGCAGGTGGATGAGAAGAACAGACCGATTCCGGGAACGGAAGAAGACTATGCGTGTGATACGCTGCTGCTGTCGGTAGGGCTGATTCCGGAGAATGAGCTGTCAAGCGGGATGGGCGTGGAGCTCAGCAGGGTGACGTCCGGCCCGGTGGTCAACGAGAGCCTGGAGACGAACATAGAGGGCGTGTTTGCCTGCGGAAATGTGCTGCATGTGCATGATCTGGTAGATTTTGTCTCGGAGGAGGCTGCCGCGGCCGGCAGGAATGCCGCCCGTTACGTACAGGAAGCAGGAAAGCGGGCAAAGCTGCAGGCAGCTGCCGATGAAGCTGATGAAGCAAAAGAACGGTCCGGAGAGCAGGCGGACGTAGAGGAAGAGACGCAAAGCAGTGCGAAGCAGGATGCAGATGGGGCAGCACAGGGCAGGCGTCAGGCGGTGGAAATCCGTGCGGTGGACGGTGTGCGCTACACGGTGCCGTCCAGAATTCATGTAGAGCGTATGGAGGACATTCAGACTGTGCGTTTCAGAGTCGGTGGTGTATATAAGAACTGTTTTGTGAGTGTGTATCTGGATGAGGAACGGATCCTGCACAGGAAGCGTCCGGTCATGGCGCCGGGAGAGATGGAGGATGTGAAGCTCAGGAAAGAAGAGCTGTTAAAGCATCCGGATCTTAAGACGATCACGGTGAAGCTGGAGGAGATATAACGACTATGGAAAAAAGAGAATTGATCTGTATCGGCTGTCCCATGGGCTGTCCGGTGACGGTGGAGATGGATGAGGATAAGATCGTGAGCGTGACCGGCAATACCTGTCCGCGGGGAGATGCCTATGCCAGAAAAGAGGTCACCAACCCGACCCGGATCGTCACTTCCACGGTGAAGGTGGAGGGCGGCTTCGTGGAGATGATCTCTGTGAAGACAAAAGAGGACATACCCAAGGAGAAGATTTTTGACTGTGTTAAGGCATTGAAAGGCGTTACCGTGAAAGCACCGGTGCATATCGGGGATGTGATCCTGGCGGATGTGGCCGGAACCGGTGTGGATGTGGTGGCGACGAGGAATGCGTGAGTTACTGATCGGTATTTTGAAGTAACAATGTTGACAGGATCTGAGTATATCGTATCATAGCATATTGATAGAAAATGGCATCGTGGTAAAGAGCGGATTAAGAAGGCAGGTGGTCGTGATCAGGTGTTTGTTTTGGAATATAAACAGAAAAAATCTGGTACAGGAACTGTACAATATGGTCTTGGAAAATGATATTGATATTGTAATGCTTGTGGAAGCAGAGAATTTGGATGTGCAGCATTTTATTTCCAGATTAAAAGAGTGCGGCCGAAATTTTGAAAAGAAGGAGATTCTATCAAGACAGAGAGAAATCATACTTTTGGCAGAAGCAAAGTTTAAAGTAGCTATTTATAAGGAAGAGAAATACTTTGCGGCATATAAGGTGCGCGAGGATGGGAAAAACCTCCTGCTGGTAACAGTGCATTTTACAAGCGCCATGTTTCGCAGTGAACTGGCCAGAAATCAAAGGGCAAACGATCTGTCACGGGCCATTGAGAAACTGGAAGAGGTCTGTAACGCAGAAGCATTAAGTGCAGGCGAGAAAACGTATAGTACGATTGTTGCAGGAGATTTTAACCTGCAGCCGTTTTCAGCTGGAATCATAGGGATGCATGGATTTCATGCCATAATGGATTCTGAAAAGGCGATGAAAGGATATCGAGTCGGAAACGGCAGTGAGGTTAAATTTTTTTATAATCCTACGTGGAGTCTGCTTGGCAGGCGGGATCATGCTCTGGGAACCTATTATTTTGATTCGGATCAGGATGATAATTTATTTTACTGGTATATGTTCGATCAGGTTTTGATCCGGCCGGAGCTGATTGACGCGTTTGTCTGGGAAGAATTTGAGGTCATAGATCATATTGGAGAGGATTCTTTGATTAGAAATCACAGGATTTACAAAAAGAGATATTCAGATCATTTACCGATAAAATTTGCGATCAGGTGAGGAGGTTGGCATGAAATTGGATTTATGGCGGTTTGATGAGAAGACATTGCGCAGGACGACAAAGGAACTACCCAACAGTATTTTGAAAGAACAGGCGGATCTTCTGGCAGAAAAAACAGACGGCATCATATACGGCAGAATAACGAATATGAAGTTTCAGCCGCAGGATCGGGAGATTATCTATAACCTGGCGACAGTATTTGAAGTTGTGGTTCCACAGCTGGATAATTACAGTTATACGTTGCTGACCATATATTCAAAGCCGGAAAGAGATTATCCGGTTGCGATAACGGTAGGCAGTAATCTGATCGATGATGCGGAGAATTTTATGCCGTTATATGAATGTCGGGATAAGGAAGCGTTTATTCAGGCATTGAAAACTGTTTTGTCTTCGGAGGAAGTCAATAGCAACATTAGTATTTTATATTCTAAAGCTAACTTCTGATAGAGGGTGAGCCTGCTGGATTCCGGCAGGCTCATCTGTTGTCCGGATTCGGGAGAAAACAGGATTCTTGAGACTTTTTTGAGATATATCGTTCATAATAGAATACAGTGTGTGCAGAAAAGACAGGAGGGAACAGCGGATGAGACAGAAACTGCTGATCGTGGATGACGAGCCGGGGATCGTGGATATGTTGAAAAGTTATTTTGAGCCGCAGTATGAGGTGCTGACGGCGTACAGCGGTGATGAGGCGCTGCGGAAGGTGACGGCCGTGCCGGACCTGATCCTGCTGGATATCAATATGCCGGGGATGGACGGTCTGGCGGTGTGCCGGAAGATCCGGACGTATATCACCTGTCCGATTCTGTTTCTTACGGCCCGCCTGGAGGCCGCCGACAAGATCGGGGGATTTGGCGCCGGGGCGGATGACTACATCGTGAAGCCTTTTGATCTGGATGAGTTGGGCGCCAGGGTGGCGGCCCATCTGCGGCGGGAACAGCGCAGACAGCACAGCGCCACGGTGCGGTTTTTCGGGGAGCTGGCCGTGGATTATTCCGCCCGGACGGTGACTGTCTGTGGGGAGGAGATCGCCTTTTCCAGACGGGAGTTTGATATTCTGGAGCTGTTGTCCCTTCATGCGGGACAGGTCTTTGACAGAGAGCGGATCTATGAGGCGGTCTGGGGGCTGGAGGGAGACGGCAGCAGCGATGTGGTGATGGAACATATCCGGAAGATCCGGGCGAAACTTGGTTTACATACGCTGCACGGCTATATTGAGACGGTCTGGGGGTGCGGGTACAAATGGAACGGTTAAGAAATATGGGACTGCGGCGGTCTTTTTTCCTGTTGTCGGCAGGCTGTCTGGCAGCGGCATTGCTGTTGACGGCAGCGATCTATTCTACATGCGGCAGAATCGGCAGGAGGATTCCACAAGGGGGGATATCGATCAGTTATGACGGTGTGGTGACGGAGTTGGAGGAACCGTCGCCGGAGCAGATGAATATTCTCAGGATGCTGAGGTGGGGGCAGACCCTGACGGTGCTGCTGTTTCCGGTAAGCGGGCTGGGAATAGCCGGGGTACTTTTTTACCGCTGGAAACTGAAAGAGCCGATCCGAATACTAAAAGAAGGAACGGAGCGGATCCGGATGCAGGATCTGGACTTCTCGATTCCGGTGGTTTCGGCGGATGAGCTGGGCGGAATCTGTGCGGCTTTTGAGACCATGCGGGGAGAGCTGCAGAAGTCCAATCAGGAACTGTGGCGGCAGGCGGAGGAACGCAGGCGGCTGAATGCGGCCTTTGCGCATGATCTGCGCAATCCGGTGACGGTTTTGAAGGGGACGGTGAAGCAGCTGCGCCGGGGCGGTGAGAGTGCCGTGGAACGGGAGCAGGCGCTTAAGCGGCTGGAAACATACACGCTGCGCATAGAACAGTACGTGGAGGCCATGAGCAGCATCCAGCGGCTGGAACAGATGCCGGTCTGCAGGAAAGCCGTGGACAGCGCGTTATTGCGTCAGGAACTGGAGGAGACGGCAAAGCTGC
>OFFX01001577.1_pt1 | contig 15935 bp, 21 predicted proteins | sample 1521511 | NCBI WGS metagenome assembly OFFX01 (sample SAMEA3504125, study PRJEB24116) | mouse gut metagenome | biome: mouse gut; feature: mouse-associated habitat; material: faeces | place: Denmark | collected 2011
TACCACCTTTTGGCGCTGGGGTGCAAGCAGGAAAGGAGAAAAAGCACTCATGGCAACCGTAGAAAAGCGGGGAAAGAGCTACCGCATCACCGTTGCTGCCGGCATTGATATGAACGGCAAGCAAATCCGGCACCGCCTTGTCTGGACCTCGGACGAGAAGCTGACGCCGCGACAGGTGAAGAAGGAGCTGAACCGCCAGATTGTCCGCTTCGAGGAACAGGTCAAGAACGGCTCCATTGCCACCGATGGGAATATCCGCTTTGCCGACTTCGCAGAACGGTACATGACGGACTTCGGCAATCTGAACTTGAAGCCCACCACCCTCTCCAACTACAAACGGAACTTGGTGCGTATCAATCAGGCTATCGGCCATATCAAGCTGAAGGATTTAACCATCCTGCACATCCAAGCCTTTTACCGCAATCTCCAGGAGCAGGGAGTCAGACAGCACACCACCGCCACGGCCACCCCCGCGCTTGCCGAATGGATCTGTCAGCAGCATATCTCCAAGTCCGCTCTCGCAAAGAAGGCCGGTATCACTCACCAGACTGTCAGTCAGGCGCTAAAGGGCCGGTCCATCAACGAGGAATCGGCCGTGAAGATTGCCGCCGCTGCCGGGCTGGAGGTCAAAGTCCTGTTCACCGTCACCAGCGATGCCGCGCCCCTGGCCCCGGCCACGATCCGCTCCTACCACCGCACCATTTCCTCCATCTTGGAGAAGGCCGTCAAGTGGCAGATCATCCCCCGCAATCCGGCGGAGAACGCGGAGCTTCCGTCCAATGCCGGCCACAAGGCCCGGTACCTGGACGAACCGGACGCAAAGCGTATGCTTCAGCTTCTCCAGGACGAGCCGATCAAGTGGCGGGCACCCTTTACCTTTGCCCTGCTCTCCGGCCTGCGCCGGGCGGAGCTGCTGGGCCTGCGCTGGCAGGATGTCAACCTGGACGATGGGGTGATCCGGATTGTCCAGACCTCCAACTATGTGTCCGGCAAGGGCGTCTATGTCGATACCCCAAAGACCGAGGACTCCGACCGCTATCTGAAGGTCTCCCGGACGGCAATCCTGATTCTGCTGGAATACAAAAGCTGGCAGGACGGCATGAGGGAGAAGATAGGGGACGCATGGCAGGGCTCCCCGGAGGAGGATAGGGTATTCACCAACGATGTGGGCCGCCCCTGGTTCCCCACGTCCCTCACGCAATGGATGGGGAAGTTCATCAAACGGACCGGCCTTCCCTCCAGCTGCGTCCATTCACTCCGGCACACATACGCCAGCCTCCTGATCGCGGACGGGACCCCGCTGGTGGTTGTTTCCAAAAACCTTGGACACGCCCAGACAAGCACCACCAGCGACATCTACTCCCACGTCATAGCCTCCGCAGAAGCAAAGGCCGCTCAGGTCACAGACAAGTTTGCGGAGGACATTCACCCCAAATTCACCCCAAAAGCGAAAAAAGAGAGCGCGTCTTGAAATAGGAAAAACCCCGTAACCGTTGCAGTTACGGGGTTTTTCTTGGAGCTGCTGGGCGGATTCGAACCGCCGACCTCATCCTTACCAAATAGCGGACATATGTTCTAGCTCGTTGTAATTTATCGCTATTTGTTGCAAAAATCTCATTGTTCTAAATTGTTCCGAAAACTTTTTGGCATAGTTTAATGTGGCGTGCGTAACCTGTCGTGACCTGTTTTTTGGTGGTGGTTGCGGTTTTGTTGCGGTTTCTGGTTGACCTCATATCTTTTGAGGCTGCCAGAATTTTTGTTTACTCTACACAAATTATATAAATTGCACAATCGTCCAAAGATAATGAAGTTGTTCAGCCGTTTTCAGCAGCCCTTGCCCGATTCCAGGGCAAGGTGGTCGATGGTTCCCTGCGTATGCTATCGCAACGAGTTTATGCTTTAGCCCAAACTCAAAGATTTAAGGTTGTTTTTCACCCAGTGGTACCTCTATAATAGATGGAGACAACTTCGCCTTAACCTCATCAGCTAAATCTTCCACGGAAGCCTTTCCATCTGAATAACAAATCGTATCATAAAGTCTTTCATCATTCTGCCGGCTAAATATGTAGTTACACTCATACTGGTATAAGCTCCGATTAAACATATCGCCGTCCCGCAGCGATTTGACAATGTAATAATCATTTTTTGGCTGGCCTGTTACCAAGTCTATATCTCTGCCGAGACATAGAGTGAAATTCAATTCTGTAAAGGCAAAATGAAACGTCTCTGTCGCAGTACTGACATCTTTCAAGACGATCAGTGCCGTATTTGCGACGGCGCTGAGATTTTGAATATGCCGCATTTTACGACGGCATAAATGACGCGGATGCCGTGCATCGAAAAACACCTGATTCTGCTGTAAAATTCCGTTGACAGCTTTATCATAAAACGACTGTGCCGTCAGATTTGTAGCAACACCCGTAAGATGTCTGAATTCCGTTTCGTGGTAGGCGACTTCTATCATGTTTCCCTCAAATACATAGAGGAATACTCTGCCTACCAAACTTTGTTTATACTGGGCGGCAGCAACGTTAATTGAGTTAATAACCAACTGATTATCTGACACTGTTCCCATATTACATCTCTCTAATCACGAAAAAGGGCGGACAGCTTTCACTATCCGCCCTTTCACATTAAAAATACGTGTTTTCTCCTGGCTGTCAGGCGCACTATCCGTTAGGATAGCTAAACAGGCGTAGGTTTGTTAAGTCCCCTACGGGACTACCCCCTTATCTCCTCGGGGCCAGGCGCAGTATCCGTTAGGATACCTAAACAGGTATGGGACTTTATCCTCTCCCATAGAGAGCACAGCTTTAACGTGCCGCCGCACGAGAGACATTACTGTCTCTATAATTAAGTATATGCAAAGTTCTCTGGATTGTCAACAGAATTTTACGAAAAAGTTCTTAGCGGCTGGCAATACCGAGGTAACCCATCATGAGCATCGGCCCACAGTGCGCACCGCACTTTTCAGTACCAAAACAATCTATATCAGAATAGTACCTAAATTATTGACAAATACCTGGTTCCGTGCTATCATAATAAGTAACCAATCTGAGTAAACCTTGTTTGGGTATGAAAGGAGGTGCCCAACCATGAAGCTGTACGCATACGTCCGGGTGAGCACCCGGCAGCAAAGTTTGAAGCGTCAGATCGAGAACATCATGTCGGCGGACGGCGGGGCCTATGCCGGCGCCACGTTCTTCAGCGACAGGTTCACCGGCAGCACCCTGGACCGGCCCGAGTGGAACCGGCTGTACAAGCGGTTGCAGCCAGGGGACACCGTTGTGTTTGACTCCGTATCCCGCCTGAGCCGTGACGCGGAGGACGGCGCAGCCCTGTACGAAGAGCTGTACCAGAAGGGGATCGACCTGGTTTTCCTGAACGAGCCCCATTGCAACACGGAGTGCTACCGCCAGGCCGCCGCCGCCAGCATCCCAGCCACGGGCAACGAGATTGCGGATATTTACATCGAAGCGACCAACCAGGTCCTGATGCTCTTGGCCCGGAGACAAATCGCCATCGCCTTCGAGCAGGCCGAAAAGGAGCGGCACGATATCCAGACGAGGGTTCGGGACGGGATGCGGGCCGCGAAGCTGGAGGCCGCCCAGCACGGGATTGAAAAGACCTATGGCCTCGCCCCTGGTACGAAGCTGACCACCCGGAAGAGCGTCGCCGCCAAGGCCGTCATCGTGAAGCACTCCAAGGATTTCAACGGGACACTGGACGACCCGGAGGTGATCAAGCTCTGCGGGATTTCCCGGAATACCTACTACAGATACAAGCGGCAGCTCAAGGCCGGGCAGTGACCGGCGGTGCCGCACCACAATTATGAACAGGAGGACAAAAACCAATGTCAACTTCTTTATACCGCGACAGCCAGATGGAACAGGAGCTGCGCGGCAAAATCGACGCGGCCGCGAACGAGCGGCACGGCGGGGCGGTCCCCGTGGACATCCAAGAGCGCATCGCTGCGGAGAAGCAACATATCTTCGGCAACGGCCATGGAACGCTCCTGGCCGTCGCCGCCAAGCTGGCGGAGTCTTCCGAAAGCCGGGGCTGCCCCGTGGGGTTCCGGGGGCTCACCGGCAACCTGTACCTGTCGCACCTTCTGGGCCTCGCCGCCGTCGATCCCATGGAGCTGGGGCTCCACTGGGAGGGCTGCCTGGGCCTGGATGGGACGCGTACACCGCAATTTACCCTGAACGTTGCGGGCGGGCTGCTGGAGGACATGGCGGCGTACCTGGGCGAGCTTCTCCCGGGGTACGACCCCGGCGACGAGCACCCCGCCATCAGGCTGTGCCCGCACGCCCTGATGGACCGTATATGGGAGGCGCGGCGGGCCGGGAGCGCCCTAACTGTCGGGGACCTGCTCTCCGACGGGAACCTGATTGCCAGGGCCTATCGGGACGATGTGGCCGGTATCCCCGTGCTGGGCGACCTGGAGGGCTTCCAGGACCTTGCCCGCCAGCTGGAGCCGGAAACTTTTTCTGACATGGTGAAAATCATGGGGCTGTGCCTTGCCCCGGAGGTCTGGTTCCAGGCGGAGCGCCTCATGGGCCAGCCCGACCGCTTCCAGCGCCTGATTGGGACGCGGGAGGACGTGTACGACCTGTGCGTGCGGCATGGGGTCGGCGGGGACGACGCCTTCCATGTCATGCGGCAGGCGTGCCACGGAAGGCTGTCGCCGGAGTACAAGGACATACTCACCTCCCACGGAATCTGCGGCCTGCCCTGGGATACGCTGTGCGCCGCCGGGTATCTGTACCCGCGCGGCCAGTGCGCCGACTATATGTATTGGGCGCTGGCGCTGCTGGCGCGGGAGTGCCGCCCCTGCCAGGCGTAATTTCGCGCCGTTTGGAATTAAATATTGCCTTTGCCGGCATGGCGAAACGGGCTGGGGGAGCGTTCCTCCGGCCCGTCCCGTCTTTTTTGGGGGGGCGGCGGCTCGCGGATACAATGCGGGTTTTTCCTAAAATTCACCCATAAATGAGGGCTTTTTGCCAGTTCACGTCTTGAAATTCCGCCCGGGTTACGTTACAATATCGGACAAAGAAACAGATGGAGAGAGACATCATGAAAAATACAGACAGATCGTCCGTGCGCCGTACCGCCCTGTTGCTGGCCCTGTCGCTCCTGTTCTCCCTTGCCGCCTGCGGCAAGGCCCCCGCCCAGGATGGGGCCCAGGGGAGCGGCGCTCCAGCGGAGGCCGTTTCGGATGCTTCCGGGCCGGACACCCCGGCTTCCATGAAGTTTTACGAAAATAAGGTTGACCGGATGCCGGTATCGGACGGCACTTCCCAGGGGTTGCTGTATTCGGAGGTCCTTGATTTTGAGGCGGACGGAAACCCGGAGCTGCTGATACTTTCCATAGACGACTTCGCGAAAGAGACGCCCGGGTCGTTTCTCATGTCCATTTACCGGTATGAACCCCACGGAATGTGCTGCCTGATGAACTATTACATCACCCTGGGCGCCGGGGGCGGCTTTTCACTGGTGGAGTCCGACGGGCGGCTGTATCTGGAGAGGTACGGGTGCATCCGTGAGGAATCCCAGGGGGTGGTCGGGTACATGGATAACAGGGCATACTACGGTTCCGCCGCCCAGAAGGACGGCGTTGGCCGGTTCTGCGACGACGCCCCCAACCCGGGCGAGTACGATTGGGACGCCGTAGACGCTCTGCGCCGCGACTGGTCCGAGGGCCATGCCGCCTACTTCATACAGCCCCACGACGAGCGCGGGCTCACCAATGGCAGCTCGGGCTATGACACGGCCACCCGCGAGGAATACCAGGCCGCGCAGGACAGATATACCACGAGGGCCGTACTCGCTTACAGCCCGGACGGGACAAGCATCGTTATCAAGCCGGAAGACGTGCCGGAGCGGCCCGAGCCCCCGGAGCCGGGCCCGGAGGAATCCCAGCCCGCCCAGTCCGACCCGGTGGACCCCGGCCCCGCCGAATCCCAGCAGCCGGAGGAACCGGCGTCCCTTCTGGCCGCCTACGCGGGCAACTACACGCCCTATCCCACCTATGACGATTACAGCGGCGGCCGCTCCATTACGCTGAACGCCGACGGGGTGGTAATCGGAGGAGAGACCGATGGACAGACGCCCACCTCCGTCGTTCAGAACTCCGACGGGTCCATCACCATCTGGTTCAGCAGCTCCGACCGGTACACCCTCTTCCCAGTGGGGTGCTCCGGCACACCCGCCGGCACGGGGTACGACAGTGCGCGGGTCAACCTTGAGTATCTGTATATCGGAGGCGGCGTAATGAACATCATCTATTACGCCGATCCCATTTCGTAAGTCATAGGAGGCAACAGGATGGACAAAGAAAAGCTCATGGCGTTGGTCGGCGTCGGGCTGGATGAAACCGAGCGCCTGTCGCAGGAGCTGGGCAGGCCAATTGACGTGGACCGCAGCGCCCTCGTCATGCTGGCGCGTATCGCGATGCACCAGCCGGACGGCGAAGACTATATGCGCGCCCACGTGCGTATTCTCGTCGAGGACATGGTCCGGCGCTTCCCGGACCGCCCGGCGTACAAGTACGAGTACGAGCCCCCGGACGCCGACGAGCGGCGGCAGGCGGGGCAGTTCCACTCCGGCATGTCCCTTTTGTAAGCCGCTGGCGCGGCTCACAGTGGGGGAAGAAACGGGGGTTGACAGGCGGGTTGGGATGTGCTACCATGAAGCCCTGTCCCCGGTACGCCCGGAACAATCTCATAAGAATTACAACCAGCATATCAAGGATTTTTGAATGTGGCTAAGGCTGCCAGTCTGCCCATTTGACCTTGGTATGTTGGTTTTTTATGCCCAAAACCGGGCAGGCACAGCCGCCGCCACAAAAAATAAGGAGGAATACCGCTATGACATTCGACTTCCGATCCGTCCCCTGCGGCGACAAGCTGGCCGTTACCTTTTTCCCCGGCCTCGTGGAGCGTTCCCTCCGGCATTTCCTGGAGGAACAGGGGATCACCGGCTGGAGCATCGTCTCCAAGCGGGATGCGCTGGTGCGCTTCCCGGACACGAAAGTCCCCGAGGACATCCGCCTGTGCCCCGGCAGCCCCCGCGTGGAAAAACGGGTGAAATGCCTTGTGTCGTACTACGACCCCGACGCCATGTACGCGGAGATCCTGAAGGTCAACGACAGCCCGGAAAACAGGGACTACCTGGCGGGGCTTTCCGAACAATATCTCAAACAGGAGGAATGCGCGATGGAGGACCAGCGCCCCGGTCCGGCCCAGCCCTACCCCTGGTACGACGACCGGGTGGAGGCCGTCCGGAAGGAGTACGTCAACCCCTGGGCGGAAGAGGACGAGCCGGAGCAGGAGCAGTACGACACCCCCAGGGCGATCTACGGCTACCTGGACCGGCTGGTCTGGAAGCAGGACGCCGCGAAGAAAGCCGCCGCCGTCATCGCCTACAACGCCTTCCAGCGGGGCGTCAAGTCCAACGCCCTGTTCATCGGCCCCAGCGGCTGCGGCAAGACCCACATCTGGCGCTGCCTGCAAAAGATTTTCCCGGGCCGCATCGTGATCGAGGACGTTTCCAACCTCACCAATGACGGCTGGAAAGGGGATAAGAAGTGGGCCAACCTGCTTCAATCCGCTATCTTTCGCAACGGGCATCACAACATCCTCGTCCTGGACGAGGCGGACAAGATGCTCATGCCCAAAATCGGCTCTGGCGGGAACGTCAGCGACAGCATCCAGTCGGAGGGCCTGACGATGCTGGAGGGCGCCCGCGTGGATGTGAAAATCAATTCCGTCATCCACTCCATAGACACGTCCAAGATCAGCTTCGTGCTGTGCGGCGCGTTCTCCAGCAAGGCCCACGACGCAGCAGAAAAGGATTCTGGCAGCCGCATCGGCTTCGGCGCGGCCCCCAAGGCCGTACAGCCCTATGCCCGCCCTCTGGGAGAACAGGACCTCATCGACTTCGGCGTCATGCCGGAGTTCCTTGGCCGTATCCAGCGGCTTGTCCACCTGGAGCCCATGACCATGGATGACTACCGCTCTATGCTGGACAACTCCTACAGCTTCCTGGCCCGTATCGGGGAGCACTATAAGGCGGAGATACGGCTCACGCCCCAGAAGCGGCAGGAGCTGGCCGAGCTGGCCTGCCGGACCGGGCTGGGCATCCGGGGCATGGAGAACCAGATCCGGCGGCTGGTGGACGACGCCATCTTCGACGACTGCCGGCGGCGCAGCTTCGAGTTCTGAGGGGAGGGACAACATGGAGCTGATTTTTGATTTTGACCAGCGCCAGGGGCTCGCAAACGTCCGCTTCGAGGGTCTGGACGGCACCGAGGACGTGGCCTCGATGAAGCAGGCCCTTTCCCTGCTGAAGATACGCAACCCCGTCATACCCTTCGCCGATGCCGTAAAAAGCGGGGCGTACGACCACGTGCCGGACGCGGAGTACAAGCGTATGCTCGACACCATGACGTTCATCAGCGAGCTGTGGCGTTACCCGGACGAACCGGGAGAAGCCCCGCAGAAAAGTGAAATGAACGCGCTCGCGCTGCTAGCCAACACCATTGAGGCATTGAGCCAGCTCAATGCCCAGTATCAGATGGAAAATCTCGAAGAATCTTGAATTACGACTAAACGGAGGGAATAGCCATGTTGAACCACATCGTCACCATGGGCCGCCTCGTGCGCGACCCGGAGCTCCGCCACACCCAGTCCGGCATCCCCGTGTGCAGCTTCACCGTCGCCTGCGACCGGGACTACAAGGACGCCAACGGCGACAAGGCCACGGATTTTATCGACATCGTGGCCTGGCGCAACACCGCCGATTTCGTGTCCAGATATTTTACCAAGGGCCGCATGGCCGTCATTGACGGGCGGCTCCAGCTCCGGGACTGGACCGACCGGGACGGCAACAAGCGCCGCAGCGCCGAGATACTGGCAAACAGCGTCCACTTCGGGGACAGCAAGCCCCAGAACCAGGCCGCCCCGGCCCCCGCCGGCGTACCGGCTGGCGGCGGCTACGACGCGGATGACCTGGAAAGCAGCGGCGATCTGCCGTTCTAATCACATACAGGCCGTACCCAAGCGGGAGGATGGAACACGCCTCCCGCTTTTTTCGCGCCTAAAAATCAAGAAATGGAGGATTCAGGCTATGGATTTTACGCATTTCACGCTCAAGCAGGACGGCAGGTTCGCCGGCGGCTCCAACCTATTGCACCAGGCCGTCATCGCCGCCGCGCGCCTTGCCGCGGAAACCGGCAAACCCGTCACCGTCATGGCGCATGTCAGGGGCGGAGGGACCCGGAAGGCCGTATTCAACCCGAACGGCACCAACGAGCATATCTGGGATCTCGACAAGGGCCAGCCCCTCACGCCCACCGTCGGGCAGGTCTACGTCAACCGGGGCGGCGGGAGATACCTCTGCCGCGCCCTGGTGACGGACCATGGGATGCAGTACTTCAACGCGGCGGGCTGCTCCAGCAGTACCACCGCCTTGTTCCAGAACGTCAAGAGCGGCTGGACGTTCACAGCCAAGGGCGTCATCCAGTACGTGGACGGGACCATCGAATGGGACCACAGCAGTGACGGATGCTTCAAGGAAGTGGAGCGCCATGGCTGACCGTATGGGATTCACACTTGAGAAAGGCCAAGGAGGAGGTTGAACATGGGTTCTTGGGGCATCACCATGAGGCAAAGCGACTACGGCCTGGACCTGTTGGGGTCTATCGTGGAAGCGCAGCTGAAGAAGGTGGAGTTCTCCACCTTCAACGTAGCGGAGGCCATTGGCCTTCTGCGGCGGGATATTCTGGACGAAATCAAGCGTGCCAACCAGGGCTGTCCCCCGGAGAAGCTGGATTACTACATCAACGCCAATTTCCCGCGCGACTTCACCCAGGCGGCGCTTCTGATTGCGGAGTGCCTTGCCGACTACTACCGCGCCGGAGAGCTGACCGTTACCGAATATACCGGCGAGGACTATACCCCCGTAGATCATCATATCACGAATTTCATGGTCACGAAGGATGACCTGCAAATTCTTTTGGAAGAACTGTGCCGCGTCCAGGACCCGGCGCACTGGATGTACAACGGATGGTTCCGGGACAGTGACCGCAAGAAGTGGCTGGCGCATATCCGATCCGTCCAGCAGGTATTGGAAGAACACAGGGGGGATGCCGCATGAACAGGAATCCCCAGGACGCTCCCCTCCCCGCCGCCAAGTTCGAGCCGGCGGCCACCGCCACGGTGGAGCTGACCGAGATCGACGGCATGGAGCAGGGCGCCATCCTGCGCTTTACCGACGCGGCCCGGCCCGGCCACCCCAGCGGGGACAGGGAGCTTCGCACCTGCTACGGCGATCTGTACGCTGTGGTCAACGCCCTGCGGGACTATGCCAATATGCTGGAGAGCGTGATCCCGGAATGGGGCCTGACGGGCTATCATGCCGCCGTCTACGAGCTCCACGCCGCCCGCTGCCGGAAAATCGCCGGGAAGTACGCCGCCGCCATCGGCTACGACTACGACAAGGCCATGGAGCAATGCCTGAAGCGCCGCGCCAGGGACAGCTCCGGCGACGACACCGGCCTGGACGGCCTGGAGGCGCTGGCACGAAAGCGCCGGAAACCGGACGCCAGCAATCAAAGGAAAGGAAGCTGACAGACATGACCAACAGAATCATGCTCCGCGCCCATGCCGACGAGAACACCATCCAGTTCCGCACCGTCAGCGCACACATGAAGTCGCCTCAGCGGTTCTATGTCACTTATGACGAGCTTGACCGCCTTCAGCGCGACGGCAGCATCCTCACCAATGACATCCACTCTTTTGTCCAAATCCGGCTGGACAGGCGCCGCGACCGGATCACGTTCGAGTTCACCTGGCTCACCGGGCGCGGCTTCGACCGCGTGGAGGGCGTGGAGCAGACCGTCCGCCTCAGATGGTCCGCGTTCCGGGCGTTCCTGGAAACCTGCCGCCAGCCGGACGGCCCCAAGGACTTCAAGGCCATCTCCCTGGACGTATCCCGCCGCCCCCGGCTGGTGTTCGACGGCAACCAGGCCAATCTCCGCGCCGCCATCGGCAACGCGCAGGTCCGGCACAAGCTGGGCAAGGCCCTCATGACCAACTTCGACTGGCCCGACGCCGATGAAATTCATCTGTATAACGACTTCACCCCGTACTCCTTCTTCTTCCGGGAGTTCCGGGGAGAGAAATCCTGCCTGTGCGGCGGGCTGATTCTCCACGGGCAGGAGGACATGAGCAAGGCGTACTATGGAATCCACACCTGAGATTGGAGGCTGTACAACATGGCAATGCGCCACACCCCGGCCAAGCTCCGGCCCCTCTCCGCAGAGGCCCAGGAGCTGGCCCGGCAGAATATCCAGACCGTCGCGGGGTTTTTGGGCCATCACCGGCTCACTGACGATTGGTACGACACTGTGATCTTCCGCTACCTGCTCACGGTCCAGAACTGGCTGGACCGCCCGGAGCTGCATCGGTACGCGTTCAGCACGATAGCATGGCGGGCCATGTCCAGCGCGGTCAGCAACGAGCGCCGGAAGCAGGGGCGGCGAATCCGGGCGGTGAGCCTGGACGCCCCCGTGCCCGGCGCCGACGGCATCACCCTAGGCGATACGGTCACGGCGGACGATCTGTACTATATCCCATACCAAATGGAGGCGAGTTGAATGGAAGAGCACGAGAAACTGACGCTCACACTTCTGGGCCGGGACAGCTGGTCCCGCCCCGTGTACGAGGGCAGCGACGGCAATTTGTATGTTGATACCGACCCCTGCGCCGACCGTCAGCCGCGCATCTGCACCAAGTACCGCAACGCTTTCGACGGCGAGCCGGACATTCCCGTCCATGCGCACTTCACCTTCGTACCCTGCCGCGATACCTGGTGAGGCCCAGCCTGTCCTATCGGGCATACGGGGAGAAAGGACATATTTCATATGAATCTCACAATCAGACCCATGACCCCGGCCGAGCACAACTACTACTACAGCTGGAGCCCCCGCCTCATGGCTGTGGCCGGCTGTATCGGCCACCTGCGCGGCGACATGGGCCACGAGGGCAATGGCTTCTACACCACCTGGTTCGACCACCAGGAGGACCTCAAGGCCCAGGACTTCAAGACCGAGCTGGACAACCTGGTCAACGCCCTGCGGTCCGACCCGGCCTACGGCGGCGCCCTGGCCGACCGGGGCAAGCTGGCCGCCTACTGCTATGCCCACCCGGACAGCAGGATAGGCCGGGATAGCTGTGAGTACGGCTTCCGGGCGGACACGGAGGGCTATACCTACATGCTGCGGCTCAACCCCAACCGGGGCGAGTACAACTTTTATATCTACTGCTACGTCCGGGAGCGGCTGGACTGCCACATGGCCGAGGCCGAGCGCGGCATTCGGTTCGTCACCTCCGGCTACCGGGACCTGTTTCGACTGGCGGATGGGGACCAGATCCGCATCATCAAGCCCGACGGCAAATGGGAAGACCACACCTGCCGCTACATCGGCGAGACCCACATGACATGCGGCTGGAATGACCGCCTGTACCATATCCACGACTTCGCTGAAGAGATGGAGCAGGCCGGGAACACCGTCATCCCCCTGCGCTCCAGCCTGCCGGAGAAGTGCTTCGCCGCCCTGGAGGCCACCGGGGAGGCCATCATCATCCACCGGGGCGTCAAGGGCTATACGCCCACGGAACAGCGCCCGAAGGGCGTCAGCGGACAGGAGGGGGCTGACAAGCTCAACGAGACAATCGGCGTCACCAGGGCCCAGGCTGCGGCCATGCTGGCCGGCTCCATGTTCGGCTGGGCCTGCCCCGGTGCCGACCCCGCCAACTACGACGAGCAGGGCAAGCCGGTCAAGAATAGTCCATGACCCAAGGCCCCCGCCTTTAAGGCGGGGGCTGTCGTCATATTAGACCTGTACCAATTTCAACAAGGGGGAATCATCATGATCCATGAACCCATGCGATTCATGTATATCGCTGCATCCAACGACATCCCGGCGGGTACAGTCGAGAAGACCATCGGCGGGTTCACAACGTCTTGCTTCAAATCTAATCCAATGGGTGGATTCTTCTTTGCGCCCCAAATCGTAGATAAAGACCAGACCGAGTATGCCGGCAAGGACAGTGAACTGCGTGCCGGAACGCTCATGCAGCTGGCCCGCAAATTCGACGAGATATGGCTCGTAGGCCCGGATGTGCCTGACGAAGAATTTGACCTGCGGTTCCGGATGGAACTCCGCATCGCAGAGCATGACGGCATCGCCGTCCGCCGGTTCAAAGGTGCGGATATCCACGGTCAGCCTGAGCCGGAAACCAGCAGCAGCGGCGCTTCCATGAGGTATACCGAGCATGGCTTACAGATCTCGTTGGACGAGCTGCGCCGGATACTGGAGTACGCGGAGAACCGCGTCAAGTACGACAACATGGAGCCCTGCGTCTATATCAAGCCCGGAAACCATCCCCGCATCATCCAATATTGCTGCTACGCCGAGTGCGATCCCATCGACCATACATACGGTGCGAGGTGACTTATGGAAATTTTCCACGACCACAGCTATGTCAGCCAGGCGGAGCGAGAGTTCATCTCCCGCGGCTACGCCTGCGAGAGCTTCTACTCCCTGCGCTTCAACTTCGTCTACACCAAGGAGCAGCAGGCGGAGAGCCGGGCCTATGCCGAGACCGTCGGCCTGGACAGCGACGCATGGAACAGCTGCATTACTGCCAACGCCCAGCGGCGCAGCGAGCATATGGAGCGCATCGCCAACCTCCTGGCGCAGAATTTCAAAATATACCAGTACGATAAGGAGGAAACTGTCCCGCACAACTCCGATTGGGACCTGTTCTTCTGGTGCAATGATTTCAGCTCCACCATGCAGGGCCTCCTGTCTGGGAGGGATTACGGCTACTTCACGCTGGCCTTCAACGATAAGCATGACCATGAGCGGCGGCAGAAGGTCTATAACCGCGCCATGCGCATCCTGGAGCTGTTCTCCGACGACGAGAACCTGCATATCGCCGTACAGTACACGGCCATCATGGATGACGCCAAGATCAAGCGCGACGCGGCGCTGGCCGGTCTCGGGATCGCCGGCCGGAACTGCGTGTACAAAGGCATGGAGGGCCGAGTCGAAACCAACGGGGAGACCCTGTTCTTCCGCAAGAAGCGTTCCCGCAAATATGTGTACCGGCTGACGGACGCGGCGGTCCTGTCGCTTTCCTGGCAGCTCTCCGCGTAGACCTGACCCGCCCCGGAGGACACGAGGGCAGAAGGAGGGATTCTATTGGACAAGCTGAAACAAGCCGTCTCCGACGTCCTGGACACACTTCTGAGCGTTGAGCGCCAGGAGGACGGCACGTTTTCCTGCGAGATCTACGCCGACTACCGGGACGAGATGGGCGACAAGACGGCCATCAAGATATCGCGCTCCGAGTACCCCATGCCGGCCTTCTGGGAGCATCTGGACGAGTGGTATCAGGACTACCAATGGGAATTGGGGGACGAGCTGGAAAAGGAGGTCCGCGCCAAGCTGACCGCCACTGACGGCCCGTACCCGGAGGGCTTTTCCGACGAGGACGACGACAGGATGCTCGACACGCTGCACAACCTGGTTTATTTCAAGCTGCCCGATGAGCACTTCATGAAGCAGTCGTTCCATGTCAACATCATGGTGGACACCGGCGACGGCAATGTTGATTACACCCTCAACAGCGCCTATCCCTGCTGGTACGGCAAGTACGGTGAGCCCATCGACCCCAAGGCGGGCATCGCGTGGCTTGCCAAGACCCAAGGCTACACCAGGGGCAGGCTGAAACGCGCCCTACAGGAGGGCGATATGGCCGAGCCCAAGGGCTTTTTGCAGTCCATGCGGGTGGAGCTCGCCAACCTGTCCTCGGCCATGAGCACGGTCACGTTCCTGGTGGAGCTGACCCTGGAGCAGCTGATAGAGCTGAACCGGCTGATCCGATTGCAGGACCGGGATGGTGTCCACTACGACAGCCGGAAAAATCCCTACTGTGGGTACATCATCATCGACAAATCCACCGAAACCGGGCTGTACGACCCCTGGAACGGCGACGGCAGCCTCTTCGGGATCCAGCTGGAGAAGGACGTGAAGCTGCCCGTCAAGTACATCCGGTCGGCGCTGCCCGACGGCGGCGACGGCCATTCCGTCGGCTCCGTCTATGGGATGTGCGGCTCGGCCTGGACGCGCGGCGGCGTCAAGACCATCCACGCGCCGGTCAAGCTGGCGGCGTGAACCTTGGCTGAAAGCCGAAAGGAGAACACCTATGTCGTATATTTTCCAGCATATTTGCCGCATCGTTATTTCGCGGGACCATATCCAGCTCATCCGCCGGGCGCTGGCGGAGCCGGATGTCGTGAGCTCCGATACCGACACGATCTTGGGCAGGGCGGATCTGTGGGACGGGAGGTACATCGAAGCCCGGCTCTGCGGACGGCCCGGCCAGACCGCCCTCCTGGCCGTCGTGCTGTACGATTTTGGCGGCGAGCTTCAGACATACCGCAACTCGACCGAGTACCAGACCGGCTTCGAGTTCACGCACGAGGGAATGGAGTTCATCGTCGGCTTCGTGCCGGAGGAAAGGAGGAAGCGCCATGAATAAAGCACGTAGAAAGAACATTCAGGATGTTGTCAATCAGCTGGAGGATCTGAAATCCACCTTGGAGGACCTCCAGGGCGAGGAAGAGGAATACCGGGACAACATCCCCGAAAACCTTCAGGGCTCCGAGCGGTACGAGAAGGCCGAAGAAGCCTGCGACACCCTCAGTGAAGCGGTGGACGGCCTGGAGAACATTATCACCAGCCTGGGCGAGCTGGCGGAAGGATAGATGGTCGCATACACGACTGGCCCCCCTTACCGGCACTTCACGGCCTCGGAGATCGACGCCGCCAACGACACGGACCTGCCGGACCTGCTGGCGTA
>OFFX01001578.1_pt1 | contig 15932 bp, 11 predicted proteins | sample 1521511 | NCBI WGS metagenome assembly OFFX01 (sample SAMEA3504125, study PRJEB24116) | mouse gut metagenome | biome: mouse gut; feature: mouse-associated habitat; material: faeces | place: Denmark | collected 2011
CGGCGCGCTGCTGGAGGCGGCCGTGCTGAGCATCCTGCCCAAGGAGCTGGTGCAGATCAGCGAAGAGGTCAAGCAGTCGGATATCGAAAAGGACATCCTGATCTTCGAGCAGTCCCAGCGGCGCTCCGTTCTGGTCACCACGGACAGCGTGTGCGACCTCCCGGACTCCCTCCGGAAGGATTTCAACATTTCCATCTGTCCCTACTATGTCTGTACGGACGCGGGCCGCTTCCTGGACGGCCTGGAGCTGAGACCGGACGAACTGCTGATGCACATGGCGGGCGGCGGCAAGGGCTGCTCCCAGCCCCCCGAGGTGGAGGATTACGAGCGCTTCTTCGCGGAAAAGCTGACCGAGGCCCAGAACGTGATCCATATCTCCATGGCCAAACACGTCAGCGGCGGATACCAAAACGCCCTGGAGGCGGCGAAGTCCTTTGAAAACGTCACGGTGGTCGATTCCGGCCACCTCTCCAGCAGCATGGGCCTGACGGTGCTGTGCGCGGCCTACATGGCGGAGCACCACGCCTCCAAGCGGGAGATCGTGGAGACGGTGGAACGGATGGAGCGCTTCATCTCCTCCGCCTTTATCATCAACAGCACCCACATGATGTGCCAGTCCGGCCGGATCTCGAAGCGGATCCAGATCCTCTGCGACGCGCTGCTGCTCCACCCGGTGCTGGTCCTGCGCAAGAGCAAGATGGTGGTGGGCAGCATGGTAATGGGCAGTTTCTCCCACGCGGCGAAGAAGTATGTCCGGAAGACCCTCCAGGATACCCGGAACATCGACCGGCGGATCTTGTTCATCACCTACTCCGGCATGGACGAGAAGACCCTTCAAAGTATCCAGAATATGGTCAATCAGTACTGTCCCTTTGAGAAGATCTACCTGCAAAAGGCGTCCTCCGCCATCGCCAGCAACTGCGGCGCGAACTCCTTCGGCCTGCTGTTCATGCGGCGGGACGATGCCGCGGTCCCCTTCTTCCACACGCCGGAGCGTGAGGAAGAGGAGTCCTAAACCAAAACCAAGCAGTACCCTCGGGTGGCCGCGCGCGGCTATCCGGGGGCATTCTTTTCTGTATCCGTCAAATGGTCATTGACTGCCGCCGCCTATTTTGCTACAATGGTTCCAGTTTTGTATGGATCCGTACAAGTTTTTTATCCGGAAGCGATCTGGCGAAGCGCCGCGCCCGGAAACAAGGAGGCTGACCATGGCAAGCGAATATTTAAAGAAAAAGTACCAGGACGTCAAGCCCGACACCCCTGTGGAACTGACCCCGGCGGAGAAGCGGAGGAACTGGTGGTACTATAACAAGTGGTACGTATGCGCCGCGGCGGCCCTGGTGGTCCTCGTCGCCGGAACGGTGTGGCGCGCCCTCCACCGGGTGGAGCCGGACTATCGGGTCGCCTACGTGGGGTCCCTCCCCCTGCCGGACGATGCCGTTGCCTCCCTGGAGACCGCCCTCGCCTCCCTGGGGGAGGACCTGAATGGCGACGGCGCGGTGGTGGTGTCGCTGCGGCAGTACGTGGACTCCAGCTCGGACACCGCCAGCATAATGGCCGCCCAGGTGTCCCTGCTGGCGGACGTGTCGGCCCAGGAGAGTTTCCTCTTCCTCCTGGAGGACCCGGAGACGTTCCAGACGCAGTACCACACCCTCTGCCGCCTGGACGGCTCCCTGCCGGAGGAGGGGGACGATTCCACGGAGGACTCCGTGCTGGCCTGGAATGCGTGCCCGGTCCTGCGGGAGCTGGAGCTGGGCGATTATGACTACGACATCTTCGGCGGGATCATCACCGGGCACACCGGCGACCTGTATTCCAAGCTGTACATTGGCCGCCGGGGCTTCTGGGTGGAGGATGAGGACCCCGGCCTCCGCGCGGGCTATACCGCCCTGTGGGAGAGGCTGACGGAAGGCGCGGTTTCCTGACCGGAAGGTAGTCCGCATGTTCGCACCATACCCCCATATATATGTATGGGGGTGTGGCTATGAAAAAAGGCAGCGAGATCTTCTACCAGACGATGCTCCTGACGGGAGCGAACTTCCTTCTCCGGCTGGCCGGCATGAGCTTCCAGGTCTATCTCTCCGGCCGCATCGGCGCGGAAGGGATCGGCCTTTTGCAGCTGGTCCTCTCCGTATCGGTCCTGTCGTTTACCGTGGGATCGGCCGGCATACGCACCTGCACCACCTATCTCTCCGCCGGAGAGCTGGGCCGTGGGACGGCTGGCGGCCTCTCCAGTGTCCTCGCCGGATGCTTCCAGTACAGCATCGTCTGCGGCGGCGCGGCGGCCGCCGCCCTGTGGTGCGCCGCGCCCTGGCTGTGCGAGGTCTGGATCGGCGGACGCGAGGCGATTGCCGCGCTTCGCCTTTTTGCGCTGTTTCTGCCGGTCAGGTGCCTCCACGGCGTCATGACCGGCTATTTTACCGCCGTCAAGCGGGTAGGCAGCACCGTGGCGGTGGGCTTTCTGGAGCAGGGCTGCTCCATCGCCGTGACGTTCGCGCTCCTCTCCCGGTGGACGGGGGCGGACTCCGGCCAGTCCGCTCTCGCCGTAGCGGCGGGCTGCTGCGCGGCGGACGCGCTGGGCTTTCTGCTGCTGCTCGCGCTGCGGCCCAGAACTGGGGGGCGGGGCCGCGCGCGGCCTCCCTACCGCCGTATTTTCCAGGTATCCCTGCCGCTGGCCCTGGCCGACACGCTGCGGTCCGGACTGAATACCATCGAGGACCTGATCATCCCCCGGCAGCTGGCGCTGTTCGCCGGGACCGTCAACGCGATGGCGGATTACGGCATGATCCGCGGCATGGTGTTCCCCGTACTGATGTTCCCGGCGGCCATCCTGTTCTCCCTGGCGGAGCTGCTGGTGCCGGAGTTTTCCCGGTGCGCGGCCTGCGGCAGCAGGAACCGGGTGCAGTATCTTGCCAAGCAGGGCCTGCGGGCGGCGCTGCTCTTCGGGCTGTGCGCGGGCGGGATGCTGTACGCGCTGGCGGACATGCTGGGCGAGCTGCTCTATCAGAACCGGCAGGTGGGCGGCTTCCTGCGGCTCTACGCTGTGTTTGTGCCGATGCTCTACATGGACGCCCTGGTGGACGCCATGTGCAAGGGCCTGGGACAGCAGAACGCCAACGCGCGGTATAATACGCTGACGTCCTTCCTGGACGTGGTATTTCTGTGGTATCTGCTGCCAAGGTTGGGTCTGGACGGCTATACCGTCAGCTTTGCCGTAACCCATTTGATCAACTTTGCCCTGAGCCTGCGGCGGCTGGTCCGGGTGTCAGGCATCCGGCCTGCGGTGGGAAAGCCGGCGCTGGCCGCGGCCTGTACGATAGCGGCCGGCTGTATGGCGTCCCTGCTGGACGGCGTGCTTTGGGCGGGCGGGTGCTATCTACTGCTGCTGGGCGGTTTGTGGTATCTGTGCAGGATCGTGGGCAGGGACGACTGCCTGTGGTTGCGCAAGCTGATTGGCGGGAGATATTAGGGGTCAAAAAACGCCCTGTCCTTCGTTGGAAGGACAGGGCGTTTTCACGCATTCCGTTCTCCTCTTCCCGGACCATCATCCGCTCCATGTGTTCCAGCGGGAAGGGCGGCCGGGCCAGCGGCCGCACCGCCAGGCTCATGAGCCCCAGAGGGTCGTCGTCCGCCGCCACCCGGTTGGAGTGGAACACGCCGCACTGGCGGCAGCGGTGGATCAGAGCCCACTCGCCGTCCCTGCGGACCCATACACCCACCGGCTCCATGATGCCGCCGCAGGCGGCGGCGCGGTCCCCAGGCGTATCGTCCAGGTGGAGGCTGTGGAGGCACTTGGGACAGTGGTTGCGGTGGCGGACGCCGCCGCCCGCAGGGGTGACCAAACGGCCGCAGACGCGGCAGGAAAAGGGTTTGATTTCATCGGGGCGGAGGGATTCTCCGCCCTGTTTGTCTCGATAGCGGGACATAAAGCTCCTCCTGGTATGCTGCATTGTCACATACGGGAGGTTCTGCTGTTCAGTTTGCGGAAACCTCCCGGGCTTCTGCACAAACCGATTGCTTCTTCATAAACATCATGTGTATCCCCTTTCTCGGTAAAATGGACCGGATCGGCCCACAGGCGGGGCGTTAGCGATACTTTGCCGCGATTGCCGCCAGCTCGTCCCAGCGGGCCTCCATATCCTGCACCAGCTTGCACTGGGTACGGCAGCGGTCCAGGTTCTGGCGCTCCCGGCTGATGTGGAAGTACACGTCCCCCTCCAGGTAGTCCGTGAGGAACCGCATGCCGCACTCCAGGGTCATCAGCTTCGCGCCCCAGGGAAGGTACTCGATCTCCTTCTCCGTCAGCGTTCCCCCCGCGCCCTCCAGGAACGCCTGGGTGTACGCCTCGAAGAGGTCCACGTCCAGGTTGACCTTGCTCAGGTCCGTCTCATCCTCCGCGCTGTGGTTGGCGCCGAAGCGGATGGAATCGCCAAAGTCGTTGATGGACAGACCGGGCATGACCGTGTCCAGGTCGATGATGCACAGGCCCTCGCCGCTGTCGCGGTCCATGAGGACGTTGTTCAGCTTGGTGTCGTTATGGGTCACCCGCAGGGGAAGGACGCCGTCCCGGAGGGCCTGGAGGGCCACGGAGCAGTCCGCCTCGCGGGACAGGACGAAGTCCAGCTCCGGCCTGCACTCCGCCGCGCGGCCTAGCTTGTCCGCCGCCAGGGCGGCCTTCAGCTTTGCCAGACGGTCCTCGGTGTCGTGGAAATGGGGGATGGTCTCGTGGAGGGTCTGGGCAGGATAGCCCTGGAGCAGCCGCTGGAAGTGGCCGAAGGCCCGGCCGGAGGCGGCGAACAGCGCCGGCGTCTCCGCCGTCTGGTAGCAGATGGTGTCCTCCACGAAGGGGTACACGCGCCACGCGCCATTGGCGCTGTCGGTGTAGTAGGGCTCTCCGTTCCGGGGACGGATGACCCGCAGGGCCTCGCGCTCCCGGTCGCCGCCACGGCTCTCGATCTCGCGGCCCAGGTACTCGGTGACGCCCATGATGTTCTCCATGAGCTGGTCGGGCCGCTTGAAGGCGGCGGCGCTCATGCGCTGGAGGATGAACCGGCGGCAGCTGGCGTCCTCCGGCTGGGTGTGGACGACAAAGGTGTCGTTGATATGGCCCTGGCCGTAGCGGAGGGCTCCCACCACCGGCGCGCCGAAGTCATAGGCCGCCAGCACTTCCTGCAGCATCGTCTCTGCCTGTACCATCATTCCGCCTCCCACAGCCGGTCGGGATAGAGGCCCGACGCGGTCTTTTCCGCAATGGCCGCCTCCACCGTGGGCTTGTCCTCACGGTAGGTGACGCCATACCACTTGTCCGTGCTGCGCAGCACCTTGACCCGGGCCTTGCCCTCGCCGATGAGCCAGCTGACCACGGTGGGCAGGAAATACTCTGCCTTGAGGGGGTTCTCCGCCAGGGCCTTGTCCAGGAAGGCGGGGAACCGGGTCCAGGTCTCGTCCAGGAAGCTGCGGTTGAAGCCCCACATGTTCATGGAGACGATGGTGTCCCCGGGAAGCTCCGTCCAGGTCTGGCCGTCGTCCTCGGTGTAGCGGGGGGGCTCGCCCTTCTCGATCTTCGTGCGCTCGGTGACCCGGGCCAGGAAGTGGTCCGCCGTCTCCTCGCAGACGCCCCGGGCCACGGTGCCGTTCTCGGTCACGGTGTTCTTCAGCAGGTAGCCCACCATGGCGTACTCGTAGACATCGCCGTCGGGGTTGACGCTGAGGTAGTCGTAGATCTCCTTGAAGGCCTCGGGGCCGTAGTAATCGTCGGCGTTGATGATGGCGAAGGGGCCGTCCACCACGCTCCGCGCGGCCAGGGCCGCCTGGGCGGTGCCCCAGGGCTTGGTCCGATCCGCCGGGGCGGCGTAGCCCTCCGGCAGGTCGTCCCGCAGCTGGTAGACGTACTGCACGTTCATGCACTTCTCCAGACGGCGGCCCACCCGCTCCTTGAAGTCCGCCTCGATCTCCGGCTTGATGACGAACACCACCGTCTCAAATCCCGCCCGGCGGGCGTCGTAGATCGAGTAGTCCAGGATCACCTGATCGTGGTTCCCCACAGGGTCCAGCTGTTTGAGTCCGCCGTAGCGGCTGCCCATGCCGGCAGCCATGATGATCAGTACCGGTTTCTTGTTCATTTTTCCGCTCTCCTTATCCATTCTCCCCCTCTCCGGGGGGCTCCATCTGCCGTCTATTCTATACGCGGGGACAGAAAATGGGAATAGACGATCCTACACATTATTTGTACGATCGTCCGGATATACGCCGCTGAGCTCCGAAAGCATCTTTACGCTGCGCTCATACTCGCTGGGGGACATACCGGTGGCCTGGCGGAAGCGGCGGGAAAAATAGTGGGGGGACTGGAACCCCAGCCGCCCGGCGATCTGGGTGAAGTTCAGCGCCCCCTCCCGGATCATCCGCCGGGCGGCCTGGATCTTCAGGCCGGAGAAGTACTCCATGACACCACCGCCGGTGTGGGCGTGGAACAACTTTTGCAGCTGGCTGCGGCCGATGAGGTTGTCCTGGCAGATCTGCTTCAGGGTGAGCTGCCGGTCCAGGCGGGCCGCAAGGTACTCCATCACCTGGAGCAGGGCGTCCCCCGCCTCCTTGGAGCGTTCCTCCGGACGTCCGGGGACGGACCGGCGGCGGACGAGGCGGATCAGCAGCTCCTCCAGGGCCGCGCACAGCAGCTGCTCCCCGCCGTAGGGGGCCTGCCGCCGCCGCTCCAGGACGGCGGCATAGGGGTCGTTCAGCGGGGTGGCGAAGGCCGCGGCGCTCTCCGCCACGATCCGGGCCAGGAGGGCGCGCTCCGCCTCGCCGGCCTCCGCCGTCAGGCCCCGGAAGTGGGCCATGTCCGGGCTGTCGCACCGGAAGCTCACCACCACCAGGTCCGGGGCCGTCCCCAGGTTGGAGAAGGCGTGAAACTCCCCGGGGGCGTGGAAGATGAGCTGTCCCTGGCGCAGGCGGCAGGTCCGGTCCCCGGCGGTGACCTGGATGTCCCCCTTGTCCACGTACAGCAGCTCCCAGAAGTCGTGGCGCTCCCCGGAGAAGGAGCATCCGGCGGTATATTCAAAATAGTGGACCGAGTAGATCTCCCGCACCGGCAGCGGGCGGCGGGGGACCAAAGGCTGGTATTGCATAGCGGCGCCTCCTTTGAGAGGATGATCCTGCTCTCAGTATACCTGTTTTGAGGCGGCCCCGCAACTGGGAAACCGGGGCTTCCGGCGGCCGGGCCGCAGATTTTTGCAAATTTGCCGCAGATTTTTCTTGACAAATCCGCCGCGATGGCATATAGTTCACTTTATGAACCATTAAGAAGGAGCGTGGACAGGTGCTGGAAGAGGAATTGCTGTCGGTCTGGCTGCGCCTGACCAGCGTGATCGACAACCAGAGGCTGGCCGTTTCCCGGTCCGGCCAGGGGGGCGAAGCGCCGCTGCCCTTCAACGAGGCCATGGTCTGCGGCCTGCTGGTCCGGGCACGGGAGGAGGGGGGCTGTCTCACCGCCAGCGATCTCTGCCGCGAGACCCGGATATTGAAGTCCCAGATGAACGCCATCCTGCGCTCCCTGGAGCGCAAGGGCATCCTCAGCAGGCGGAGGTCCGAGGGGGACCGGCGGCGGATCGAGCTGGAGCTTCTGCCGGAGGGCATGGCCCGCTATCAGGAGGGGCACCAGCGCATCCAGAGGCTGGCAAGCCGTCTGATCTCCGAAATGGGGGAGGAAAAGATTTTGACCCTCCTCCCCCTGCTCCGCCAGGCGGCGGATTCATTTGACGCTATGCAGCAGGAGGTAACATAAAATGGGTATTCGCATTATCACTGATTCCGCCGCGGATTTCGATCCGGCGGTGGCAAAGCGCCGCCAGGTGGACGTGGTCCCCATGTCCGTCCAGTTTGGGAACGCGACGTTCCTGGCGGGGAAAAACCTGTCCAACGAGGTGTTTTATCAGCTGCTCAAGGAGGGCAAGGAGAATCCTACCACCTCCCAGCCCACGCCGGCGGCGTTCCTCCGGTACTTCGAGGAGGTGAAGGCGGCGGGAGACCAGGCGGTGGTGATCCTGCTGTCCGGGGCGCTCAGCGGCACATTGCAGAGCGCGGAGATCGCCAAGGAGATGTGCGAGTATGAGCAGATCTACATCGTGGACAGCCGCACCGCCACCGCCGGGGTCCAGATCCTGGTAAATTTCGCCTGCAAGCTCCGCCAGAGCGGGCTGCCCGCCGCCAGCATCGCCGCCGAGGTGGAGCGGCTGAAGGACCGGGTGCGCATTTTCGCGGTGATCGACACGCTGGAGTACCTCCGCCGGGGAGGCCGACTCAGCGGGTTCCAGGCGGGGCTGGGCACGGTGACGAAGCTGAAGCCCACCATCGCCGTCCGGGACGGCGCGGTGGCGATCGCCGGGAAGTCCTTCGGCATGGCCGCCGCCGTCAAGCATCTGATGAAGCTGCTGGAGGAGCACCCCATCGACGACGATTTCCCCTCCTACTTTCTGTACTCCGATGATAAAGGCACGGAGGAGCTGCTGCTGCCCAAGCTGAAGGAGCGGGGGCGGCTGCCCCTGCGGCTCCACTACTGCGGCGTGGGGTCCGCCATCGGGACCCATATCGGGCCCGGCGCGCTGGGGATCGCGTATATGGAGAGAGTCTGACAACGATATTCAGGCGTCCCATCTGCCGGGTGCGGTTGGGCCGCCTGAATATTTTGGGCGAAAGGGGAAAAGAGGCTGTTGACACGCGGCATTCTGTGTGGTATATTTATATCATCAAGAGCGAAATACACCACGAACTATAGGAGGAATGCTTTATGAAACGCAAGGTCAATTATCTGGGGTTTCTGTCCCTTCTGGCGCTGATCTCCGTCCTGGGACTGCGGACGGAAAATACGGGCCTTTTCGGATTTTTCGGATTTGCCTACTATCTGCGCTACTTTTGGGTCGTTCCGGATGAGTTTTTCCTGCTCAACGTGCAAAAGGCCGCGACCTTCGCCTTCATGGCGGAGATGCTCTCCCTGGTCCCCTGCATGTTCGCCTGCATCTGCGTTTACGGTGCGGTCCGGGCGGTACCCGCCGCGTTTGGTCTGAGCTTTGCCGTAGCGATCCTTGCATTCACTATGGCGCTGGCCGTCCTTGAGTGGAGGGAGAGAAGGGGCGCAGTGAATGATTAAGAACCGGATCAAGGAATACCGCGCCAGGTATGACATGAAGCAGGAGGACCTGGCCCGGCTCGTGGGGGTCCGCAGAGAGACCATCGGGAATCTGGAGAAGGGCAGGTACAACCCCTCCCTGGTCCTGGCGTGGAACATTGCGAAGGTGTTTCAGGTCTCTATTGAGGACGTTTTTACGGTTGAGCCGGAGGAAGAGTGAAGCGCCCCCTTCACGCATCGAGGCCCGGAGCTGACGCTCCGGGCCTCGCTCTACAGTTTTACCCCCACGCCAACGGCGTTCAGCGCCTGCCGCAGCCGTGGGACGTCCCCGTCGAACACCGCGCCGGCGATGCCCGCACAGTAGGCTCCCTCCACGTTAGCCACGGAGTCGTCTACAAAGAAGCACTCCTCCGCCCGGAGGCCGAACTCCTGGAGCATGGCTTCGAATATTTCGTGCTGGGGCTTCAGAAGCTGATAAAAGGCGGAGACCATCCGCCCGTCCATGTACCGGCTGACGGGGAGGCGGTCGAAGTACTCCGGCTGCCGGAGGGTGGCGTTGGAGAGCAGGTAGACCCCGCATCCCAGCTCCTTCAGCTCCCGGACCAGGTCCTCCATGCCCTCCATGGGCCGCAGCTCCAGCTCCCACCAGGCCATCAGACGGTCTGCCGCGCCGTGGAGGCGGGGCGGCAGGTTGGCCTTCATGGACGCGGCGGCTTCCGCCTCCCCCATGGTGCCCCGGTCCATCCGGAACCAGGCCACGGTGCGGAACACCTCCCGCATCAGGAGCGCCTTGTCCTCCGCGCTCACGGAGAGGAGGTCCACAAAATGCTCCGGGTCGTAGTGGACCAGCACGCCGCCCATGTCAAAGATGATATTTCGGATCATAGAAGCTTCTCCTCGTTTTTCTGAAACAGATAGTAGGCCCATATCTTCATATCGGACGGCATCTCCCGGACCAGGACGAACGACTCCCCCGCGGCGGCGGTCAGCTCCTCCTCGTTGTGGGCGATGAAGTTCCGGTCATAGAGCTCGCCGTCGATCTCGGCGATGCTGCGCTCCTCCATCCGCCCTGTGCCGTAGCGGACGGAGGCCAGGAGATATCCGCCGGGCTTCAGGACCTCCCCCATGCGCCGGAAGGCCAGGGGCAGGTCCGCCGTCTCCGCGTGGACCAGTCCGGCGATACAGATGATGCCGTCCACGGCACCCACCTGGGGATAGCTCTCCAGCATGTTCCCCTGGTAGAAGGGGACGTCCGGATTTTTCTCTCTGGCGATAGACAGGCTCTCCTCGCTGAGATCCAGCCCCACCGGCTCGAATCCCCGCCTGCGCAGGCGGAAGCTCTCGTATCCCGCTCCGCAGCACAGGTCCAGCACCCGTCCGCCGGAAGGCAGCAGGGCGCAGAATTCGTCCATGCACACCGGCTCCGCCTCCTCGGTGTAGCCGTTTTGCGCCCATCGGGCGGCCGTCTTGTCATAAAATTCCTTACATCCTAGCACTGGTAGACCTCCTTTATTCCGCTGCCCCGGCGGGGTATGCCGCCGCATTTCGGTTTCCGCTATTTTACCATAGGAGGGCGGAGGAATGCAAGTGGCGGCTGCGCGGGTCCAGGGAAATCAATTTTGCGAAAACAATGCCGCGCCCCACAGACGCAAAATTGATTTGGGAACTTCCCCCTTTACAAATGCTCCGTCCTCCGGTATAATAAGTCTGCATCTGCGGGTATGATGGAATTGGTAGACATGCGAGATTTAGGTTCTCGTGCCGTCAGGCGTTGGGGTTCGACTCCCCATACCCGCACCACGTCGGGGCGAAATCCGCTCTACTCCGTTTCAAGGCGGTCCCTTTTAGGGGCCGCCTTAAAACTGCGTTCCGCTCCTTTGCCCCTCCTTTCCAAATCGAACCCGCTGCGCTGGGCTTCGATTTGGTGGGGGACGCGGACGGCGGAATTTTAAAGAATTTCTCTTTGGCCGTTATAAGCCGGAAAAGTAAGACGATATACTACTTGGCGATAAAAATGGGGGCGGCAGGTCAAGACTGCAAAATGAACAATTTGACGGCCATAATTTTTATGCCTATTTTTGCAATGTACTTGCAATTGCGTCGGATGGTGTGATATCATATATTGTAGATTAGGAAGTACCTGCGCGGAAAAGGGGGCGAAGCCCGGTTCCGTGACGGCCTCCTCCGAGCGCGCGGTCATGGGGAGGAGCAGGACGAAAAGGCAGGTATGCCCGCCGGTCCGCACACCATGCGGGAACGGCCGACATAGATATTCCCGGCAAATAGAGAAGAAAGGAGGGCCCCACGGGCGGCGGGGCGCGGGCGGGCGAACCCGTCCGGAACGGCTCCTGTCGTGTGCATGTCGGCGGCAGGACCGGAATGCACAACGGACAAGGTGGTCCGCATGATACGATGGAGTGCGGCAGTCAATGGATTTGGACAGCCGCAGCCAATTTTCTCAGCGAGACATACTTTGGCAAAGCATGGGAAACTATGTGACGCAAAGCCTGAGGCTGTGGACCTGCATGGTCCCGCGCGCGTCCGCCGGATGGCGGGACCCCGCGGGATGCAGAAAAGGTCTATGCTCGTTCGGCTGCAAACGGCAAACCAGTGGAAACGCTGGGACCGCAAAGCCTGAGGCTGTGGTGATGGCGGAATGGACCGCTTTTCACTATGCTCGTTCGGCTGCCGGATACTTTGCATCCGAACAATCCTGCAAAGAAAGGAAGAATATGAATGAAGATCTATAAGACCATGCGTAAGCGCGGACTTGCCCTGTTCCTCGCCCTGACGATGTGCCTGAGTCTGATCCAGACCACCGCCTTCGCCAATGAAGAAGCAGAGCACGCCCACAACGAGGGCGGGTGGACGTGCGCGTATACCGATCCCGTCACGGAACCGGCCTGCGCGCATGAGCACGACGCGGCTTGCGGCTATGTCGAGGCCGCGGAGGAGATCCCCTGCGTCTGCACGGGTACGGACGAGGAGGGCGGCGCTGTCCATGAGGACGGCTGCGCCTACGCGCCCGCCCTGGAAGGCGCGCCCTGCGGTCACGTCTGCGGTGATGCGTGCGTCGCGGTCGTGACGGAGGGGTACTGGGAATGCACGCCTCCCGCCGGGGAGCCGGAGGACACGGAACCCACGGAGGACGCCGAAGCCCCCGCCGGGGATGCTGAGGTCCCCGAGGAGGACGCCGAAGCCGAGAGCCCCGAGGAAGTCCCCGCCGAGGTCCAGGCGTTCCTGGACGCCGTGGCGGCGATCCCGGAGATCACCGCCGAGAATGCGGCAGAGGTGGCCGAGTACGTCTATAGCCCTGTCTCTGAGGCTTACGATGCCCTGCTGGGCACCGAGTACGAGGAGCGGGACGATGTCATGGAGGCCGCTGAGGCCTACGCTGCCGCCATCGAAGCGGTGGACGCGGCGCTGGAGATGGAGAGCGAGAACTTTACTGTGACTGCCCGCCCATACAGGGAAGTGTTCCCCTCTGGCGTAGTTGGTTACAACGAAGGGATCGTTACTGGCTCTGAAATGGGTAGTAGCGGAGACACATTCGTATTTAATACACTTCCGATAAGACAGATTTCCGGTGGTTATTATGCTGGAACTTATTATCCGGATGCGTATTATTACGAACTGAAAGGCACTTCTGACAGTGCGGGAATTATAAGTGGTATCTCTTATAGTGTTGGATCTTGGACCGGAAATACAGGTTATGGTATGCCCTGCTTCCAGGTCAATGTAGATACAAATGAAGGTGTTTCAGGAACTGCTACAGTCCAAGTTCTCCTTGTGTATTATATTGCAGAACTACGTGGACTTACAATTCAGACCGGGGAACGTCTGACAGGCTATTTCTCCAGAACTATGAACTGCACCATTACAGTCACTGAAAACACCGAAAAAACCTACACCGTTACCTATACAGATGGTGTGAAGGGTGAGCTTGTTTTCACCGACCAGGTTCATGAAGGTCTGAAGAAGGGGGATAAAACTCCCAAATTCGAGGAAGAAGAAGGCAAAACCGAGACCGTTAATGGTGTAGTCCAGCCCATCCGTAATGGCTATACCTTCATGGGCTGGATGCCTGAGGTCAACCCCTTTGTAAGTGCTGATGATGCCAATGACAATGGTGTTATCACCTACACAGCCACCTGGCAGAAGGATAACGACGGCGACACCGCTAAGATCACCGGCTTTGCGAAGAAGCTGGTGAAATCTCCGAACGAAGTTCCCAGCGATCTCGAAGTTAGCGGAATTACCTATCCTAACGCCGATGGCAAAGTCACAATCCCCGAAGGCGGCGCTGTGACCCTGCTGTACAAGATCACCGTTACCGGTGACGCTGGCAAGGCGTACAAGGTCACTGACGAGGGCGCTAAGTGGGTCGGCGGCGATCCGATGGAGGGAACCATTCCCGAGAGCGGTTCTGCCGTTATCTACGTGACAAAGAGGTTTACCAAGACTGACATCAACAAGGACGGTAAACTGGTAAACAGTGCCACTGTCACACCTGGTAAGGACGATGAATCCAGCACCAGTTCTACCGAAACGACCCCGGCAGAGGAAGCTGAGACCATTAACTATACCGTGGTCTATGCGGCGTCTCCTAGTGACACTGAAGTCGAAAATCTGCCTGCGTCTGAAACCAAGACGGGTACGGCTCCTGGTTCTGTCAGCTTTACCGTTTCCAGCCAAGTGCCCACTCGTGAGGGCTATACCTTCGCCGGTTGGGCGGTGCAGGGCGAAGTGCTGAAGGGCGGCGAGACGCTCACCGTGACGGCGTCCGCAGCTGCAACCAGCGTAACGGAATACCTTTACGCCACATGGACGAAGAATCCTGAGAAGCCCGAGGCACCCAACCCCGACAACAGTAAAAACGGCGATGACAAGCTGCTGCGGGTAAAGGTTGTGTGCGACAGCCACGAAAAGAGCGAGCGTCTGCGTATCCGCTCCGCGCAGAACGGTGTCAACGAGTACACTGTTGGCGAGGTAGTCCAGTCCGAAGTGACAGGCTACGAATGGCAGTGCCCGGTTACCGTTTGCACGAGTGATTTCAAGGACCGTTTTGACAGTGGCAACGGAAAGCAGGGCGCACCTCACGAGTACAAGGAGGGCACCACCGATGTTACGGTGATGTTCTACTACAAGGATGGTACGTGGAACTGCGGTGAATCTCTTAGAAATCTGAACTCCGGCGTGGAGATCGTCTACGAAAAGAACGGCAGTGACGACTACTTCTGCAACTACGTGGTGTTCCATGTAGTACCCAAGCAGCAGCCGCCTGTCCAGACTCCTGATCCTGAGATCACAGTCGAAAAGATTAATGGCGGCTTCAAGGTAGACCCGCAGACCGGCAACGCCATGGTGAATTACACCGTAAACATCACCAATAACGGCGATGTCAACATCTACGGCCTGCGGCTGACCGACACGCTGACCGCGGACCTGACGCAGGAGAATGGCAGCGTGACCTTCACATTCAAGGACTGGAAGGTTGGCGATCAGGAAATCACACCCACCAGCGGCGGGGAAAACGAGCTGGAGCACGTTCTCCAGCTCCTGCCCCGGGATACGGTATTCGAGAAGGGCCAGACCGTCACCCTGACCTACACCGTCGAGATCGAGAACAACAGCGACGATAAAGTCGAGGTGACCCTGGAGAACATGGCCGAGGGTGCTTCCTGGAGCAAGGCACCCGCGAACTCTGCCGCGCGCACCCTCTCGCTCCGCACAGTGGACGATGACGCTCCTGACGTGACCGATTCCGATTCTTCCAGCGCAAGCACCGATAACGACGCTCCCGACGTGACCGGTTCCGGCTCCTCCACCGCAGGAGGCTCCATTGGCGGCAGTGGTACCGGCGGCACCCTCCCGGCAAAGTACACCGTGACCTACGACTGGAACCTGCCCGAGGGCGCGGACGAGGAGCTGCCTGCCAGTGAAAAGCGTCCGGCTGGCGCGACCATCACCGTGGATACCACGTATAGCAAGGATTACGAGATCACCGTTGATGGCAAGACCTACGTTTTCTCCGGCTGGAGTACTAGCGATGTGACCATCACTGACGGCAAGTTCACAATGCCTGCCAAGAACGTGACCATCACCGGCACGTGGACCGAACGGGAGGAGCAGCCCCCTGTTGACCCGCTGTCCGTATCCGCCGCCAACGTGCGCGTTATCTATGACGGCCAGGGTCACCCCGTGATTCCCACGGCCAACAAGGACGGCGTGCAGTTCAGCGTGGTCTACAAGGGTGCCAATGGTGTTGTGGGCGTGCCCACTGACGCCGGTGTGTACACTGCGGAGATCACCGCCACGCTGAATGGCGAGACCGCCAGCTGCACCGCCTCCGTCACCATCACCCGCCGTCCGCTGACCGTGACCACCGGCAGCGGCAGCAAGTATTACGATGGAACGCCTCTGACCAATAGCACTGCCACAGTCGTCGTGACCGGCGGCGAGGTGCCCGGCGAGCACATCACCGCCGTCGCCACCGGTTCCCGGACGGTGGCCGGCAGCTCCACGAACACCTACACGATGAATTGGGGAAGCGCGAAGGAGAGCAACTATACCGTTACCGAGAGCCTGGGCACTCTGACGGTCCTCACCCGCGCGCCCATCATCCCGCCCCCGCCCTCCGGCGGCGGCAGCACCGGCGGCGGCAATACCGGCGGCGGTACCACCATCCCCGACACCCAGACGCCCCTCGACCCCGGCACGACCATCGCGGATCAGGATGTGCCTCTGGCAGCTCCTGGTCTGAACAACACTGACCACTTTGACTATATCAAGGGTTACGTCATCGACGGTC
>OFFX01001580.1_pt1 | contig 15923 bp, 17 predicted proteins | sample 1521511 | NCBI WGS metagenome assembly OFFX01 (sample SAMEA3504125, study PRJEB24116) | mouse gut metagenome | biome: mouse gut; feature: mouse-associated habitat; material: faeces | place: Denmark | collected 2011
CGGCCCCCCCCCCCCCAGCCGCTCCGGCGCGAACAGCCGGCACCCGTCCCCCGCCTCCGCCAGGGCCGCGCGGACCCGCCGGGCCGTGCGCAGCCCCTGCCGGCTGAAGGCGAACACCGCCGCTCTCACGGCTCCGTCCCTTTCCGGAATTCGGTGGTAAAGCCCGGGTCGTACAGCTTCGAGCGCAGGTATTCGTCCCCCAGGCATCCGCCCACGATCAGCAGGGAGGTCTTGGTCAGGCCGTTTTCCTCCACGGTTTTCGCCAGCGTCGCCGCCGTACACCGGAAGATCTTCTCCTCCGGCCAGGTGGCCTTATACACCACCGCCGCCGGCGTATCGGGGGCGTAGCCCCCCGCCAGCAGGTCCTCCTGCAGCTTCTCCGCCAGGGAGGCGCTGAGAAACAGCACCATCGTGGCCTGATGGGCCGCCAGGGACCGGATGGACTCCTTCTCCGGCACCGGCGTCCGCCCCGCCGCCCGGGTGATAATCACCGTCTGGCTCACGTCCGGCAGGGTATACTCCGCCCGCAGGGCGGCGGCGGCTCCGCAGAAGGAGCTGACGCCGGGACACACGTCGTAGGCAATTCCCAGCGCCTCCAGCTGGTCAAACTGCTCCCGCACCGCGCCGTAGATGCTGGAGTCCCCGGTGTGGAGCCGGACCGTGGTTTTACCCGCCGCCTCGGCGGACCGGACCACGTCCAGCACCTGCTCCAGGGTCATCTGCGCACTGTTGTGGATCTCACAGCCCTCTCGGACATATTGCAGCAGCTCCGGGTTCACCAGACTGCCGGCGTAGATCACCACATCCGCCTCGCCCAGCAGCCGGGCTCCCCGGACGGTGATAAGGTCCGCCGCCCCGCTGCCCGCTCCTACAAAGTGAACCATACGATAGCGCCTCCTTTGATTTTTCGTGGACATTCTTTTCTATTATAAAAGAAAAGAATCAAAAGAAAATTTTATAGATGTTCACAGAGCTGCTGGTCGCTCAGTTGGCAGCCCTGAAAAAGGCCTCTCAAGAACGTCTGATTTGTGCAAGCAGACTGTCGGCGTTGGGCGTACTGCCCAGGACGCCCCGGGTTTTGGAGAAGAGGACCATGCCTGTCTCCAGGTCCTCCCCGGCTCGTCCGGCCAGGTGGAGGGCCGCCCTGGCCGTCACCCGCTCCAGAGTTCTCTCCGCCAGACCCGCTTCCTCCAGCACGTCCAGCGCCCCATCGCAGGAGACGCAGGAGAGCGCCCGCTCCACCTCCTCCGGCCGCAGGCCGCAGGCCGCGGCGTGGGCGGCCAGGATCTCCATGCGGCAGTCCCCGTACTTGGAGTGGGTGTTCAGCATTCCCCCGGCCAGCTTCACCAGCTTGCCCACATGGCCAACCAGCAGTGCGCCGCGAAACCCCAGCTGGCGGCACAGATCCACGCCGTCGCCGATGAAGTTGGACACCTGCACCGCCCGGTCCGGATCCAGACCCAGGCCATCCCGGATAAAGTCCGCGCCGTAGTTCCCCGGGGTCAGCAGGGCGTAAGCCGCCCCCCGCTCCCGCCGCTGGCGCAGCTCCACCGCGATGGTATCCACCAGGGCCTTCTCACTCATGGGCTCCACGATGCCCGTGGTGCCCAGAATGGAGATGCCCCCCTGGATACCCAATCGGGGGTTGAAGGTCCGCCTGGCCAGGGTCTCCCCCTCCGGCGCGGAGATGACCACCCGCAGTCCACCCCGGTGGTCCGCCAGGGCCTGGACCTCCTCCACGCACGCCCGGATCATCTGCCGGGGTACGCTGTTGATGGCCGCCGCGCCCACCGGCTGGTCCAGGCCTGGGGCCGTCACCCGGCCCACCCCCCGGCCGCCGTCGATGTCCACGCCGCTGCCGTCCCAATGGGAGACCCGGGCAATGATGGGGGTCCCGTTGGTCACATCCGGATCATCCCCCGCGTCCTTCCTCACGGCGCACTCGGCCCAGTCCTTCCCGGCCCGGGCCTCCGCCACCGCCAGATCCAGAAGAACGCCGCCGGGGGTGCGCAGGGCTATTGTGTCCGGAGCGCGGCCTGTCAGCAGCAGGACTGCCGCCGCCTTGGCCGCCGCCGCCGCGCAGGAGCCGGTGGTGTACCCAAGGCGCAGCCGCTTCCCTTCCTTTATTACGTACTTCTCCATCAGCCTCTCCTCTCCCGCCGCCGGCTGAGACAGGCCTCGTAGAACCGCCGGGCGCAGTTCAGGTTGGCGTAGAAGTGGAGGTGGGGAAAGCCGGCGTAGAGCCGGTCCGTGGCCACAACACAGTCCCAGCTCCGGCCGCTGGGCTTAATGGCGGTAAAACCCTCCCCCGGCTGCCGGGCATCCCAGTGGTGGAACTCATGGGCCCGGATCTCCTCCCCTGCCCGGCAGAGGAGGTTATCCCCCTTCGAGCGCAGGGTCACGTAGCCAAACCGGGTGAGCCGCCCCCTGTCAAAGCAGTCCCCGGGCAGAGCGCCCACCATGGGTTCCCCCCCAATGGCCTCGGTGAGGTACATGAACCCGCCGCACTCGGCCACGCAGGGTATGCCCTCCTCCAGGGCCCGCCGGACGGACCGGCGCATGGGCTCGTTCTCCGCCAGCTGCCGGGCGTACAGCTCCGGGTAACCGCCCCCCAGGTAGAGGCCGTCGATCCCCTCCGGCAGGGCCCCGTCCTCCAGGGGACTGAAGCGAACCAGCTCCGCCCCCAGCTCCTCCAGGACCCCCAGGCTGTCCTCGTAGTAGAAGCAGAAGGCCCGGTCCTGGGCCACGGCAATGCGCACCGGCTCATCGTACCGGCGCAGGTCCGCCGGCTGAACGTCCAGGGGCGGCGCGGTCCCTGCCAGCTCCAGCAGGCCCTCCAGGTCCACGGTCTCCTGGGCCTGCCGGGAGAGGACAGCCAGCTTCTCCCGCAGATCCGCCACCTCTCCGGCGGTGACAAGGCCCAGGTGCCGGCTCTCCAGGCGGCAGGACGGCAGCTCCGGCAGATATCCCAGGGGCTTGACCTTGCCGCCGAACCGGGCCTCCACTGCTGCGGCCAGGGCCGGGTAGGCCCCGCCGGAGCAGCGGTTGAAGAGGACAGCGCGGATGCGGCTGTCCTCCTGAAAATCCAGAAATCCCTGGATCACCGCCAGGGCGGACAGGGCCGCCCCCTTGGCGTCCACCACCAGCGCCGCCGGCGCGTCCACAGCCCGGGCCGTCTCCCAGGAGCTGGCGGCGGTGGAGGTGAGCCCGGCGCCGTCGTAGTAGCCCATGACGCCCTCGATGACGGAGATGTCCCGGTCCGCGCCGTTCTTGGCCAGCAACAGGCGCAGGGTGTTCTCTGAGAAGAAGAAGCCGTCCAGGTTGGCGCTTTGGGCCCCGATGATCCGGCTGTGGAACATGGGGTCTATATAGTCCGGGCCGCACTTGAAGGCCACCACCCGCAGCCCCCGGTCCACCAGGGCCTGCAGCAGGGCGCAGGTCACGGTGGTCTTGCCGCAGCCGCTGCTGGTTCCGGCCAGCAGCACCCGGCGGACTGTTTGCTCCAAATCCGATCCCCCTCTCCTGTTTCTTTCTTACAAAATCCACCTGCTATTCTAACGTCTGAGGCCCCCCTTGTCAACAAAACACTGACAGATTTTTCACAAATAATCTTTTGACAAGGGCGGGCCCCCGTGGTAAGATGAATGGGACTATTTTCGGGAAGAGAGGGCGATTCTATGGAGCGTCTCCTGCTGCACACCTGCTGCGCCCCATGCAGCGTCTACTGCGTGGAAAGCCTGCGGACCGAGGGCCTGGAGCCCGTCAGCTTCTGGTTCAATCCCAACATCCACCCCTATCAGGAGTACAAGGCCCGGCGGGATACCCTCATCGGCTACGCGGAGTCCATCGGCATGGCTCTGGTGGTCCGGGAGGACTACGGCCTGCGGGAGTTCGTCCGGGCGGTGGCCGGGGACATCGACGGCCGCTGCGCCCACTGCTACGCCTGCCGGCTGGAGGAGACCGCCCGGCACACCGCCCAGAACGGCTTCACACACTTCACCACCACCCTGCTGGTGAGCCCCCACCAGGACCACGAGGCCATCTGCCGCACCGCCCAGACCATGGCGGACCGCTATGGCGTAACCTTCCTCTATCGGGACTTCCGGCCCGGGTTCCGCCAGGGGCAGAGTAGGGCCCGGGAGCTGGGGCTCTACATGCAGAAGTACTGCGGCTGTGTCTTCTCCGAGGAGGAGCGATACGAAAAGCAGATCCGCCGGGACCGGGAGCGGTTCCCCCTGTAATGGACCTCTCCATGCCGCCCTGTGTCCCCGGCGGTTTCCTTCTGACGCCCCGCGCCGCGATTTCTCTCCCCTGCCGCCGGCTTAAGAGCCAGTTTAGCATCTCCCCGCGCCTGTCTTGGCGGCGTATTTTCCGCCCTGACTTCGTTATGGATTCTGCAACGGCCCCATCGAGGGGCCGTGCAGAATAATCGTGCATGACCCCTCGATGGGGTCATTGCACGATATGGATGCCTGCGGATTTTTGCCTTGCAGGACAAAAAATCCTCTCGCCAATCCAAACACGTTGAGATGCTAAACTGGCTCTAAAAATTGGCCCGCCTGAACCCGCCCAGGCGGCGTTTACCTCCCGCAGACTGAAAAAAACAGTCTCTTGATAGGAAAAAGGCTGGATTTCCCCTTGTATTGTCTGAAAAATTGGTATAAAATAGAAACATACCATTTCAAACATAAGGGAAAGGCGGGTGGAATATGTTTCGCATAGGGGACATGGTTGCCCATCCCATGCACGGGGCGGGCGTCATCGACAGCATCGTGACTGAGCGCATTGCAGGCTCTGAGCAGGACTACTATGTATTTCGGATGCCTGTGGGAGGACTTGTGCTGAAAATTCCAACCGCCTCCAGCGGTCTGGTGGGCCTCCGGAACATCCTGGACCCCGGGCGGGCGGCCCGGCTCCTCAGCGACATGGCCGCCCTGGAGGTGGACCGCTTCACCGGCAGCTGGAACCAGCGCTACCGGGAGAATATGCAGAAGCTGAAGAGCGGCGACCTCTACGAGGTGGCCCGGGTTATCAAGGGCCTGCTCCGGCGGGACAATGAGCGGGGCCTGTCCTCCGGGGAGCGGAAGATGCTGCACACGGCCAAGCAGATTCTCATCTCAGAGATGGTCCTCTCCATGGGGCAGGACTATCAGGCCATCGAAGATCTCATCACCACGGCTATGACAGGAGGCATCGCTCTGTAATGAAGCTGTTTTCCAAGCTGTTCGGCAAAAAAGAAATAAAGGCGGACCACCCCTTTTGCAGCGCCATAGTGGCCGCAGCAGGCTCCTCCCGGCGCATGGCGGGGGAGAACAAGCTGATGCTCCCCCTGGACGGCATTCCCGTGCTGGCCCGAACCCTGCTGGCCCTGGACGGGGCCAGATTCATCGACGAAATCGTGGTGGCCGTCCGGGAGGAGGACCTCCTCCCCACCGGAGATCTGTGCAAGCTTTACGGCGTGACCAAGCCGGTGAAGATTGTCCGGGGCGGCGAGAGCCGGCTGGATTCCGTGCTGGCAGCCTCCCTGGAGTGCCGGGAGGACGCGGCCTTTCTGGCGGTCCACGACGGGGCCCGGCCTCTGGCGGATCCGGCGCTTATTGACCGGGTGGTGGCCCTGGCCCACCGCACCAACGCCGCCGCTCCAGCCGTGCCAGTGAAGGACACCATCAAAATCGTCCGGGACGGTCAGGTGGAGAGCACTCCGGACCGCTCTCTCCTCCGGGCCGTCCAGACCCCCCAGGTCTTTGACGCCCAGCTCCTCCGGGCTGCCCTCCAGTCCGCCCAGACCCTGGGCGCGGAGATCACCGATGACTGCTCCGCCGTGGAGCGGCTGGGCAAGGAGGTCTACCTCACCGAGGGCTCTTACGAGAACATCAAGATCACCACGCCGGAGGACATGCTTCTGGCCTGTGAGCTCCTGCGCCGAAGGGAGGCCCAGCCATGAGCGGGGCGCGGATCGGCCTGGGCTACGACGTACACCGGCTGACGGAGGGCCGCCCCCTGATCCTGGGCGGCGTGACCATCCCCTATGAGAAGGGCCTTCTGGGTCACTCCGATGCGGACGTGCTCCTTCACGCCCTGATGGACGCCCTGCTGGGGGCGGCGGCCCTGGGGGATATCGGCTGCCTCTTCCCGGACAGCGATGAGCGCTACCGTGGGGCGGACAGTCGCGTCCTGCTGCGGGAGGTTGCGGACCTGCTGGAGCGCAGCGGATTCTCTGTGGGAAACGTGGACGTGACCCTGATTGCACAGCGGCCCAAGATCGCCCCCTATGTGCCCCGTATGCGTGAGAACATTGCCGCAGACCTGAATCTGCCCCTGGAGGCGGTCAGCGTCAAGGCCACCACGGAGGAGGGGCTGGGCTTCACCGGCTCCGGCGAGGGCATGGCCGCTCAGGCCATTGCCATGCTCTGGTGAACTAACGAAAAAACGCAAAAAGAAGCAGGCAGCTTGCTGCCTGCTTCTTCTATTCCTCAAAATTACTCCTCGTCCTCGCTGGCGGGGGCGGGAGTGGGGGCCAGCAGGGCCCGGATGGACAGGGAGATCTTCTGCTTCTCCTCGTCCACGGCGGTGATCTTGGCGTCCACCACCTGGCCCTCAGACAGCACGTCGCCGGGCTTCTCGATGCGGTGGTCCGCAATCTGGGAGATGTGGATCAGACCGTCCACGCCGGGAACCACCTCGGCAAAGGCGCCGAAGGTCATCAGCTTCACAACCCGCACAGAGGCCACGTCGCCGGCCTTGTAGGTGTCCATAAACACCTGCCAGGGGTTGGTGCTGCGGTCCTTCACACCCAGGGAGATCTTCCGCTTCTCCGGATCATAGGAGATGACGTACACCTCCAGGGTGTCGCCGATGGCCACGATCTCGTTGGGGTGCTTGATGCGGCTCCAGCTCAGGTCGGTGATATGTACCATACCGTCCACACCGCCGATGTCCACAAACACGCCGTAGCTGGTCATGCTCTTCACCGTGCCGGTGTAGTGCTTGCCCACCTCAATGCTGCCCCACACCTCAGCGGCGGCGGCGGCACGGGCCTCCTGCTGCACAACCTTGATGGAACCCACCACACGGCGGCGGGCACGGTTCACCTCGGTGACCCGCAGCTTCACGCGCTGCTTGACCAGCTCGGTCATGGCCGTATCACGGGGCAGGCCGGACTGGGAGGCAGGGACAAACACCCGCACGCCCTTCACGGACACCACGACGCCGCCCTTGTTTTCCTCGGTTACGATGCCCTCCATGATCTCCTTGTTGGCACAGGCCTCCTCGATGTTCTCCCACACCTTGACGGCGTCCACCTTCTTCTTGGACAGGGTGGCGTATCCCTCCACATCGTTGACGCGGATGACGAACAGCTCCACCTGATCGCCCACCTTCACCACGTCCTCCGGCTTCACGGAGGGATCATCCGTCAGCTGGTCCACAGGGATATAGCCGGCCTGCTTGCAGCCCAGATCCACATGGACTTCCGTGGGGGTGATGGCCGTCACCACGCCGGTTACCTTCTCTCCTGTATTTAAAGTATTGGTATACTGCTCTACCAATTCGGCAAAATTTTCCATGCTCTCGCCCTGGATTTTTTCTTCGCTCATCGTCTTTTTGACCTCCTTTATGATGCTCGCAGGCGTGGAGGCCCCCGCCGTCAAACCAACCACGCGGCACCCGCACAGCCCCTCCCAGGGCAGCTCGTCCGCGTTTTCAATCTGGAAAACGCGGGAGCAATATAAGCGGCAGATCTCTGTCAGGTGCTTCGTGTTGGCGCTTTTGGGATCGCCAACCACCACCATAGCGTCCACCCTGGCGGCGAGGAGAGCCGCTTCCGATTGGCGCGTATGCGTAGCATTACATATTGTATCAAATATTTTCAGATTTGTACACTGTTTTTTTAGAATTTTTAAGGAACTTTCCCAAATTTCTCGCCGCAGGGTGGTCTGCGATACCACTGTGAGAGCCATTTCTCCCGTATTTTCAGCGGTTTGCGCCCACTTCTCCACTTCCTCCGGGCCAGAAAATACCATGAGATTTCCGCACCAGCCCCCCACGCCCAGCACCTCCGGATGGCCCGGATCGCCGATCATCACTGGCTGGCGTCCCTCCGCCTCCGCCCCGCTGACCAGCTGCTGGACATAGGCCACCTTGGGACAGGTGGCGTCCACGATCTCGGCCCCCTGCGCCTCAAGGGTCTCATAGACCCCCCGGCCCACGCCGTGGGCCCGGAGCAGCACCGTGTCCCCGGCCCGGGCCTCCTCCGGTTTGCTGATGGCGGTCATCCCCTGCCGGGCCAGATCCTCCGTGACGCGCTGGTTGTGGATGACGCTTCCCAGCATTCTGGGGCTGGCGGCGGAGCTGGCCAGCTCCTGGGCGATTTTCACCGCCCGGGCCACGCCGAAGCAGAATCCGGCGCTTTTGGCCTCGATCACTTCCATCCGTCCACCTCGCTCAGATCATAGATGCGGCGCAGAACCTCCTCCGCAATCTCCCGATTCTCCTCCGCCGTGGGCCGCCGTCCGGCGATCACAGGCGTGTAGGGCTGACCGAAGACAACGGTGGTCCGGCGCAGGAACTTCTTCCGTTTCCCACAGTAGACGGGAACCATAGGGGTTCCGGTGCGGGTGGCCATGACGGCCACACCGCCCTTGGCCACGCCGCCCCCCTCCTCCTCCACCCGGGTCCCCTCGGGGAACACCAGCAGCCGTCCCCCCTCGTTGAGGGCGCGGATGGCGGTCTTCATGGCGGTGAGATCGTTGCCTCCCCGCTTGACAGGGAACACCCCCGCGCTGCGTAGGAGCCACCCCACCACGGGGATATGGAATAACTGGTCTTTGGCCATCACCGTCAGCCGGGAGTCGATGGGCAGGGACACCGCGATGAGAAAAGGGTCCCACCCGCTGACGTGGTTGGCGCACAGCAGCGCCCCGCCCTCCGGCAGGTTCTCCAGCCCCACCACCCGGTGGGGAAAGAAGAGACGGATAAAGGGCGCGATAATGGAATAGATAACGCGGTAAAAACGATTCATAGCCCGACCCGCCCTCTGATGATATCCAGGAGCTGCTGCCGGCTCTGCTGGAAGGTGTTGCCGGTGGTGTCCAGCACCACCGCGTCCTCCGCCGGCCGCAGCGGCGCAGCGGCGCGGTGGGTGTCGTTGTAGTCCCGCTCCTTGATCTCCCGCAGAAGCTGCTCAAAGTCCTTGGCCGTGCCCCGCTGGCAAAGCTCCTGGTAGCGCCGCCGGGCCCGATCCTCCACGCTGGCAGTGAGGAAGATCTTCACATCCGCATGGGGCAGCACCACGGTGCCGATGTCCCGGCCGTCCATGATGACGTTGTTTTTCTCCGCCAGGGACCGCTGCATGTCCAGCAGAAAGGAGCGCACCTCCGGCAGGGCGGAGATCCGGGAGGCGGCCATGGATACCTCCGGCAGACGGATCTTCTCGCTCACGTCCTCCCCATTCAGGTACATCCGCTGCTCCCCGTCCTCCCCATAGTCCATGGTGATCCGTATCTCGGGGAGCAGGGCCGCCACGGCGGCGGCGTCCTCCGCGCTGCGGCGCAGAGCCGCCCAGCCCACGGTGCGGTAGATGGCCCCGGTATCCACGTACACGAACCCGATCTCTCGGGCCACGCTGCGGGCCAGGGAGCTCTTTCCGGCCCCGCTGGGACCGTCGATGGCAATAGCGTATGGCTTTCTGTCCATGATGTTCCTCTACTTATATATTAGTTGTATGAATCCCAAAAGGCAGGATAGAACACGCTCGAAGAGCCTCTAAAATTCTTTTTGCTTCTTTTTCTTTCAAGAAAAAGAAGAGAAAAACTATGTATCTCGTTTGCAAATCCCCATATGTCAATAAGCAATTGTAAAATCCTTCTTGCATTCGCCAGGTACGCAAAATCGAATTGCGATAAAACGGGTGGGCCTCAATTGCCTGCGCAGGCCAGACCCGCGGCCCGGCCCGTGGACCATGCGATCTGCAAATTGAACCCGCCTGTATAAGCGTCCACGTCCAGCACCTCACCCGCGAAATAGAGCCCCGGCAGCAGCTTCGAGCCCATGGTGGAGGGGTCCACCTCCTTCACCGACACGCCTCCGGCGGTGACGATGGCCTCCGCCACAGGCCGGGGCCCGGTGATCTCCACCGGCAGGGCCTTCATCAGCTCCAGCACTCGCCGCCTCTGCTCCCGGGTGAGATCGTGGACCTTCTGCCGCAGGGGCACCCCTGTCAGCTCCGCGAAGGGCTCCGCCAGCTTCCGGGGCAGCAGGTCCTCAAAGGCGTTGACAAAGTCGCTGTTGGCGTGCTTGGCAAAGTCTGACACCAGCCGCTTGTCCAGGGCCGGCTGGTCCAAGGCCGGCTTCAGGTCGATCTCCAGCCGGTAGCTCTTCTTCTCAAAGTGCCGCATGTGGGCGGAGGCGGAGAGAACCATAGGCCCGCTGACCCCGAAGTGGGTGAAGAGCATCTCCCCGAAGTCGCTGTAGATCATCTTCTTGTTCTCATAGACCCGCAGGGCCGCGTTGCGCAGACTCAGGCCCTGGAGCCGGGGGCACAAATCCCCGGCGGCGCACAGGGGGACCAGAGACCCCCGGGGCTCCACCACCGTGTGGCCGGCCTGCCGGGCCAGCCGGTAGCCGTCCCCGGTACTGCCGGTCAGGGGATAGCTCACCCCGCCGGTGGCCACCACCACGCTGCCGGTCAGGTAGTCCTCCCGCTGGCCCCGCACCCCCTCCAGCTTACCCTCCCGGAGGAGCAGGGCCTCCGCCCTGTCCCGGATCACGCGGACATTCAGCTGCCGCAGCCGCCTCTCCAGGGCGGCGCTCACGTCAAAGGCTCGGTCTGACACCGGGAACACCCGGTTCCCCCGCTCTGTCTTCAGCGGAACGCCCAGGTCCTCCAAAAAGGCCATCATAGCGGCGCTGTCAAACTGGGCGTAGGCGCTGTAAAGGAATTTCCCGTTACGGGGAACGTTGCGCAGAAACTGGTCCCTGTCACAGTTGTTGGTCAGGTTGCACCGGCCCTTTCCGGTGATATTCAGCTTCTTCCCAAGCCGCTCATTGGGCTCCAGCAGGCACACCGTGACCCCCTGCTCCCCGGCGGCAATGGCGGCCATCATCCCTGCGGGGCCGCCCCCCACTACCACCGCGTCAGCTCTCATCGCTGTCACCAAACACGCCGTACTCGTCCCAGATGCCCTCCAGGCGGTTGAAGATCTGAGCGATGTCCGCATCCTTCCGGTGTCCGGCGGACACGATAATGGCGTTGAGCAGGCTGAAGGGGGCCACCAGGGAGTCCACGAAGGAGATCATGTCGCTGCGGGCCAGCAGGGCCGAGGAGGCCAGGGAGTACAGGGGGGACATGGGGCTGTCGGTAATGGCGATCACCTCCGCCCCCCTGTCATGGGCGAACCGGACCCCCTTCACCGTGGACTGGGAGTACCGGGGGAAGCTGATGCCCACCAGCACGTCCCCGGGGGCGATGCGCAGGATGCTCTCCAGGATGTCCCCGGCGCTGTTGCTGGTCACCAGAGTGACGTTGTCAAAGATCAGGTGGAGGTAGAAGTGGAGGTATCCCGCCAGAAAGGAGCTGGACCGGACGCCCAATATGTAGATGTGCTTTGCCGCCATCAGCTTGTCCACCACGGCGGTAAAAGCGGTTCGGTCCACCTCCTCGATGGCGATGCGGATTTTTTCCATGTCCATTTGCAGCACCGAGGACACCACGTCGGAGCTGAAAAGCCGGTCGTTGGAGGTCTGTATGCGCTGGATGGAGGTGAGCTTGCTGCGCACAAGCTCCTGGAGGGCCCGCTGCATGGCGGGGTAGCCGTCGTAGCCCAGCATGGCGGCAAATCGCACCACCGTGGACTCGCTGACCCCCACCAGCTTGCCCAGCTTGCTGGCAGTCATGAAGGCGGCCTTGTCGTAGTCGGAGAGGATGTAGGCGGCAATCCGCTTCTGTCCCTTGGAAAAATGGGCCGTATTCTCCCGTATTGTATGCAGTACGTCCTTTTTCATTGTGACCTCCTCATGAGAACAGGCGAAGGCGCTCCGCCTCCGTCAGGGGCCTCCAGCGGCCCCGGGGCAGATCCCCCAGCAGCAGGGACCCCTCCCGCACCCGCACCAGCCGGACCACCTCCAGCCCCGCCAGTGCGCACATCCGGCGGACCTGCCGGTTGAGGCCCTGACAGATGGTTACCGACAGCACCCACCGGCTCCCCCGCCGCTCCAGCAGCGCCACCCGGGCGGGGACAATGGGGCTGCCGTCCTCCAGAGTCGTGAGCCCCGCCAGCCGCTCCAGACACCCCACCAGCCGGCCGGAGACCGTCACCCGGTACTCCTTCTCCATGCCGTGGCTGGGGTGGGCCAGACGCTGGGCGAAGCCGCCGTCGTTGGTTAACAGCAGCAGGCCCTCGGAGTCCATGTCCAGCCGCCCCACCGGGTACGCCCGCCCGCCGCAGCCGGACACCAGTCCGGCCACCGTGGGCCTTCCCTTCTCATCGGACAGGGTGGTTACCACCCCCCGGGGCTTGTGGAGCATGATATAGATCTTCTCCGGCGGCAGGGCCAGAGGCCGGCCGTCCAGAGTGATCCGGTCCGTTTCCGGGTCCGCCTGATCCCCCAATGAGGCGGGGCGGCCGTTGACGAACACCCGCCCGTTCCGCAAAAATTCCTCCGCCTGACGGCGGGAACACACGCCGGCGGCGGAGATAATCTTCTGTAACCGATCCATGGCGCTGTTCCTCTCCTTTCCGCCGCTTCTATGAATATAAAACGGTGTTCAACGCCTGTGAACACAACTTCTAAAACGCCTTGTTCCACCATGGGGCCGCAGAGGGAATCTCCCTCCTCGCCGAGGGCGCGGCGGCCATCAGATCCACCTTGGCCACTTCCTCCCCCTCCAGATAGGCGCACACCTCCCCGATGACCTGCCCCGGCACCACCGGCGCAGAGACGGACAGGGGCACCCGGGCCACCACCGTCAGCTGCTCATCGTCCGTAATGGGATAGCGCAGGTCCTCCGCCGCCGCCAGAGGCACGGTCACCGCCGTCCCTTCCCGCACCAGGGTGGAGGCCAGCACCCGCCCTGCGGGAGCCGCCGTCTCCATGTGGTAGTTGGCGAAGCCGTAGTCCAGCAGGGCCATGTGGTCGTTCCAGTCGTTGCCGTCGTTGAGGGTGGCGCACACCAGGGTCATGCCGTCCCGGACGGCGGCGGACACCAGGGTCCGGCCCGCCGCCTTGGTAAAGCCGGTCTTGACGCCGATACAGCCCTCGCACATGCGCAGCAGCTTGTTGTGGTTCGCCAGATAGCGGTCCCCGATGGTGATGGACGCGGTGGAAACAATCCGGCGGAAGTCCTGATTTTGCAGGGCGTAGGCCGCCAGGGCCGCCATATCCCCCGCGCTGGAGTAGTGACCCTCGGCGTCCAGGCCGTTGGGATTGACGAAGTGGGTGTGGGTCAGGCCCAGATGGCGGGCCGTCTCGTTCATCAGATCCACGAACGCCTCCACGCTCCCCGACACGCAGTGCGCCACCGCCAGGGCGGCGTCGTTGCCGCTGGCCAGCATCAGTCCGTAGAGCAGCTCCTCCAGGCGCAGCACGTCCCCGGGCTTGAGGTACATGGAGGAGCCCTCCGCCATGTCCTGGGCGGTAACGGTGTATTCCCGCGTCTTGTCCCCGTGCTCCAGGGCCGTTATGGCGGTCATGATCTTGGTGATGCTGGCGATCAGCCGCTCCTGACCGGCGTTCTGCTCATAGAGCACCCGTCCGCTGCTCTGCTCAATAAGCGCCGCCGAGGCGGCGGAAGTCTCCACCGCCCCCGCCGGGCCGGCCAGCAGCCCCGCCGTCAAAACCGCGCATACAATTCTCTGTCCCAGTCTGCCCGTTCCCATATCCTACCTCCGGTGTCTTTGGATAGGGATAGTATGTCACAGCCGGGCCGGAAGCAAACGAAAAAAATCTTTCCTGTTTTTTCGCGAAAAATCAGCGTCCCTCTGCGGGAAGCTCCACCTCGGCGCCGATGTCGGCTTCCGCCTCCTCCGCCGCTTTTTTCTTATCCTGCTGCTTTTCAATAAAGCCGGTCACCTTATCGATCACGTCCGGAGCCATTTCAATCACCCGATCCACCGTGTTCATCGGCGGCGCGGCCACGGGTATTACCCGGGTAAAGCCGTCCTTCACGACAAGGAAGGCCACCGGGTCGATGTGGACGCCCATGCCCAGACCGCTGCCCAGGCTGCCGTCGGGGTTGTCGGGCTGCTTCTTGCCGAAAACGGCACCTCCGCCGCCCATACCCATGCTCACCCGGGAAATGGGGATCAGGGTCACGCCGTCGGGGGTGTGGATAGGCTGGCCTATGATGCTGTTGGTATCCGCCAGCTCCCGCAGCTTCGCCATGCTCTCCTGCATCAGATCGCCGATGGGGTTGTTCTTATCCATGTCCATATACTCCTTTCGCAGGCCGGTCAGACGGCCTCATGCTCCGAATTCTCTTCATTCGCCGTTTGATCCGGCTTCCCATCCGCCTCCTTCGGCGGCGGGGAGGCCAGTTTCCGGAAGCCCAAGAACCATTTCAGCAGGCTCCCGCCCGCCCGCAGGGCGATCCATACCAGACTTCCCGGCCGCAGAGACACGCCCACATCGGCGATCACATCCGCCTCCCGGACGGAAAAGTCCAGAAAGAGCCGGATATCCTGCTCCTTGATCCAGACGGCCCGCTCCAGAAGCGGCAAAGCGCCGTGCAGCGCGGCCTCCAGCTGTCCGTACAGCAGAGCCGTATCCGCCGGGTCCCGGCCCGCCACCAGTACATGGACCTTCAATGGCTGGACGCGGATGCTCCGCCCCGTCCTCCGCAGAGCCCGGCCCAGGATGGGGGGCAGCTTTTCCAGGGTGTAGAGAATCTGCTCCCTGTTGATCCCGGCCTTCTTTTTGGCGGGTTTTTCCTTTTTCTCTTTTTTCTTGGATGGTTTCTTTTTTTTCTTGGTTTTCTCCTTTTTAGAGGAGGACTTTTCTTCCTTCTCCGGCGCGGGGAATATCTGCCGCCTCACCGGTCCATACCGAACCCAGAGCTGCGGCGCGCCATCCTCATAGGAAAAGCGGAGCTTCACCGGGACCGTCAGGAGCGCCGCCAGCAGCAGCGCAAGGGCCAGCAGAATCCCCAGTATGATTCTTCCCGCCAAGGCGCGTCCCCCCTTTCCCGCCGTCCATGTCCGTCCGTTATTCCTCCGCCGGCTCCGAGTGGTCCTCCAGACTCATCTGATCGCCCTCCGCCATCCCCGGCAGCGGCGGCAGCTCCTCCAGCGAGGAGATATGAAAGGCCCGGAGAAACCCCTGGGTGGTGCGGTACAGCCGGGGCCGGCCCGGGGCCGACAGGCGACCGCACTCCTCAATAAGCCCCCGGTCCAGCAGCAGCCCCATGGTATAGGCGCTGTCCACCCCCCGGATCTGGTCCACCTGGGCCCGGGTCACCGGCTGGTAGTAGGCCGCGATGGCCAGCACCTCCAGGGCCGGCTGGCTGAGCTTGGCGGTCTTTCGTATCTCAAAGGCCCGGCGGATGATCTCCGCGTACTCCGGCGCGGAGCAGAGCTGATAGCTGTCCTCCATCCGGATGAGGCGGATGCCCCGGCGTTCAAAGGCGTAGTAATCTCCCAGCCGCTGCAGGGCTTCCTCCGCCCGGGGACGGTCCGTATTCAGAGCCATGCAGATGCGGCTGATATGTACCGGCTCTCCGGAGGCGAAAAGGACGCTCTCCGCGGCAATTTGCATTTCCTTGTTATCCAATGGCTCTCCCGTCCTACCTTATACAAATAGAATGCTTACAGCTGAAGGGCGTCGATATCCACGCCGGTGGCAGTGACGGTGCAGTCCCGCTCGCCGCCGGAGAGTATGACAATTCTGGCCCGGCACAGCTCCAGGATCGCCAGAAAGGTCGCCACCACCTC
>OFFX01001584.1_pt1 | contig 15905 bp, 11 predicted proteins | sample 1521511 | NCBI WGS metagenome assembly OFFX01 (sample SAMEA3504125, study PRJEB24116) | mouse gut metagenome | biome: mouse gut; feature: mouse-associated habitat; material: faeces | place: Denmark | collected 2011
ATCCCCTGTCCTCTGGCTGACGGAACTTTGCCAACACTGTTCGCTGTAGTACTAGTGTGCTGACTCGCTGGCATTTATGGTAAGCATGCTGGATATTTTGTCACTCTGCAAGGCGGATTTTCGACGACGTAGTGGTGGCTACGGCTAGAAAATCCAACGAAGCAGATGGCAAAATAGGCAGTACGATTGCCATGAATACCAGTGAGCCAGTACACTAGAAGCAGAATGGCGGATTATTTTGGGTATGGAGGTGCGTTTGTATGTGTTCTATTATGGGTTATTGCAGCCAAAGCGCTGTGTATGATGTTTTTATGGAAGGATTTCAAAGGACGGTGTCAAGAGGTCCGGATGACAGCCGGGTTGTCAGAACGAAAGGCGGATTGCTGGGATTTCACAGATTATCTATTATGGGGCCGGAACCGTCCGGAATGCAGCCGTTTCAGATGGGGGATAGCTATGCGGTGTGTAATGGGGAAATTTATGGATTTGAGAAGTGGAGGGAAGAGCTTTCGGGGAAGTATACATTTGAGAGTGAATCGGATTGTGAAGTTCTTTTGCCGCTGTATCAGGGATGGAACGGATCTGTTTGCTATGCTGGATGCGGAGTTTGCCTGTATTATTTATGATGGGGATGCAAAAGAATTTGTTGCGGCAAGAGATCCGATTGGTATCCGTCCGTTGTATTATGGATATGACAAAAAGGGCGTTGTGATGTTTGCCAGCGAAGCAAAGAATCTGGTGGGGCTTTCGGATAAAATTATGCCGTTTCCGCCGGGGCACTATTATAAAGGCGGCCGGTTTATCTGTTACTGTGACATTGCGCAGGTCGGCGCGGTCTGCAGCGATGACCTGGAAACGGTATGCCGGAATATTCGTGCTAAACTGACAGCCGGGGTGGAAAAACGCCTGATAGCGGATGCTAAGGTGGGGTTTTTGCTTTCCGGCGGACTGGATTCTTCCCTGGTATGCGCTATTGCGGCGAAGAAAAGCAGGGAACCAATCCGCACTTTTGCAATTGGCATGAGTGAAGATGCCATTGACTTAAAATATGCAAAACAGGCGGCAGATTATATCGGAAGCGAGCATACGGAGGTTTTTATGACGCCGGATGAAGTGCTTTCTTCCCTGGAAACCGTTATTCAGTTACTGGGAACGTATGATATTACGACGATCCGCGCATCTATAGGGATGTATCTGGTTTGTAAAGCAATCCACGAAGAGACGGACATCCGCGTTTTGTTGACCGGAGAAATATCCGACGAGCTGTTTGGGTACAAATATACGGATTTTGCGCCGGATGCAGCGGCATTTCAGAAGGAATCACAAAAACGGATCCGTGAACTTCATATGTATGACGTTCTGCGTGCCGACCGTTGTATTTCTGTCAACGCTCTGGAAGCAAGAGTTCCGTTCGGTGATTTGGATTTTGTAAAGTACGTGCTGTCTGTAGATCCAAAATTAAAAATTAATACATATGGAAAAGGAAAATATTTGCTGCGTCATGCATTTGAAAAGGGAGACTATTTACCGCAGGAGATTTTGTGGAGAGAGAAGGCGGCATTTTCGGATGCGGTCGGACACTCTATGGTAGATTATTTAAAAGAATATGCAGAGCGTTTTTATACGGATGAAGAATACGAAAGCAAGTGTGAAAGGATAGCTTACCCGTTGGGGACGGGTTGCGCCGCTTATGCCGCAGAAAGCGATATCCGGGCATGTTCCCGGCCGTTTACAAAGGAATCCTTGCTGTACCGGGAGATATTTGAAAAATATTATCCGGGACAGGCAGAAATGATCTCTGGCTACTGGATGCCGAACAGGGAGTGGGAAGGATGCGATGTGAAGGATCCTTCTGCAAGGGTACTGTCCAACTACGGTGACAGCGGAATATAAAGCTTTAAGCGCAGCAGGAGGGAGGAATGATAGGATGTCTGTTCATGAAGAATGCGGCGTATTCGGAATTATATGCCCCAAAAAAGAAAATGTGGCAGGTATTGTCTGCTACGGTTTATATGCCTTACAGCACAGAGGGCAGGAAAGCTGCGGGATTGTCGTAAACGATGACGGCGTATTTTCTTCCTGTAAAGATCTGGGGCTTGTCAGCGAAGTGTTTTCCAAAGAAACGGCAGACCGTTTTCCTCTGGGAACTATGGCCGTAGGCCATGTAAGATACGGAACAACGGGAGGGAACACGAGGAAGAACTGCCAGCCCATTGAAGTCAATCATCTGAAGGGTAAAATGGCGCTGGCGCACAACGGAAATCTGAGTAATGCATTGGAGCTTCGCGACAGGCTGGAATTATCGGGAGCCATTTTCCATACAACCAGCGATACGGAAACGATCGCTTACGTTATTACAAGAGAACGGCTCGCTGCGCCAAGTATAGAAGAAGCGGTAAGCAGCGCCATGAATTTACTGGAAGGCGCTTATTCCCTGGTATTGCTTTCATCCACTAAAATGATAGCGGTAAGAGATCCGTATGGATTCCGGCCGCTTTGCTATGGGCGGACGGCGGACGGGGCGTATGTGGCGGCTTCGGAAAGCTGCGCCCTGACGGCGGCAGGCGCGGAATTTGTGCGCGATGTGCTGCCGGGAGAAATTCTGGTGTTTACGGAAAATGGTGTGGAATCCAGGAGGGAACACTGTGAAAAGCAGAAGCGAAAAACCTGTGTCTTTGAATATATTTATTTTGCAAGACCGGATTCTGTGATAGACGGCATATCCGTACATGAATGCCGTATGAGAGCCGGGGAATTACTGGCGGGCTGCTGTCCGGCCTGTGCGGATCTGGTAATCGGCGTCCCTGACAGCGGACTGGACGCAGCGCTTGGGTATGCGAAAAAATCCGGGATTCCTTACGGGATTGGGCTGATAAAAAACAAATATATCGGAAGGACATTCATTTCCCCGGAACAAAATGAACGCCTGGATAAAGTCAGGATTAAGCTGAGCCCGGTTAAAAAGGCTATAGACGGAAAACGTATTATTTTGATTGATGATTCCATAGTCAGAGGAACGACCGGCAGGCAGATTGTAAAGCTTTTGCGTGAGGCAGGGGCAAAAGAGATACATATGAGAATTTCTGCCCCTCCGTTTCGATATCCCTGTTATTACGGTACGGACATTGATTCCGAAGAAAACCTGATTGCATGCCGTCATAGCATGGACGGGATAGCGCGGATCATGGAGGCGGATTCTTTGGGATATTTACCGGTGGAAAAGCTGAACGAACTGACAGGCAGCAAGGATTACTGCGCCGCCTGCTTTCACGGGGAATATCCGACTAAGATTCCGGCCGATCTCCGGAAAGACCGGTTTGAACGGAAACATTCGGAACGGACTTCAGGATAAAGAGGTGCATAGTTATGAAAAAATTTGATAGAAAACTGATTTTGTCCGATGGAAGCGAATACTTTGGATATGGATTTGGAGCAAAACAGGAAACCGTTACAGAAATCGTATTTAATACCTCTTTGACGGGATACCAGGAAATCCTTTCCGATCCATCCTATACCGGACAGACCGTTGTAATGGCATATCCGCTGATTGGCAATTACGGGATAGCAGAAGAGGATTTTGAGACGGAGCGCCCGACCATAGGCGGGCTGGCAGTACGGGATTATAACGGAAAGCCGTCTAACTTCCGCAGTCAGTGCACGCTGGCAGAAATTATGGAGGAATATCAGATCCCGGGCATTTATGGAATTGATACAAGAAAGCTGGTGCGTTCCATACGTAACCTTGGAAGCCAAAAAGCGCTGCTTACGGATATGGATACTTCTTTACAGGACGGGCTTTGTAAACTGCATTTGTATCATATGCCGAAACATACCGTATCACAGGTAAGCCGGACCCGGATTGGGCGGTATTCTGTGCCGGATGAAAAATTTCATGTAGCCGCCGTTGACTGCGGAATGAAGCAGAATATTGTAAGGCGCCTGAACCAAAAAGGATGCAGTGTGACCGTCTTTCCATGGGATACTTCCGCAAACGAAATAGAAAAATGGAATCCGGACGGAATCCTGATTTCCAATGGGCCGGGCAATCCGGTAGCCGTGCCGTCGGTTGTGGAGCTGGTCAGAAAGTGGAGGGGGAAAGTTCCGATCTTTGGCATCTGCCTTGGCCATCAGATCATTTCTCTTGCATATGGAGCAAAAACGTATCCATTAAAATTTGGCCATCACGGAGGAAATCATCCGGTAAAAAACCTGCTGACCGGAAAAATAGAAATGACTTCCCAGAACCATTCTTATGCAGTAGACGAAGAAAGCCTGGCAGATACCCGCCTGAAAATAACGCACCGAAATCTGCTTGATCGGACGGTAGAAGGCGCAGCCTGTGAGCAGGACAGGGTGTTCGGCGTGCAGTATCATCCGGAAAGCGCGCCCGGGCCGCAGGACAGCGGCTATCTGTTTGATCGGTTTATCAAAATGATGGAGGGAACAAAAGTTGGCGAAAAGAACTGATATAAAAAAAATACTTGTCATTGGTTCCGGCCCGATCGTAATCGGACAGGCGGCAGAATTTGACTATGCAGGCACGCAGGCATGTCTTGCTTTAAAAGAAGAAGGGTACGAGGTTGTGCTGTGCAACTCCAACCCGGCAACCATTATGACGGACCGGGCGGTAGCGGATAAAGTGTATATGGAACCGCTGACGTTAGAATACATGGCCAAAATAGTCCGCCGCGAACGCCCGGACGCCATAGTGCCGGGAATCGGAGGCCAGACCGGGCTGAATCTGGCAATGCAGCTTGAGAAAAAAGGAATTTTAAAAGAATGCCGGACAGAACTGCTGGGAACCTGCAGCGAGAGCATCGAACGGGCAGAAGACAGAAAACGCTTCAAGCAGCTTTGCGAAGAACTGGGAGAGCCGGTGCTTGCGTCTGCCATTGCCAATACCGCAGACGAAGCGGTAAAGGCGGCGGAAGAAATCGGTTATCCGGTGGTGCTGCGCCCGGCGTTTACTCTTGGAGGAACCGGAGGGGGATTTGCGGATAACCGGCAGGAATTTATGGAACAGATTAAAAACGCCATTTCCGCCTCTCCGGTTCATCAGGTATTAATCGAAAAAAGCGTCAAAGGCTTCAAAGAAATCGAATACGAAGTGATCCGCGACGCCAACGATACGGCGGTCACCGTCTGCAATATGGAAAATTTAGACCCGGTGGGAATTCATACGGGAGATTCTATCGTAGTATGCCCCTCCCAGACCCTGACCAACAAAGAGTATCAGATGCTGCGCAGCAGCGCGCTGAATATAATCCGTGCGTTGAAAGTGGAGGGAGGCTGCAACGTGCAGTTCGCGCTGGATCCGGGTTCTTTTCGGTATTACCTGATCGAGGTAAATCCGCGCGTTTCCCGTTCCTCGGCGCTTGCATCCAAGGCAACCGGATATCCGATTGCAAGGGTATCGGCAAAAATCAGCGTGGGGATGACGCTGGATGAAATTATGCTGGCCAGTACGCCCGCCTCCTTTGAACCGGCTCTGGATTATATCGTGACAAAAATGCCTCGCTTTCCGTTCGATAAATTTGCGGATGCAGACCCTAAGCTTGGCACGCAGATGAAAGCGACCGGGGAAGTGATGAGCGTGGGCAGAACCTTTGAAGAAAGCCTGTTAAAAGCAATCCGATCTCTGGAAACGGGGGTATATCATCTGTATATGCCCAAATTTGAAAAAGAAAGTATAAACGCATGTATGGAATATATAAAAAGCGGCACAAATGACAGAATTTTTGCCATTGCGCACTTATTAAGAGCAGGAATGGGCGTATCTGAAATTTCAGGCCAGACCGGGATCGACTGCTTTTTTTTGAACAAAATGAAAGAAATAACCGATCTGGAAACAGAACTGAAAGCTTGTATCGGTGACCGGGAAGCGTTGTATCAGGCAAAGAAAGCAGGCTTTTCCGACTGGGCTGTCGCATGGCTCTGGGAAAAGACCGAAGCAGAGATTTTTAAACTGCGCCGGACATACGGCATATTTCCGGTTTATAAGATGATAGATACCTGTGCGTCCGAGTTTGAAAGCAGCGTCCCGTATTTTTATTCCACCTATGAGCAGGAAAATGAATCGGTAATCGGACATGGAAAGAAAATCGTTGTTCTGGGCTCCGGTCCAATCCGTATCGGCCAGGGGGTGGAATTTGATTATTCCACGGTACATGCGGTTTGGGCCATCAAAGAAGCCGGATATGAGGCAATCATTATTAATAACAATCCGGAAACCGTTTCTACAGACTATACCACGTCTGATAAGCTGTATTTTGAACCGTTATGCACAGAAGACGTGATGAATGTAATTGAGATGGAAAAACCGGATGGGATCCTGGTATCATTGGGCGGCCAGACGGCGATCAACCTGGCGAAACCGTTAGAAGAACGAGGGGGGACGATCCTTGGCACAGACTGTGCGGCAATCGAGAAAGCCGAAAACAGGGAAGCTTTTGAAAAGCTGCTGTCAGAGCTTTCTATCCCGCAGCCCGGGGGTCGGGCTGTGACAAATATAGAAGACGGCGTAAAAGCGGCGGAAGAAATCGGCTACCCGGTACTGGTACGTCCAAGCTTCGTACTTGGCGGAAGAGCCATGCAGATCGTGGCAAAAGAAGAGCAGCTGCGCCATTATCTGAAAACAGCCGTGGAAATGGATGAGGAAAAGCCGGTTCTGGTCGATCAGTACATCTGCGGGAAGGAAGTGGAAATAGACGCCATTTGTGACGGGACGGATGTATTTGTTCCCGGGATTATGGAACTGGTAGAACGAACCGGCGTCCATTCCGGCGATTCCATCTGCGTATACCCGGCGTTTGGTATTTCAGAAAAGATAAAAGAAACGCTTCTGGATTATACGAAAAAACTGGGGATTGGCATCGGCATTGTCGGGCTGTTCAACGTTCAGTTTATCGTGGATAAAGAAGAACATGTATCGGTCATTGAGGTAAACCCGCGTTCTTCACGGACCGTACCGTTTTTATCAAAAGCAACCGGATATCCGCTGGCAGATATTGCAGCCAAAGCCATACTTGGAAAGAGCCTGAAAGAGCAGGGCGTTCTGGATACCGCACCGAACGAAAAGCAGCGGTGGTATGTAAAAGTACCGGCGTTTTCCTTTGCCAAATTAAACGGTATGGATACATATCTTTCACCGGAGATGAAATCCACGGGAGAGGCAATCGGATACGACGGAAAGCTGCACAGGGCAATGTACAAAGCCATGATTGCCGCCGGTATCCGTGTGAAAAATTATGGGACTGTAATCGTGACGCTTGCGGATGAGGATAAAGAAGAAGCCCTTCCTTTGATCCGGCGCTTTTATGAGATGGGCTTTCACATCGAAGCAACCTCGCTTACGGGAGAGTATCTGAACGGGCATGGGATCCGTACCCGCGTACTCGGTAAGCCGTCGGAGGGCAGCAGCCAAATCCTGGATGCAATCCGGGCCGGGTATGTCAGCTATGTCATCAATACCCGTGCGATTCTTTCCGGCATTCATTATGAAGACGGCGCGGCAATCCGGAGAACGGCGGCGCAGAACAATATTACAATGCTTTCCTCACTGGATACGGTAAAGGTGCTTTTAGACGTGCTGGAGGAAGTGACCGTAGGAGTGTCCCCGATAGGAGCGGAATAATGTAAACACGCAACAGTTCAGCCTTTTGGATTCCCTGCCCGTTCTTGACATTTTTACGCAAAGTATTATGATAATCATGTGTATGAAAAAAAGTTTCGCAAGGAGGACAGTATGGAAAAACAACAATCTGTAATAGACACTATCCATGTCTTATATGACTCTTTTTTCGAACAGGAGAAAAAAATTGCCGACTATATTATGAAAAACCACAAGGACGCCGTAAATCTGACGATCAGCGAACTGGCGGAAGCCTGTGGGACAAGCGTAGCCACGATTTCGCGTTTTTGCCGCAAATGCAACGTAGGGGGATTTCATCATCTGAAAATCGCGCTGGCAAAGGAAATCTCAGAGAGCGGGAGAAGCGTCCCGGTTTCAAACCATATTTCCAGAACGCAAATCGGGCAGTCGCTGCAGAACATCCTGGCAAATAAAATAGAAGAGTTAAAACAGACGGTTTCCCTGATCAATGAAGAGCAGCTGGACGCCGTCTTAGAGTGCATCCGCCATGCCGGAGTGGTGCAGTTCGTCGCGGTAGGCAATACCATCCCGGTTGCGCTGGACGGGGCGTTTAAATTAAATGAAATCGGCATCCGCGCGGTAGCCGGCACCATTTGGGAAACGCAGCTTGCGTTTTCGCTTACGCTGAAAAAGGGGGATGTTTTAATCGCAATATCCAATTCCGGGGAATCCAGACAGGTGGCGAAGATGGTGCAGGCGGCAAACGAAAAAGGGGCGACCACAGTCGGGATTACAAATAATCCGAAATCCTCCATCGGGGAGAGCGTGGATTACCATATCCAGACGGCGACGCGTGAAAAGCTCTTTTTAAATGAGATTTGTTTTTCGCGCGTTTCGGCAATGACCGTGATGGAGATTTTTTACCTGTTTCTGACGGTGGATCAGAAGGAGCGGTATGAACGGATCCGGGAGTACGAAAGCATGATTGCAGATGAAAAGGTTTGAACGAAAATACGTGCAATTTTCAGGAAAATTCTGGGTCGGAAACATTTGACAGGTGGGAAGAATGCCTTTTATAATAAAAAGAAAAACGGTTGGATCAGTCGCAGAAAAAACTGTATTTCAACCATGTGATCAGGAGGGAACTTTGAAATGAAAAGCATTCGGACCAAAATCAATGTATGTCTTATTCTGACTGTCCTGATAGGATTAGTCGTATCCGGAGTGTTTAGCATCGCGCAAAACTACAGCAACACCATGTCTACGGTAAAGCAGATGATGAGCCAGACGGCCGTCTTAGCGGCGGGACGCGCACAGCAGGAGTTGAGGTCATATAAGAATGTCGTTATGGAGGTAGGGTGTATTTCACAGCTGTCCGACCCGGATGTGCCGGTGGAGGAAAAGCAGGGGATTATTGACGAACGCGTTTCCATGCACGGGTTTCAGAGGGGAAATATTATCGGCGCGGACGGTATCAGTATTTTTGACGGAAATGATTATTCCGACCGGGAATATGTACGTCAGGCCATGCAGGGAAATGTGTTTGTATCGGAGCCGTTGATCAGCAAGGTTACGGGAGCGCTGTCCATTATGGTGGCAGCGCCTCTGTATGCAGAGGGAGACGCCCAAAAATCCATTGTCGGCGTGGTTTATTTTGTCCCGCAGGAAACCTTTTTGAACGATATTGTTTCGGCTATTCAGATTGGGAAAAACAGCAGGGCGTATATGATTAATAAATCCGGCGGCACCATTGCCGATATCACGCTCGAAACGATTACCGTGCAAAATATAGAAGAGGAGGCGAAAGAAAACGCTTCCCTGAACGAATTGGCGGCAATCCACGCCCGGATGCGCGAGGGAGAAAACGGATTCGGAAGCTATGTAAGCGAAGGGCATAAAATGTTTGCGGCTTATGCGCCTGTGGCGGATACGGACGGCTGGAGCATTGCGGTCACTGCGCCGCAGATCAACTACCTGGCATCCACGCGGGACGCAATGGTGATTAACATTGTGGTGATTGTGATTTCCATGCTGCTTTCCGTTGTGGTCGCCCTGGTTTTGGCGCGCAATATCGGTATGCCGATGAAGGCCTGCGTCAACCGGATGAAGCTGCTTGTAGAAGGGGATTTGGATACGCCCATGCCGCGGATTACCAACAAGGACGAAACAGGCGCGCTTGTCAAATCGACGGAGTCTTTGGTAGAGGGGCTGCGTATTGTGATTGGGGACATCAGCTTTCTGTTAAATGAAATGGCAAATCAGAATCTGGACGTCCATACGGAACATGAAGAGGTTTATGTCGGCAGTTTCCGGGATATTTTGATTTCCATGCGCCATATGAAAGAAGAACTGAGCGACGCCGTGCGCCAGGTCAACCATTCTGCCAAGGGCGTGGCAAGCGCGAGCAGCCAGCTGTCCACAAGCGCGCAGACGCTGAGCCAGGGCACTACGGAACAGGCCAGTTCCGTACAGGAATTGGCGGCGCGCATCAGCATGATTTCCGAAGAGGTGAAAAGCACGGCGAGCGGGGCGTTAGACGTCAGAAGCCAGACGCACCAGACCGGTGAAAAAGTAACCCTGTGCAATCAGAAAATGCAGAATCTGGTAGACGCCATGGAACGGATCCGGAGCAGTTCCGAGGAGATTGGCAAGATTCTTAAGACAATAGACGATATTGCATTCCAGACGAATATCCTTGCGCTGAACGCGGCGGTAGAGGCAGCCAGGGCCGGCGAAGCGGGGAAGGGATTTGCAGTGGTTGCGGAGGAAGTCCGCGATCTGGCCGGCAAGTCTGCGCAGGCCGCTCAAAGCACGTCGGAGCTTGTTTCCCATTCGGAGGAAGCGGTACATATGGGGACGGAAATCGCAAAGAATACGGCCGACGTTCTGCTTGGCGTCGTAGAGAGCATTCAGTCCGTAGTAGATGCTATTGACCATATCGCTGTCGTTTCCAACGAGCAGTCCGAGTCGGTAGAGCAGGTTTCCGAGGGGATCAATCAGATTTCTGCCGTTGTGCAGAGCAACAGCCAGACTGCGGAGGAGGGCGCGGCCGCAAGCCAGCAGCTTTCCGCCGAAGCCGCCTGTCTGAAGGATTTGGTGGATCAGTTTACACTTGCTTCCAAATAATGTCGGTACGGGCAGGAACCAGACCTGAAAAAGGGAGGGTTCCTGCTTTTTTTGTCCTCTTTTCGCAGGGCTTTTACTGCCCTGCAAAGACATTCTTATACAAAGTAAACAAAAAAACGTTCCGGAACGTATCTTTTTCGGTGTAAATTTGTGTCTTTTGTAGAAAAATAATTTTCGCATAAAACATAATTGACAAAAAATATTTTTGTGCTTATACTTTAGATAACAAAAATAAATATCGCGATATTAAATTTAAAGAAAACTATTTACGCAAAAAGGAGAATGGAGGGCATAGTAATGAGGATTCACGACTTACTGAACAAACAGGCAATCGACTTGAATGCCAGTGTTTCTTCCAAGATGGAAGTAATCGATCATATGACGGGGCTGATGGAGCGTGCCGGAAACCTGTATGACAGGGCAGGCTACAAAAAAGGGGTTTTGGCGCGTGAAGAAGAGGGAACGACCGGTATCGGGGAAGGGATCGCAATTCCGCACGCAAGGTGCGCGGCAGTTAAGCGTGCCGGGCTTGCCGCAATGGTAGTAAAAGAAGGGGTGGATTACGAAGCGCTCGACGACGAGCCGGTGGAGCTTGTTTTTATGATTGCGGCGCCCGAGGGCGGCGGGAATGTACATATGGACGCGCTTTCGAGGCTGTCTACCATGTTAATGGATACGGAATTTAAGGAACTGCTGCTTTCGGCAAAGTCGTCGGAGGAATTTTTGCGGATCATAGACGAAAAAGACGACGAGCTGGACGGGAAGAAAAAGCAGAGAGCCATAGAGGCTTCCAAAGACGGGTACCGGGTGCTGGCGGTTACGGCGTGCCCGACCGGGATTGCGCATACGTTTATGGCGGCGGAAAGCCTGGAGCAGAAGGGGAAGGAACTGGGGATTCCGATCAAAGTAGAAACGCAGGGAGCGGACGGCGCAAAAAATGTGCTGACGGCGGAAGAAATCAAAGCGGCCGAATGTATCCTGATCGCGGCGGATAAGAAAGTAGATTTGGCGCGGTTTGACGGCAAACCATTGATTAGCACAAAGGTAGCGGACGGGATCCACAAGGCGCAGGAGCTATTGCAGAGGGCGGTATCAGGGGAAGCGCCCATATACCGCCATGCGGGGGCTGCGGCAGGCGGCGCGGACGCGCAGGAATGCGAAGAGCAGGAGAACGCCGGGCGCAGGATTTATAAAAACCTGATGAACGGGGTTTCCCATATGCTGCCGTTTGTCATCGGCGGCGGAATTTTAATCGCGCTGGCATTTTTACTGGACGATTACAGTATTGACCCGGCAAATTTCGGAAAAAATACGCCTGTTGCGGCTTATTTTAAAACGATTGGCGAACTGTCCTTCGGCATGATGCTTCCGGTGCTTTCCGGCTATATTGCCATGAGTATCGCGGACCGGCCGGGCCTTGCGGTGGGCTTTGTCGGCGGCCTGGTGGCAAAAGCGGGCGCTACCTTTTCCAATCCGGCGGGCGGCGAGGTAAACGCAGGCTTTTTGGGCGCGTTGTTTGCGGGTTTTGCGGCAGGTTATCTGGTGCTGGCGTTAAAAAAAGCGACGTCAAAGTTCCCGCAGTCACTTGCGAGCGTGCGGCCGATGATTATTTACCCGGTGTTTGGGATTTTAAGCGGCGCGGCGGTGACAACACTCATAAACCCGCTGATGGGGATCATCAATGACGGCCTGACGGGCGCGCTGAACAGCATGCACGGAACCAGCCGGGTTTTGCTTGGAATTGTCATTGCCGGGATGCAGTCAGTGGATATGGGCGGCCCGGTGAATAAGACCTCTTATGTATTTGCGACTTCACAGCTTGCGGAAGGGAATTTTGAGATTATGGCGGCCGTGATGGCGGGCGGTATGATTCCGCCGCTTGTTATCGCGCTTTGCACGACGTTTTTTAAAAACCGTTTTACGAAAAAAGAACGGGAATCGGGGCTTGTAAATTATCTGCTGGGTCTTTCGTATATTACCGAGGGCGTCATTCCGTTTGCGGCAAGCGATCCGCTCCGCGTCATTCCTTCCTGCATTGCGGGTTCGGCCGTAACGGGCGGTTTGTCTATGTTTTTCGGCTGTACGCTGCGTGCGCCGCACGGCGGGATTTTCGTACTGCCGACAATCGGAAATCCGCTTGCCTATGCGGCGGCAATCCTGATTGGAGCGGTTTTTGGCTGCCTGATTTTAGCCGTTTTGAAAAAACCGATAAGGGAAGGGGAAGCAGAATGAAAAGGGCCTGTGCGAAAAAGGCGTTTGAATGGATACGGGACAATATGGCAATCGGGCTTGGCGGCGGCGAGGCAGTCGCCTTCCTGATTGAAGAACTGGCAAAAAGCAAAAAGCGCGTTACGGCGGTTTCCCCGTCCGGCGATACGCTGGAATTGTGCAAAAAAAGCGGGATTCCGACGGTTCCGCTTTCGTGTGCGGGCAGCCTGGAGCTTGCGTTTGACGGCTGCGATACGCTGGATCGAAAGCTGAATGCGTTAAAAAGCCGCGGCGGGATCCATACCAGGGAAAAGCTTGTGGCCGCTATGGCGAAAGAATATATTTTACTGGCGGATGAATCGAAGCTGACAGAATCGCTGACGTTTTGCGTTCCGGTAGCGGTTGAGGCATTACGTCCGGCAAAGACCTTTGTAACGAAGCAGCTGGAAGCAATGGGCGCGGCCGTTTATCTGCGTAAAGGAAGCGGGAAGGCGGGATGTGTCAGGAGCGACGACGGGAATGATCTGCTGGACGCCGTTTTTCCCGAAAAAACGGATCCGGAGGAGCTGTCCGGGAGATTGGACGGCATAGCGGGAATCGTCGGTCATTCTTTGTTTTGCAAAATCGCGGACGGCGCGATTGTCGCGAAGGCGGACGGAACGGTAGAAGTGATCCGCAGAGAACGGCGCGGCACGCGCAGACAGGGCAGGTAAAGGCGGACGGTTCGGGATGCGCGGGAGATGGAATGAATTTCGTGGAATGCATATAGAAGGGAGAATTTTTATCATGGAAAAATTAAACTGGGGCATTCTGGGCTCAGGCCAGATTGCGCGTGAAATGGGAACGGCTTTAAAAGCGGTAAACGGGGAGATTTATGCGGTAAGTTCCGCAAATTTCAGCCATGCCAAAGCGTATGGAGAAGAGCTTGGGGTACGGCATGTGTATCAGACGACCGAGGAATTGTTGGCGGATCCCAAGGTCGATATTGCGTATATTGCGACGCCGCATAACCTGCACCATAAGCTGATTCTCCAGTCGCTTTTGGCGGGAAAGCATGTGTTTTGCGAGAAAGCGATTACGGTCAACAGCCGGCAGCTAAAGGAGTGCGTAAAGCTTGCGGATGAGAAGGGATTAGCGCTTTGCGACGGCGTTACGCTGTTTCATATGCCGCTTTATAAGAAGCTGAAAGAAATCGTAGCAAGCGGGGCAATCGGCAGGGTAAAGATGGTGCAGGTGAATTTTGGAAGCTGTAAGGAATACGACGTAAAGAACCGTTTTTTTTCAAAAGAACTGGCGGGAGGGGCTTTGCTTGACATCGGGGTGTATGCCGTTTCCTTTGCGCGGTATTTTATGTCCCAAAAGCCGGATACCGTGCTGACGACGGCGAATTATTTTGAAACCGGGGTGGATGAAACCAGCGGGATTCTTTTGAAAAACCCGGACGGCGAGATGGCGGTGATTGCGCTTACGATGCGCGCCAAGCAGCCGAAACGCGGCGTAATTGCCGGGGAAGAGGGATATATTGAAATTGAGAATTACCCGCGGGCGGACCGGGCTAAGATTGTCTATACAAAAGACGGCAGGACAGAAACCGTTTCGGCGGGAGATACGAACGACGCGCTTTTGTATGAAGCAGAGGATATGCAGGCTTATGTGGCAGGAATCAGGGCCAGGCAAAAGGGCTGCCCGGATCGTTGCAAAAATACGGACGGCAGTTATGAAACGAATTTGAATTATATTTGTGATGTGATGGATACATTGAGCGCAATCCGGAACCAGTGGGGCATGGTATATCCGTTTGAAGCGTGAAGGCCGGATTGGGAGATTAGGAGGGAATTATGATATATACAGTGACATTTAACCCGTCTTTGGATTATGTAGTGCAGGTAGGCACGTTTGCGGATAACGCCGTGAACCGGGCGGATACGGAGCATGTCTATCCGGGCGGCAAAGGCAATAACGTGGCGGTGATTGCGTCGAACCTGGGGCAGAAAAGCCGCGCGCTCGGCTTTAAGGCGGGATTTACCGGGGACGCAATGGAGGCAATGTTAAAAGCGCATGGATGCGATACGGATTTTATCGCGCTTTCCGAGGGGCTGACGCGCATCAATGTAAAAGTAAAGGCGCAGGAGGAATTTGAAATCAACGGGCAGGGCCCGGCGATTCCGGACGAAAAGATTGAGGAGCTGTTTCGGAAGCTTTCTCATATCGGCGAAGGCGATGTGCTTGCCCTCTCCGGGAGCATTCCAGGGACGCTTCCGGGCGATATGTACGAACGGATTATGGAGCGGTTAGAGGGGCGGGGGATTAAGATAGCCGTGGATGCGACGAAGGAACTTTTGGTCCGGGTGTTAAAATACCGCCCGTTCTTAATAAAGCCGAATAATCATGAACTGGGGGAACTGTTTGGGCGTGTGCTCCAAACGGAGGAAGAGATTGTGGAGTGCGCGAAAAAGCTTAAGGAGATGGGGGCGGTGAACGTGCTGGTTTCCATGGCAAAGGACGGCGCGATCCTGGTAGACGCGGACGGCACGGTAAGAAAGCAGGCGCCTCCAAAGGGGGAAGCGGTCAACTCCGTCGGGGCGGGCGATTCCATGGTGGCGGGATTTCTGGCCGGGTATCTGGAAACCGAAGATTACGGGTATGCGCTGCGGCTGGGTACGGCGGCTGGAAGCGCGACGGCGTTTACTTCGTGGCTGGCGGATAGGGAGGAGATTTTGAGGTTGCTGTAGATATCTTTTCGCGGTTCGAATGGAGCTGTCGCATTAAGAAATACAATTATAAATATCTGGAAGGGAACATAAAAATTTGTTTCGTTATGCTCTAGATGTGCTATATTATACATACAAAGGGAAAAGCCATAGAAGCGGCTCTACCCCACATTATGACAAATTATTACCTCATACGAGGTAAGCCGTCACTACTTGATATGCCCCTTGTCAAGTAGACAGGTAAAATATCTAAAATTTAGTGCGGATGA
>OFFX01001585.1_pt1 | contig 15899 bp, 6 predicted proteins | sample 1521511 | NCBI WGS metagenome assembly OFFX01 (sample SAMEA3504125, study PRJEB24116) | mouse gut metagenome | biome: mouse gut; feature: mouse-associated habitat; material: faeces | place: Denmark | collected 2011
ACGACGTTGTGGTTTATACGAACCATCTATCGAACTACCATGGGAAATATACGATTCAAGGGAATTTACCATTACTGGTAATAGATTTTAAAGTATTTATGGAAAATCTAAAACCGGACATATTAATTACGATTGGCGGACAAACAGGGGATTATCCTTTTTATAATCTTTTCTCAAGAAATGATATTCAAGGAGTTGAACACTGGAGAGTGTCCATAGACGGTGATATAGTTGATACCTATGATAAGTTGACGCTGGTTATTCAGGCTGATGAGCAGGAATTTTTTGAAAAGCTCAATGCGTTAGAAGTGAAAGAGCCGCCAGCACATAACTTTTACAAAAGATGGTCTGAATATTTTTGTTCAATTAAAACAGATATCAATGTACCATTTTCTGCTGTTTCAATTGCACAGACACTTTCAAAAAAAATACCAAAGAATTCTATACTGCAATTTTCTATTCTAAATAGCCTGAGAATATGGAATATGTTTCATATAGATCCTTCAATAGAATGCTATTCTAATGTCGGAGCTTTTGGAATTGATGGAGGCATGTCAACACTTATTGGACAAAGTGTGGTTACTGACAAAATGTCTTTTTTGATTATTGGAGATTTAGCTTTCTTATATGATTTAAATTCTATTAGTATACGTCATATAAAGAACAATTTAAAAATATTGGTCGTAAATAACGCCGGAGGAGTTGAGTTCAAGCTCTGGGGTGGAAACTTAAAAAGTATTGACAGATACATTGCTGCTTCAGGGCATTTTAAAAATGCAGAGGGATGGGCAAAAACATGTGGATTTAAATATATTACAGCAAAGACAAAAAAGGAATTTGAAGAAAGAACAGATGCGTTTATTATGGAATCTTCTTATCCTGTTCTGCTAGAAGCATTTGTTTCAGATACAGATGAAAGTGAAGCATATTCCAATATGATTACAGGCAATAAGTCCCTGACAATTAAGGATAAGGCAAAATTTGCAATTAAACGGATGATAAGATAGGGCAAAGTATGAATGAAAAGAAAAAAACATTGACAAATCTGACGGTTGGTGTTGTTACCCAGCTCATCGTTATAGCGTTGGGTCTCATTGTTCCAAGAATTGTTTTAGTCAATTATGGATCGGATACAAATGGTTTAATCAACACGATTGGGCAGATTTTTACATATATGGCGCTTCTTGAAGCTGGAATTTCGGTATCAGCAAGAAATGCTTTTTATAAACCAATCAAGGAAAAAGATAGAGACGATATTTCGTTTGTGGCTTCGCTTGCAAGAAAATATTACAAAAGAGTATCGTTTGTGTATTTGTTGACGGTTATTTTGCTTTCGTTTTTACTTCCTTTCATATTGAAAACTTCTGTTCCCTATTGGACTATCTGTATCTATACTCTCTTTGAAGGGCTGACATCTGTAGTTACGTTCTATTTTATAAATACTTGGATCACATTTCTTAGAGCTAAAGGATGTTCCTATATTATTAATATTTTTTCACTTATAAGCCGGATTCTCTGTTATGGTGTTAAGATGGCGCTTTCTTTGCGCTCTGTGAATATCGCATTTATTCAGTTTGGGTACTTCGTAGTTTCGCTCATCCAACTTGTACTCTACTATTTATATATGAAAAATAAATTTGGGTGGATAAACTATAATGTTGACACTGGAGATGCAATATTACCTGATAAAAATGCGAATTTGATTTCTGAGATTGCATGGGTCGTGTTTTCTTCGACGGATATGATTGTTCTTTCGATTTTTGTTTCGACATCAGCATCAAGTGTGTATTCCATATACAATATGGTGTTTGTCGCTTTGCAGGGTCTTTTAAACTCTGTGTACTCATCTATTAATTACCATCTTGGTTTGGAGTATAATAGTGGTAATATTGACAGATATATTAAATTACATGATTCATTTATGAGCGTATTTGTAGGAAGCATATCAATCTTAATGTCAGTATGTTACTTTTTAATTATACCTTTTGTGAATTTATACACAAGCGGCGTGAATGACACGAATTATATTTATGATTTTTTGCCCCTTTTGTTCTGCCTGGTTCAAATTCTTTCTTGGAGCAGATATGTAACGGGAAACTTGATAGGCATATCATTCAGGCAAAAACCTGCAGTTAAAGTTAATATAGCAGAAGCAATGATTAATTTATTATTATCATTGATTTTGGTCTGGAAAATGGGAATAGAGGGTGTTTTGTCAGCAACGGTAGTTGCGCTTCCTTTAAAAGTGATCTACTGCACATACATTTCTGATATTGTAATACTAAAAAGAAAACCTATGAAAACAGTTTCTATACTTGGAATTAATTATTTCTTGTTTTTCGTTTACGTATTGCTTTATAGATTTATCAACATTAAAATTAGCAATTATTTTCAGTTTTTCGTAAGTGGGCTATTTATTACTTTATTTGTTGGAATAAGTTTCATCTTAGCTAATCTCCTTGTCAATCAAGACGCTATTGAAATGATTAAATCGATAAAGCATAGATAATTTCCAAACCTGTGAAACAAGAAATTGAATTTGCCAGTCCCTCTCCTGTAGGGAGAGGGGATTCTTATAATATCAGGTGGCGGTTCAATTTTCTGTCAAATAAAACAAAGTTTTCTCCCGCCGTACCTGAATTAGAGCAATTTACACCGAAAACTTCTTGAAAATATTCCTTGTACGGACAGCAATCACCAACGAAACAGCGCCTGAAAATAAAATCACAGCATATTCAAACCCTTTACAAATCTCAAACAGGACGCCATACAACGCATTGCCTAAGGGCTGCGCACACATCGAAACGGTAAATATAACCGCAATCACCTTCCCAATCAAATTCTGCGGAGTTTCCGCCTGTATAAACGACATCATTTGCACGGTAAGAACCGTTGAAAATACCATAATTGTAAAACAACATACAGTTATAACGATGTAGTTAATCATTCCAGATGAAAACAATATCAATGACGCCGCAATCGGAAACACGCTCGCCGCACAGGAAATCACCAGATTCCCCGCTTTACGGACTTCCAGCCTGTTTGCAAAAATACCTGCGCCGATACCGCCGGAAAGTCCTCCTGCCGCCAACGCCCCTTCTGCAAAACCATAAAGCCTGTTCGCCTGCGCGGCTTCTAAATCGAATACTTCCGTTACCAGATATGGCAGTGCGACCGTAATCATGGAGGCTAAGAATAAATTAATCCCGCAGATTACAAGAAGGGTTTTTCCGATTACCGGTTTCTCTATCCGGATAAACCGGATACTTTCCGCAAAATCATTTTTTGCCGTCTTCAAAATACCGCCCTTCAAAGACTGTTTCCGGAACGGTATTTGAATGAAAATCTCCATGACCGCCGATATAAAAAAACATACCATGCAAACCCACAATACAGGCTTTAAACCATATGTACTGTATAAAATACCTCCAAGCACAGGCCCGATTAGCGAAGCAAAAGAACTTATGGTATTGATAACAGAATTAGCCGCTATAAAATGTTCTTGGCTGGTAAGCGCAGGAATACTTGCCTGTACGGACGGCTGATATGCGCCCGCAATGCCATATAGAAGCATCAAAGTAGCCGTCAAAAGGAAAATCAGACAGTCCCCGTTGTAGAGCAGGGTGAATGTTAGAATTACCGCTGCCGTAAAGAAATCCAATATGACCATAATATTGCGTTTATTGGTCCGATCTGCGACAATGCCTCCGATGGGAGACAGCAGTACGGCTGGGATAAAGGCGCATGCTGTAACAGTTCCGAACAGCGCTGAAGAACCGGTCAGGTTTAATAAGTATAACGGAAGTGCAAACCGGACGGTGGCGTTGCCGAATAGCGAAATAATTTGCCCTATGACGACCAGTGTAAAATCTTTTGAAAATAGTTTTTTGTCCATTTTTTATTCTCCTTTTCATACCGCGCGTTGGTATGTATTTGCTGAAAAATTTCTGCCCATATTGCAGGGCAGGGTATTATTTGTTGTTCCGGTAAATGGATGTCAGTTCCTTTAACCGGCTTAAGATTTCATCGTCTACGATATCCAGTCCAAAACCCTGCAGCATCTGGTTAAATACCATGAATTTACGGCAGGATTCTTCTTCGGAGTTGTCAAATATCATAGGGTTCAGCCAGACATTTGCCGTTAATATAATCAGTTCCGCTAATTGTTCCGGATAGTCCGTTTCTATCGAACCGTCTGAGATTCCCTGTTTGATGATTGGTACAATATAGTTTGGCGCTACGTTTTCAATGGTATCGTGTAAAAGGGAAAACAGCAGCTTTGGATTATTGTGGAAATTCGGAGCCACTGTAAAAATATCGTTTTGTACGGGGCGGTTGATAGAAGCTTTAAAAATAGTTTTCAGTTTTTCTTTGCCGTTTAAGTCTGTCCGGCTGCAGATGGCGGTAAGCGTCCGGTTGGATTCGTCTGTCATCCGTTCTGTCACGGCGGCTAAAATATCTTCTTTGGACTTAAAATGATGGTAGATAGCGCCTTTGCTCAGGCCGCCTAACTGATCGATGATGTCCTGGATAGAAGTGCGCTCATATCCTTTTTCTATAAATAGGCGGAATGCGGCGTCCAGTATGAAGTGCACGGTCTCTTCCGGATGCTTATTTCTGGCCATGGTTTTCTCACCTCCCCAAACATACTATTGGTATGTAAATATGTTATCATACAGACGACAGGTTTGTCAAGTGAGAAATGTTTAACGGGAAGGAGAAGGATTCCGATTGAATCTCCTCTCGGTTTGATGTATAGTGGATCTATCAAACAGGAGGAGGTATTTTTATGTTACCGAAAAAACGAAGGACAGCAGCCGCTGTCGGATTGTCGCTTAGTCTGTTCTGCAGTGCGATTCCGGTTCCTGCGGCGGCAAAAACGACGGATTTGGCCCGCAGTACCGGAGCGGAGGAAATCGCGGCGGCAATCGAAGCGCCTGAAATTACGGAAGGAGATACGGAAATTTTCATGCCGGATCCGGGAAATGGAGGATCGGTTCGCTTTCTGGCGGATTACGAACAGGTGATTGGCGAAGACGGCGCGATTTACCGGCCGCTTGAAACGAAAACGGTCAGAGGATTTTACGAAGTCACTGCGGCGGACGGTTCTGAGGCGAAAACAGAAGAATTTACGCTCACCGTTCCGGGGCAGTACGCAGGCGCCGGAGAAAACCCAAGGCCAACGGTTATCCCGTCGCTGCAGGAGTGGCACGGAGGGGAAGGCAGTTTTATTGTTTCTGCGGCAGGCAGGATTTTAGTGGAAAACGACGGGCTGCTGTCCGTAGCCAAAGAATTTGCAAAGGATTATAAGGACATAACGGGAATGGAGATTGAGGTGCTTTCGGCAGGCAGAAAAGACGCCAGGATCGGAGACTTTTATCTGGCGCTTACCACAGGGCAGGGCCTGTTCAGGGAAGGCTATACCTTAGACGTCGGGCGTTATGTAACGGTAGAAGCAGAAGCGGCTGCCGGGGCTTACTGGGCGACCAGGAGTATTCTGCAGATTTTAAAGCAGACGGGCGGCAGCATCCCGAAAGGAACTGCCAGAGATTACCCGAAATACGAGGTGCGCGGGTTAAACCTGGATGTGGCGCGCAAGCCGTTTACGATGGATGTGCTCTATGATTTTGCCAAAAATATGTCCTGGTATAAATTAAACAGCTTTCAGGTACATTTAAGCGACAACCTGATTTTTATGGAAGACTATGCGTCCCGGGAGGAAGCCATAGAACAGGCGTATGCCGGCTACCGCCTGGAATCGGAGCTTACAAATGAATACGGGAAATCGGCGACTTCGGAGGATGTGTATTATACAAAGGATGCGTTCCGCCGGTTTATCAAAGACAGCCGCACAATCGGCGTAGATATCGTGCCGGAGCTGGATTTCCCGGCGCATGCGCTGGCATTTACAAAGGCGTTTCCGGAGTTTATGTCGGAAGGGTTTAACATGCAGCAGCATTCCAATGCGACGGGGCAGTACCGCCCGTTAATTGACGAGCTGGATCTCACAAAAGAAGGCGCGGTTGAGTTTGCGAAAGAGATCTGGGGCGAGTATATGGAAGGGGACGAACCGGTTTTTGACGAAGAGACGACGGTCCATATCGGGACGGACGAGTTTCATGGCGGCGGAGAAGAGAGTAACGAGTATTTCCGGGCATTTTCCAACGAACTGATTACCTATATCCAGGATCAGGGCAGAACCGTTCGTATGTGGGGATCGCTGACCAATAAAAAAGGGAATACCCCGGTTGCGAGCGAAGGCGTGCAGGCAAATATCTGGAGCGTGGATTACGGCAGGCCGCAGGAAATGTACGATCTGGGCTATGGGTTAATCAATACGGTGGATCGCTGGCTTTATATGGTTCCGAACGGGACAAACAACAGAGGGATGTACAACGATTACTTAAAGGTAGAGGATATTTACAACAGATGGAACGTCAATACCATGTACGAGGATACCCAGTACGGCTATACCGTGCCTGCCGGGGACGATCAGATGCTCGGCGCATGCTTTGCCATCTGGCATGACAACATCGACACGCGCGCCAGCGGCATTTCCCAGTACGATTCGTTTTTGCGTTTTCTGGATACGGCTCCGGCATTCGGCGAAAAACTGTGGGGCGACGGTGCGGCGCAGAAAAGCTATACAGAGTTTGCACAGGATGCAAAAGCCGCGGGAACCGCTCCGAATACGGTGATTGGGGCAAAGGCGGAATACATAACGAATACGGTTGCCAGATATACGTTTGAGGATACGCTGCAGGCGGATTCCGGTCTGAACGGGTTTTCCCTCGGCGGCGCGGTAAATGCAAAAACGGCGGCGGAAAACGGCAAAACGGCGCTTTTATTAAACGGTGGGACAAGCTATGTGGATACCCCGTTTGAAATGCTCGAGCCGGGCGCAGTCCTTACAATGAAGGTGAAACTGGACGAAGGAGCGGACGGCGAACAGATTCTGTGTGAATCCAAGGGTAAATTCGGGACGGACGGGGCGTATGCCATTAAGGCGGCGGTCCGGCAGACCGGAAACGTCGGGTTTTCAAGAGAAGGGCATGATTATTCCTTTGATTATAAGCTCCCGGAGGGAGAATGGGTGGAACTGTCCTTCTGCAGCGGGGAGAATAAGAATGTTTCGCTGCGAGTAAAGGATGCGGACGGCGAAACGGTGTATACGGACCCGAAATTTTATTACAAAAACCACCCTGAAACGGAAATGAGCGCAAAGCGGGGCAATTCCCGGGTAAATACGCTTTTGATTCCGTTCGGGCGCATCGGAAGCGAAACGGACAGCTTTCAGGGGAAGGTGGACGAGATTGTGATTACCGGGACGAATCCCATGCCTGCGGCGCCGGGCGCAATTCCCCACTCGGAAATGACGGTATCCGCCTGCTCGCAGTCGCAGACCAGCGCGGACGGCAGGGAAGGTCCGGCTGAGAATGCAATTGACGAAAGGGAAGATACTTACTGGCATACGGACTGGAGCAGTGATACCAGTTTGTCGGAAGAGAATCCCCACTATTTTGAAGTAACGCTTGCTTCCCCGCACATCATTGACAGGCTGACATATCTGCCCCGCCAGGATTCCACAAACGGCATGATTTACCGGTACAGTATTGAAGTGACCAGGCCGGACGGGACCGTGCAGCTTGTTGCGGACAAAGCGGAATGGGGACAGGGAAACCATGTGAAAACGGCTTCTTTTGAACCGATTGAGGCCAAACGCGTGAAGCTGGTTATTTATGATTCGCAGGGGAATGAGGACGGCGTACATGCCACGATTGCGGAATTAAACCTGTATGAACCTTCTGTATTTGGCAGGACGGAACTGGAGGCGGAGCTTTTGGAGGCGGGGGCTTATCGGAAAGATAATTATACGGATGCAAGCTGGGCGCTTTTTGAACAGGCAAAGGAAGCCGTACAGAACATTCTGGGCAGGCAGGACAGTACGCCGGAAGAATACGTTTATGCAAGCGGGCTTTTGCAGCGGGCCGTTTCGGGGCTTACGGCGTTAAAGGATGTGCTTGGCGCTTCGGAAGAAAAGCAGTACCTTCTGGCCGCACAGGTAAAAGCGGCGGAAGAGTATAAGCCTTCCAAAGAAGAATTTACGGCGGAATCTATTGCGGCCTATCAGAAAGCGATCGCTGCGGCAAAGGCGGCGCTTGGAAAAGAAAATGCAACGGTTAGGGAGTTAGAAGCGGCGATCGCACTTTTACAGGGTACGAAACCGGTGACAAAGGTATCGGCCAAACGGGATGAACTTGTCCGCGCGGCAGCGGACGCAAAACAGAAGCTTTCCAATACGGCAGGCTATACGGCGGCTTCCGTGGAGGCGCTGCGGCAGGCGGTTTTGAATGCAGAACGGGTGTTAGGGCAGGAAAACGCTTCGCTGGCGCAGCTGTCCGACGCGCTTGCCGTTTTACTGGGCGCTTCCCTGATCCCGGATACGGCGGGAGGGAATACGCAGGATCCGGGAAATCAGACAGGGCTTACAAAGGGAGAAAAGATTTCTGCGGGCGGTTATACCTATCAGATGACGGACGCACAGAAAAAAGAGGTTTCAGTAGTAAAGGGCAAAAACACAAAAACCGTAAAAATCGGCGCGTCGGTAAAATTAAACGGCGTATCCTGTAAGGTTACCGGAATTTTGGACAATGCCTTTAAAGGATGTAAGAAGGTGAAAACGGTTACGCTTGGCAGCAATGTGAAACGTATCGGGAAAAATGCCTTCCAGAACTGCAGCGGCTTAAGCGCCGTTACGTTTGGCAAGAATGTAAAAAGCATCGGAACGAAAGCGTTTTATAACTGCGGGAAGTTAAAAAAGGTCGTCCTGCAGGGGAACAAGGCGCCCGCCGTTAAAAAGAATGCGTTTGGGAAGACGTCTTCTAAGATAACGGTGCAGGCGAAGAAAATGGATAAAAAGACGCGCGACGCCCTTTTGAAAAAGCTGAAAAAAACCGGCGGCATAGGGAAGAATGCGAAGATTGGGTGAGTAGGCGTCTGGCTGCGAACGACGTGAACCGTCTGATGCATGTTATGTTATAAAGATGATAAAAAAGGATAAATGATATGAAATATATAGTATGCAAGACAATAAAAAAGATTGTTTTTTTAAGTATATTTGTTTGCGGAGTGATTGGAATAACGTTTCATGCAGATGCTGCGCCGCTTGAAAAAATACCCTATACAATAGAGCAGCCAGACGGTGAAAAAGTAGAATGTTTTATGAGCGGAGACGAGTTTTTTAATTACATACACGATAATGATGGTAACATAATTGTTAAAAATTATGATACGGGCGAATATGTATATGCAAAAATACAGGGTAAAGCTTTGACGCCTGGAGAGGAGATTGTGGGTCAGGCAAGTCGAAAGAAGGCTTATAACTTTAACGCTGAACGAATTAAATTTAGCGATATTACAGATGAGTATGTGAAAAATATTTATGAATCGTCTCCGCTAAAACAAGATACGCCTATAAAAACAACAGGACTTGATTTTAGCGGAGAAGCGCATAAATGGAAAAATAAAAAAGTCAATAATATCGTTATTTTTATCGATTTTCCTGACGTTACATTCAGTAACCAGGACAGCGCGTTTTATGAAGGGCTCTTTAATAATAATAATAAGTCGTTAAAAAGATGGTTTGATGAAGCGTCTTATGGCGAAACACAAGTTGTTTCGAATTTCTATCCAAAATCATCGGGGACAATCATTGCGGCGTATCGTGATATCCACAATCGAAGTTTTTATGAAAAGAAACCTAAGGCGGGAGCAGGAAGTGAACTGTCTTATTTTGATGAAAATGGAACGGAGGTTGAACAGGAGGATTTAGAACATCCTCTATTAAAAAGAGCGATCGCTGCGGTAAAAGGGGCAATTCCGGGAGATTTAAATATTGATGCGGATAACGACGGAAATGTTGATTGTATTACTTTTGTAATAGCAGGTGAAAGCTGTGGATGGAACGAACTGTTGTGGTCGCATAAATGGTCGCTCTATACTGAGAAAGAGACAATTAATGGAAAAAAGGCGCGCGAGTATGTACTCGTTATGGAAAATGAATTAAAATCCAGGGGAGCAAACGTTTTGATGCATGAGGTTTTCCACATATACGGAGCGCCTGATTTGTATCATTATAATCAGGCTGAGGAACATCATGTTGGGAATTGGGATATTATGGCTACTTCCCAGGGGCAAATGACCAGTACATATATGAAATACAAGTATGGGGGATGGATTGATGAAATTCCGGAAATAGAGACGAGCGGTACTTTTACGTTAAATAAGTCATCAGTAAAAAACAATAACAGTTATGTTATTCGTACGCCATTTTCAGGAGATGAGTTTTTTGTTTTAGAGTTTCGGAAAAAGGAGGGATATTTTGATGAAAATGTTATAAATGGCTCCGGGTTAGTGATTTATAGAATTGACGCGAGATTCCATGGTAACAGTAAATATGATGCAAATTTGGTGTTTGATGAGGTGTTCGTGGCCGAATCAGCGCCTGAGAATAGATATTACCCTTCCTATGAGGACAGTGTTATCTTAAAACTTCGGAGTGGAAAGGAGGCGGGGATTGCAATTGATAACTTTGCCGTCACTGAAGATAAGATATCGTTTCGTGTGCAGCTTACATCCGAGAGGGTAGCAAGGTATTTTAAAGATTACAGAGTAGCGCAGGTATTAGCGAACCAATTAAATAAGAGCATGGATGCAATTACAGACGAAGATTTAATGAAAATCACAGAACTGACAATGAACCCTTTGAAAAAATTTGGTTTGTCTCTTAATCTGGAAGGGGTGAACAAATTGACGAATTTACAAAAGGTACGTATTTCTGAGGGAGCGAGGCAAATTGGTTCTTTGGCGTTTTATGGCTGTGTAAATTTGGTTCGTGCAGAGATTCCGTCGAGTGTGGTTCAAATCAGCGAGGATGCGTTCAAGGGATGCGATGGATTGACTATTTGGGGAGAGGCGGGAAGCTTTGCCCAAACCTTTGCGGCAGAGAGGGGAATCCCGTTCCGGGTCTTAGGAAGCGACAGGGGAACAGTCAGATTTGATGCAAACGGCGGCAGGCTGTCAGGCATTGGCAGTCTTGAGGTTGAGGAGAACGGCGTATATGGAACGCTTCCTAACGCCGTAAAAAAGGGATATCTCTTTGACGGCTGGTTTACGGAAAGGTCAGGCGGAATCCGGATTACGGAACAATCCGTTATAAAATTTCCATGGGATCCGGTGTTGTATGCGCATTGGTCAAAAGTTTCGGTGAAACGGGTTTCCCTGCAAAAACCGAAAAACCTGCGCGGCAGGAAAATGAAGATCAAATGGAAAAAGGTTGCCGGAGCCAAAGGCTATCAGGTACGGTATGCCGCAAATAAAAAGTTGCGGAAGCCGAAAACGAAAACAACGTCTAAAAATGCATTTACAGTAAAGAAACTAAAAAAAGGCAAAACATATTATGTGAAAATCCGGGCGTATAAACTGGATTCCATGGGTAAAAAAGTATATGGGACATACAGTAAGGTACGAAATATAAAAATAAAAAAATAAATAATCTTGTTTTCTGCAAATACAATAAGAGATAAGGTTTTAATATGAAAAGCCAGTCAGGGAAGAAGTTTTGGCCTTGGCTGGCTTTGGCATTTTTCAATATTTTAAGCCAGGAACGTCTGACGGGCCAAAAGGTATTATAGAAGATGTACAATAAGAAACCGTTTTTTTAAATTTACTTGAATAAATTGCTGAATGTGAGTATAATAAAAATGTATATTTTGACGGAATCTAAAAAAGGGAGGACAAAATTATGTTGCAAAAAAAGTTGAGGAAGATGGGGGTGTGGATGCTCACATTGACTTTGGCGGTTGGTTCGGTGCAGTTTCCGGCGATGGAAGCAAAAGCTGCAGGCTTATCGGGTGAAGCAAAAGAGATCCTTGACGGATTGACGGCGCCCTCAGTATCCGGTTCGGATGAGGAGATTTACATGCCGGATACGCCGAATGGAGTCAGCGTACGGTTTTGCGCGGATTATGAACAGATCGTCGGAGAAGACGGGACAATTTATACGCCGTTGACGGACAAAGAGGTCAAAGGATTTTATGAAGTGACCCAGGGAGACACATCTGATAAGACAAATGAATTTACATTTACCGTACCGGGGATTTACTCTAATATGGGAACAAATGAAAAACCGGCTGTAATTCCGGAACTGCAGGAGTGGTATGGAAAGACAGGAAAGTTTGTCGTATCTGCATCCAGCAGGATTATTGCGGACGGCGGCGCGCTTCTTGATGTGGCAGAGAAATTTGCCCGGGATTATAAAGATGTGACAGGATTGGACATCCCTGTTATAACAGGCACAAAAGCAGATACGAGGATTGGCGACTTTTATCTTGCGCTTTCAGCAGAAGAAGAAGGCCTTGGTAAGGAGGGCTATATCATTGATATTGACGATGTGGCAGCCATAAGCGCAGAACAGTCTGTCGGCGCATATTGGGCGACCAGGACGGTTTTGCAAATTTTAAAACAGACAAGTGGAAGCATGCCGAAAGGAACCGTACGGGATTATCCCAAATATGAAGTCCGTGCTTTCAGCCTGGACGTAGGAAGAAAGCCGTTTTCACTGGATGCATTGTACCAGTTTGCCGAGAATATGGCATGGTACAAGATGAACAGTTTTCAGGTGCATTTAAGCGACAATCTTATTTTTATGGAGGATTACAGCAGTTTAGAGGAAGCGAAAGAACAGACATATGCGGGATTCCGTCTGGAGTCCGGCGTACTGAATACAGAGGGTAAGTCTGCGACTTCGGAAGATATGTTTTATACAAAGGATGAGTTCCGTACTTTTATTCAGGATTGCCGGATCATGGGCGTAGGTATTGTGCCGGAATTTGATATGCCGGCGCATGCGCTTCCGTTTACCAGGGCGTTTCCGGAGTACAGAACCAAAAGAGAAACCGGCGGAAGCCATGCTTACCTGATTGACGAACTGGATTTAAGCAATCCGGAAACAACGGAATTTGCCAAGAGCCTTTGGAGCGACTGTTTTGAGGGGGACGAGCCGGTATTTGACGAGGAGACCGTGATCCATATCGGTACAGATGAATACCATGGGACGGCAGGCCAGGAAGGCAATGAAATGTTCCGGAAGTTTTCAGCGGATATGATCAATTTTGTACAGGGAACCGGCAGGACAGTCCGTATGTGGGGAAGCCTTTCCAACAAATCAGGAACGACAGAGGTTCCGGTGAAAGATGTTCAGCTGAATGTATGGAACACAAGTTATTCGAATCCTAAGACGATGTATGATTTGGGCTACGACATGATCAATACGCTGGACGGCTCTCTTTATATGGTGCCAAGCGGGACGGGAAGCAGAGGCGGTTACGGAGATTATCTGAATACGCAGAATTTGTACAACAACTGGCAGCCGAATAATTTCAGCACGTATACGCTGCCTGCAAGTTCCGATCAGATGCTTGGCGCTTGTTTTGCAGTATGGCATGACAATATTGACACCCGCGCAAATGGAATTTCTCAGTATGACTCCTTTGACCGGTTTTTTGACGCGCTTCCGGTTATGAGCGCTAAGCTGTGGGGCGATGCGGCAGACAGGAATTATTCGGATTTTATAAAAGTAATTAAAAATACGGGCGCGGCTCCGGGGACAACAATTCTGGGGGAAGTGGATTACGCGACATCGAAGATTGCCGACTATACCTTTGACAAGACGCTGACAGAGGACTCCAGTATAAACGGATTTGATCTTGTAAATGCGGTAAATGCCAGGCAGGTAGCAAGTTCCGGGGGAAAAGCGGTCCAATTAAACGGCGGCGAAAGTTATCTGGAAACTCCGGGGCAGTTAAACCAGATTGGTTCGAATGCGGTGCTGACCATGAAAGTGAAGATGGACGAAGGCGCAAATCCGGAAAGCGAGCAGATTCTGTGTGAATCAAAGGATGTATTCGGAACATATGGGACATATTCGTTTAAGGCTGCCGTAAAACAGACCGGAAACGTCGGATTTTCAAGAGAAGGATATGACTATTCGTTTGATTATGAGCTTCCAAAAGGGCAATGGGTGGAACTTTCCTTCCACAGCGGAAAAGACGAGGTGGCTTTGTATGTAGACGGAGAACTGGTAGACAACGCGCCTGATTTTTATTATGCCAACCATCCGGATACGGAAATGAGCGTCAAAAAAGGGAATGCGATGGTTGCTACGATGCTGGTTCCATTTGGCAGGATTGGAAGTGAAACAGACAGTTTCCAGGGACAGATCGAATCTGTAACAGTGACGGGCGAAAAGAAGGCTTCCGCAGAGCCGGGAGCGATTCCGCACAGCGAGATGACCGTGACGGCTTGTTCCGAAGCGACCGAAACAGCTTCGGAAGGTCCCGCAAGGTATGCCATTGACGACAACGATGGTACGTTCTGGCACACGAATTGGAGTTCGGATATAACGATTTCAGAAGAGGAGCCGCATTGGCTTGAGGTTACGCTGGCAAATCCAAAAGTGATTAATAAGCTGACTTACCTGCCAAGGCAGGATAGCGCAAACGGCAGAATCTTCCAGTACAGCATTGTGGTTACAAAACCGGACGGAACACCGCAGACCGTGGTTGACAAAGGAAGATGGGAAAACGACAGCAGCAGGAAAACAGCGGAGTTTTCTGAAATTGAAGCTAAAACAGTAAAATTGGTTGTATATGACGCCCAGGAAAATGAGGTGGGAGCTCATGCTACAATTGCAGAGCTAAACTTGTTCGAGCCGACGGTATTCGGAGCAGCAGAGTTAAAAGCGGAATTGGATAAATATGCGGGCTATGATAAGAACATTTATACGTCTGTCAGCTGGAATGCCCTGATGGACGCATGCAAAGCCGCACAAAATGTTTTGGATTACAAAGAAAGTACGCGGGATGATTACATTTATGCATACGAACAGTTGCAGAAAGCCGCTGCAAACCTGGCAGAAAAACCGGTGCGTAATCAGCTGTTAGATACTTCTTTGGATGTGGAGGAGCTCCTTAAAAATACGGCCAACTACACGCCGGAATCTGTCCGGGCGCTTCAGGCGGCATTGCAGGCGGCGAAGAAAGCCCTGAAAAATCCGGATTTGACAGAGAAAGAGATTCAGGAAGTTTTAAAAACGCTTCAGGAAACCAAGCTGGTAGAAAAGCCGGCTACGCCGACGCCTCCGCCTACTCCAGGCCCTGGCCCAGACGACGGCAAAAAGCCGGATCCGGTAACGCCTGCACCTGTGGTTCCAGGGGTTGGCGCTGCAAAGGTATCCGGAGGAGTAACTTATAAAGTAACAAAATCGAACGCTGCAAATGGTACGGTTACGGCGTTCAAATTGAAAGACAACAAGAAATCAAAAATTACCATTCCGTCCACAGTAACGATAGACGGCGTTTCATTTAAGGTAACGGCAATTTCACAGAAAGCATTCCAGAATGCCAAGGAATTAAAAACAGTTGTGATTGGGGCAAATGTAACAAGCATTGGCTCAAAGGCGTTCTATAACTGTAAGAAACTGAAGAATATCACGTTTAAGTCTGTGAAAGCTTCAAAGATAAACAGCAAAGCATTCAAAGGGATCGTAGCAAACAGCAAGATTACAGTACCCAAGAAGATGGCAGCGAAGCAGATTAATAAGCTGAAAACGAGTTTAAAGAAGGCCGGAATCGGTAAAAAGGCGACTTATAAAAAGAAATAAGGTTTGGTTTAAAAGGGGTTGTCAGTCAGGCAACCCCTTTTTAAATTATAAAACGCTTATAACAGTGAACATGGTTGGCAAGGATTCGTTCGCCGGATGGAGTACTAGTACTACAGCGAACAATAGGGAGTGGATGGCAAAGGGGCCGTCAGTCAGAGGGAAGGGGGTGCGGCTGGGT
>OFFX01001600.1_pt1 | contig 15718 bp, 17 predicted proteins | sample 1521511 | NCBI WGS metagenome assembly OFFX01 (sample SAMEA3504125, study PRJEB24116) | mouse gut metagenome | biome: mouse gut; feature: mouse-associated habitat; material: faeces | place: Denmark | collected 2011
AAAGGAGCCGTTGCGGAGGTGTCGGAAGGGAAAGAAGCCGTAGCGGAGGTGCCGGAAGGGAAAGGAGCCGTTGCGGAGGTGTCGGAAGGGAAAGGAGCCGCTGCGGAGGTATCCAAAGGGAAGGGAACCGCTGCTGAGGTGCCGGTTGTAGGGAAAACCGCGCAGAATGCGGCTGTGCAGGCCCGCCGGGTGTGGGAAAAGCTGGTTATCGAGGCCCATCTGGCATTTTGCTTTTTGGCGATGTTCTTTGCAATACTGCTCATGTACAAGCTGACGGAGGGCAGCAGGCATCTGCTGACATTCATGGCCGCGGCTATGTTCGTTATCGCGTTGATGGATACGAAATTTTACAAAAAAGCCGTGCTTGTGGGAGTGACTTTTGCCTATTTTTACTTCTATGTGCCCCTTTCTCCGTTTGACTACGAGATTCCCTTCAGGCAGGAGGAACGTGCGGCTTCCCTGGAGGCGTGGACGGAAGCGATGGCGGAGCGGCTTGTTCTGAACAGGGAAGATGTGCCCAATTATGATAATGTGGTAATCTGGGTGTTCAGCGACATGGTGGGAGGCCAGGAGGTTCGGACCTCGTACCAGCTGCTTTACGGGCTGCCGAAGGGATTCGGGATCAGCTGCTGCATGCGGGATTTTGTGGTGCCGAATATCGATACGCTGAAAAGCCGATACATGGCGGTTCCTGCTTACGGCGAGATTGCTTTGCTGTGCGAGGAGCGGGGATACGGCCTGGTGTACGGCGACGACGAACTGGCACTCTACGAGCTGCGGGGCGGTGAATGAGGCGTGTTATGCTCCCGGCCATAGGAGGAGGGAGGTTTTCCCTGGCGGATATCGGTACGTCTCCCGGCGCGGAAGAGCAGGCATATAAAGCTGACGCTGCCGGGGCAGAGCAGGAAGGAGCGATATGAAAAGCAAACTGTCAAAATACACAACAGCCATTTTGTGGCTTGTTATACTGATATACGGGGGGCTGTGCTTTTACCTCTTTTACATGCAGTCCGTCCAGCCGTTGGACTATAACAACCGGTATTTCCAGTCGGATTTGCCCTATCATATCAGCATGATTATTGACGACGGCTGGTATTACAGCTTTACGGCGTATGCGTACCAGCTCCTCTACCGGGCGGGGGGAAACGGTACGGTGCTGATCGCCCTGTTCCTGGCAGCGGCTTCGGTACTGTGCATTTTTCTGACGGAGAGGCTGCTGGCGCTTCTGCTGGGGAGAGAGGGGGCGGATGCCCTGACCCTGGGCTGCGCATTGCTGCTGAATCTGGTGATGCCGTTTTTCTGGCGTTACGCGGGGGAATACCGGTATGTGAGTTATCAGGCGGGGAATATCTGGCACAATTCCACCTACCAGATTATGAAACCGGCTGCGCTGGCGGCCGTGATTTACTATCTGAAGACAGAGAAGGGATACAGGGACTGTGTTTCCGGCAGGCAATGGCTTATTCTGGCGGGACTCCTGGCATTATGTACGGGCATCAAACCCAGCTTTCTCACGGTATTTGCACCGGTGCTGGCTGTGAAGCTGCTGGCGGATTTGTGCGGAAAGGCGCCGTTTAAACAGGTATTTCTACTGGGAAGCACGGTGCTTCCGGCCTGCGGTGTGATACTGTGGCAGAATATGGTACTGTTCGGGACGGACACGGGACATGGCATTGCGCTGTCTCCCTGGTATACCTTTTCCCTTCATGCCAGCAGGACGAAAGTAGCAGTGTTGTGTTCCGCCGCGTTTCCGCTGATTGTGCTGCTGTTCTCCGCAGGGGAGCTTCTGCGTGACAGGCGCTATTTCTTTGCATGGGGGATGACAGGAGCGGGCTTCCTGGAGGCGCTGCTTCTGGTGGAAACGGGAAGCCGCTCCCGGGACGGTAATTTCCTGTGGGGCTATTCTATTGCGCTGTTTCTGATTTTCGTATTCAGCCTGGAGAAGTGGCTTCTCCTGCTGAAAAGAAAGGGGCATTGCCTGTTTTACAGGTTTGCATTCGGTGTCTGCGGATGCGTGCTGGCTTACCAGCTGTTCTGCGGCCTGGTTTTCTTCGGCAGGCTGCTGCAGGGAGAGACTTATTTTATGATCGGATAAATAATACCAAGAAAGAAGGTTATCAGTTTCATCTTTCGTGCGGACTGTTAAAGGTGAACAGGCGATTTTTCCGGATCTGCTGTCAAGCCGTGCCGCACAGTTTTCCATGCAGGAAGGTGAATGAGCCATGGGGGGATACAAAGGAAGGGGAAGGATTATGCGGATAGCGATTGTGGATGACGACAGGGAATTTGGGAAGAAGACGGAGGAGATTGCCAGGAAATACTGCGAGGAGGCAGGGGAAGAGGCGGATATCCTGTGCGTGACGGCGGGAGATACGCTGATGGAGGCGGCAGAGGGCGGAGGAAGCCGTGACATCTATATCCTGGACGTGGAGCTTTCGGGGATGGACGGCCTGGAACTGGCGAAGCGGCTTAAGGAAAGAGATGGGGATACCGATATTATAATCTTATCCAACTATGAAAAATATGCCCTGCCGGCTTATAAGGTAAGGCCCTATGACTATATCGTAAAAGAAAGGTATGAGGCAGAACTTCCGGATGCCCTGGCCGGAATATGGAGGGAGCGGCAGAGGAAGGCCAGGGAAGACATCTATCTGTTGGAAAATGACGAGATGAAGAAGCTGCTCCGTCTGGACAAGATTGTGTACCTGGAGAAGGAGAAGAAAAAGAAATATACCATTATCCACTGCTTCGGCGGGGAGGATTACAGTGAGAAGCTGCCATTGGAGAAAGCGTACGAAAAGCTGCCGAAGGAAAGCTTCCTCTATATCAACAGGGGGCATATCATCAATATGGAATACATCACCTGCCTGGAAAAGGAAGAAATCATCCTGGCAGACAGAGTGCGTCTGCCTGTGAGCCGGTACAGGCTGACAAAGGTGAAGGATGAGATTGCGAAGTATTGGGGGAGACAATGGTAAGGGGATTTTATTTTTGCTGTGAGTTTTTGTTCACCGCGGTAAAGGTATGGGCTACACTGAGGCTGACGGGGGCGATTTGGGAGCCGAGACGGAAAAGGTGGGTGCAGTATGGTATATGGGTGGGGACATTACTTGTATTGGCGGGATTAAATACATATAATAACAGTATTATTTCTGTGTTGTATTCGAGTCTTGTTATGATGATATGGGTATTTTTATTAACATGGATTAGCGTTTTCCTTTATGATTGTCGGTGCAAGGATGTATTTTGCCTTATATTTTTTATTTGGACAATGTTAACTTTGATTGATTTGCTTTTTCAGACATTTTCCTATGCAATATTGGGCTTTCTGAATTTTCAACGAAACTTATTTTTGGGGGTGACTATTCAGAGGTCTGTTTACCAATTGTTGTGGACAATTCTTTTTATTTGTGTAATGAAGCCCGTGGGTCAATGGGGGAGGAAGAATAGGGAAGCGGTGCTGTATTTTTTGAAATGGGTACGTTTCTTCGTATTTCCATTGCTTTTTTGCGTGTTTTATTTTCAACGAATTTATAAGCAACTTGTTTCCGAAAAAATGATATATTATTGGTGGATTTTTCTGCTGACCAGCTTGCTTATTGGAGTGAGTTTTCTGGCATATATGGTGATACAGCAGATGAAAGAGAACTCTCGGATAATACAACATAAGTTAGAAATGGCAGAGAATGAATACCAGATAATGCAGCAGGTTTATGATGAGATTAATATACTGAGACATGATTTTGAAAAACATAAACAGGCAATGCAGGGACTGATAGAACTGGGTAGGGGTCAGGAGGTATTTGAATATTTGGAAGATATTGGTATAGCATTGCGGAAAACTGAAAACAGAAACCTGGTGAATCATGAGTTGCTAAATTTGATATTGAACAGGAAGCTCAAGGAGGGGGAAGCTGCCGGGATTTCTGTCCGGTATGAAGTATGTGATATGGGCGGTTTGCAGTTAAAGCCTATGGAAATTGTGGCACTGTTTTGTAATATCCTGGATAATGCTATTGAGGCAAATTTGATATTGGAGAATGGAATGGAGCGTTGGCTGAGTCTGTCTTGTAACAGAAAGGGGCATATGCTGGTGATTTCTGCTTTCAATGCCTATGTGGGAGGGAGAATTAAGTTTAAAGGGGGAATACCGAAAACAACGAAAGGAGGTAAGGGAAAGCACGGAGTAGGGGTGCGGAGTATACAACAGGTAGCAGAGCGGCATGGGGGGCATTTGATGATAGAAACAAGAGAGAAAGTATTTGGTTTGACGGTGTATTTAAAGGGGTATGGGTGAAAAATTGGATTCAGTGGGAGCAGAGTAGCTGAATTGATGGAGAAAATATGAGACTGTGAAACGAATAATTTATAAGGAGGCGTATATGAGTAGGGCAGAAATTAGAAAAGCAAAATATGGACAGGAAACTGTAGCTGGAAGCGTAGAGAAGGAACTACAGGAGGTGCGGAAACTACAGGAGAATGAAATGGTGTGTGGCATAGAAACCATAACTGTAGGATGCACAGAAGCTTTTACAATCATTTGTTGCTAATGAATTGAAAGGAAAAAGAAGGTATCGATACCTTCTTTTTTGCGTATGACGGGCATGCCCGTGTTCTGTGGTGAAAGTCCACTTAGGCGTAGCTACCGACGAACTTTATAGCGACTCCCAAGGTTTGTATCGTGAGGTGCAGGCGAGAAGAAGGGATAGCGAAATCGTAGCCCTACGAACAGAAACCTGATAATAAGGCGTATATGGCGGGTAAGCTGGCAAAGAGCAGCAAAGCCCAAAAGGTAGCCGTAACCTATGTACGTAAATCGGGAGGGTAGACGAGGAAAGAATACGGACTTACCCCGTGAGGTCTCGCGGACGCAGGTATTGGTTGAAATATCCCGCTTGCGGTTGAAAACGATTTATCGTGAGAAGTCAGCAGAAGCCATAGTAGGAAATCCCTGAAAACAGGGATAAGCCAAAGGGCTGAACAATGTAACCGTGTGATCAAATGTATGCTTCATGGAATACCTGACGGCAGGAAAGGCGAAACGTAAATGAGCAGATACTGCAACTACCTAGGGCAAATCCATGGAAACGGAAAGGAGAAAGCACACAAAGCAATGTCGGAACTGTTAGAAAAGATACTATCCAAAGACAACATGAACGCCGCTTACAAAAGGGTCTGCGCCAATAAAGGAGCAGGCGGAGTAGATGATGTGACGGTTGAAGAACTCGGAGATTACATCAAAGAGAATTGGGAAAGTATCAGGGAGCAAATCAGGCGGAGGGAATACAGACCCCAGCCAGTCAGGAGAGTAGAGATACCCAAGCCAAACGGAGGGGTGAGAAAACTTGGAATCCCAACCGTAATGGACAGGGTAATCCAGCAGGGCATAGTGCAGATAATAAACCCTATATGTGAGCCCTTGTTTTCGGAATGGAGCTATGGCTTTAGACCAAACAGAAACTGTGAAATGGCCGTCAGGCAATTACTTGTGTACCTGAATGAGGGATATGAGTGGATAGTGGATATCGACTTGGAGAGGTTTTTCGATAACGTACCACAGGACAGACTAATGAGTCTTGTTCACGACATCATCAACGATGGTGATACAGAGTCGCTTATCCGCAAATACCTAAAAGCAGGAGTCATGTCGCGGCAGGGATATGAAGAAACAAAGCTGGGCACACCGCAGGGAGGCAACTTGTCACCGCTCTTGTCAAACATCATGCTGAATGAACTGGACAAAGAACTGGGAGCAAGGGGACTACGATTCACAAGATATGCGGATGACTGTGTGATAGCAGTGAGCAGCGAATCAAGTGCTAAGAGGGTCATGAGGACAGTGGCGGATTGGATTCAGAGGAAACTGGGATTAAAGGTCAACATGACAAAGACCCATATCACAAGACCGCAGAAGCTGAAATATCTGGGATTTGGATTCTACAAGGACAGCAGGGAAAAACAATGGAAATGCAGACCACATCAGGACTCTGTGAAGAAATTCAAGAGGAAGCTGAAAGAACTGACTTGTAGGAAAATGCCCGGAACAGTCACAGGCAAGATTGTGCAAATCAATCAGGTGACAAGAGGGTGGATAAACTACTATGCCCTCGGATCCATGAAAACAGCAATGACAGAGATTGACGCACATTTAAGGACAAGACTCAGAATCATTATTTGGAAACAGTGGAAAGTGCCGAAGAAACGACAGTGGGGATTGCAAAAGCTTGGGATAGGCAAAGACCTGGCACGACTGACAGCGTATTGCGGCGACCGATACTACTGGGTTGCCACAAAGACATGTGTGGTCAGGGCAATCTCTAAAGACGTATTTGCTAAGGCGGGACTTATAAGCTGTCTTGATTATTATAATGAGCATCATGCTTTGAAGTTATGTTGAACCGCCGTATGCCGAACGGCATGTACTGGTGGTGTGAGAGGGGGATTAAATTCCCCCTACTCGATTGTTTTGGTGAAAAAATTGCACAAGTTTGGCTGTGATTTTTCGTAAATATTTTTTTCTAAAGGGCAGGAAAGACTTGCCCTTTAATTTTTAAACTATATCCAGAAGCCGGCCCATAAAATTCTGTCCCGCACCTGAATGTGATTTTAAGCCATCTTCTAAAAAAGATTGCAGGCTTCAAACCAATGTGGGCGAGCGCGGCGCGTTCACATGAAGCATTCCAAAATCAAATCGCGCGCGGCGCGTTCTGATTTTCAAAAAAAGAAACCATGATAAGGAGTGATACCCATGAGCGATTATATGACCATCCAAACCACGCTGCCGCCCTATCTTCCCTATCCCCGTTTCCTGCTGGATACGGCTCTTTCGCAGACCGCAAAAGTAATTTACGCGGTCCTGCTTGACCGTGCCACGCTTTCCCAGGCAAACGGCTGGGTAGACCACAGCGGCAGGCTGTACCTGATATTCCCGATTGCGGGGATTGCCAGTACGATTGGCAAAAGCATTTCCACTGTCAAAGACGCGCTGAACGAACTGGAAAGAGCGGAATTGGTTGAGCGGAAACGGCGCGGGCTTTCCATGCCAAACCGTATTTACATGAAGCTGCCCAGCGGTCAGAAATCCGGCTTTCAGCAGGCTGGAAAACTATCCGTCCAAGAGCCGGAAAACGCCCCTTTAGAGGGTGGAGGAACCGGCTTTCAGACAGCCGGGAAAGCAGCCATTAACAACCTGAGTAAGAACCACCTGAATAAGAGCAACCTGAAAGGAGCGAGTGCGCGTCCGTATGGCAGATACCAGAATGTATTTTTGTCAGATGCGGAACTGGCAGAGCTGCAGGCAGACTTCCCCGCTGTCTGGCAGGAGTACATTGAGAAGCTGTCTGCATATATGGAATCTACCGGCAAGGCTTACCGAAGCCACGCTGTTACAATCCGCCGGTGGGTATCGAAGGATGAACGGAAAGCCACAGCCGCCAGAAAGAGGGACTACACCGCCAGCGAGGAGGACACCGTATGATACCGATTACTGCTGAAATCCGCGCTATGATTGACAAAGCTGCCAGCAGCCTGACAGTTGGGGAGGATGAATACACAGACCCTGCTGACGGCCTGCTCCACTGCCGTGCCTGCGGCCATCCGCGCCAGGCTGTAGTGGAAGCGCCGTTTTTGAACCGGGTAATCTTCCCCCGCTGCGCCTGCCCCTGCGAGGTGGAAAAGCGACAGCGCAGGGAAGAAGCACGGATACGCCAGGAACGGTTAGAGCGAATCAAAAGGCGCAGATCGCAGGGGCTGCAGGCCCGTTATCTGTACGATTACACGTTTGCAAATGACAGCGGCGAAAATCCGGCTATGGACAAAATCCGCGCCTATGTGGAGGGCTGGCAAACAGCACGGGAGCGCAATGTGGGTCTGCTGCTGTTCGGGGACGTTGGCACGGGGAAATCATTCGCGGCGGGGTGCATCGCAAATGCCCTGCTGGAGCAGGATATACCGGTACTCATGACGAATTTCTCCACCATCCTCAACCGCCTGTGCGGGACGTTCGGGGAGGACAGGCTGACATTTCTGGATGGGCTGGATGTCTACGATTTGCTGATTATTGACGATTTGGGCGTGGAGCGCAGTACGGAATACGCAATGGAACAGATTTACACGATTATCGACAGCCGATATCGCAGTAATAAGCCGCTGATTGTTACGACCAACCTGACACTTGAGGAAATGAAGAACCCGCCCGACCTTGCCCGCGCCCGGATTTATGACCGTATCCTGGAACGGTGCGCCCCTGTGCTTTTTGCCGGGAAGAATTTCCGAAAGGGCAATGCCGCCGTTACCCGCACGGCGGCGCGTGAGATTATCGCGCAGGGGGCGGGCGTACATCCTGCTGAAAGAAAGGAGCATCCATGACAAAAAGCCAGCCGGTTCCATCCGCTGAAACACCCACGCGCCGAAAGGACAAGCCACGTTTCATTGTAACCCGTGAATACAGCGGCGGGCAAAGTATGCAGGCCGCGTTTGAGCAGGCGATAGAAAACCAGGCTTGCGGGCAGTTTGCCGCATGGCGGGAAAAGAAAAACGGCGAATCTGCCGGTTGAAAAAATGGGCGGGACACGGTATAATGATTATATCGTGTCCCTGTTCATTAAGGAGAGCAAAAATGAGCAGGAAAAACAAAACCACTCCCACCGTCACCGCACTGTACTGCCGGTTGTCGATTGAGGACGGGCGGGAAAACGAGAGCATGAGCATCAGCAATCAAAAGGCCCTGCTCCGCGACTTTGCTGAGAAAAATAGTCTACTGGACTACGAATTTTACGTTGATGACGGTTACACAGGCCGCAATTTCAACCGTCCTTCTTTCCAGCGGATGATTGCTGATATTGAAGCTGGGAAGGTCAAATGTGTCATTACGAAAGACCTCTCTCGTCTGGGCCGGAACTACATTGAGGCTGGCAGCTACATCGAAATCTTCTTCCCGCGCCACAACGTCCGGTATATCGCCGTCACTGACGGAGTGGACAGTCTGAACCGGCAGGAGATGGACATTACTCCGTTCAAAAACATCCTGAACGATATGTACAGCCGGGATATTTCCAAGAAGGTTCTGGCGGGCTGGATGGCCCGCTCCCGGCAGGGGAAGTTTTTGGGCGGGCCTACTCCCTACGGTCTTATGCGCGACCCCAACGATCACGGACACCTGATTATCGACCCGGAAACCGCGCCCACAGTCAAGTTGGTTTTTGATCTGGCTCTGAATGGGTGTGGAACGATGAAGATTGCCAAGCATCTGCTGGAACGCAAAATCCCTATCACCCGCATCAAGATGCCTGTTGAATCCGAGGTTCGCTATTATTCTTGGAGTGGTTCGGTGATTGGCAAAATGCTCCGCAACCCGGTTTACAAAGGCGACCATGTAGTTTGTAAATGCCATCAAAAGGCAATTCGTTCCAATACGGTAAATTTCATTCCCCGCGATCAATGGGAAATTGTCGAGAACTGCCACGAGGCGATTGTCAGCCGGGAACAATGGGATAGAGTGCAAAAGCTGATTGATCGCCGCCCGACCATCATGCAAGGGAATAGCTGTCCGTTCTATAACCTGTTCCATGGTCTTGTCTACTGCGCTACCTGCGGGAAATCCATGCAGGTACGCTATGAGAAGGTAGGTCGGACTGGAAAGAATCGCTTTACCGGAAAAATGCGGGAGCCGATTGACAAGGCGTATTACATCTGCCAGACCTATAACCGGTTGGGAAAGAACGCCTGCACCAGCCATAAGATTGAAGCCCGCGACCTCTATAACCTCGTTTTGGCTGACATTATCGAACATGGCAAAATGGCCTTGCAGGATGCAGAAGCATTCTATGGGCGGTTGACCCACCGGCTGGAACAGCGGTACACCATGGACGAAGGGGCTTTGAAGAAAGAACAGGATGCCCTGGCAAAGCGCAATCAGGAAATTGATGAGATGTTCATGAGCCTGTATGCGGACAAGACCAAAGGTATTCTGACCGAGCAGCGGTTCTTCCGTATGACCGAGACGCTGGAGCAGGAACAGGCGGACAACAAGGCCCGGATGCAGGCGATTACGGACGAATTGCGTACCGCCAGCGACACGGAGGACGATGTGCGCCGGTTTATCGGGGAAATCCGGGAATATGCGTCCATCACGGAGTTGGACGAAACTGTTTTGAATCGGCTGATTGATAAAATCATCATTAGCGCAGTCGAAGTTATTGATGGTGAAAAGGTGCAGAAAGTCCGCATTATTTACAATTTTGTGGGCGAGATTGCAGCAAATTAGAGTGAATTTTCAAATTGCCATCCCTTGATGTTAGAGGGATGGCAATTTGAAGTGTGGTTGAAACTCAACATAATTATTTGGAGGGTACTGATGCTCGCAATCATTTTAATGTTCGTTGTAATAGCAGTTGTTGTATCATTCTTAGTAATAGTCTACTACAAATATATCAAGATCAGCGACAATTGGGCCAGAAAGCTGGAAATTTTAGGTTACATATTACTATTTATAGTTTTTGTATGGGAATTTATTGTCAAGAATCTTTTGATGGAAAACTTTTATAATGCGGACTGGTATTATTTAAATCAACGTCTTTATTATATGTTCTTGATGTTGAGAGCTAATTTAGGAATTGGCGCAATAAATGCGGAATCTGTCATCGAGGGCTTTCAAAATTCAGTTCAAACCGAGTACGTCCAAAATCAAATGCTATGTGTCAATGTGATAGAATCAATTCTCCAGATTTTGAGTACCATTTTTATAGCAATAGGCAGATTTCAAGAAATCAAAAAAGACAAGTAGGGTCAGTAAACTTGTTCCCTACTAGATTATATAATTACTTTCAAGCTGCACTGAAAACAGTGCAGCTTTTTGAATTTACCACTTGACAATGTTGCAGTGAACTTTTAACGCCCGACGAAGTGCGGATGCTGGACAACAAAAAGGCCATTGTCCTCATTCGCGGCGAAGCGCCGGTCATTGACGACAAATACGATCTAATGAAACACCCCGCTATCAAATTCACGGCTGATGGGGGCGCGGCCGCTTATATACACAGTCCAGTTTGCCTGTACGACGTGGGCGACCTGGACTTTTCCTTTACGTCGCTGGACGATGTGGAAATCATCGAATGAAAAAAAGGAGGAATTTTTACTATGAAAAAGCACAATTCCAACACTTCCCTCACCACCCGGAGCAAGGCCCGCCGCTATATGGCCGTCTGGACGGCGCTGGTGCTGTCCCTGTGCCTGTTCACCGTCCCGGCCTCCGCCGCTGGCGGCGACCCGCTGGATATTGTCAACAATTTGTCTGACTTCATTTTCTCCATTATCAAGGCCCTGGGCGTCATTATCCTGGGCTGGGGCATTGTGCAGGTGGGTATGTCCATCCAGTCCCACGACGCCAGCCAGCGCACCCAGGGCTTCCTGTGTCTGTTCGGCGGGCTTATGATCGCCTTTGCTAAGGAGATTTTGACCGCCATTGGCGCGGTATAAGCGGCCCCATCAACCCTAATACCGGGGAAATGCGTCTCACGGTGAGACGCATTTCCCCCAATGAAAGAGGTGATTTTTTGAGTGACAACTGGATCGTCAGCAATCTGGAGAGCGCCCTGACAGGCTGGAATGACAAGCTGGCGGAAATGTGGGCGCTGCTGACCCAATCCCCGGAGACGTTCAAGGGCGGCACGATATGGGGCCTGATACTTAATGTCCACAATGCCCTTGTTGGTATCGGCTACGGCCTTTTAGTGCTGTTTTTCGCTATGGCTATCTTTCAGAGTGCCGCCAGCTTCCGGGACTTCCAGAGGCCGGAATATGTACTGCGCCACCTGATCCGCTTTATCCTCGCCAAAACCGCCGTGGGCCGGTGTATGGAGATTATGACCGCAATTTTCAATATCTGCGGCGGCATCACCCAAACCGTGATGAGCGGGCTGGGCGGCTCCATTACCACGGCGGCATCGCTGCCCAGCGAGATCGTGACCGCCATTGAGGACGTAGGGTTGTTGGGGAGCATCCCACTATGGCTTGTGTCCTTGTTAGGCACTCTCTTTATAACCGTCATGTCCTTTATTCTGCTGCTCACCGTCTATGGGCGCTTTTTCCGGCTGTATATGTTTACCGCCCTGGCTCCCTTGCCGTTGGCCTCCTTTGCCGGTCAAACCACATCATCCAGCGGCAGGGCCTTTATCAAGAGCTACATTGGCGTGTGCATGGAGGGCGCAGTAATTGTGCTGGCCTGTCTGATTTACTCCGCGTTCCTGTCCAGCAGCGCCCCCGCCGTGGACAGCAGCTTACCCGCCGTCACAATGGCGTAGCAGTACATCGGACAGCTCATTTTCAATATGCTTATCCTGACCGGCCTTGTCCGGGGGGCCAGCCGGATCGTAAAGGAGATGTTCGGCTTATAGGAAAATACAGTGTGATTTATGCCGACCCGCCCTGGCGTTATCAGAACTGGAAAGGGCAGGGTGTGGCCGAGCGGCACTACCCCACTATGACGTTGGAGGACATCAAGGCCCTGCCCGTAGCGGGGCTGGCCGGAAAAGACTGTGTTCTGTTCCTGTGGGCCACTTGCCCCATGCTCCCGGAGGCGCTGGACGTGATCAGGGCGTGGGGCTTCACCTTTAAGACCGTTGCTTTCACCTGGATCAAGCTGGCCCCCAAAGCGGACAGCATCTATTGGGGCCTGGGCTATTGGACGCGCTCCAATGCCGAGATTTGTCTGCTTGCCACCAGGGGCCAGCCCAGGCGGCAGGCTAAGAATGTCCATCAGGTGATCATTTCCCATGTGGAGGAACACAGCAAAAAGCCGGACGAGGCCCGGCGGCGCATTGTGGCCCTTATGGGCAACGTGCCCCGTGTGGAGCTGTTCGCCCGTTACCCGGCCCCCGGCTGGGACGTGTGGGGGAACGAAGTGCCCAGCAGTATCCAATGGCATAACAGCACATAGGGGACGGCGGTTTATGCGCTGTTCCTTTATTTTATCCGCGAAAGGAGAATCCCATGGAAATTAAAATCTCCAAAGAAGTACGCCAGCACAAGGAAACCATCTTTTTCGGCCTGTCGGCGCGGCAGTTTTTCTGCGCCGCCGTCGCCGTGGGGCTGGCTGTGGCCGTGTACCTGGGCCTCGGCCCCGTCATTGGCAAAGAGACGGCGAGCTGGGTGTGCATCCTCGCCGCCGCCCCCGTCGCCCTGGCGGGCTTTTTCAGCTACAACGGCATGACGCTGGAGCAGTTTGCCTGGGCGTTTATCAAGTCCGAAATCCTCTGCGCCGGGGAGCGCCGTTTTGTTTCCCGGAACTATCACTACGAGCTTTTGAAGCGGAAAGGAGGGCAGGACTTTGATTAAATCCCTTGTCTCTGCCAACAAGAGCGAGCGCGAGAAATTCACCGTCCCCCGGAGCGTACAGGCTACGATCCCCGTCAAGTGCGTGTACCCGGACGGCATCTGGCTGGTGGGGAACCGGCACAGCAAGAGCTGGCGGCTTACCGATGTGAACTACGCCGCCGCCTCCGACGAGGAACGGCGGGGCATCTTTCTGGCCTACGGCGGCGTCCTCAACTCCCTGCCCACCGACGCCGCCACCAAGATCACCATTATCAACCGCCGCCTGAACCCCGTGGACTTTGAGCGCAGTATTTTGATGGAGGAACGCTGGGACGGGCTGGACGAGTACCGGCAGGAGGCCAACGCCATTTTGAAGCGCCGCGCCGCCGAGAGCAACAATCTTGTGCAGGAGAAGTATATCACCCTGTCCATCCCCCAGCGGAAGATTGAGGAAACCCGTTCTTATTTCCGGCGGGTGGACGGCAACCTGACCAAAAGCCTGGGGCGGCTGGACAGCACGGCGCGGGAGGTTGCCAACCATGACCGGCTCCGCATCCTCCATGACTTTTTCCGTCCCGGTGAGGAACAGTATTTCACCTTCGACCAAACTGCGGCGATCCGGCATGGGGTAGACTTCAAAGACCTGGTTTGCCCGGACGGTATTTCCTTTAAGGCCGGACACTTTGAGATGGGCGGCAAGTATGGGCGCGTCCTCTTTCTCAAGGAGTACGCCAGCTATATTGAGGACGATATGATCTCCGACCTGTCCGATTTTGACCGCAGCCTCATGCTGTCCATTGACATCCTGCCCATTCCCACCGACGAGGCGGTCAAGGAAATTCAAAGCCGGATTTTAGGAATTGAGAGCGACATCACCCGCTGGCAGCAGCGGCAGAACGACCGGAATAATTTTACCGCCGCCATTCCCTATGAGCTGGAGCAGCTCCGCTCCGAGACAAAGGAATTTTTATCCGACCTTACCGAGCGCGACCAGCGCATGATTTTTGCCGTGGTGACGCTGGTGCATATCGCGGACACGCTGGAGCAGTTGGACGCGGACACGGAAACCCTGCTGTCCATTGGCCGGGAACACCTCTGCCAGTTTTCCGTTTTGCGCTACCAGCAGGAGGACGGGCTGAACACCGTCCTGCCCTACGGCCTCCGGCGCGTCAAGGCCCTGCGGACGCTGACCACCGAGAGCGCCGCCGTCCTCATGCCCTACCGGGTGCAGGAGATACAGGACCCCGGCGGGCTGTCCTACGGCATCAACGCTATTTCCCGCAACCTTTTGATCTGTGACCGCAAGCGGCTCATTTCCCCCCACGGCTTTTATTTGGGCGTCTCCGGCTCCGGCAAGAGCATGGGCATGAAAGACGCCATTACCGAGGTTGTGCTGGGCACCGGCGACGATGTGATTATCATTGACGCCGAGCGCGAGTACGGCCCGCTGGCCAAGGCCCTGGGCGGCGAGATTATCGAAATCTCCCCCCACAGCCAGCACCATATTTCCCCCCTTGACCTTGCCAGCGGCTACGCCGACGACGAAAACCCCGTTGCCATGAAGTCTGAGATCATCACCAGCATTTTGGAGCAGCAGATGGGCGCGGGGCGCATGAGCGCCAGCCACAAATCCATCATTGACCGTTGCACCTCCAATATCTATCAAAACTACTTCCAAGGAAAGGGCAAGGTGCGGATGCCCCTGCTCACCGACTGGCGGGAGGAAGTGCTGAAGCAGGCCGACCCGGAGGCGCGGGAGATTGCCCTCGCCGCCGAGCTGATCACCGAGGGCAGCTTGAATGTGTTCGCCCACCCCACCAACGTCAACATGGACAACCGGCTGGTTGTCCTCGATCTCTACGAGATGGGGGAGCAGCTCCGGCCCACGGCCCTGGTGGTGACGCTGGAGGCCATCCAGAACCGGGTGATGGAGAACCGCAAGCGGGGCAAGTTTACATGGGTATTCATTGACGAGTGCTACCTGTACTTTAAGTACCACTATTCCGGCGAATTTCTCTACCGGGCGTGGAAACGCTTCCGCAAGTACGCCGGGATCATGACGGCGGCGACGCAGAACGTGGAGGAATGTCTGAAGTCCGAGACAGCGCGGCTCATGCTGGCCAACAGCGAATTTCTGCTGCTGTTCAACCAGTCTGCCACTGACCGGGCGGAGCTGTCCAAGCTCCTGCACATTTCCGACACGCAGATGGGCTACATCACCAACGCCGACCCCGGACACGGCCTGTTACGGTTTGGCGGGGCGCTGGTGCCCTTTGCCAACACCATCCCCCGCGACTCCGGCCTCTACCGCTTGATGTCCACAACGCCCGGAGAAAGCTGAACCACTGCCGGGAAATGCGTCTCACGGTGAGTAATGTCATTAAGTTGGCCGCGAAGGAAGAAGCGG
>OFFX01001613.1_pt1 | contig 15667 bp, 13 predicted proteins | sample 1521511 | NCBI WGS metagenome assembly OFFX01 (sample SAMEA3504125, study PRJEB24116) | mouse gut metagenome | biome: mouse gut; feature: mouse-associated habitat; material: faeces | place: Denmark | collected 2011
CCAGCAGGTCGGTGATGCCGATGCCGAAGGCCAGGGAGCACTTGTGGATAAAGGTGAAGGGCAGATCGGCCGTGCCGCCCTCATAGGCCCGGTACTCCTCGGGGGTGGTGTCGGTCCGGCTGGCCATTTCCGCCTCGGTAAAGCCGCAGATGCCCCGCATCTCCCGAATCCGGAAGGCGACCTCCATCAGCTGGGTGTTGACGTGGGAAGTGTCCATGGTAAGTCCTCCGTGAAAGAATTTGTGGAATAAGAAAAGGCTCCGGCAAAACAAAAAAGCCCGTCTCAAAGAAATTTCTTTGAGACGGGCTCATAACCGAATGCTATGTACCCGCGGTACCACTCAAATTGCGCCCCCAAAAGGACGCCCCTTCAGGCTCCAGCAAGCCCTATGCACTGACGCGGCAGTCACGGGAGGCGTCTACTTGCCTGTTTCCAGGGGTTCGGACCTCCAGCTCGGAAGGGATGGGACATTGGGGCGTTCCGCCGCCGGGCTTCCACCGATACCCGGCTCTCTGTGGACAGAGGGCCCCGTCCGTCTTCGTCATCGCTTTTCTTATTCACTTGCGAGTATTTTACAGGATTCTCCCCTGGTTGTCAAGGGGGAAGTTGAGGAAATCCACGCGTTTCCGCGCGCCGAATCAAAATTGGCGCATACCGGACGCGGAATCCGCCGCGGCAGCCGCTTCCGCCGCACACCCCTCCGGCGGTCCCGCCGTCCGTTTGGTCAGCCTCCGTATCGGTCAAATACTTCCTGGAATGTAGGAATGGAGCATTGCGCGCCCCTGCGGGTAACCGTGATCGCGGCCGCTTTGTTTGCGAACTGCAGCGCCTCCCCGACGGTTTTTCCCCCCGCCAGGCCGGCCGCCAAAGCGCCGCAGAACGTGTCCCCCGCGGCGGTCGTATCCACCGCCTTTACCGGAACGCCCTCCGTACAGACGATCTCTCCCCTGGTCGTATGGCAGTATCCCTTCGCGCCCAGCGTGAGAACGACGTCCTTGATTCCCATATCCAGCAGCCGCCTGCTCCCCGCCGCCAGGGAGTCCCTGCCCAGCATGGAAAACTCCGTCTCATTGAGTACCAGCATATCGCAGCAGGGCAGGTATTCCCTGACCATCACATTCATGGGGGCGGGATTCAAAATCACATACATCCCCCGGCGCCGGGCCGCTTTCATGGCGTACCCGACGGCCTCAACAGGGTTTTCCAGCTGGCACAGGAAAAGATCCCCCTCCCCGGCCTGTTCCAAAAGCCGGTCGGCGTCCTCGGCCGTTACCTGGCCGTTGGCCCCTCCGTCCAGAATGATGCGGTTATCGCCCTCCGTCACAAGAATGACGGCGATGCCGCTGGAACAATCCGGAACCGCCCGAATCGCGCCGGTGTTCACGCCGCAGCCCTTCAGCCCCTCCACAAGGGCTTCGCCAAAGCTGTCCGCGCCCACGGCCCCACCCATGTAGGTTTCGGCTCCCAGTCTGCCGCAGGCAACGGCCTGATTTGCACCCTTTCCGCCGGGATTGGTGAAAAAGCCGGTCCCATACATGGTTTCTCCCGCCTGGGGAAGGCAGGGGCTGTTGACGACCAGATCCATATTGAGGCTGCCAAATACGAACACTTTCTTCATCATTTGATCTCCCGCGCCTTTCGCGCCATGCGGCAGGTGTACGCCGCCAGCTCCCGAATGCTGGTTTCCCGGATGCCCCGCATATAGGTTTCCAGCCTGTCCCCAATCGGGTCCGTCCACCGGGGGGCGAGGAGCTTTCCTTCCAGAATGGCGTAGGCGGTGGCAATCTGGGCGGCATTACAGTCCACGTCGTAGCCCTCCATGGCGATGATATGGAGCATCTCGTCAAAGCTGCTTCCATACCAGAGCGCAATCACCTGCGCCGCCGCGTTGGGGTAGGCGTGAATCCAGTTATAGGTCTTGAACCGCTCCTCGCACTGCCGCCAGGCAGCCTCCCAGTCCCCGCAGGACCTGCACAGCCCCATCGCGTAGTCGATCACGCTGTAGTACTCGCAGTCCTTCGGGATGGCCTGGAAGGTTTCCTGGACCAGCTCCCGGATATCGCTTTTCACATAGGCGAGGGAAACCAGCACAGCGTTGAAGATTTCCCCCATAACGCCGTTATTGTGGTGGGAAACCACCCCGTCCATATAGGCCAGGCGGGCGGCCAGCTCCGGGTTCCCGGGCGCTACCATGCCGCAGACCGCGCCCCGCATCTGCGCCCCGATCCACTCGCGGTACGGATTGCTCCGATAGCCGCTCTCCGGCGGATATACGCCCAGGCGGATGTTTTTCAGCGCAATCTCCTCCGCCGTCCAGCCTGTGGGAATAAGCGCGATCCACTGCTCGGCGATATCGGCGCTGGACAGCGCCCCGCCCCGCTTTTCCAGCGCCTTCAGAAAGGCGATCTCATAGGTGATATCGTCATTGAACGTATTCGGGGCCCGGGGGTAATCCCGGATCTCCCCGAATACCCTGCGGATATTGTCGGTCTTATAGCCCTCAATGGCGGTGCCCAGAGCTCCCGCGCAGATCTGCGCCACCCACCCCAGATGGGTCCGCTCCCAGTAATCGGAAGAATCGATGTCGCAGGCGTACGTCCGGAAGCTTACCGCCCGGCGGTACTGTTCGTAGCTGTCGTAGATCCGGTAGCTCCAGTAGGGATGGCCGGGGTCCTTGGGGGCCCGGGAGAGGAGGTGGAGCACCCTAGAATAGAGCCGGGACATTTCCGCTACATCGTCATCCCGGAACGCCTGCAGTCCGCTGTCGATCAGCTCCTCCGCCTGGGACACGTCGTACCCCATGTTGTGCATAGCCTGCATGGCCGCTACAATCACATGCTCCTCCGCTCCCGAACCGGGCACATGGCTCTCCCATCTCAAACGGATATTCCGTTTTTCAATGGCCTCGACATCAAATTCCTCGCTCCAGGTCTGCTCCTCCTCCGAAAGGATCACGGGCATGGAGCCGTTCATGACCTCAAGCTCAAACTCCCACGCTTTTTTCTTACTCATGGAATTTCATCACTCCTTCTGCCTGCCGGCACGATTCTTGGCAGCGGCCGCATAAACGGCAAGGGCAGCCATCGTCATAACATAGGGGAGGGTGTTCAAAAGTTCATAGGGCGCGGACAAAACCGTCTGGCTGCCAACGGCAAAATAATCCACCGCGCCAAAAAGGAAGCTGAACGCCATACACAGCCAGGGAATGCCCATGCCCATTGCCTCGGCGGCAATGCCGATAAAGCCCCGGCCCGAAACCATCCCCGCCGAGAAATAGCCCAGGCTGGCCATGGAGAGATACGCTCCGCCCAAGCCGCAGAATATGCCGCAGAATGCAAGGGCGGCCGTCTTGACCCGCCCGGTTTTGATCCCCACCGATTCCGCCGCCTCCGCGTGGAAGCCGGTAGCCCGGATGTCCACCCCCAGTTTTGTGCGGCCCAGCAGGAACGTAACCGCCCCAAGGCTGAGAAGCGCGGCATAAAAGAGGATATTCTGCTCAAACAGGACCCCGAGTATTGGGATTTTGGAAAGCACGGGAATTCGAATGACGGGAAGCATCGCCGATGGCGCCGCCGAGGTATCCCCCTTCACCCCCAATACAATGTACATTATCAGCACGCACGCGCCTGAGGCCAGCGTATTGAGCGCAATACCGGAGAGAAAGCTGTCGGTTCCCAGCTTCAGGGCCGAAAACGCCAAGAGCATGCTCATCATCACGCCCGCCAGAACGGCGCAGGCAAGTCCCAGGGCCCAGCTGCCCGAAAAGCTGGATACCAGCGCTCCGGTCAGCGCGGACACAGACATCGCCCCTTCAATATTGATGCTGACGATGCCGGCCTTCTTGGAAATCAGGGCGGCCAGGGCCGCAAAGGCGATCGGCAGGGCATAGGAAATGGAGGAAGCCAGAAACTGCTGTGAAAAAACAAACTGCATCATACCTTTTTCCCTCCCCGCCGCTTCAGCATGTCTCCGAAGGTTTTTGCACCAAACAGGATAATCATGACCGCCTGGATCACATAAATGAGCTCATTGGGCACGGAACCCATCCGGGCAGTCTGAAGGGCGCCCACCCGCAGATAGGACAGAAACAGCGCGGCAAAGGGCACATAGAACGGATTGTTCCCGGCAATGATGGCCACCACGAACCCGTCGAAGCCATAATTGGGGAGGGCGGTCCACTCAAAGCGGTAATAGCTGCCCAGCAGGAACGCGGCCCCACCGAAGCCGGCGGTCATGGCTCCGATGACCTGAGAATAGACGACAGCCTGCCCGCTGCGAAGGCCGCTGTATCCGGCGAACCGGGGATTGTCGCCGGTCATGCGGATGGTATAGCCCCATTTGGTGCGGAAGAGGAACAGCCCGCCCAGCAGGCATGCGCCCGCCGCAATCAGCAGATTGCCGGACAGCCGGATCGACTCGTCCAGAAAGGGGAGCTTCATGTAATCCTCCAGGTACCGGGTCTTGTTCACGGCATCCGGATCGCCAAAGACTTCGTGGAGGAGATACATGACAACCCAGAAAACGATATAATTGAGCATCAGGGAGGAGACAAACTCGTCCACCCCCAGGGACGCCTTCATCTTGGCGGGAATATACCCCAGCGCGCCGCAAACCAGCGCCGCCGCCAGCAGGCACAGGACGGGGATCATCGGCATACCGGCCGGAAGCGCCGGCGCCAGGACGCCGGCCACAAAGGCCCCCAGGAAAAATCCGCCCTCTACAAACATGTTAAACTGTCCGCACCGGTTCATAATGCATACCGCCGTGCCGGTAAAAAGGAGCGGAACGCATTCCAGCAGGACCTCTCCTATCTCATAAGAGGACTCCACAGGCCCCAGGAAGAACTGCCGGAAGGTCCCGGCGGCATCATATCCCGCCGCCGCGCAGGAAAGGGCCAGAATCCCCATGGCAATCAAAAGGGCGGCGGCCCCGGTCATCCCGGTGCGCAGCAGGGAGCGCCGGAGGCGGCGGCGCAGGACTCCGTCCATCAGCTTACGGTTCAATTGCGGACACCTCCGATCTTTCTAATCCCAGCATGTACCGTCCCAGCTGCTCCTCTGTCGCACGCTTCACATCGGTGATCTCGGCGGCGATCTCCCCTTCATGAAACACCAGAATGCGGTCGGCCAGATTGAAAACCTCCGCCATATCGGCGGAAACAAGGATGACCGCGCTCCCCTGGTCCCGTATGCGGACCAGCTGCCTGTGGATAAAGGCGATGGCCCCCACGTCCACGCCCCGGGTAGGCTGGTCGGCCACCACCACGGCGGGGTCCCCTTCCAGCTCGCGGGCAATAACCACCTTCTGCATATTCCCTCCGGAGAGGCTGGAAATGCCGTCCCGCAGACTGCCCTTGACGGCATACGCCCGCATCTGCCGTTCCCCGCGCCTGGCCAGGGCCCCATAGGGAACCAGGCCCAGCCGGCTCTCCTTCTCCGCGCAAACGGCGATCAGGTTCTCCAGGATGGAGGCGTTCTGGTCCGTCCCCATGGCCATCCGGTCCTCCGGGATATGGGATACCCCCATGGCCCGGACGTCCCAGGTCCGTGCCTGGCGGATATCCCGGCCCATGACCTGGATCTCCCCGGAATACCGCTTGCTGATGGCGGTAAGGCACTCCACCACCTGCTGCTGGCCGTTGCCCTCCACGCCGGCCAGGCAGAGGATTTCCCCCCGTCTGGCCTGGAAGCTCACATGGTCGACCCGATTTTTCCCGCCCGCCCCCGGAACCGTCAGATCCTTCACTCTGACCAGGACCTCGCCCGGCCGGGCGGCGGGCTTGTCCAGGGTAAGGGAAACGCCGCTGCCCACCATCAGCCGGGAAATATCCTCCTCGGTTACATCGGAGACGCGATAAGTCCCCATGTCCTTCCCCTGGCGCATGATCGTCACCCTGTCGCACAGGGCGGCGATCTCCTTCAGCTTATGGGTGATGATGACGATGGAGCGCTTGTCCTCCCGCATCTTACGGAGCTGCGCAAAGAGCTGCTCCGTCTCCTGGGGCGTCAGCACGGCGGTGGGTTCGTCCAGAATCAGCAGCCGGGAGCCCCGGGCCAGCGCCTTCAGGATTTCCACCTTCTGGGCCACGCCCACGGGCAGCGCGCCGCACAGCGCCTCCGGGTCCACCGCCATATCGTACTTCTCCGAGAGCTCCCGGGTTTTTTGAATCATCCGCTTTTTGTCCAGAACGCCCCGCTTATCGCAGAGCTCGGCCCCCAGAAAAATATTCTGATAGACCGGAAATTCGTTGACCAGCATGAAGTGCTGGTAGACCATCCCGATTCCCAGGGCGGCGGCCGCCTTGGGGGAGGATACCTGCACCGGTTCCCCGCAGAACCGGATTTCCCCGGACGTGGGGCTCTGCGCGCCGCAGAGGATCTTCATAACGGTCGATTTCCCTGCGCCGTTTTCCCCCGCGATTGCGTGGATCTCCCCTTCTTCCAGGGAAAAATTCACATTGTCGTTGGCAAGAACACCATTGGCATAGCGCATGGTGATGTTCCGCATCTGCAATAACTCCGCCATACTTACTTTGTGGGGTCCAGGCTGTCGATGAGGGCGTTGAGCGTATCCTGAGACGTATACCGCTTCAGGCCGGACTCCACTTGAAGCGTCCCGTCCACGATCTGCGCCTCCACGCTGTCGATATGGTTCCGTATTTCCTGCGGAACAGCGGCTGTATACCGCTCGTTTTTCACCAGGCCCACCATGCCCTCCTTCAAACCGGCTACCTGCAGGTCCCCATAGGTCAGAGTTCCTTCCAAAAACCGCTCACAGCAGTCGTAGAGGGCCAAATCCACTCGTTTGAGTACGGAAGTAATAATGCATGCCGCCTTTTCCGGGTCCGTATCGGCATAAAACGCATACTGGTCGGAGTCCACGCCGATGAGCTGCTTGCCGCAGGACTTGGCTGCGTCGATACATCCCAGCCCCGCCTGAGAGGCCGCCGCGAAGAGGACCTCCACTCCGGCCTCATAGAACCCGGCAGCCAGGGAAGAGCCCTTCGGGCTGTTGGTGAAGTCGCCGATATAGCTGTTGTAGGCGCCTATGGCGGACCCCTTCTCCCGGTTGACGGCGTCTACCCCCTGCATGAAGCCATAGCCGAAATCGTTGATAATGTCGTTTTTGGTGCCCCCAATGAACGCGGTGTTTTCCGCGCCCGAGGACTGGCTCATCATGGCGGCCAGCACGCCGGCCAGATAGCCGCCCTCGTTCTGGTTGAACATGATGGAGTGAACCGTGGGATAATCGGCCGCCGCATTGTCCTTGATTTCCGTATCGAAAATGATGAACCGGCGGTCCGCGTATTTATCCTTTTTCACCAGCCGCTGGAGCGCTTCCCGCATGTCGGAGGTGCCCACAATGATCAGGTCATAGTCCTTATTGGCTGTCTGCGTCAGGGTGGACTCGTACTTCGTCGCATCGCTGGAACCCAGCTCCATAATATCTACCGTTACGTCAGGATGGTCCGCAGCAAATTTGGTCATGCCGGCATTGGCGGAATCCCAGAAGGACATATCGCCCAGGTCCCCGCTGATCAGCAGGGCGATCTTTGTAGTGCCGTCGTCAATAGCGGCCACGTCGTTTTTGGCGTCGGAGGCCGGCGGCACGCCGGGATCCTTCCCGCCGTCTCCACCGGCAGGCTTCCCGCCGCAGGCGGCCAGGCTGAGCAGCATCAGTACGGTCAGAAGAAGCGCCAACCGCTGTTTTGTCTTGTTTTTCACGTTTTTACTCTCCTTTACTTACTTTGTTGTGTACAGCCAATCGCTCCGGCAATATCATTCCTCCGTATAACGCTGGAACGTCCACTCAATATAGTCTCCATCCAGCACGGGCATCTGGTTGCAGGCAAAGGGGACGTACTTCCCGTTCACCTCGTAACCCCAGAACATATAGCTGCCCTCGGCATCGGTGCCGGCAGTATAGTCGCCGATGGAGTTAATGAAGCCTGAGAGCACCCCGTCCTGACTGATCCCCGCCTCCACAATGGCGGCATAGGTGACTTCAGAGGCCAGAATGTTGTCCGAAGTAAGGGTTACCGTGCCGTTGTAGAGCACGTCGTCTCCCGCGGAAATTTTGATGTTCACCGTCTCGGTGGTCCATCCGGCCGAACCCTCCACGGTATATTCGGCGGTGTCGCCGCCCACCTCGAAGGGAGCGGCAATTCCGGTCGCGGAGGGCTCCGGGGCTGCAGCATCCTCATTGTAGCTCTGGAATTCCCACAGGATGTAGTCTCCCTCCAGCACGCGCATCTGGTTGCATGCCAGGGGGACGTATTTCCCGTTTACCGTATAGCCCCAATAGGTATAGCGGCCCTCGGCATCGGTGCCGGCGGCATAGTCGCCGATGGAGTTGACAAAGCCCGAGAGCACCCCGTCCTGGCTGATGCCCGCCTCCGTGATGGCGGCGTAGATCACCTCGGAGACAAATTGATTATCGGAGGTCAGCGTCACCGTACCGTTATAGAGCACATCGTCTCCCGCCGCAATTTTCACATTGGTTGTCTGTACCGTCCAGCCGGCGGCGCCGTCTACGGTATACTCGGCGGTGTCGGTCCCCACCTCGAAGGGGACCTGGGGCTTCCCGCCGCCGTCTCCGCCGCACGCGGCAAGCGTCAGCGCCGTCAGAACGGCCAGCAGCACAGATACAAATTTCCTCATTTCCTGTCTCCTCCTGTTTTGATTATATATTTTGTGAATAGGATTACCCGATCAAAATAGGGTTCGTAATCGCATACTGGCTGACGGGGCCCAGAACCTCGATCAGGACCCAGTCCCCGGCCTGCCAGTCGGCGCTGAGCGCAATCGGTTCATTGTATCGGTCCTCCGTTCCGTCCAAAGCGACCGTCTGCAGGATGCTGCCGTTGCGCACCACCCGAATCTCCCGGATGCCGTCCCGGTTAAAAATGTCTGTGTGAAGGGTTGCCTCCCGGCCTGCGGGGGTCAGCGTCTCTCCATAGCCGGCTCCATCCATGTCGCAGAGGACCACCGGCCCGTTGGAGATAAAGCTGTGTCCGGACACCAGCGCATTCTGGACGTTCTCCATCGTAAGCTCCTCGGGGGCAAGATGGACGTAGGTGGCCGGCATGCCGGGATATTTTCCGCAGGAGCGGATATAGTCATAATAGGCGCTGATATCGCCGATCTGCTCCGGATCGGAGGCGCCGGCCTGCCGGCTCAGGGAGTCGTGGTTGTCCGAGCCTCCAACGGCCGCATGGAAGGGATGTCCGTCCTTCATGGCGTTGAGGAGGCCATACCACAGCAGCTTGGCGTCATAGTTCTGATTCATCGCGTTGGAGTCCGTATAAATCCCATCGGGCGGAACAAAATATCCGTTCCATATCTCCACCGTGTCGATGGTATCCAGAAGTTCATAATCATCCAGGTCCACCCAGTTGGCGGCCCCCATGGTGGTCGAGGAGTAGGGGTGGTTCATTTGCGCCACGCCCCCCACCCGCTTGATGGAGTCGATGATATAGACCAGCTTATCCCGGATCATGTCCATCTTATCCTGCGAGGCCCGCTCAGACTCCCGCAGATTCAAGTCGTAAGTCTCCAGCGTAAGCCCGGACCCCAGGGAATTGAAGTGTCCGAACTCCGTGGTGACCTCCACGCCGTCGAAGCCCACAAAGGGACGGCCATTCCCCTGTCCGTCCGTCATGACGTTGACGCTGGTCCTGCTTACCCACTCAGGCACCCCGCGGGAGGTGTTGTGGTCGGTGAGGAAGCCCCAGTACAGCCCCATGCTGGCGTTGCCGTTGAACAGGCCGGAGACGCTGTCCACCCCGTCGGAGTAATAGCTGTGCTGGTGGCAGTCTCCGGCAATCCACCCTTTTCCGTAGCTGTCGAAGAGCTGAACCAGGCGGGCATCCGGCAGATAGAGGGTCTTCAGCGATGAAACCTCCACCTCTTTGACCTCCTCGCTGTACTCCGCGCCCTTGTTGAACGTAAGCGTATACTTTCCCGGCGGCAGTTTCAGCTCATAGCCGCCGAACGCGTTGGTCGTTTCCCGCACCGTGCTTCCCGCCTCATCTGTCACGACGATGCCGGCAACCAGCATATTGCTGTTGCTGTCCGTGACCTTTCCCCGGACGATGCCGGCCGTCTGCACCGCCGGGACTTCCGCCTGCTCCGATTCTGCGGGAGCCGCGGGGCCGGGCGCTCCGCCGGCAGCGTCGCTGCAGCCCGCCAGGAGCGCCGCCGCGACAAGCCCCAGGAGCAGAAACACGGAAAAACGGATGCCGAAAGTCTTCTTTTTCATGGGAATCACTCCTTGTCAACATATTTGCAGCATCGGACACAGCCGCACCGTTTGCCGCGCCGCCATCAAGACCGGCGAAACGGGAGGCAGGCGGCTTGGCGGACCGCTCCGGACCAACGCAGGTTTTCTTCCGCTTCTGATCTTGACATTTTATGTGTCCGCTTATATGATATAGAAAATGCACATAAAGCAAAACGCAAAAAGGACCAGATGTTATGCAAATTGAATCATTAGCGAAAATCTTCGATACGACCGAAATGTCCGTAAAGCATCCCTTTTCTCCCGAAGGGTTTCTGTTTACCTATTATCCCAACGAAAATCCCTCCAACGTACACTACCATAACTTTTTGGAAATCGGCTATTGTGAAAGCGGCGCCGGCCTTTTCATTGTGGACGGAGAGATTATCCCGTTCAACGGGAAGTGCGTTTCCATCATCTACGAGGGCCAGATTCATATTGCCAAAAGCATCGCTCCGGAAAAGAGCCTGTGGCACTTTTTATATATTGACCTGGAAAAGCTTTTTTACAAGGTGGACCCGGTGGAGCTTAAGGCTCTGAAATGCACACAATATGCGTTCTATACCTTCCCCAATATCATTCACTATCAGGACGACCCCGCCCTGTACCACATGGTCAGCGAGGTTATGGCCGAGTGCGCCGCCTGTCAGGAGAATTATCTCGCGGTTGTCCGCGGGCTGGTCTTTGCCGTACTGGTACACCACGGCCGCTACATGCAGCATCCCCACTCCAGGGCCGGAACGGCGGAAAAGACGTTCCTTCTCTCCGAGCTCTCCGAGCTCCTCAGCTATATCAGCCGTCACTACACCGAGGATATCACCATCGAGGACCTGTGCGGCGTATCGAACATGAGCAAATCCACCTTGCAGCGAAAAATGACCGCCGGCATCGGATATTCTCCGCTGCAATACGTCCAGCGGCTGCGCACCAGCCATGCCGCAGTCCTTCTCCAGGATAAGAGCATTCCGATCACGGAGGTGGCCACCCGCTCCGGTTACAACAGTATTTCCTCTTTTAACCGGTGCTTTATCAACCGCTTCGGCGTTTCTCCCACCCAATGGCAGAAAAACGCGAATTGAAGCGAACCGTTGCCGCGGGCGTCCAGGCAGGCCGCCTCATGCCAGAGGCAGCACGCCTGACAGCCGGATATCCCAGACAGAAAACACAGGCGGCGCAGGAGACATGCGGATATACTCTTTGACGCGCAAAACCCCCCTCACCCAGGACCACATTCCTGTGCGAGGGGGTTTCAAAACTTCATATATAAAACCGCTCACCCCTGCTCCCGCAGCAGCCAGGCAAACCCGGTAGGATACAGCTCCACGCTGCAGATGTTATCATAGCGGTTGCCGTACATCAGCTCGGCGTACCCGCCCTCCCGGTCCACGCCCGCCCGGACGAAATCCCGGCTGAAGTTGAACAGGCACACCAGCTCCCGGTCCCCCTTCCTGCGGCAGAGGGCCAGTACCCGGCTGTCGCCGCCGTCCTCCACCCAGACCTCCGCATCCCCGTCGAAGCAGGGCTCCTGGGCCCGCAGCCGCTCCATGCGCCGCAGGAGCTGGAACAGCTTTCCCTGCCTCGTCTCCGGGTCCTTCCGGCGTTCCGCCAGGTCCCACTGGAAATCGCCCCGATGGATGTAGCGGCTGTCCTCCCGCTTCTCCGGGTCCTCCCTGTAGCGCCAATCGTTGAGCTGCCCCACCTCGTCGCCGCTGTAGATCACGGGAATGCCGCTCTGGGACAGCATCCAGGCGTGAAGGGTCAGGTCGCAGGACAGGGCCTGCTCCAGCCGGAAGGGGTCCCCCTCGGCCTCCGCCGCCTCCACCCCGCACAGGGACGCGGTGGCGCCGCACAGCCGGGCGTCGCCCAGGCGCGGGTCATCGTTGTACAGCTCGCCCCGGCTGTTGCTGCCGGGGAATTTGCCGGTAAACCAGTCGTTGAGGTATTTTTTGTGGGCCACCTCGTCCGTCCCGAAGCGCTGGCCCAGCCAGGGGTAGTCCAGCCCCCACCCGATGTCGTCGTGGCAGCGGAGGTAGTTCAAAAACAGGAAATCCCTGGGCAGGGAGCAGAGGATTTCCATCTGCCGCCGGAGGAGGGACGCGTCCCCCACGGCCAGGGTGTGCCAGGTGGTCGCCATAGTGGTGACGTTGTAGAGCATATGGCACTCCGGCCGTTCCGGGGAACCGAAATAAGGAGCCACCTTGGCCGGCTCCATCACTACCTCCCCCAGCAGCAGCACGCTGGGGCATACGATTTCGCAGGCCAGACGCAGCATTCTTGCCAGCGTATGTACCTCGGGCAGATTCCGGCAGGAGGTGCCCAGCTCCTTCCAGATATAAGGAACCGCGTCCAGCCGGATGACGTCCACTCCCCGGTTGGCCAGATACAGCATGTTCTCCGTCATATCGTTGAACACCGCCGGGTTTGCGTAATTGAGGTCCCACTGATAGGGATAGAAGTTCGTCATGACAATCCAGCCGTCCTCCAGCTGGGTAAAGCTCCCCGGCGCAGTGGTGGGGAACACCTGGGGCACCGTCTTTTCGAACTCCCTGGGAATATCCCAGCTGTCGTAGAAGAAATACCGCTCCCGATATCCCGGCGCTCCGGCTCGGGCCTTTCGGGCCCACTCATGGTCCTCGCTGGTGTGATTCATGACGAAATCCAGACACACCAGCATCCCGCCCTTCCGGCAGGCATCTGCCAGCGCCTCCAGATCTTCCATCGTCCCCAGCTCCGGCTGCACCGCGCGGAAATCGGAGACGGCATACCCGCCGTCGCTGCGGCCCTTGGGACTTTCCAGCAGGGGCATCAAATGGAGGTAGTTGACCCCGCACTCCTTCAGATAAGGAAGACGCTCCTTCACACCCCGCAGATTCCCCGCGAACGCGTTCACATACAGCATCATACCCAGCATGTCCCGGCGGCGGAACCAGTCGGGATGTTTCTCCCGCCGGAGGTCCTGCTCCCGCAGGACCCGTTTACGCTCCTTCCAACAACGCCGGAGCATTCCAGTGAAATATCCGTAAGCGTCTGCATCGCCGCGGTAGAGTTTCAGATAGAGCGATTGCAGCTCATCCTGGCAGGCCGCCAGCCTGCGGTCAAAGGCAGTTGCCGTCTTTTTCATAAAGACTCCCCCAGAAGGATTATTTTTCCCAATCAGTATACCGTTCAGCCGGCACAAAGTCAAGGAAGACCATTCGGAAACACCGCTCCGCAGGCGGCATCCCTGGGATTTCGCCAATAGCGTTCCTGCCCTTCTCGCCGGAAGCAAGATCGGAGAATAGAATCCATCCGCCCTGCAAATACTCGGGAAGAAAGGAAGTGACTTCATGGCAACTGCCTTCTTCCGCACGATTATTCTCTATTTTATTCTCATGGTTGGTCTCCGATTGATGGGAAAACGCCAGATAGGCGAGCTGGAGCCCAGCGAGCTGGTGCTCACCCTGATTATCTCTGATCTGGCTGCCGTACCCATGCAGGATTTCGGCATTCCGCTGGTCAACGGCCTGTTCCCCATTGTGACGCTTCTGTGCCTGTCTATGCTCCTCAGCTTTTTCAGCCTCAAGTCCATCCGCTTCCGCGGGATGGTCTGCGGGTATCCCACCGTCATCATCCGGGACGGAAAAATTCTTCAGCAGAATATGGCGCGCAACCGCTTCACGGTAGACGAGCTTTTCGAACAGCTGCGCAGTCAGGGATACAGCGACCTTGCCGACGTGAAATACGCCGTTCTGGAAACCAGCGGTCAGATATCCATCCTGCCCTACACCAAGGCCAGCCCCATGACTCCGCAAGTTATGAATCTGGACGTTCCCGACGGCGTGACCCTGCCGGTACTGCTCATCAACGATGGACATATCATGTCCGAAAACCTCTCTGCCAGCGGCTATGACGCAGCGTGGCTGGACAAGCAGCTGCGGGAACGCCGCCTTACCTCTCCCCGGCAGGTTTTCTTCATGACCGTGGACGAGGCCGGCTCCATCACCTGCGTGGCAAAGGAGGCAAGCGCATGAAAGCTTTTTATATTCCCGCCGGCCTGCTGGCCGTGATCCTGGGATTCTCCCTGTGGACCTGCCGGTATGTGGAGCAGAGAACCAGCCATTGGAGCGCCCTGCTGGAGGAAATTGACGGGCTGGCCCGGCAGGAGGAATGGGGACAGGCGGAGGAACGGCTGAAGGCCGCCTACGCCGACTGGGACGCCAGCCAGACCTTTTTTCACACCATCATGGATCACAATGAGCTGGACGAAGCGGAAAACCTGTTCGCCGGCGCCTTTGCCGTATGCCGGGAGGCAGACGGCGCGGACTTCCACATGCTCCTGGCCCAGCTGATGGGCCAGCTGCGCCTGCTGTCGGAAACCCAGAGCGTCAGCATCAAAAACGTCCTGTAGCCTCCCCGTCCCCCTCCCGCCAAGTCACGGAGCGGCCGTCCACACGCACCAATCCCTCCTCTTTCATCTTTTTCAGTTCCCGCATCATGGCGCTGCGGTCCGTACTGATATAATCCGCCAGTGCGCTGAAGGTGAACGGAAGGGTGAACACCTCCGTTCCAGCCTCCAGCCGGCAGATCCGAAAGTAACATTGCAGCTTCTCCCGGATGCTGCGGCGGCTGAGAACCTCCACCCGGCGGCTGAGCCGCCGGGCGTGCTCTGCCACCAGACGGAACATGTTCTGCACCAGCTTGCTGTGGTGGGCACAGGCCCTCTCGCAGCGCTTCATCAAGTGACCGTACTCCATGAACAGCACCTCGCTGCTTCCGCAGCTGACCACCTCCATGCAGTCCCCCAGCTCCGGTGTGAAGGCTAGGACTTCTCCGAAGACGCTTCCGGCCTCCATCTGTTCCAGAATGGTTCGGGTTCCGGTATAGTCAAAGCGCACCAGCGCTGCCTGTCCCCGGAGCAGCACCCCTACCTCGCCGCCGGACTCCCCGTAGGTGCAGATCGTCTGACCGGACTCAAACCCCGCCCGGCGCATTCGGAAGCAGTGAATCATTGCTTCCACCTCGCTGTCGGCGATATCCTGAAAAAGGGCCAGCCTGCTGTATTCCATGCCGCGTCTCCTTTCCTGTGCCGCCCATATATTGTGGCAAAATATGTTTTCTGGCACAAAATATAGATTTTATTAGAAACCGTTGCCTTTGCAACAGCGCATTTCCCTGCTTTTATGATATACTCATTCCACACAAAAGTAAAGCCCCAATTCCCTTGGGACACCATACAGGAGGAACGCGCCATGATGCAAGTAAACGTAACCGGCGGCGATATCAGCCGCCAGGAAAGAGACGCCTATATCGCCCGGGCAAACAGCAAATACGCCATCGGCACTGTGCAGGCTCTGGACATTCATGTGGACGGAGAGTACGTGGATCTCCGCTATCATCTGACGCCCCGGCC
>OFFX01001616.1_pt1 | contig 15641 bp, 14 predicted proteins | sample 1521511 | NCBI WGS metagenome assembly OFFX01 (sample SAMEA3504125, study PRJEB24116) | mouse gut metagenome | biome: mouse gut; feature: mouse-associated habitat; material: faeces | place: Denmark | collected 2011
TGACTGCTGCATAAAATAAAAAGGCGCCGTATGGCTGTATTTTGTATGCAAGTTGTGGAGCCTACCCCGACAAGTTGTGCTTGACGGGTAGACAAAAATGTGTTAACATTAGGTAAAAAGATGCCCTTGCAAGTTTATGCAAGGGGTTTTCTCTCTTGACGTACACCAATTTTAGACAACGGGATATATTTAGTGGCCGGAATTTCAGGAGGTGGTTAGGGTGTCATTTGCACGAGAAATTGGATTTGCTGTTCAGCGGGCATCCACAGATCACGGAGTGAAAGATAGACTCTGCGAGGAACTTGGCCTTACTCCACAGGAACTGAAAAAGCTGTACAAGGGGAGGATTTTCCTAACAGGGGCGGATTTGGATAAGCTTGTTGCACTATGTGGAGTGCAGCCTGAGACATTGGTGGATGCTGATCCTACTGAGTATGATGCACAGGTGGTTCACTGCATGACTGAATTTAAAAATCGTGAGAACAGAGAGATGATTTTGGATTTAATTGATGCGTATATAGATGCAAAGGAAGCACTTGCAAGGAAATAATTGTGCAAGAGCTTATGGGCAGGCAGAGAGGAAATTGCTTCTTGCCTGCCTATTTTTCTGCAAGGGAGTGATAATATGCTGGATTTGGATAATATTTTTGACATTCCTCGTGAAAAGATAGATTTCCTGATAAAAATCATTCAAGGTAAACGAAATAGCGTGAAAAAGGCAGGCCTCTATATCAATGAAATTGTACGAGAGGATATTTTTGGTATTCTTGAATACTATTGTACTGTTGTTTTTTATCCCCTGCCACCTGAAGAAGAAAACGACGGATTTCACATTACAATGCCAGTTGACTATAAGAAAGAGGGGGAGGAAGAACATTTTGTTTTTTTAAACACCGCAAAACCTTTAGAAAAGCAGGTCTTCGCAGCAGCACATGAGCTGGGACATATTTGGGTGGATCTGGATAAGTTTTGGGATACTATATTGGGAAAGGAATTTTTGCGAAATCATGACAATGAAGAAGCGGTTATGAATCGTTTTGCAGCAGAATTGCTGATGCCTTATAGTTTGTTTAGACAGTCTGCGGATGAACGATTGAGAAAGTTTGTCAAGGAGGATCATGGAATTTACATTGATGATGCTTTCCGTGTGATTGCGAGCCTCATGGATGAATTCTGTGTTCCTGCTCAAGCAGTGATTTGCCGATTCTACGAGACTGGGCTGATGAAGAAAGAAATATGTAAGCAACTGTTAGCCGGCCCAATTGGTGAAATTAGCGTTGAGAAGTATCGGAAGTATGCTGATTCGTTGTTGGAGGAGTGTATACAAGAGGGGAGCTATACGAAATTACTCAAGGCTACAAATAAACGTGGGATCAAGGATTTTCCGGAGGTACTGAGTGCAGCTGAGCAGAAAGGCGTATTTTCGCTGGAGAGGGTAGCTCAACTAAGGGAGATGCTTAAGATTCCCAAAATTGAGGGTTTAGCCGAGCTAATTGATGTAGGAGAGACAGAATAAGGGGCGTGATCGCTGTGGCTGTAGAAGAACGGCGGGTGGTTCTCGACACAGATTTTATTGGAGGAATAACAAGCTACGAAGCAGGAGATGGAGCGGGCTTGTTTTGCCGGGTGTTTCGAACGTTGGATAAGTGTCCGGTTATTCATCCGTATGTGGCCGAGTACGAACTAAGCAGCAACGCTATAGCACAGAGCCTGATAAGTAGTGGAGAACTCATAGTTATACCATATGCCGATTTTTTGCCAAGTGATGGATTTAAACAGATCTTGTACCGAAAAACCTTTCAAGATTTGCATACAATTATTCGTGAGGCACATATCCCGCGAAGAGGATGTCCTGAAATGCTACCTTTAGGGCTGAAAGATGATATATTTGGGCGTCAAGCGGGAAGAAGTTTTGGTGAGATCCATTCGATTCTTATGGCGGTCGAATTGGGTATACCATTGTTTTACTCCAATGATACAGGCACTAAAACAGCCGTAAATCGTTACCATACAGGTCGATTGATTGTCCAAAACGCAGAAGAGGTGTCAGAACTCTTGAAAGAGGCAGATCAATCTCAGGTAACAGGGGCGGAACGGCGTTTTATTCGTCATTTCTATACGAGAAATCGGCACTGACTGGTGGGGGTATTCTTTAGTGGTGAGTACATACTTCGGTACTATGCTTGAACAGTTAACGGATGGAAAGCGCTTGACCCACAACCTGACCCACAATAGGAAACGAGCGGGCGGAGGCAGTGGAGCGGAAAGCACCATTGTCTCCGCTTTTCTGGAACAAAAATGCCCCCAAAGCGCCGGATGGAGGCGTTTCGAGGGTGGGCAATCAGTTGGTAAGGATGAGGTCTCCAGTTCAAATCTGGATAGCAGCTCCACAAAAACCGCTTAAATCGTTGGATTTAGGCGGTTTTTGCTTAATTTATTCAACTTTTCGAGGGCGTTTGAAATTCTCAAAAGACCTCGTTGCCGGGGGAATGGGCTTTTTGCAAAAGATTTTGCAATTTTTGAGGGGGTCAAGGGCCTCCAAACTGTTGTGCCGCAACGGTTTTTGGGTTTTTCGCCCTGCAAATACTTTGCAACTGTCGGGACTACTACCCGGAGTAGGCCCGGTCAACAACGGCGGCGGCCTTGGAGATGGTTTCCCGGCCCTTGACGTAGTAACGCAGGGTCATGGCTGACGTGGTATGCCCTGCCGCTGCCTGGGCCAGCTTGATATCCTTGGTTTGGTCGTATAGGTCGGTCAGTACGGTGGTACGGAAGCGGATAGGTGTGATATTTTCGGTGAATCCTATGTCCCGCTTGATACGGTCGCACATCTTCCGAACCTGTGTATAGGATAGGGGCTTGGTGCCACCAAACACGAATTCATTTTCCGCAACCTGGGGGAGATGGGGGACGGCCAGAGCAGAAAGGCCGATAGTCCGGGTGCTGCTCTGCGTCTTGGTGTCCTTGATTTCCGGCTGGTTCCGGGTGGGGTGGGTCACGGCCCTGCAAATGTGTATCGCCATGCTTTCCCGGTCAATGTCCGCGCCTTGCAGTCCTAAGACTTCCTCCAGGCGCAAGGGGTGCAGGGCTTGGATCGCCAGATATGCTCGGTCTAAGGGGTCTTTAATGTCCCCAATATGCTGAACCAGGAAGCGCATTTGCTCCACGCTGTAGGGCACTGTGGCTTGGCTGGCCTTGCCCGTGATTTTGATTCTCTTGGACTTCAAGGGATTTTTGTCAATCAAGCCATCTTCCACGGCGGCATCAAGTATCTGATTCAACACCATGTGAACCGAGGGGTGGCAAGCACGGTACGGCAGAAAGATATCAGCGGCAGAGGATAAAGCCCCCTGCCGCTGATGTCCTTTTACTTAGGGACGGTGTAAAAGCAGTATGACAGCGGTATCGCTGGCCGCTGTCATGCCAGGGGATTTTGCCCTGTACCCGGCCGCTTCCCATGTTGGCCTGATTGTGGGCCGAAACGAGGCGGGCAAGCTGCTGGTCTGCCACTGTTCCTACGGCATGAACAATATATTGGTAACGGAATTTTCCGCCTCCGGCTTCACCGTTGTGGGCAGGCAAGCCCCTGTGCCCAGATAACTTACCTCACTTTGAGGTAAGAAAAGGCCGCACATTCTAGTGAGCGGCGGCCTTAACTCTTAGATATGGGACAAATTCCTTCGTTGTTGATGCTCTTTTACTTTGAAACGATGCGAGGCTGCTGACAGAACAAATCTTCAAAAAGTACTCTCTTATGCCATGAGAAAGTTTCTGCATTAAGGCTGAAATCCCATAGCCTCCCGAAGATTACTCCGATCACACAGTTCTTCTGGAACATCAATCCAGTTAATCACGGAGTAATACTTTGAGTTATAATTTATCACATAATTCGTAATAGTTCGTTCCCCCCGCCCATCATCACATTTTCCTATTCCTGTAATTTCATATACATCTTTTGTTAATTCATTCGTAGTTGGAAATTCTCTTGGAAAATTTGAAGTTTAGGAAGGATTGAATCCTGAATTTTGCAAAAGATTTTTCAAAAACCACATCATCATGTAATAGATGTCTGGACCTGAAGAATCAGGGTGCTTTCACAAAACCGTCAGCATATTATACTGCTTCATCAGGCGGATGTCCTCCTTGGACAAGCGCAGCTCCTTTTCAAATTCCGGGGTTTCCTTTTGGACGGTCTTGGACAACAGCACTTTAGTGGAGGTGGGCATTAAAGGCCGGCTGGAAATGCCGAAGGCCAGTGCCCATTTGGTGGGGGCGTTCATATAAGGGCTGGGAATGCCCACCTGGTAGTTGTCCATCTCCATGCTCTGATTCTTCATGATCAGCGTGCTCAGCGCGTCGTAATGGGTCAACACGCCATCATACAGATTTTCGCACTGCTGATAGTGACTGTAGTCGTCCACGTTCATGTACATCTGAACCTGATAGACCCCAGGCTCTACCTCTGAAAAAATGTCCACCACGCAGCGGGTAAGGCGGTTTTTCCGCCCATCATAATAGTACATATACAAGTGGCTCAGCCCCACAAAAAAGGAGGGGACCGACCCGGAGGGCGCCCCCGGATGGGGCGACAGGGGCAGGTGGAGCAGCTGTGTCACCTTCACATCCAGGGCCTGGGCGACTTCGTACAGCGTTACCACGTCGATGATGATCTGTCCCGACTCATATTTTGATACGCAGGATTTGCTTTTGCGGATGGCGGCGGCCAGTTGTTCCACCGTCATCTGCTTTATTTTCCGGTAATGCCGGATCTTGCTCCCGGTTTCTTCGGCGATGTTCATAGAATTGACCTCCTAAAATTGCACATTATGCACAGTTTGCTCAAAAGAGCCAATTTTGTGAAATCACTTGTCCTTTTAACAGTATAACAGGATTCCGAGGGAAACGCAATCGATTTTGCATTCTGAGGAAACAAATTGTAAAAATGTTTCCTGTGTGGAAAAATTCGCCCGTTGGACTTTTCCACCCGGTTCAAGTATGGTAATGGCACGCAAGGGCGACGCCGGCGGCCGCGGCTCTCGCCCCAAAAACCCGAGGCGGCGCCCCATGGCCGGACATGAGATGCCGCTTTCAGCAAAGGAGCAGCCCATGAAATATAATTTCGATGAAGTGATCGACCGCAGCGCAAACCGCTCCGCCAAGTATGACGAGCGGATCAAAAAGTTCGGCACCGACGACGTGCTGCCCCTGTGGGTGGCGGACATGGATTTCCGCACCGCCCAGCCCATCATCGACGCCTGCAAGGCCAAGGCCGAAGAGGGCATCTGGGGCTACACCTCCCGCCCGGACAGCTATTTTGAGGCGGTCCAGCAGTGGCAGGTCAAGCGCAACGGCTGGAAGCCGGACATCTCGCTGATGAGCTGGAGCCTGGGCGTGGTGCCCGCGCTGTCCGTCATCGTGAAGCTGTTCAGTAAGGACGGCGGCAAGGTCCTGATCCAGACCCCGGTTTATTCCGAATTCTACGACGTGGTGGAGGCCTGGGGCCGCACGGTGGTGGAGAACAAGCTGGTGGAGTCCGATGGGCGCTGGCACATCGATTTCGACGACTTCGCCGCCAAGGCCAAGGAGTGCGATGTGTTCCTGCTGTGCAATCCCCACAACCCCCTGGGCATCGTCTGGGCGCCCGAGGAGCTGACAAAAATGGCGGAGATATGTATGGAACACAACACCCTGCTGGTGTCCGACGAGATCCACTCCGACCTGATCTTCCACGGCAAGCGCCACACCCCCACCGCCTCCCTCTCTCCGGAGATCGCCGCCGGCGTGATCACCTGCATCTCCGCCACCAAGACCTTCAACCTGGCGGGGCTCCAGGCCAGCACCACCATTTTCCCCAACGCCGAACTGAAAGCGGCCTACGACGGCTTCTGGGGCGGCATGGACATCCACCGCAACAACGCCTTCAGCTCCGTGGCCATGGAGGCCGCCTACCGGGAGGGCGAGGAGTGGCTGGAGCAGCTTCTCCCCTACCTCAGCGCCAACTTCGACTATGTCCGGGACTTCTGCGCGGCGAACATCCCCCAGATCAAGCCAAACTGCCCCGACGCCACCTATCTGATGTGGCTGGACTGCCGGGAGCTGTGCATGAGCAACGAAGAGCTCCGGGACTTCTTCATCCACAAGGCAAAGCTGGGCCTGAACGAAGGGTATACCTTCGGCCGCAGCCTCAGCGGCTATATGCGGCTCAACGCCGCCTGCCCCCGGGCCACGCTGGAGGAGGCTATGGCCCGGCTCAAGTCCGCAATCGACACGCTGTGACGCCACCATAAAAAGAAAGGGAGACATCACGATGCAGAAAAAATCCTTCTGGGAACAGTATAAGATGCCCATTTTGCTCCTGGGCGGCATTGCCATCGGCGCGCTGATCGGCATCATCGCCCCCGATTTCGGCACCAAGCTCAAGCCCCTGGGCGATATTTTCCTGAACCTGATGTTCACCATCGTCGTGCCGCTGGTCTTTGCCTCCATCGCCTCGGCCGTGGGAGCCATGGCCAATATGAAGCGGCTGGGCAAGATCTTAGGCAGCACCCTGCTGACCTTCCTGGCCACCGGTGCCTTCGCCGGGGCCTGCGTGCTCATCTGGGTCAACCTGTTCAACCCCGCCGCCACCTGCCTCAACGCCGCGGGCGACACCATCGCCTCCATGATGGTTACCCGTATGGTGGAGGGCAGGGACTGGCTGGATAAAAAGGCCGCTGCGGGCGAGCTGATCGACGCCTGAGCCAAACCACAAGAAAGGAGTTTTCACGATGCAAGTAATCGAGACAAAGAACGCGCCCGGGGCGATCGGCCCCTATTCCCAGGGGTTTGAAGCCAACGGCTTCGTCATCACCTCCGGCCAGATCCCGGTGGATCCCGCCACCGGCGCGGTACCCGAGGGCATTGCTGCCCAGACCCAGCAGAGCTGTAAAAACGTGGGTGCCATCCTGCAAGCCGCGGGCACCGACTTCGATCGGGTTCTCAAAACCACCTGCTTCCTGGCGGACATGGGGGACTTCGCCGCGTTCAACCAGGTCTACGCCAAATACTTCGCGTCCAAGCCCGCCCGCTCCTGCGTGGCGGTGAAGGACCTGCCCAAGGGCGTGCTGTGTGAGATCGAGGCCATCGCGGTCAAATAATCAAATCATTTTAGAAAAGGAGCCATCACTATGAAAATCACTGTCATCGGCAGCCATCTCTGCCCCGATACCCTGTATGCGCTGAACCAGCTCACCGCCGCCGGAGTAGAGGCCAGCTTCCAGGATATCCTGTCCTGCCACGCCGCTCTCCAGACCTATCTGAACGTCCGGGAGACCAGCGAGCTGTATGCGGACATCCGCGGCACCCAGCGCCTGGGCGTGCCCTGCTTTGTCCGGGAGGACGGCAGCATGAGCCTGTCGCTGGACGAGGTTCTGGCCTGACATCCTACGGCCCCGGACGGTTCTTGACCGACCGGGGCCATTTTTGGAAGGGAGCGCGCATCATGCAGGAATTGACGCAGCTGATCTGGGAGGATATGCGCCCAGCCCTGGGTGTGACGGAGCCGGGGGCCATTGCCTTTGCGGCGGCCACGGCCAGGGCCCGCAGTGCCGGGGAACCTCAGGAGATCCGTCTGCGGCTGAACAGCGGCCTGTTCAAAAACGCTTTTACCTGCGGCATTCCGGGCAGCGGTCAGGTGGGGGCCGCCCACGCCGCCGCCCTGGGGGCGGTGGGAGGCGACCCGGCCAAGGGTCTGGAATGTCTGGACGGCGTTACCCCCAGGCAGGCCAAACAGGCGAAAGAGTTGGTGGCCGCCGGAAAGGTTCAGGTGGAGCTGAGCGGGATCGACAGCCGCATCTTCATTGAGGCCACTGTGGTCACGGAAATGGGCAGCGCCTGTGTGACCATACGGGATTCCCATACCAACATCGTATCCATTTGCGAAAACGGGTGCGTCGTGTTTGAAACGCCTGCTCAGACTCAGGACGGAGAGGAAGTCCCGCCGCTTATCCACTGCTATACTCTGGCCCAGCTTCACCACTATGCCCTTCATGTGCCTGTGGATGAGCTGTCCTTTATCCGCCGGGCTTTTGATCTGAATATGGCTTTGTGCCGGGCGGGGCTGGCCAGCGCGAGGACCACCTTCGGCCCCTGGCTGCTCCAGGCCAACGGCGGACAGCTCATCTCCAGCGACGAGCGGAAGACCGCCTCCCTGCTGTGCAACGCCGCCATCGAGGCCCGGGTGCTGGGTCTGCCGGAGCCGGCCATGAGCATCACCGGCTCCGGGGCCCACGGCATCATCGCCACCATGCCGCTGTACGCCGCCTGCCGGGTGAACGGGTATTCCGAGGAGGCGCTGCTGCGGGCCACGGCGCTGAGCTGCCTGGTGTGTATGTACATCAAGGAGCATTCCGGCAGGCTGTCCGCCTTCTGCGGCTGCGCCATCGCAGCCGGGACCGGCATGGCCTGCGGCCTGGTGCTCCTCCGGGGCGGCTCCACGGAGATGATGGCCCATGCCATCAACAATCTGGCCGGGAGCATCACCGGCATGATCTGCGACGGCGGAAACCAGGGCTGCGCCATGAAGGGCGTGGTGGCGGTGGACGCGGCGTGGAATGCCGTTGACATGGCCATGGAAAACGTCTATATTCATAGTATACACGGCATCAATGCGCCTACTCCAGAGGAGACCATGCGCAATATGGGCCGAATCGCCTCCCCCGGCATGACTGCCGCCGAGAAAACCATCGTGGACATCCTGGCCGAAAAGCGGCCCTCAAAAGGAGAATGAATTCCATGGAAAAGAACAGCCCTGTTTATCAGGCTTACGTACAGATCCTGAAGGAAGAGCTGATCCCCGCCATGGGCTGCACCGAGCCCATCGCTATCGCCTACGCCGCCGCCAAGGCCCGGGAGGTGCTGGGGCAGGAGCCGGACTGGGTGAAAATCGGCGTCAGCAACAACATCATTAAAAACGTGAAAAGCGTCATCGTCCCCAACACCGGAGGTATGAAGGGCATCGAGGCCGCCGCCGCGGCGGGCATCGTGGCGGGTAAGGCGGAACGGAAGCTGGAGGTGATCTCCCAGGTCAGTGCCGGGGAGAAGCAGGCCATGCGGGCGTTTTTGGAATCCGTGCCCGTCACTGTGGAGGCCGTTGACAATGGGATCATTTTTGACATCATCGTGTCGCTCCACCGGGGCGGCGACTGCGCTGCGGTGCGCATCAGCCACTACCACACCAACATTGCCTACATTCGGAAAAACGACCAGGTTCTGTTGGACAACACCGACCAGGAGGCCCCCGTGGGCTGTGACGTGGAAAGCTCCGGCGAACAGGGCCTGACCGACAAGAGCCTGCTCACCGTGGTGGATATTTTCGACTTTGCCGCTACCTGCGATCTGGCGGACATCCGAGGCCCGCTGGACACCCAGATCAAATACAACACCGCCATCTCTCGGGAGGGGCTGAACGGCGATTACGGCGCCAATATCGGCGCCACCATGCTGAAATTCTACGGCGGCAATATACGCAACCGGGCCACGGCCAAGGCGGCGGCCGGCTCCGACGCCCGGATGAGCGGCTGCGAGCTGCCCGTGGTCATCAACTCCGGCAGCGGGAACCAGGGCATCACGGTCTCCATCCCGGTGATTGAATATGCGAAGGAGCTGGGTGCGCCTCAGGAGACATTATACCGGGCGCTGGCGCTGTCCAACCTGATCGCCATTCATGAAAAGACCGGCATTGGCCGGCTGTCCGCCTACTGCGGCGCGGTGAGCGCCGGGTGCGCTGCGGGCTGCGGCATCGCCTACCTCCAGGGTGCGGACTGCAATGCCATCTCCCACACCCTGGTCAACGCCCTGGCCATCGTCTCCGGCATCATCTGCGACGGGGCCAAGCCCAGCTGCGCGGCTAAGATCGCCTCCAGCGTGGAGGCGGGTATTCTCGGCTACCATATGTACCTCAACGGCCAGCAGTTTCGCTCCGGCGACGGTATCATTACCAAGGGCGTGGAGGCCACCATCCGCAACGTGGGCCGTCTGGGCCGGGAGGGGATGCGGGAGACCGACAAAGAAATTGTCAAAATTATGATGGATTGACCGGAAAGGATGGACACCGCCATGGAGATCCGAACCGCTGTTCCCGAAGACCTGCCCGCAATCATTCAAATTGAGTCGGCCTGTTTCCCCGCAGCAGAGGCCGCCAGCGCCGCCAGCCTCTCGGCCCGCGTGGCCGCCTATCCCGACCACTTCTGGGTGCTGCTGGACGGCGGCGCCATGGTGGGCTTTGTCAACGGCCTGGTGACGGACGAGCCGGACCTGCGGGACGAGATGTATGGGGATGCCTCCCTGCACGATGAGGGCGGCGCGTGGCAGATGATCTTCGGCGTGGACACCATTCCGGCCTACCGCCGCCAGGGCTGCGCCGGGCGGCTCCTGCGCCATGTGGTTGGAGTGGCCAAAGCGCAGGGCCGCCGGGGCGTGGTGCTGACGTGCAAGGAAGCCCTTGTGCAGTACTACGCCAAATTTGGCTTTGTGGACGAGGGCATTTCCCGGTCCACCCATGGAGATGTGGTCTGGCGTCAGATGCGAGTTACATTTTAACCCGGCTTGCGCGGCCCTCTGATCCCGCGGGCAAAATGTTGAACCGAAGGATCAGGGCTGCGCACATACAGGGAGCGGCTGCACAAAGCCCTTGTGACAATATCACGGAACTTGCGGAAAATTCGGAGTATTATAAAACCATCAAATAAGAAAAGGTGGAACGCTGACATGAAAGTAGTTATAATCGGCGGAGTGGCGGGAGGCGCCACGGCGGCGGCCCGGCTGCGCCGGCTGGACGAACAGGCGGAGATCGTGGTTTTTGAGAGGTCAGGGTATGTCTCCTACGCCAACTGCGGCCTACCCTACTATATTGGCGGGGTCATTGAGGCCCCCGAGGCTCTCACCCTCCAGACGCCGGAGAGCTTCTTCGCCCGCTTCCAGGTGGATATGCGGGTGCGGCACGAGGTCACCGCCATCCACCCGGATAAAAAGACCGTCTCCGTCAAAAATCTGGGCACCGGCGAGAGCTTTGAGGAGAGCTATGACAAGCTCATCCTCTCCCCCGGTGCCAAGCCCACTCGGCCGCCCCTCCCTGGGCTGGAGCTGGAACAGCTTTTCACCCTGCGGACGGTGGAGGACACCTTCCGCCTCAAGGCGCACATCGACGCCAGCCGCCCCAAGTCCGCAGTGCTGGTGGGGGGTGGCTTCATCGGGGTGGAGCTGGCGGAAAACCTGCGGGAGCTGGGGCTGGAGGTCACCATCGTGGAGCAGCTCAGCCAGCTCATGGGGCCCTTTGACCCGGACATGGCGTCCTTCCTCCACGGCGAGGTACGGCGGCACGGCATCCGGCTGGCCCTGGGCCGCACGGTGGAGGGCTTTGCGGCGCGGGATGGCGGCGTGGACGTGCTGCTGAAGGACGCGCCTCCCCTCCACGCCGATATGGTGGCGCTGGCCATCGGTGTCACCCCGGACACCGCCCTGGCCAAAGCGGCGGGGCTGGAGCTGGGGCCCAGGGGCAGCATCGTGGTCAACGACCGGATGGAGACCTCCGTCCCAGACATCTACGCCGTGGGGGATGCGGTGCAGGTGAAGCACGCGGTCACTGGGCAGAATACGCTGATCTCCCTGGCGGGGCCCGCCAACAAGCAGGGCCGTATCGCGGCGGATAACATCTGCGGCGGGGACAGCCGGTATTTAGGCAGCCAGGGCAGCTCGGTCATCAAGGTATTCGACCTGACGGCGGCCGCTACCGGCGTCAACGAGACCAGCGCCAGAAAGGCGGGGCTGGATGTGGATACGGTGGTACTGTCCCCCATGAGCCACGCGGGCTACTATCCCGGCGGGCGGGTGATGACCATAAAGGTGGTCTTTGAAAAGGAGACCTACCGCCTGTTAGGGGCACAGATCGTGGGCTATGACGGGGTGGATAAACGGATCGACGTGCTGGCGACGGCCATTCACGCCGGGCTGACGGCCATCCAGCTGAAAGAACTTGACCTGGCCTACGCGCCGCCCTACTCCTCCGCCAAGGACCCGGTGAATATGGCGGGCTTCATGGTGGAAAACCTGGCAAAAGGGATCGTGAGGCAATTCCGCGTGGAGGATGTGAAGGACCTGCCCCGGGACGGCGGCGCGACGCTGCTGGACGTGCGCACCCGCCAGGAGTACGGCATGGGGCACGCGGAGGGGTTCCAAAATATCCCCGTGGACGAACTGCGGGACCGGCTGGATCAGATCGAGCCCGGCAAACCGGTCTATGTGATGTGCCAGAGCGGCCTGCGCAGCTACATCGCCTGCCGCCTCCTGGCCGGGCACGGGTATGAGGCATATAATTTTTCAGGCGGCTTCCGGTTCTACGACGCGGTGACGAACGACCGCCGCTTGATTGAGCAGGCCACGGCTTGCGGTATGGATCAGTTTTGACGGTGTAGTTCCCTGGTCATCTGTGAGCGAAAGCGGGCAGTCCAGGTGGAGCGCTTCTCCTCTGACGTGCGCTCCGCGTTTGCGTCTTGACCCACACGGGGAAATGTCGGGAAAGAGTTAGAAAGCACCGGGCAGGAAGCCAAAACTTCCTGCCCGGTGCTTTTGATGGTTTTTGGGGGGACGCTTAGCACATTATTCTGCCGCAAGAACAAACTTGTGAGCGTCAGCTTTCTATCTCCCGCAGGCGCTCCACAATGGTGCGGCGGTTAACGGAACGATACACCAGCAGAGGAATCAGAATTCCCAGAATCAGAAATAGTGGTATGACCGCCAAAACCGGCAGGACGGTAAATTGATAGGTGAAAAACCAAAAGACAGAGCAGAGTGATCCCACCAGCGGTCCCAGCGCGGCGCTCAGAACCAGGGAGAGGGCGGCGGACAGCATTGTGTAGTACAGCCCCTCGTACACCAGCATGGTGTTCATCTGCTTTCCTGTCATGCCCACAGATTGGAGCATTGCCAGCTCCCGTTTCCGGGCCAGTATACCCGTCAGCACGGCGTTGATGAAGTTGAGCACGCCCACCATACCGATAATCCCCGACAGCGCGCCGCCCATGGTCAGGAACATATTCCGAAAGCCCTCGAACTCGGCTGTTTTGCTTTGCTTGCTCTCGTAGTCATAGGTGGGCTGGACGGACCCTGTGTATTCCTTCAGAAAATCCTCCATAGCGGCGTTGGACTCCTCGGCAGTGTTGAACGCGTAAATCATCACGGAGCTGGTGCCGGTATCCTGCTGGAACAGCTCCGCACCCATAGCCAGTTTGCTGGCCCCAAGGGTGGCGTAGCGGTAGCTGAGGGCGCTGGGGATGGAGATTCGGGCGCAGACGGTGTACTCTTTTTCCCCATAGACCTTGGCCCGGGGAGCATAGTTCGCTTCACCCCGCGCCCAGCGGGCTTCTATCTCCTCTGCGGAGAGTTCCTCCCCGGTGTCCATATCAACATTCACCCACTCCTTTACGTAGCGCAGGGTCACGGTATCCCCTACTTGGAAGCAGTTTCCATTCTCAGCAATCACCCCATGCTCATCTGCGGAATAGACGGCGGCGATGGCGTTCTGGCCGGGGTCGGACAAAGGCGTGATATCCCCGTCCAGCACAGTTATCTCGCTGAGAATGAAGTCCTCCAGGCCATAGAGCTGGGCAAAGCCTACGATGGTGTCCTCGTCCGTATGCTCTTGGGAGGCGATGATGTTGTCCAGCGTCTCCTCGGAATAGTGCCTGCTGTAGTCCTGCCGGAGGTACTCCTCCGGCAGAAGGGCCTGGATAGACTCCTCCTGACCATAGACCCGGCCTCCCTCGGTGATACCCTGGGCGCTGACCTGGGCAATGACCTCCTCCGGAAGCGCCTGGTCCGCCGAGCGGAAGTTGGCGCCGGGCTGAAAGTAGTCGGCGTGGCCCAGGACAAAGTCGGTAACTACTTGACCGGAGAGATATTTCTCCATATCGAAGCCGTGGGCAAACGTATACACCATATTCATCAGCACCACCGCCAGAGTTAAAGAGATGATGGTGACTACCGTTTTACCTTTGCTCCGGCCCAGGTTAGCCCAGGCCATTTTCGGCAGGGATGCGCCGGCTTTGCCAGCCCGTTTGCCGCCTTTCTTCCCGGATTGCTGTCCGCCTTCGGCATAGCGCACCGCCTCCACCGGGGAAACCCTGGCGGCAATCCGCCCGGGCCGCGCGCAGGAGAGGGACACCGTCAGCAGGGAAAACGCCGCCGCGCCGATAAAAATCCAGGGGTTGAAGGTAACAAAGGCGTTCTGATAGCTGAGCTGAGCCATGATGAGGGGAGTGAGCTTATTTCCGATCACGAAGCCAAGGAGCAGGCCCACAGGGATGCCCACCAGACTGAGCAGCAGTGCCTGCTGGCGGATCAAGCGCTTGAGCTGCTTCCCAGTGGTGCCAATCGTTTTCAGCAGGCCGTAAAACCGGATGTCGTTGGTGACGGAGATCTGGAACACGTTGTAGATGATGAGATATCCGGTAAAGATGATGAGCAGGAGGATCGCCGCAATGGCGGCAGCCGTCATGGGATCAAAATTCCCGGAGAGCCGCTCCCCGGTGTAACCCCAGTTCACGCCGATGTCCAGATAGTTCTCCGCCCCTGGCTCGGTGTGCTGATAGCCGTAATTTCCCAGCACCGCGCCCAGGTTTTCCCTAATGCCTGCCGCGCTCTGAAACATCACATCCAGGTTCCATGCGCCCGTCATGGAGTTCAGCTCCCCATTGGACAGGGTGCAGATCTCCTCGGCGGCGGACCGGGGCAGAAGCACGTTGTTGGCGAGCATGGCGCTGTCGTACTCCCACCAGCCGGAGAGGGTGAAGGTCCTCTCGATTGTGCGGGGCTGGGTGGTTCCATCGTCCAGCGTAATGGCTATGGTAAATTGTGCGCCCACCCTGGGCTCAATGCCCAGCAGGGCCAGGACGTGGGTATCCGTCGCGGCCTCGTCGGTGCCCTCCCGGGGGAGCGCGCCCTCCACAGGGGTGCAGAAGTAGTGGGACGCGCCGTTGGGTTCCATGTAGCTGACCTCCACATGGGACTTGTTGAAGGGCGGGTCGTGGGGCATTCCCACAAAAAGGCGGCACCAGGAATCTTGAATCAGAGGGTCCCGGCGGAGCTGCTCCGCCTGCTCCCAGGTGATGTCCTTGAAGGAGCCGTGGGCGTCGCTGCCGGCTCGGCGGAAGTTCTCCTGCTGGTAGGAGTAGTTGATGGACGCGGCGATGGTAAACAGGGAGGTGAACAGCACCGTGGTCAGGGCGATGGCCAGCGCCGCGACGGTGTTCCGGGCCCGGGCCGCTTTCATGGAACGAAAACCAAGCCGCCGGACACAGCTTCCGTTGGATACTTTTATCACAGCGATCACCCCCGCGTCACGATGCGGCCATCCTCAATGCGGATAATGCGGTCGGCCATCTGGGCGATCTCCTCGTTGTGGGTAATCATCACAATGGTCTGGCTGAACTTCTGGCTGGTGGTTTTCAACAAGCTCATAACGTCCAGACTGGTGGCGCTGTCCAGGTTGCCGGTGGGTTCATCGGCCAGGATGATGGCGGGTTTGGCCGCCAAGGCCCGGGCGATGGCGACCCGCTGCTGCTGGCCGCCGGAGAGATTGTTGGGCAGGCTGTCCAGCTTCTTTTCCA
>OFFX01001617.1_pt1 | contig 15630 bp, 11 predicted proteins | sample 1521511 | NCBI WGS metagenome assembly OFFX01 (sample SAMEA3504125, study PRJEB24116) | mouse gut metagenome | biome: mouse gut; feature: mouse-associated habitat; material: faeces | place: Denmark | collected 2011
TGGTGGTAGAGGCCACCCACGAACCCATCATTGACCGGGAAACCTTCGACAAGGTGCAGACGCTGCTGGACAGCCGCAGGCATACCCGCAGCCGGACCTACGACTTTCTGCTGAAAGGCTTGATCTTCTGCCACGAATGCGGCTATCCCCTGGCGGTGCTCAACCGCAAGAACGCGGCGGGGGAAGATAAGCTGTATTTCGTCTGCCGGACCTACCAGCGCTTCACGAAGGCAGGCGTCTGCACCAGCCACACCATCAAGGAGGAGACCGTCACCCAAGCGGTGGTGGAAAAGGTGCAGGAGGTCTGCGGGACCTGCCTGCAAGCAAACCGGCTTCTGCCCCAGGCGCAGAGAGCGGTAGCCAAAGCCCTCGCAGAAGCGGACAGCGAAAAGGAAAGCAGCGCCCTCAAAGCCAAGCTCGACAGCCTGTCCGCCCACCTGGACAAAATATACATGGATAAGCTGAGCGGCGTACTGGACGAGACCGACTTCCAGCGCATCTACGCCAAGGTCAAAGCCGACCGTGCCGCCCTGGAGCAGCGCCTTCATCGCCTGGACCGCCCGGACCTTTCCCCAGAGGAGCAGTCCGCCCTTGCCAAAAAGCTGACGGAACAGTTTCTGGAAACCGCCCGCACCAACCGGGAGCTTCTGGTGAGCTTGATCGAACGGATCGAGCTGACTGCTGACAAGAAAATCATCATCAAATTTCGCTTCCGACAGCTGGAGGCAAATTTTTAGAACCCATCGTTTACAATACCTGGGGCGCTATGTCTCCCGCATCGAAAAACGCGCCCTCGGCAAGCTGGAGGAAGCGCTGGGCAAGGACATGTAGCCCCTACGTCTCCTCCCCATGGACCACCTGCCCCACCGCCTCGCCGAAGGAGATGGCCCCGCCTCCATACCGCTTGCGGATGCCGTCCACCGCCAGCTCCAGCCGTTCCCGCCGCGCGTTATCCACCGGCTGCTGAGGCGTGAACAAATCGGTCTGCTCATAGGTCTCCACCGCATCCGTCAGCGCCAGCGCCGTCACGCTGAGCAGCCGTACCGGTGACGACGGCTTCCACATCTTGTCGATCAGTTCCATCGCCGCCTCCAGCAGCTCCCCCCGCAGATGGGTGCTCCGGCTCAGATGCTTCTGCCTGGAAACGGTCCGAAACCCGGGGTCCTTCAGCCCCACCGCCACCGCCCCGCAGTACAGCCCCTGGGCCCGGAGCCGTCCCGCCACGCTGTCGCACAGCATGGCGGCTCCCCGCCGCAGCTGCTCCCGGGTGGTCAGGTCCTCTCGGAAGGTGTAGCTGTTCCCCACGCTTTTTACCGGCTCCTTCTCAAACTGGGACCGGACCGGCGTGCGGTCCAGCCCGTTGGCGTATTCCCACAGCTGCCGCCCCAGCTTCCCCAGCAGCTGCTCCGGCAGCGCCGGGGCCATGGCGGCCAGCCCCCCGATGGTCTTCACTCCATACTGCCCCAGCGCCCTCTGGGCGGCCGGACCGGCAAACAGCATGGCCCCCACCGGCAGGGGCCAGACGATCTCCTTCCACCCCTCCGGTGAGATCACCGTGGTAGCGTCCGGCTTTCTATAGTCACTGCCCAGCTTGGCAAATACCTTGTTGAAGCTGACCCCCACCGACAGCGTCAGCCCCAGCTCCTTCCGGATCCGTTCCCGGATGCCGTCCGCGATGGCGGCGGCGTCCCCGCCGAACAGGTGCATACTCCCCGTGATGTCCAGCCAGCTCTCATCGATGCCGAAGGGCTCCACCAGATCCGTGTACTGCCCGTAGATCTCATTGACGACCCTGGAAAACTCCCGATACGACCCGTGGTGGGGCGGCAGGAGGATCAGCCCCGGGCACTTCTGCCGGGCCTGCCAGATGGTCTCCGCCGTCTTCACGCCGAAGGCCTTAGCGGGCTCGTTCTTGGCCAGGATGATGCCCTTCCGGCTCTCCGGGTCGCCGCATACCGCCACCGGCAGGTCCCGGAGCTCCGGCTTGGAGAGCAGCTCCACCGAGGCGTAAAAGCTGTTGAGATCGCAGTGCAGGATGACCCGTTCCATGGCGCGTCCCCTTTCATGAAAATGTGGTATGCCGTGTTTACAGCATACCACATTTTTACGTATTTGAAAAGAGGATACAGAATATATGTTTCCTTATTTGTGGAGCAGCGGGGACAGGGGCTTGTAGACCAGGAAGCACAGTCCCATATCCAGCAGGCCCTTGAGCAGGGTAAAGGGGGCGTTGAAGGCGATCAGACAGCCCAGCAGCCCGTCAACGGCAGGCAGGGCAAAGGGCGCGCCCGCCCGGGAGAGCAGTCCGTTGAAGGACTGGACGATCTCCTGATACATACTGATGATCACGTCGATTGGCAGGAACTTGGTGTAGACCGGATAGGAGATGAAGTAATTCACCGGAATACTGCACAGCGCCATGATGAGCGCTCCAACCAGCGCACCGGCCAGCGCGCCGGAGCGGGTCCTTTTATAGCGGTAGATGAGCCCCGCCGGAATGACGAAGCAGATACCCAGGAGGAAGTTGCACATCTCCCCTACCCCGCCGGTGCCGGAGAAGAGCAGGCCCTTGATGACGTTCTTCACCAGGCACACCACGACTCCGCTGACCGGCCCCAGGCTGAAGGCCGCCAGCAGGGCGGGCAGCTCGGAGAAGTCCAGCTCCACGAAGGAGGGGATCAGAAACGGGATGGGGAACTCCAGGAACATAAGGACGGTGGCCGCCGCCGAGAGCATGGCGGTAACGGCGATCTTGTGGGTCCGGGACCTCCGGACGGCGGCGGTGGATGCTGCGGTAGACATAAAAAATACACTCCTTTACAGAAATACCCGAAGACCCTTCATCTTCGGAGTATCGCCGCAAAAGAGCGCAGCAAGGCGCACCTATACGACCATCTTCTTCCATCCAGACTGTCACTGTCGGTACCGGACTTGCACCGGTTCAACGCCTTTCGGCGCTCGCGGACTCGCCTCCTTACGGACGCTTACCGCCGGTGGGGACTTGCACCCCGCCCTGAAGATGAGTGTTCGGTTGTCATGGTCCATTATACACATCTCCGCCAAAAATGCAAGCCCTTTTTTCCGCCCCGCTCCCGTCCGGCGCGGGAAAACAACGCTCCGTTGTTTTCTCCCAATAACGCCTGCCTTGTATACAAGCCTCTTTTGGTCTATAATCCAACCATCACTTGTGCCAAGGAGGTCCCGCCATGAACATCAACATACTGGGCGAGCAGATCGCCAGATACCGAAAAGCCCTGAGCATGACCCAGGAGGACCTGGGCCGCGCCGTAGGCATCAGCGCCCAGGCGGTGAGCCGCTGGGAGTGCGGCGGCGCGCCGGACGTGACCCTGCTGCCCGCCGTTGCGGACGCCCTGGGCGTCACAACAGACGCCCTCTTCGGACGGGAGGGCGGCGAGCGGGTGGATATCCGGGACGCGGCCCGCCGCTGGATCGTCACCCTGCCCCAGGACCAGCGGATCGACCAGCTGTGCCGCCTGGTGTGGGCCGCCATGGGTCCGGCCATGAGCGGCAAGCTGGAGGACGTGGCGGACACGCTGGCCTACACGGCCCGCTGTGAGTCGGAGGACGAGACGTCCGATCAGCCGGTCCGCTGGCTGCGGCGGACCCGGATCACCACGGAGGGAGGCGTCGCGCTGGGCGTCCGGGCCGAGGACATGTCCTTCGCTATCCTCTTCCCGGAGCCGGAGGAGGGCTGGGAGCCCTTCCTGCCGGACAACGGCCTCTGCCGCCGCCTGTTCGAGGTCCTGGCCCGGCCCCGCTGCCTGGAGCTGTTGGAATACCTCTACAGCAAGCCGCCCATGGCCCGCCGCTACACGCCGGGAGCCATCGCCCGGCCCATGGGGCTGGAAGCGCCGGAGGCGGAGGTCCTTATGGACGCCCTGTCCGGACTGAACCTGCTGAGCAAGACGGAGCTGGAGACCGAGGACGGGATCATCCCCGCCTATCTGCTCAGCGATGAAGAGGCCCTGGTGCCCTTCCTGTATCTGGCCCGCTGGATGACCACCGGCGGCGGCGGGTTCCTGAACGGACCCTACCGGAAGTCCCCCATGCTGCGGGGAGAGAAGTGGAAGGAAACGGAGGAGAACTGACATGCAATACTATTTCAAGAAGAACTGGAAAAAAATTGCCCTGGCCTGCTCCATCGGCCTGCTCTGCGAGGGGCTTTACGTGGTCATTCAGCTGGTGATGATGCGCGAGTTCGACGCGGCCATCAGCCTGGACCTTCGCGGCTTCCTGCTCTGGACGGCGGTCAACCTGGGGCTCTACACCCTTTATCTGGCCCTGGCGGCGCTGGAGGGCGTCCTGGAGGCCCGGGCCATCCGGGATATGAACAACCAGGTACGCCGGGACCTGTACCTCTCCCTGCTGGACAAGCCCCACGCCGACTACCACAGCCGGGACACCGGCGAGTACATCTCCTGGCTGACCACCAACGTCAAGCAGATGGAGTACCTGGCCTGGGCCCCCTTTTTCAGCTGCGTCCAACAGGCCGGACTGGTCGTCTTCTGCATTCTGGCCCTTGTCTCCCTGCACTGGCTCATGCTGGCGGCGGGACTGGTGTCCGCAGCGGTGATGCTGGTGGTGCCCAAGCTGTTCCAGAAGCGGATGGAACGGCTGGGCGAGTCCTGCGCCGCCGCCGAGGCGGAGGGCGTCAGCAAATTGAAGGACCTGCTGGCCGGTTTTGACGTGCTGCGCTCCTTCGGCCGGACGGACCGCTTCCTGCGCCAGGGCGGTGAGGCCAGCGCCGGGATCGAGGCCCCCAACTGCCGCCGGAGCAGCGCGCAGAACTGCATTTCCTGCTTTACCGGCTTTTTCAGCGTCTCCCTGCAGTTCCTTCAGCAGGTAGTCACGGTCCTCCTGGCCTTTCAGGGGAAGATCCTCCTGGGGGCCATGGCCAGCGCCAGCAACCTGACGGCAGGCATCGTCAACGGCCTGCGGACCATCGCCAGCCACCGCATGTCCCTTGCCTCCGCCAAGCCCTATTTCCAGAATATCACCGTCCATTCCGGCCAGGCATCCGTCAAAGCCGGAAGCGGTACCGCCCCGATAGAAACCTCCATCACCATCGAAAACCTGGACTTCCGGTACGGTGAGAAGCCCGTCCTCCGGGACCTGTCCCTCCAGTTCAAAAAGGGCGGCAAGTACGCCCTCACTGGCCCCTCCGGCTGCGGGAAGTCCACGCTTTTGAAGCTCCTGCTGGGCTGGCTGCCGGGCTACGGCGGGGCCATCCGCTTCGACGGCAGGGACGCCAGGGATTTCACCCCGGAGCAGCTACAATCCCAGATGAGCTACATTGAGCAGAACGTGTTCCTCTTCAACTCCACCATCCGGGACAATATCACCCTGGGCGAAGCCTTCACCGATGAACAGATGGAGAAGGCCCTGCAGGACAGCGCCCTGGCCGGCGACCTTGCCTCCATGCCCGATGGCCTGGACACCGTCGTAGGCGAGGAGGGCGGCAATCTCTCCGGCGGGCAGAAGCAGCGGGTGGCCATCGCCCGGGCCCTTATCCATAACCGCTCCATCCTCCTGGTAGACGAAGGCACCAGCGCACTGGACCAGAAGAACGCGGATATCGTAGAAAAGAGCCTCCTCGCCAACCCGGGCCTGACCCTCATCCTCGTCAGCCACCACCTCACCCCGGAACGAAAGGCCCAGTTCACCCAGGTCTTCGACCTCCACCCCGCCGCATGATCCCCAGACCGGACACGAAAAACCGGGACGAATGTCAGTAAGACATCCGTCCCGGTTTCGCTTTTGAACCATTGGTTGAATTTTTGCAAAATACTCTCCATTGTACTCAACCAGTGTTTTTGGTATGATACAACCATCACGAGAAACGAGGTGTTTCAATGTCTGGTATGTTGAATGAACGGATCGCCGCCCTGCGGAAGGAGCGGGGCCTCACACAGGAGCAGCTGGGACAGATGGTGGGCGTATCAGCCCAAGCGGTCAGCAAATGGGAGAAGGGCGGCGCGCCGGACGTGGAGCTGCTGCCGGTGCTGGCAGGCCAACTTGGTGTCACCATAGACGCCCTCTTTGGTCTGGAGGGCGGAGAAAAGATCGACATCAAGGACGCGGCAGGCCGCTGGCTGCAAGGACTTCCCAGCGAGAAGCGAATGGAGCAGCTCTGCCGCCTGATCTGGTCCAATATCAGATTTTTCCTGCCGGACGGGCTCAATATGCCGGAGATGGGGTATCTGGATACCTGCCAGCCCGTTTTTAACGGCGGCGGCCGGCTGATGCTCAGCCAGTGCCAGGGCGGCGGAGGCATCCTGGTGGACATCCACGCGGAAGACCTGTCCTTTGTCACCCTCTGGCCGAAGCCGGAGGGCGGTTACGCCCAATGGCTCGCCCCCAGAAGCGAGTACCGCCGTCTCTTTGCGCTTTTGGCAAAGCCCGGCTGTCTGGAGCTGCTGGGGTATCTGCACAGCCGGGAGTTCCGCTATTTTTCCCCAGCGGCGGCGGCAAAGCGGCTGCACCTGCCGCCGGAGACGGTAAAGGAGCTGCTGGACCTGTTGACGGAGTGCGGGATCCTGCACTCTATGGACCTGGAGCTGGAGGATGGAGATGAAACCGCCTATCAGGTCGCCGAGCCGCTGACGTTTATCCCGTTCCTCTACCTGGCCCGGTGCTTTATGCAGTGTGATCTGAATCATTTGCGGATCGGAGACCAGGACCCGCCGCTGACCCAAAACGAAACCTGGAAAGAAAAAGAGGAGGAAAAGTAATATGGAAACCATCAAAAAAGCCCCCAGCGGCATGAGCTACTATTTGAGGAAATTCTGGAAAGCCAATTTCCTGGCGATCCTTCCGGTCCTTGCGGTGTGCGCCCTGCAGACTGGGACCAGCTTGCTGATGATCCGGACGTTCCAGAGCGTCATTGAGCGCAGTCTGAGCGGGTTCGGCTTCTGGATTTTGATGATGGTGGGAGCGTGGTTCCTGCTTCTGGGGATCAACAGCCTGCAGGAGTTCTTTCAGGGCCATGCCGTCCGGGCCATGAATAACGCCGTCCGGCGGGACATGGCGGCGACCCTGCTGCAAAAAAACCACGTGGAGTTTCATGCGCTGGACACCGGAGAATACCTGTCCTTGTTCACCAATGACATCAATCAGATCGAAAATCTGGCATGGAAGCCCTTCTATCAGTGTGTCGATTCTGCCGCTACCATCGTGTTCAGCGCCGCCGCGCTGCTGACGCTCCACTGGTCCCTGCTGGGCGCGGCGCTGGTGACCACCGTCGTCATGCTGTTCGTCCCGCAGCTGTTCAACAAACGGATGGAAAAGCTGGGCGGCGTCTGCGCCGCGGAGCAGGCGGCGGCTACCAGTAAGTTAAAGGACCTTCTGGCGGGCTGGGACGTACTGCGCTCCTTTGGCCGGGAGCAGCGGTTCAGCCAGGGGACGGAAGCGGCCAGCGACCAGATTGAGAAGCCTAAGTTCCGCCTGACCTATGTAAAAGGTTTTGCCGGCGCGGGAATCGGCTGTATCAACATCCTCTGTCAGATGCTGGTCAACATTCTGATCGGCGTCCTGTCCATCCAGGGCGTGATCCTCCAAGGCTCGCTGGCGGGCGGCGGCAACCTGTGCGGCAGTCTCTCCAACGGGCTGGGGAGTATGGCGCAGCTCCTGCTTTCCTTCTCTTCCTCCAAGCCCTATTTTGAAAAGATCACCGTCCGCGCCGACGATGCCCGGCCCGAAGCTGGTATGGATTCGGAACAGTTCAGCTGCGCCATCACGGTGGAAAACCTGACCTTCCACTACGGCAAGAAGCCCGTCCTCCGGGACCTGACCCTCCAATTCAAGAAGGGCGGCAAGTACGCCCTCACCGGTCCCTCCGGCTGCGGGAAGTCCACGCTTTTAAAGCTCCTCCTGGGCTGGCTGCCGGACTACGGCGGGGCGGTCCGCTTCGATGGGAAAGACGCCAGAGACTTCACCCCCGAACAGCTGCAAAAGCAAATGAGCTACATTGAGCAGAACGTCTTTCTCTTCAACTCCACCATTCGGGATAACATCACCCTTGGCGAAGCCTTCACCGACGAGCAGATGGAGAAGGCCCTGCGGGACAGCGCGCTGATTGGCGACCTCGCCGCCATGCCCGACGGCCTGGACACCATCGTAGGCGAAGAAGGCGGCAGCCTCTCCGGAGGCCAGAAGCAGCGGGTAGCCATCGCCCGGGCCCTCATCCATAACCGCTCCATCCTCCTGGTAGACGAGGGCACCAGCGCGCTGGACCAGAAGAACGCCGATATCGTGGAAAAGAGCCTCCTCTCCAACCCGGACCTGACCCTCATCCTGGTCAGCCACCACCTCGCCCCGGAGCGGAAGGACCAGTTTACCCAGGTGTTCGATCTCCCTGCGGCGTGACCCGCTGCAGGGAGGCCGGGAGTGCGGGACCATATCGTTTTATGAAAAAAATAAATAACACAGAACGATATGGTATTCAAGAATGCCTGCGTGTATCTTAAATTATGTATATTATAGAAAGGATGATTTCCTGTCATGAAAAACAAATTTCTCGCGTTGCTGGCGGCGTTGCTGCTGAGCGTCTCCCTGCTCCCTGCCCAGGCCCTGGCGGCCTCGGACCCGGACCCTGTCGAGCCCCCTGTTATCACGGAGCCCGAAGAGCCGGGTGATCCTGAGAATCCCATCGTTCCGTATTCTGCTCCATCACATGAGGACCCGGGTCTTCCTGAGACGGACCATTAAAAAGAAAACTCGAAGCCTAGCCGTTGTTTTGCGTCTGTTTCTAGGCGTAATCGGTCACTGTCATTTCCGATTGCTTTGTATATGTAATAGGCACAACGGTAATGTTCTTTGCATTTCTCCTGTTCCCCTTTGTAAAAATAACATCCGCCAATAAGATCCAAAAGGCCGGGTAAGAACTGATAATGTCCATATTCTGTACAAGCTTTCCACCCCAATTCCGCAATCTCAATGGCGTCATCGTATCGGCCTACAAGAAAGAGCTCACGAGTATAGTTGTGGGCAATTAGAGCTAGTTTTCCAGCATATCGGGACATCTCAGAATAGTGCTTTTGCACATACTTAAGCAATTGACGGTAAATGTCAATTGCTTTTTTAGGTTGGCCCATTTCTGCATAGGCTGCGGCAATCTGGTTTAGTAACGATGTTTCATCCAAGGTATACAGGCTAAGATTAATTTCTTCCAAATCGAGGTTGGGAACTGTGATACGTAAGGCTTCCAGCAGAATGTTCAACTTTTCTTCTGGACTGTAGGGACTATTTGGCTTACCAAAGATGACCTTTATGCTTAAAATATACTGGCGGATAATTCGTTCATCTGATCCCGCGAGGTCCTCCAATTTTTTCAGCTTTTTCAGTCCTTCCGATCGAACAACAGGTTTATCTTCCGGCATGGCGCGATAAAACCGGATCATATCCGCGCGAATCTCATTCTGCAGTGTCCGGATTTCCATTTCCGTTGGACTCAAGAGGGCAAAATACCGGTCATCCGGCAGGCCCAACCGGTGGAGAAAGGCGCGGATGCGCTCATAGGAGGGAGTCTGTTTGCCGTTTTCCATCCGGGAAATAGTGATGGGCTCACAGATTCCCTCGCATAACTGCTCCTGTGTAATCCCCTGCCTCAGCCGCTCCTGCCTGATGTACTCGCCTAAAGATAGCTCCTGCATAAGGCTGCCTCCCTTTCTGTTATCTTGAACGATATTTCCATTATGTTGTACTTTCCCCGCTAAGTCAAGAGTTTAACGACTCGTTTAGTGTTATTTTTTAAAAACAACAAACGATATGGACATTCCGGCCGGCGCGTGTCATGCTGATAATGACAGCGGGGACACCCTGGCGATGCACCGTCCCGGCGTCGCGTACGAGAAAAGAGACGGGACGTACATTGCGGGGAGGAACGCTATGGCTTACTATTTGAGGAAAAATTGGAAAAAGATCGTGCTTCCCTGCTTTCTTACGATCCTGACCAGCGGCGCGTTCGCCCTCTGGCAGCTGGGTCTGCTGTATGCCCTGGATGCGGCGGTCCGCCTGGAACAAAAAGAGCTCATGGTCTGGATCGGGGGCGAGCTGGCGGTCATTGCTTTGTACTATGTCCTTCGCGCCTTGAAAAGAACGGTGGAAGTCCGGGCGATCCGGGAACTGAGCCGGCAGGTCCAGAACGACCTGGCCCTGTCCATGGACGCCGGCCTTAGTCGGGATGCGGAGCGGTGCCGTCTCCAGCGGACGCTCGGCGGCACGGTCTGGGAGAGTTTTTTCGGCTGCATCGGCGGCGTTGCGGGAGCCGTGTGCAATATGGCCGCCCTGCTCTCCCTGCACTGGATCATCCTGGCGGCGGGACTGATTTCCACGGCGGCCGTGCTGACGCTGCCCAAACTGCTGGGAAGGCGGCCGGGGCGGCTGGGGGAAACCGGCGGCATTTGGGCGGCCGGCTTCGTCAGCAGCGCGATGATCCTCTTCCAGATGGCGGCAGCGGCGATTCCGGCCATACAGGGGGAGGCGATGCTGGGCGCCGCAGGCGCAGCTATTTTGACCAGTGGCATCACCAGCGGCCTGCAGAGCGCGGCGGTCTGCCGCGCGTCCTTGGCCTCTGCCAGATCCTGCTTCGCCCGCATTACCGTCCGCAGCGGGGATGCCTGAGTCAGCCGGTATCCGACACAAACGCAAAATCCCCTTCGGGAGCAGATTCGCCTCCCGAAGGGGATTTTTTACGCGGGGATCACTTCTTCATGAATTTTGCCAGCTGCCGGCAGACCTCCCGGACGTCGATGGGCTTGGCTACGTGGGCGTTCATCCCTGCGTCCAGGCACTTCTTCACGTCCTCAGCGAAGGCGTCGGCGGTCATGGCGATAATGGGAATGGTCTTGGCGTCGGGATGGACCATGGCGCGGATGGCGTAGGTGGCCTCATAGCCCGTCATCACCGGCATCCGCAGGTCCATCAAAATGGCGTCGTAATACCCCGGCTGGGCGGCGGTGAATTTGTCCACGCAGATCTGTCCGTTCTCCGCCCAGTCCAGCTCCAGGCCCTCGGCGGTGAGCAGCTCCTCGGCGATCTCCCAGTTGAGCTCGTTGTCCTCCGCCAGCAGGATTCGCCGGCCGGCCATCTGCCGCCGGATCTCCAGGTCCCGCTCCTCTTCCTCCACCTCGACCTCGGGCATGATGTAGGGCTTCAGCCCGTAGAAGAGGGTGGACTTGAACAGGGGCTTGGAAATGAAGCCGGTAATGCCGGCGGCCTTGGCTTCCGCTTCGATCTCGCTCCAGTCGTAGGCGGAAATCAGCAGGATGGGGAAAGCGTCCCCGTAAAGCCGCCGGATCTCCCGGGCGGCGGTAATGCCGTCCATCCCCGGTAGCTTCCAGTCCAGCAGGATAATCTGATAGTCGTCCCGCCGTTCCCGCCGCTCGGCCACCAGCTTGATGGCGCTCTCCGCGTCCAGGGTCCAGTCCGCTTGGACGCCGATGGACTGGAGGGAGGCGACGGTGCTTTCGCAGAGCTGCTTGTCGTCGTCCACCACCAGCATCCGCCAGGGAGGCAGTACCATGTCGGCCTCCGCGACCTCCGCCTTTTCCAGGTCCAGGATGATCCGGAACTCCGAGCCCTTCCCCAGCTCGCTGTCCACCTCGATGATGCCGCCCATGGCGTCCACGATGTACTTGGTGATCGCCATGCCCAGGCCGCTGCCCTCGGTCTTGCGCACCCGGGCGCTGTCCTCCCGAACGAAGGACTCGAAAATGCGGGCCTTGAACTCCGGGGTCATGCCGATGCCGGTGTCGGCGATGTGGAAGTGGATGCGGATGAAGTCATCGCCCTTCTCCGACGGCTCCTCGTACATGGCCACGTGAATCTGCCCCTCCTCGGGGGTAAACTTCACCGCGTTGCCCAGGATGTTCAAAAGCACCTGGTTGAGCCGCACGCTGTCGCAGCAGACGTTTTCCGTGGTAATGTCGTGGATGAATACGTCAAACTGCTGCCGTTTGGAGCGGACCTGGGGCTGGACGATGCCTACGATGGCGTCCATGACCTCCCGCAGGGACACCTGGTCCATGCTGAGGGTCAGCTTCCCGCTCTCGATCTTGGACATGTCCAGCACGTCGTTGATCAGTCCCAGCAGGTGCCGCCCCGACAGGGAAATCTTCCGCAGGCAGTTCTGCACCTGCTGCATGTCGTTCAGATTGGCCGTGGCGATGGCGGTCATGCCCACGATGGCGTTCATGGGGGTGCGGATGTCGTGGGACATGTTGGAGAGGAACTCGCTCTTGGCGCGGTTGGCCTGCACGGCCTCCCGCCGGGCCTGGTCCAGCTCCGCCATCTGCTGGCGCATCATCCGGAAGACCCGCAGGAAGATCAGCGCCAGGGCCAGCAGGATGCTGCCGCCCGCGCCCAGGGCCAGATGAATCCATTGGGCGCTCAGGCGGGATATCTCCGCGTCCATCGTGCTGTAGGGCAGCACCACAACCAGATACCATTCGGAGTAGGCCAGCTTGGTACAGTGGAGGTGCCGCCGCCCGCCGTCGGCCATGGTCACCACCGCCGCGTAATTGTCTCCGGCGTCCATGGCGGCCTGCAGCTCCTCGATCCGCGCCCGGGCCGTCCCCGGGGCCAGCTCTCCGTCCAGCCGTTCAAAGTAATTCTCCCGGAACGCATCCCCGCTGCGGATGACGAAGGTGCCGTCCCGGCGGATGATATAGGAATAGACAAGGGAGTCCACAGCGTTGAGGGACAGGGTATCGCTGATGTAGTCCGGCGGCAGGCCCGCCACCAGGGCGGTGCAGACCTCCCCGCCCTCCATGGCATATGTGCAGGACGCGGCCATAAGCACGACCTTTTCCCCGGTCTGGTCTGTGCCGACGGCCACCTTGCTCTCCCCCTGGTTCAGGGACCCCAGGAAGGGCTCCTGGTCGGTGACCTCCAGCTCGCCGCCGTAAAGGGGTACGTATTTCCCGGAGTCGGAGTACAGGCCCAGGTAGTCGAAGCCCCGGGCCTGGGCGCTGTAGATCAGGTCGTCCCGCAGCTCATCCGGGGACGCGCTGCCGGGCGCGTGGGTCTGCACCAAGGCTTCCACCTGCTTCAGGCGCAGGTCGATGGTGGTGGCAAAATGGAGCGAAATGCGCTCGCTCATGCCGTCCATATAGATTTTTCCCACCTCGCCGATGGTTTCCGTGCTCCGCTGGTTCATGTACACCGCCAGAAAGGAAAAAATGCCGGCGGTCAGAATGGACAGCAGAACCAGGCTGATGGTAAGGAATTGAATGGTTGTGGTCTTTAGTTTCGTATGCATCCGGCGGCGCCTCCCCCTTGTACCGGCCGCGCAGGGCCGCGCTTTCTCATAGACCGTTGGACGTCTGGTATGTCCGGATCGCTTCCACGGTCTGCTTGTAATCCACAGCTACCTGCTCCGCCAGAGCCGGAGCCTCGGGGGTGAAGCCGCTGCGCAGCGCCTCGCTGAGCTGGCTGCTGGACTGGTAGAGGACGGTGAAGCCCAGGTTCTGACACACGCCCTTGATGGTGTGGGCCGCCCGGAAGGCCTCGGCGTAGTCCTCCGCCTCCATGGACCGGACCAGCAGGTCATAGCTGCCGTCGTTTAAAAATTTCAGTACGAATTTCTGCACCATCCGTTCGGTGGGCAGGCGGCTCGTCACGCCTGCGTAATCGCCGCCCATAGCGGCATAGCATTCCTGCAGGGTCATCAGTCGTCCTCTCCTTTCCCCTCGCCGCCGTCCTGCCCGGCGGGGTCCGCGCTCCCCTCGATGGGGGAGATCACCGAGAGCATGTCCCGCATGCTCTCATCGTAGTAATCGTATCTGCCCCGGCCGGACCGCTTCACCCGGTAGAGGGCCTGGTCCGCCGCATGGAACATGGTTTCATAGTCGGTGCCCACCACCTCCGTGCGGGCAATGCCCATGCTCAGTGAAATGGGGAATTGCTCGTAGGCGCTGTCGGAAATGGTGTGGTAGATCCGGGAGATAATGGGGTCCAGCTCCCCCCGGTACTCCAGGAACAGCAGGAACTCGTCCCCGCCCACCCGGGCGGCGATATCCGCGCCGCGGATGCTCTCTCGCAGCTTATCCGCCAGGAATTTCAGCACCTCGTCGCCGAAAATATGTCCGAAGGTATTGTTGGCGTTCTTAAAGTAGTCCAGATCGAAGATGGCCAGGGCGAACTGCCCGTCGGGCCGGCCCTCCACCCGCTCCTCGATCCGTTTCTTGGCGCTGACGTGGTTGAGCAGGCCCGTCAGCGGGTCGTGGGTGGCCATCCGCTCCAGGGCGGCCAGCTTCATTTGGGAGTCGTGGATATCCACGGCCTTGCCGATGGCGCCGGTGTACTGGGGCGGCTCCTCGGCGTTCCAGGTGGCCCGGGCAATGATCCGGCACCAGCGCTCCTCCCCGTTGAGGGTAATCTTGCACTCGTAGCGGATCACCGGCTGGGCCGGGGTGGTGTTCCGCAGGGCGTGGGCCAGTCCCTCCATGTCCCCGTCGCTGAGAATGTCCCGGACCTTGTCGCTGCCGTGGGGCTCCATCACCGTCTCCTTCAGCCCCAGGCGGTTGGCGCCCCAGGCGTTGAGGGTCACCATGGAGGGATCGGCGGTGTACTCGAACTGGATCTCCTGGCTCATGGCGGCGAAGAAGCTGTATTTCATCCGCTCGTGCTCCAGCAGCTGGAGGGTCCGCTCGGAGGCGGAAAGCTCCTCGTAGTGGTGCATTTCCTGGGCCACGGAGCGCATTTCCATCTGGGCGGTGCGCTCGCCGCTGCGGTCCTCCAGCTCCTCGGGCAGCTGGGGGGCCACCTCCGTAAGAATCTCCAGCAGCAGCGGGTTGAAGGCCCCGCACTCCCCCTTCAGGATCATTTCCACCGCCTTCTCATGGGGGAAGGCGGGCTTGTAGACCCGGGGGCTGGTCAGCGCGTCGTACACATCGGCCAGGGCCACGATCTGGGCGGAAATGGGGATGCCGTCCCCCTTGAGCCCATCAGGGTAGCCCCGCCCGTCCCACCGCTCGTGGTGCCAGCGGCAGATGTCCCGGGCCACCTTCACCAGGGGGCCGGAACCCTGGACGGGAACGGCCTCCATCATGTCCGAGCCGATGACGGTGTGGCGCTTCATGATGGTGAACTCCTCATCGGTAAACCGGCCGGGCTTGTTGAGAATTTCCCCGGGAATGGAGATTTTGCCCACGTCGTGGAGGGCGGAGGCGGTACTGATGAGGGTGATGTCCGAGGGGGAGAGGGGGTAACGGTCGGTCTTAATGACCAGCCGCCGCAGCAGCAGCTCCGTCAGGGTGCGGATATGCACCACATGCTGGCCGCTCTCGCCGTTGCGGAATTCCACAATATGGCTGAGGATGTCGATCATAAGGGAGCTCTGCCGCTCCCGCTCGTAGATCTGGTCGGCCACCATGCCCACCAGCTTTTTCTGCTTGGCGTACAGCAGGGTGGTGTTGACCACCCGCCGGTGGACGACCAGGGCGTTGAACGGCCGGGTGATAAAATCGGTGACGCCCAGGTTGTAAGCCCGCTCGATATGGGCGGGGGCGGTTTCGGCGGAAATCATGATGACGGGAATATCCTCAATGGCGTTATTCCGGTTCATGACGGTGAGCACCTCGAAGCCGTCCATCTCCGGCATGACGATGT